>JACCDG010500976.1_pt1 | contig 22297 bp, 26 predicted proteins | sample 7442471 | NCBI WGS metagenome assembly JACCDG01 (sample SAMN15323444, study PRJNA562643) | freshwater metagenome | isolation source: river surface water | place: USA:Blue River Watershed | collected 2017-08-17 | reverse complement strand
TGTGCGAGCTGGTGCACCAGCACGGCGGCCGCGTCTATGTGGACGGCGCCAACATGAACGCCCTGGTGGGCGTGGCCGCCCCCGGCGAATTCGGCGGCGACGTGAGCCACCTGAACCTGCACAAGACCTTCTGCATCCCGCACGGCGGTGGCGGCCCGGGTGTCGGCCCGGTGTGCGTGGTCGAAGACCTCGTGCCCTATTTGCCCGGTCACGCCACGGGCGGCCTGCCGGTCAACGGCGTGGGCGCGGTCAGTGCCGCACCCTTGGGCAACGCTGCGGTCTTGCCGATCAGCTGGATGTACTGCCGCATGATGGGCGCCGAAGGCCTGCAGCATGCCACCGAAGCCGCCATCCTGGCCGCCAACTACATCAGCAAGCGCCTGGCACCGCACTACCCCACGCTGTATGCGAGCGAAAACGGCCATGTGGCGCACGAGTGCATCCTGGACCTGCGCCACTTCAAGGACACTTGCGGCGTGATGGCCGAGGACGTGGCCAAGCGCCTCATGGACTATGGCTTTCACGCGCCCACCCTCTCCTTCCCGGTGGCCAACACCCTGATGGTCGAACCCACCGAGAGCGAGACACTGGAGGAACTGGACCGCTTCATCGACGCGATGATTGCCATCCGCGAGGAAATCCGTCAGATTGAAAACGGCGCCTGGCCGCAGGACAACAACCCGCTCAAGCATGCGCCCCACACCGCCGCCAGCCTGATGGCCGCCGACTGGGACCGCCCCTACAGTCGCGAAGTGGGCGCAGCGCTCCAGGGCCGCGTACCGGGCAGCGTCAAGTACTGGCCGCAGGTTGGTCGCGTCGACAACGTCTACGGCGACCGCAACCTGTTTTGCAGCTGTATTCCGCTGAGCGAGTACGCATGAATCCCATGTCATTGCCCGGCCTGACCGGGCAATCCATGACCCCTGCCCGGCTGGATCCTCGGGTCAGGCCCGAGGATGACAGGTCTTTTCCCAGCAGCAAACGGCATCTGCCCCTCCACAACGTCAACACATTCCATTAACATTCAATTCCTGCATCGGGAGAGACTGCCGGCCATGATTCGCATGGACTGTCAGCGCCGAAGGAGCAACCGCCCCGGAAACTCTCAGGCCAAAGGACCGATGCAGGTCGACACCCATCCCCTGATGAAGTGTCAAACACTCTGAAGAGCGGCCGGGGTTCGTCACCCGGTCCACCGCAGGAGCAAGCCCCAGCAGGGGCGAATCTCTCAGGTCTCAAACAGAGGGGGTCATGCAGAGCACATCCCGTGCGCTGCGTGTCCATCCTTTTGAGACGTTTTGCAAAGAGAGAAAGCTCCATGAAAAAGCACATCGTGGTCATCGGCGGCGGCATCACCGGCGTCACTTCTGCCTACAGCCTCGCCCGTCAGGGGTTTGCCGTCACCCTGATCGAGAAGAACCGCTACGCGGCGATGGAAACGTCGTATGCCAACGGCGGTCAGCTCTCGGCGTCCAACGCCGAAGTCTGGACCCACCCGTCCACGATCATCAAAGGCCTCAAATGGATGATGAAGGCCGACGCGCCGCTGCTGATGAACCCCAAGCCCAGCTGGCACAAGTTCAGCTGGATCGCCGAGTTCGTGGCCAACATCCCCAAATACGAGCGCAACACCATCGACACCGCCAAACTGGCCATCGACGCCCGCGAGCACCTGTTCGCCTGGGCCGCCTCCGAAGGGATTGACTTCGACCACAAGCGCGAAGGCATCCTGCACATCTACCGCGACAAGAAGGGTTTTGACCATGCCGGCCGTGTGTCGAAGCTGCTGGCCGCGGGCGGCCTGGAGCGCCGCGCCGTCACCCCCGACGAAATGCGTGCCATTGAGCCCACGCTGCAAGGTCAGTACTACGGCGGCTACTTCACCGAAAGCGACTCCACCGGCGACATCCACAAGTTCACCTTCGGCCTGGCCCAGGCCTGCGAACGGCTGGGCGTGAAACTCCTGACCGGCCACGAAGTGCTGTCGGTGAGCAGCGACGGCAACACCGCCAGCGTGCAGGTGCGCCACGACGGCCAGACCGAGACCCTGACGTTCGACGGCATCGTGGTCAGTGCTGGTGTGCACAGCCGCCGCCTGGCCGCTCAGCTGGGCGACCGGCTCAACGTCTACCCGGTCAAGGGCTACTCGATCACCGTCAACATGCCCGACGCTGCCAGCCAGGCGGCCGCACCGCAGGTCAGCCTGCTCGACGACGAGACCAAGCTGGTCACCAGCCGCCTGGGCGATGACCGTTTCCGCGTGGCGGGCACCGCCGAGTTCAACGGCTTCAACCTCGACATCCGCGCCGACCGCATCGCGCCGCTGATCCGCTGGGTCAACGAATGCTTCCCGGGCATCGACACCCGAAAGGTCGTGCCCTGGGCCGGTCTGCGCCCGATGATGCCCGACATGCTGCCGCGTGTGGGCTCCGGCAAGAAGGCCAATGTGTTCTACAACACCGGCCACGGCCACCTGGGCTGGACCCTGAGCGCCATCACCGCGCACCAGCTCGCTGGCCATGTGGCGCAGGGCCTGGGCAGCCGCCACACCTTGCCGAGCCTCTCGCCCGCAGCCACCAGCGCCTGAAGCCGGCACACCTCATCCAAGACTCCCCGAAAGGAAACCATGTTCCGAACCCTGCTGAAATCGAAGATCCACCGCGTCCAGGTCACGCAATGCGAGCTGCATTACGAGGGCTCCTGCGCGATCGACGAGGATCTGCTGGACGCCGCCAACATTTGCGAAAACGAGCAGATCCACATCTGGAACATCGACAACGGCGAACGCTTCGTCACCTACGCCATCAAGGGCGAGCGCGGTTCGGGCATGATTTCCATCAACGGCTCGGCCGCGCGCCGGGCCAGCGTGGGCGACCTGGTGATCATTGCCTCGTTTGCCCAGGTGCACGAAGACCAGGTCGCCGGGCACGCGCCCCTGCTCGTGTTTGTGGATGAGCACAACCGGCAAGCGCAGTTGCGCCAGCATGTGCCAACACAGGCGGCGCCAGCGCAGGCCGCGCGCCCATGAAAAAAGCCACTGGCGCATCGCCAGTGGCTTTTGCGTGAGCAGCCGGACCACGCCGGCTGCCAGCACCGCATCAACCGCCTTTTTTGGAGCGCTTGCCCGGGTTTTTCTTGTTGCGGGTGGCCACGCCACGCTCCAGGCTCACGCGCTGGCCACGGCCGTGCGTGGGCAGGGTCACGCCGGGCATGGGTTTGAGGGGAGGCGTGAATTTGCGGTCTGCTTCGGTGACGATTTTGTTGCCCATCTCTGGCTCCATTAAAAATTCAGACAGACATTAGGCCACAAGAAATGGCGTCCACCGCCCAAGTCCGGCCCACCAACGATAATCGGGGGCATTCCTGGCGCCTTTTGGCAACACCCGATGCCCGATCTCCTGTCCCGTCCTGCCGCGTTCAAGGTGCTGAGCCTCATCCCGCCGATGACGCAGCTCAACACGCCCTACCCCTCCACCGCTTACCTGACGGGTTTTCTGCGTTCGCGCGGGCTGACGGCGGTGCAGGCCGATCTGGCGCTGGCCCTGGTGCTTCGGCTCATGAGCGGCGGAGGTTTATTGCAGCTTCGCGAAGCGGCGCTGGCGCAAGCCGAGGCACAGCGCAGTGGCCCGGTGAACTTTTTTCTGGACCACTTCGAGCGCTACGCCCAGACCATCGACCGCGTGATCGCCTTTCTGCAGGGCCGCGACAGCACCCTGGCGCACCGCATCGCCAGCAGGGGCTTTCTGCCTGAGGGCCCGCGCTTTGCCGCGCTGGACGCCTACGACGACGAGGAAACCGGCGACCCGCTGGGCTGGGCCTTTGGCGCCTTGGGCAGCACCGACCGCGCCCGCCACATCGCCACCCTCTACCTCAACGACCTGGCCGATGTGCTGCAAGGGGCGGTGGACGAGCGTTTCGAGTTCGTGCGCTACGCCGAAAGCCTGGCTGCCGCGCAACCCAGCTTTGACCCGCTGGCCCAGGCCCTGGCCGCGCCGCCGAACCTGGTGGACCGCACGCTGGCCGAGCTGACACTGGCCACCCTGGCCGAGCACCAGCCGCAGCTGGTGCTGCTCTCGGTGCCCTTCCCCGGTTCGGTCTATGGCGCACTGCGCATTGCACAGACCATCCGCCAGCACCAGCCCGAGGTGCGCATCGCCCTGGGCGGTGGCTTTGTCAACACCGAACTGCGCGAACTGGCCGAGCCCCGAGTTTTTGACTTCGTGGACTTCGTCACGCTCGACGGTGGCGAGCGGCCTGTCCTGTCGCTGATCGAACACCTGCAGGGCCAGCGCAGCCGCGAACGGCTGGTGCGCACCTTTGTGCGCGAAGACGGCCGCGTCAAGTTCGTCAACTGGCCCGAGCCCGACATCCCTTTTGAAGACGTGGGCACACCCACCTGGGACGGCCTGCCGATCCACGACTACCTGAGCCTGCTGGACATGCTCAACCCCATGCACCGCCTCTGGAGCGACGGGCGCTGGAACAAGCTCACAGTGGCCCACGGTTGCTACTGGAAGAAATGCAGCTTCTGCGACGTCAGCCTGGACTACATCGGCCGCTTCGAACTGGCCAGCGCCAGCACGCTGGTCGATCGCATCGTGCGCATCGTGGCCGAAACCGGGCAGACCGGCTTTCATTTCGTGGACGAGGCCGCGCCGCCCAAGATGCTCAAGGCCCTGGCCGAGGAACTGCTGCGGCGGCAGGTGCAGATCAGCTGGTGGGGCAACATCCGCTTTGAAAAGACCTTCACCCCCGAGCTGAGCGAGCTGCTGGCCGAGAGCGGCTGCATCGCCATGTCGGGCGGGCTCGAAGTCGCCTCCGACCGGCTGCTGGCCTTGATGCAAAAAGGCGTGACGGTGGACCAGGTGGCGCGCGTGACGCGCGGCATGGCCGACGCGGGCATTCTGGTGCACGCCTACCTGATGTACGGCTTTCCGACGCAGACCCTGCAGGACACGGTGGACGCGCTCGAATACGTGCGCCAGCTGTTCGAGAACGGCTGCATCCACAGCGGCTTTTTCCACCGCTTTGTCTGCACGGTGCACTCGCCCGTGGGCCTGAACCCCGAAGCCTATGGCGTACAGCTGATGCCGCTGCCGCCCGTCACCTTTGCCAAGAACGACATCGGCTTCATCGACCCCACCCCCATGCCCAAGGGGGTAGACCACGATGTGCTCGGCCATGGACTAAAAAAGGCCATCTACAACTTCATGCATGGGGTGGGTCTGGAGCAGGACGTGCGCGAGTGGTTCGAACTGCCGCGCGGCGTCTGTCCCAAACCGACGGTCAAGCGCGACCGGATCGCCCGGGCACTGGCGGTCTGAAGCTCACCAGGGGATGGACTGTCCGCGGTGGTCCAGAAAAACGGCTCGTCCTGTTGCCGCAGCTGAATCGAGCGCCTGCAGCAAGCCTTGCACCGACACCTCTGGCGCCAGAGCGTCGTCACCCACAAATGGCTGGCTCAAGGCCGAACGCACAGTACCGGGCTGCAACGCTGCCACCACTGCCTGAGGACGCTGGCGGCTGATTTCAATCGCCGCCGTCTGCAGCAGCTGGTTGAGCGCGGCCTTGGCGGCGCGGTAGCCGTACCAGCCGCCCTTGTGGTTGTCTTCGATGCTGCCCACACGGGCCGAGAGCTTGGCCCAGATCACCCGCTCGCCCCGCGCCAGCAGAGGGCTGATGTGCCGCAGCAGCAGCGCCGGCCCCACGGCATTGAGCTGAAGACTGGCCAGCAGGTGGTCGGCGTCCAGCTCGGCCAGGCGTTTTTCGGGGCCGCGGCCATCCAAGCTCAGCGCGCCGGTGGCGTCAACCACCAGGTGCAAGGGGCCAGTGATCTGCTGCGCCAGTTCAGCCAGGCTGCCTGGGTCGCGCAAATCCCAGTCGATGGGCTGGCCGCGCGAGCAGGCCAGCACCTCGCCGCAACGCGGGTCCCGGCGCAGGGCCGCCACAAACGCCTGCCCGATGCCGCCGCTGGCGCCGATCACCAGTGCGCGGTAGCCCTCGCGCAGGCTGTTCATCTGCGGCATCAACGCCCCTTGCCGGCGTCGTAGACGCAGCGAAAGCCGATGTAGACGGCGTAGAAATCAGCGCTCTTCCAGGCCTGCACATCGGCGCGCATCTGGTAGGCGGGGTACCACCAGGAGCCACCCAGGGTCTGGCGTTCGTTGCCGCGCTCGTCGGCCGCCCATTCCCAGACATTGGCGCCCATGTCGTGCAGGCCATTGACGCCAGCGCGGGTCTGGGTCACCGGCGCGGCGCGCGGCCAGGGGTCGGGGTCGCTGGTGTTGGCGCCTTGCGGGCTCTCGCCGGTCGTCCAGGGGTAGGTCTTGCCACGCACCCAGGGCGAAGGCGGCTGCGCGCGCAGCTCGGTGAAGCCGGCCTGGCGCCATTCGGCCGCCGTAGGCAAGCGCCCCCCCGCCCAGCGGCAATAGGCGGCCGCTTCGGCATGGGTCAGGTGGACGGCAGGCAAATCGGGGAGCGCATCCACCCCGTCGGGCCGACGCCAAGTCCAGCCTGGCCGGCGCTGCCAGCCCCCGACATATTCAAAACCGCCGCCTTCGAGCTCGGCACGGGTGCGCACGCCAGTGGCCTGCACGTAGCGGTCGAACTGGCCGATCGTCACTTCGGTGCGGTCAAAGGCCAGCGCGCCCAGACCGTCGATCACCACCCGCTCCCCGACCTGTGCCTGAACCTGTGTCAGGCCGCAGCACAGCACCCCAAGGCACAGCCAGAACCTCATGCCGACACCCCGGCCTCGGGCCACCAGCGTTTGACCAGGCGCTGCAGGCGCGGTCGCAAGGGCAAAAACGCGCGGTAAGCGCCTTCGAGCAGCCACGACAGCGGCGGCCAGGCCAAAGCCCAGCCGAGCACACGCCAGCCCGGCAGTGCCCGCCAGAGCCGGGCAAAGGCAGCGCCACCGCTGAAAAGCCGCCCCTGCGCGTCGCGCACATGAAAGCGGCGCATGGCCTGCTCGCACGACAAGCCTTCGCCCAGCGCAGCACCGGCGCTGACGTCGAGCCATTGCAGCCGCTCGGCGCCGCGCAGGCGCCGGTAAAAAGCGATCTCGCGCCGGCACAAGGGGCAGCTGCCGTCAAAGTAAATGGTCAATTCCGACGTGCTCATAAGGGTGCACAGTGCTCAGGACAGGGCTGCCATCATGCCGCGAGCACGCAGCTGGCCTTGCGCATCCACCAGAAAACCCTCGCCCAGGGCGGGGTAGGCGCCCGTCAGCGCCGTCATGATGACCTGGTGGGTGACCCAGACCTCCAGGGTGCCCTCAGGCAATCGCTTCAGACGCTCGCGCAGTTCGCGCAGCTGCCGCTCGGGCTCACCCTGGCCAGCAAAGGTCGAATTCAGTGCGGGCCAGTCCTCGGCGCGGCCCAAAGCGAGGCGCGCGGTGTCCTGGCAGCGGCACCACTGGCTGCTGCGCACCGCCTGCGGCTGCAGACCGTGCCGCCGAAACCACTCGCCCATGGCGCGTGACTCGGCTCGGCCGGCGTCCGACAGGTTACGCTGGGTGCTGCACTGCCCGAGCCGAAACCCGGCTGGATCGCCCAGACCTGGCTCGGTGGACGCGTGGCGGATCAAGAGCACGCCGCCCAGGCGCGCCAGCATGGCCATGTCCCTGGCCGTCCCGGGCGCGGGTTGTGCCTGCAGTGCGGGACAGCCCAAGCCCCAGATCCCCAGGGCCGCCAAAATGTTGCGTCGTTTCATATCCACTCCGAGCCACGGCAGACGCGCTGAACTCATGCGCCAGCAACCTCTGCCAGCTTGGCCGCGATCTGGCGCAGGCTTTGCTCGAACACCTCGGTCGGCTGCCCGCCCGATATCAGGTACTGGTCATTGACGATGACTGCGGGCACCGAATGGATGCCCGAACGCTGGTAAAGCTGCTCCACGGCGCGGACCTTGTCGCCATAGGCGCCAGACTCCAGCACATCGCGCGCGGCGGTCACGTTCAGGCCCGCCTCGGCCACCACAGTCAACAGCACCTCGTGGTCTTCGATGCGCTCGGCGCGGCCTTGATAGGCGGCCAGCAGGGCTTTCTTGAGGCGGTGCTGTGCGCCCTCGCCCTGGCCTTCCGCCCAGGTCAACAGGCGGTGCGCGTCAAAGGTGTTGTAAACCCGGCCACGACCCCCAGGTGCGAAGCTGAAACCGACTTCGGCGCCACGGGCCGAGATCGTCTCGCGGATCTGGGCCTGCTGCTCGGCGGTGGAGCCGTATTTCTGCGTCAGGTGCTCGCCCAGGTCCTGCCCGCCGGGGCCCATGTCGGGGTTGAGCTCAAAGGGCTGGAAATGAATATTGGCCACCACCTCACCCTGCAGGCGATCGAGGGCCTTTTCGAGCGAAAACAGGCCCACCGCACACCAAGGGCAGGCGATGTCGGAGACAAAATCGATCTTGAGCGTGGTGGTCATGCGCTTATTCCAGTCCAAACAAGCCTCTCATCTTGCCGCAAATCCGGGACAATCAAGGCTGTTCCTGACCAAGACCCCACACCCCATGAAGATCCTAACTCTTAACGGCATCAACCTGAACATGTTCGGCAAACGCGACCCGGCGCAGTACGGCACCATCACCCTGGCCGAAATCGACGCGCAGCTGATCGCGCTGGGCAAGGAACTGGGCGCCGAGGTAGAGTGCTTTCAGACGAACATCGAAGGCGAAATGGCCGAACGCATCCACCGCGCCCACACCGACGGTACCCAGGCGGTGCTGATCAATGCCGGCGCCTGGACCCATTACAGCTACGGCATCCGCGACGCCCTGGCCATCCTCAAGTGCCCCATCATCGAGGTGCACATGTCCAACATCCACGCCCGGGAAGAATTCCGCCACCACTCCGTGATCGGCCCCATCGCCAAGGGCCAGATCGCCGGCTTCGGCGTGGACAGCTACCTGCTGGGGCTGCGGGCGGCGGTCTCGGCCATTAACGGTCCCTCTTCTTGAAAATGCGTTATAAATAAAACTACAATCAAGGTATAAATAATTATTTATAATTGAAAATTATTGATCGCAAATGATAGGTAATCCATGAAAAAGTCAGCACTGATGTTGATTGTGGCGACGTGTACGCTCATAACAGCGGGTTGCGCCTCTGTCAAAGAGAGCTATTCTGCTGATGGTCGCAAAGCCTACTTGCTTAATTGCAGTGGAACAGCAAGAGGTTGCGATAAGTGTTTTGCAGCTGCAGGTGAAAAGTGCGGTGTCCGCGGTTACGACGTCTTGGACAGGACCAGCGAAAGTACTTCCCATATCGGGGGCAACTCACAGGGCGTATACGGATCAAAGACAAACGAGCGCTCAATGAAGGTTGCTTGCAAACCGTAACACTTTGACAGTTTCAAAAAGGCTGACGAAAAAATCGGGGTCAGATCCCGATCAATTGCTGCTGCAAGGCGGCATTGAAATCGTCCGCTGCTTCGTACATCACCCAGTGCCCTGCCCCGGGCACGGTGTGCCACTGGCCCCAGTGGGGCACCCAGCGCGGCAGGGCTTCACGCACCTCGGCCAGGCGCTCGCGGTACAGGGCATCGTGTTCACCATAGATGGCGCTCACCCGGGCCTTCACGCGCGGCAGCGCCTCGGCCACGATGGGAGTCGATGACAGGCGCCGGCGCGGCATGCGGTCGCGCGCCACATTGGCGGCATGCAGGGCCAGAGCCAGATCGTCCAGGCTCTCCTCGCGTTCGAACATCAGCGCCATCAGGTTGTGGCGGTGCACCTCGTTTTGCTGCTCGGCGGTGAGCAGGTGCCGCCAGCCCTTGAGCGCTGTGCGCTGAGGCGAAGACAAGCCCAGCCCGGGCGCGCCCACCAGCACCAGCGCCTGGGCGTCATCCGGATATTCGGCCAGCCACAAGGCCCCGGTCATGCCGCCAAAGGAAAAGCCCACGATCTGCACCGGGCCCTGCGGGGCCAGTTGCTGCAGACCGGCGTGCAGGTGCACCGGCAGTTGCGGCACGTCGGTGCAGCCCGGCGGCAGGTCGGAGTCGCCAAAGCCAGGCAGATCGGGCACCAGCACGCGCCAGCCAGCCGCCACCAGGGGCGCAATGTTGCGCACCCAGTGCGTCCAGCTGCCGCTGCCGCCGTGCAGCAGCACCACGGCCGGCCGCTGTGTCTCGCCCCAGAGGTGCCAGACGGTCTGCACACCGTCCAGCACGGTCACGGCACGCTGCGCTCCGGCCAGGGCGTGGGCCAGCGGGGCGGGCAAGAAATCGGGCAGTTGGGCAACTTGGATGTTCATGCTCAGGCAGTTGCAGGATGGTGGTGGCGCCAGACCTTGAAGCTGGCGGCCACAGCCAGGGCGCTGGTCAGCGCCGAGGCCCAGAAGACCGAAGCCAGCCCCCAGCGCTCGCTGATCACGCCCCCGAGCAAGCCGCCGATCACGCCGGGAAAGCCATAGGCGATGACGGTGTAGAGCGCCTGACCCCGACCGCGCAGGCGCGCCGGGAAATGGTGCGACACCAGGGCCACGCAGGTGGTGTGGTGGGCGGCAAAAGTCAGCGCATGCAGGACCTGCGCCAGCACCAGCACCAGCAGCACATCGGCCCAGGCGGCGGTCAGCAGCATGCGCAGCACCATCGCGCCCGAACAGAGGACCAACCATCCGGTGAGCGGCAGGCGCTGCAGCCAGCGCGATTGCCAGAAAAACCAGGCGATCTCGACCACCACCGACACCGCCCACATCGCCCCGATCAGCGTCTTGCTGTAGCCCAGTGCGTCCAGATAAAGCGAGAAGAATACGTAAATGCCGATATGCGAGAGCACATGGAAAAAAGCGCTGACGAAGAACCAGCGCACCGGCGCCAGGCGCAGCACCGGCCAGACCGCCACCTGCGTGTGAGCGAGCTGCACAGGGTCCTTGAGGTCGGGCAGCCAGAAGGCGCTGAGCAGCACCGCCAGCAGACCCAGCACCGTCATGGTCGGGAACTGATGCATGCCAAACGCCTCGAACCAGGCCCCGGCCACGAACACGGTGACCAGAAATCCGGCCGAACCCCACAGGCGCACCCGCCCGTAGCGTCGGGCATCAAAGGCCCCGCCCTGGCTGACCAGGTGCGCCATGGCCGCCTCGCTCATGGGCATCATGGCGCTGGTGTGGGTGAACATGACGAACAGCACCACCCCCAGCCACAGCGGCGAGAGCGGCAGCCACAGCAGACAGGCCGAGGCCAGCGCCACCGCCGCGCCCAGGCGCAGCAACTTGACGCGCTCGCCCGTGTGGTCGCTGACCCAGCCCCAGATGTAGGGCGCAAACAGCCGCGTGCCCGCCTGCACCGAAGTCAGCAGGCTGATGAGCACCAGTGACAAGCCCATGTCCTTGAGCCACAGCGGCAGATAGGGGTTAAAAAAGCCGATGTGCGCAAAGTAGCTGGCCGACAAGGCCGCAAACGGCAGCAAAGCCTGGCGGGTCTGCGGCATCAGGCCCGGGCAGCTGGGATCGGGGGCAACGCGTGCTGCACGTCACCGCACTGGGCGCGGTGCAACAAAGCATGGTCCATCAGCACCAGTGCCAGCATGGCTTCGGCGATCGGCGTGGCGCGGATGCCCACACAGGGGTCGTGGCGGCCCTTGGTGATGACTTCGGTCGGCTGGCCTGCCGAGTCAATGGTCTCGCGCGGGATCAGGATCGAGCTGGTCGGCTTGATGGCGATCGACACCTCGATGTCCTGACCGGAGCTGATGCCGCCCAGAATGCCGCCCGCGTTGTTGCCCACAAAGCCTTCGGGGGTGAGCGAATCGCCCGCCGTGCTGCCCTTTTGGGTGACGCAGCCGAAACCGGCGCCGATCTCCACACCCTTGACGGCGTTGATGCCCATCATGGCGTAAGCAATATCCGCGTCGAGCTTGTCAAACAGCGGCTGACCCAGGCCCACCGGCACACTGCGCGCCACCACGCGCAGACGCGCACCACACGAATCGCCCGACTTGCGCAGCGCGTTCATGTAGTCCTCCAGGGCCGACACATCGGCCACCGGGGCAAAAAACGGGTTGTTCGGGACATGGTCCCAGCTCTCGAAGCCGATCGGCACATCGCCGATCTGCGTCATGCAGCCGGCAAAGGTGGTGCCGTATTTCTCTTTGAGCCACTTCTTGGCCACGGCCCCAGCAGCCACCGTGGGCGCCGTCAGGCGGGCCGAGGAGCGGCCACCGCCACGCGGGTCGCGGATGCCGTACTTGCGCCAATAGCTGTAGTCGGCATGGCCAGGACGGAAGGTCTGCAGGATGTCGCCGTAGTCCTTGCTGCGCTGGTCGGTGTTCTGAATCAGCAGGCAGATCGGGGTGCCAGTGGTCTTGCCCTGGTACACGCCAGAGAGGATCTGCACCGCATCGGGCTCGTTGCGCTGGGTGACGAACTTGCTGGTGCCCGGGCGGCGGCGGTCCAGATCGGGCTGGATGTCGGCCTCGGACAGTTCCATGCCCGGCGGGCAGCCGTCGATCACGCAGCCAATGGCCGGGCCGTGGGATTCACCGAAGTTGGTGACTGCGAAGAGTTGTCCGAAGGTGTTGCCGCTCATGGGGAAGGATTATCCCAGAGCAGGCCAGGGCTCAGGCCTTGTCTTTTTCTTCGGGCCAGTCGCGGATGTAGGCCTTGAGCATCTTGTTCTCGAAGTTCTGGGCGTCGACCACGGCCTTGGCCACGTCATAAAAGCTGATCACGCCCATGAGGAGGGTACCGTCAACCACCGGCATGTAGCGGCAATGGCGCTCGAGCATCATGCGGCGGACCTCGTCGATTTCGGTGGCCGGGGTGCAGGTCAGGGGCTGCTTTTCCATGGCCTCGCTCACGGTGGAGGCGCCGACCTGCCCGCCATTGCCCACGACCTTCTGGATGACCTCGCGGAAGGTCAGCATGCCCGTGACCTGACCCTTGTCCATGACCACCAGCGAGCCCAGGTCCTTCTCGGCCATGAAGCTGACCGCGTCCATGAGAGGCTGGTCGGGCTGGGCCGTGTAGAGGGTGTTGCCTTTGACGCGAAGGATGTCGCTGACTTGCATGGGTGTCTCCGAATGGCGAGGGGGTGACAGAACTTGACCTCAATATAGCCCACAATAAACCTTCACCGCAGCGTTTTCTGCTTGCGCCCCCCTCGGAGACACACCCACCATGCCTGGCTATTCCGACCCCGGTTTCGACACCCTGGCGCTGCACGCCGGGGCCGCGCCCGACCCTGCCACGGGCGCCCGCGCCGTACCCATCCACCTGACGACCTCGTTTGTCTTCGAGTCCAGCGACCAGGCTGCGGCCCTGTTCAACCTGGAGCGCGCTGGCCACGTCTACAGCCGCATCAGCAACCCGACCACCGCCGTGCTCGAGCAGCGCGTGGCCGCGCTCGAAGGCGGCATTGGCGCCATTGCCACCGCCAGCGGCCAGGCGGCGCTGCACCTGGCCGTCGCCACCCTCATGGGCGCGGGCAGCCACATCGTGGCATCCACCGCACTCTATGGCGGCTCGCAGAACCTGCTGCACTACACGATGCGGCGCTTTGGCATCGAAACCACGTTCGTGAAGCCGGGCGACATCGACGGCTGGCGCGCCGCCATCCGGCCCAACACCAGGCTGCTGTTTGGCGAGACCGTGGGCAACCCCGGCCTGGACGTGCTGGACATCCCTACGGTGAGCCAGATCGCCTACGAGGCGGGCGTGCCGCTGCTGGTGGACTCGACCCTCACCTCGCCCTGGCTGATCAAGCCCTTCGACCATGGCGCCGACCTCGTCTACCACTCGGCCACCAAGTTCCTCTCGGGCCACGGCACCGTCATTGGGGGCGTATTGGTGGACGCAGGCAGCTTCGACTGGGAAAAATCCGGCAAATTCAGCGAGCTGACCGCGGCCTACGAGGGCTTTCACAACATGGTGTTCAGCGAAGAGAGCACCGTGGGTGCATTCCTGCTGCGCGCCCGCCGCGAGGGCCTGCGCGACTTTGGCGCCTGCCTGTCGCCGCACTCGGCCTGGCTCATCCTGCAGGGCATCGAGACGCTGCCGCTGCGCATGGCCCGGCACATGGACAACACCGCCAAGGTGGTCGAATTCCTGGCCAGCCATCCGCTGGTCAGCCGTGTGGGCCATCCGCTGCTGGAGAGCCACCCCAGCCACGCCCTGGCGCAAAAGCTGCTGCCGCGCGGCGCGGGGTCGGTCTTCAGCTTCGACATCGCGGGCAGCCGCGCCCAGGGCAAGGCCTTCATCGAGGCGCTCAAGGTCTTCAGCCACCTGGCCAATGTGGGCGACGCCCGCAGCCTGGTGATCCACCCGGCCAGCACCACCCACTTCCGCATGAGCGACGAGGCGTTGGCGCAAGCGGGCATCGGCCCGGGCACGATTCGCCTGTCCATCGGCCTGGAAGACCCGGCCGACCTGATCGACGACCTGAAAAAAGCCTTGAAGGCTGCGGAGAAAGCCACATGAAGATCGGCAACATCTACGCCTACACCGGCGGCAAGGACTTCGACGCCGCCAAACCCACCGTGGTGTTCATCCACGGCGTGCTCAATGACCACAGCGTCTGGATTCTGCAAAGCCGCTACCTCGCCCATCACGGCTGGAACGTACTGGCCATTGATTTGCCCGGCCACTGCAAAAGCGGCGGCGAGCCGCCGGCCAGCGTCGAAGAGGCCAGCGCCGCCATCGTCGCGATGCTCGACACCGCTGGCGTCAAGCAGGCCGCGCTGGTCGGCCACAGTTTTGGCTCACTCATTGCACTGGAAACCGCAGCCAAGGCGCCCGAGCGGGTGAGCCATCTGGTAATGGTCGGCACCGCCTACCCGATGCGCGTGTCGCCGGCCCTGCTCGAGTCGTCGGTCTCGGCCCCGATGAAAGCCATCGACATGGTCAACACCTTCTCTCATTCGATGCTGGCGCCACCACCTTCGGCCCTGGGCCCCGGCACCTGGCTGTATGGCGGCAGCAAAGCGCTGATGCGCCGCGTGCTGGCCAGTAACCCCAAGGTGAACGTGTTTTTCACCGGCTTCAAGGCCTGTGACAGCTACGCCAACGGCGAGGCGGCGATGGAACAAGTGCAGTGCCCCGCCCTGTTCGTGCTGGGCAGTGCCGACCAGATGACGCCCCCGAAGGCCGCCCAAAGTCTGGTGGCCAAAGCCCGGAATGCCAAGGTGGTCCAACTGCCTGCCGGCCACTCGCTGATGACCGAGGCGCCCGACGGCGTGCTGCAGGCGCTCAAGGATTTCCTCCAAGTTTGAACCCAGGAGAACCGCATGAACGACACCACCGCCCCGCGCCACGCCAGCTTTGCCGAGTTCTACCCCTTCTACCTGAGCGAGCACAGCAACCGCACCTGCCGACGCCTGCACTTTCTGGGCAGCAGCCTGGCGCTGGTTTGCCTGGCCATGATGGCCTTCACTGGCAAGCCGCAGTACTTTTTGTACGGACTGCTGTGCGGCTACGGCTGCGCCTGGGTCGGGCATTTCGGCTTCGAGAAGAACAAGCCCGCCAGCTTCAAGCGCCCGCTCTACAGCTTCATGGGCGACTGGGTGATGTACAAGGACATCTGGACGGGCAAGATCCCGTTCTGAAGCCTTCAGTGCCTGGGCAGAACGTCGCCCACCTTGAGTTCTTTCAGGCCAGCGGCCGTCCAGAAAGCGTCGCTGCTTTCGGTGTTCCGCACCACCAGACGCTCGACCAGCGGGCCCAGCAAGGTCAGTTCGGGCGCCACCAGCAACACCAGGCGCGGTTCATGGCCTTCGTCCTGCAGCTGGCCAATCCAGTCCAGCGCCTGCAGGCAGCGGAGCACCGGCTCCAGTTCGGCAGGCTGCACCCGCAACCGGCCCGCCAGCGCTGCGTGGGTGAACCCGCGCGACGTTTGCTGGCGTGCCCAATCGAGCTGTGACAGCACCTCCAGCGCCAGCCGGAATGTCCAGCCCGCGCCCGATGGCCGCCGCAGGTGCTGGCGCCCCAGCTCGGGCAGGCTGGAGGCGACCACCGCGCCCAGCAGCACGATCAGCCAGGCCATGTAGACCCAGACCAGCAGGATGGGCACCGCCGCAAAGGCACCATAAATGGCCGAATAGGTCGGCATTTCGGCCAGGTAGCCGGTCAGTACCTTCTTGCCCAGCTCGATGCCCAACGCCGTCATCAGGCCGGCCGTGAGCGCGTGGCGCCAGCGCACCGGGGCGTAGGGCACATAAAAGTACAGGCCGCTGATGCTCAGGACCAGCAGCATGAATTCGAAGCTGTCGAGCAGCCAGCGCAGGCTGCCGGGCAGCACATCCACCACGCCCCGCGAGGCCGTGACCACATAGGACGTGATGGCGATGCTGGCGCCCAGCAGCAAAGGCCCCAGGGTGATGGCCGACCAGTACAGAATCAGGCGCTGCGCCAGCGGCCGCTGGCGCTCGACGCGCCAGATCTGGCCCAGCGTGCGCTCGATCGTCACCATCAGGGCCACGGCCGACAGCAACACCGCCACCAGACCGACCGAGCCGAGCCGGCTGGCCTTGCGCGAGAACTGCGTCAGGTAACCCAGCACCTGGCGCGAAATGCTCTCGGGCACCAGGCTGTCGATCAGCCAGCGCTGGATCGTGTCCTGGAACTTGCCAAAGACCGGAAAAGCCGAAAACACCGCCAGACCCACTGTGAACAGCGGCACCAGGGCCAGCACGGTGGTGAAGGTGAGCGAACTGGCGCTCACGCCCAGCCGCGCCTCGCGAAAGCGGCGATAAAGCACGCCGGCCATCTGGCGCCAGGGGAATTCGGCCAGCTCCTGCCACCAGGCGCGGAGATGGGCTTTCCAGTCAGGGGAAGTCATGGGCCGGTATCATGCCACCGCCATGAACCCAAACCCCAACACCCTGCCCGCAGCCACCCCTGCCGGCGTCCGTTTTTCGCGCATGCTGGCCGTTGCCAGTGTGCTGGGCCTGATCGCGCTCGGCCTGGCCTGGGAGTTGTGGCTTGCGCCACTGCGCCCGGGCGGCTCCTGGTGGGCCATCAAGGTGCTGCCGCTTACGCTGGCCCTGCCCGGCCTGCTCAAGCACCGCATGTACACCTACCGCTGGATGAGTCTGGCGGTGTGGCTGTATTTCACAGAAGCCTGCGTGCGCGGCTGGTCCGACGCCTGGCCATCCAACGCCCTGGCCATCACCCAAGGTGTGCTCTGCCTGGTGCTGTTTGTGGCCTGCGGCATGCATGTGCGCACCCGGTTCAAGGCCGTGCGCGAGGCTGCGGCCAGGGAGGACGCATGAGCGCGCTGATCGAGCGCCTGCGAGCCATCTGCGGCCCGGCCCATGTGCTGACACACGACGATCCGGCCACCGACCTGTCGGCCTGGGAGCAGGACTGGCGCAAACGCAGCCGTGGTCGCGCCCTGGCCGTGGTGCGACCGGGCAGCACCGCCAAGGTGGCGGACGTGGTCAAGTCCTGCGCTGCCCACGGCACCTCCATCGTCCCGCAAGGCGGCAACACTGGCCTGGTGGTGGGCTCGGTGCCTGATGACAGCGGCACCCAGGTGGTGCTGAGCCTCGCACGCATGAACGCGGTGCGGGCCATCGACCCTGACAACCTGACCATGACGGTGGAGGCCGGCTGCATCCTGCAGAACCTGCAGGAGACCGTCGAAAAAGCCGGTTTCCTCTTTCCGCTGAGCCTGGCGGCCGAGGGCAGCTGCACGATTGGCGGCAACCTGGGCACCAACGCCGGCGGCACGCAGGTGTTGCGCTACGGCAATGCCCGCGACCTGTGCCTGGGGCTGGAGGTGGTGACCGCGCAGGGCGAGGTCTGGCACGGCCTGACCGGCCTGCGCAAAGACAACACCGGCTACGACCTGCGCCACCTGATGATCGGCAGTGAGGGCACGCTGGGCATCATCACCGCCGCCACCATGAAGCTCTACCCTTTGCCTGCCGCCACGCTGACCGCCTGGGCTGCCGTGCCCAGCATGCAGGCGGCTGTGCAGCTGCTGGGACTGGCGCACACCCGCCTGGGCCCTGGTCTGACAGGCTTTGAGGTCATGGGCCAATTCGCGCTGAGCCTGGCCGACAAGCACTACCCGCAGCTGCGCGTGCCGCTGTTCAAAGAAACACCTTGGTGTGTTTTGCTTGAAAACTCGGACAGCGAAAACGAAGCCCATGCCCGCCAGCAGTTCGAGGCCCTGCTCGAAGCGGCCATGGAGGCCGGCTGCGTGACGGATGCGGTGGTGGCCGAGAACATCGCGCAGGCCCGGGGCCTGTGGCACATCCGCGAGAGCATCCCGCTGGCGCAGGCCGAGGAAGGCCTGAACATCAAACACGACATCAGCATCCCGGTCTCGCGCATTCCGGCCTTCGTGGCCGAAACCGACGCCCTGCTGCAGCGCGAAATCCCGGGCGTGCGGCTGGTGGACTTCGGGCACCTGGGCGACGGCAACCTCCACTACAACGTCCAGGCGCCCGAGGGGGCCGATGGCCCGGCCTTCTTGCGCGAATGGGAGGCCCGGGTGAACACGCTGGTGTTCGACCAGGTGGCCCGTTTTGACGGCTCCATCAGCGCCGAGCACGGCGTGGGCGAGCTCAAGGCCCACAAGCTGCCCCGGTACAAGGACGCCACCGCACTGGCCATGATGCGCGCCATCAAGCAGGCGCTGGACCCGCACAACCTGCTCAACCCAGGCAAAGTCCTGGCTGCAAGCGCGCCGAGCTGATCACCGCTTGTCGGGCCAGCCGGCCTGCGCTGCGCCTGTCTGACGGGCGACAGCCCATCCGCACAGGCTATCGGCGCTTGTTTCCATAATGCCGCAAACACCAAGGAGACAAGCATGAACACATCCCTCAAGGGTCAGGTGGCCTGGGTCACGGGCGGTGGCAGCGGCATCGGGCTGGCAGGCGCCATCGAACTGGTCAAGGCCGGCGCGCACGTCGTCATCTCGGGGCGCAATGCGGCCACCAACGCGAGCGGCCTGGCGCAGCTGCAGGCCCTGGGCAGCGCCGAAGCCCTCACCCTGGATGTGACCGACAAGGACGCGGTGCGCGCCACCGCGCAGCAGATTCTCGCCCGGCACGGCCGCATCGACATCCTGGTCAACAGCGCCGGCACCAACGCCACCCAGCGCAACTTCAATGTGCTCACCACCGATTCCTGGGACGATGTGGTGGCCATCAACCTGTCGGGCCTGTTTTACTGCGTGCATGCGGTGCTGCCCGCCATGCGCCAGCAAGGCGGCGGCCTGATCGTCAACGTCTCCTCGTGGGCGGGCCTGTACGCCAGCAGGATGACCGGGCCGGTCTACAACACCACCAAGCGCGGCGTGCTGGCCCTGACCGAATCCATCAACATGGAAGAGTGCACCCACGGCATCCGGGCCACCTCCCTGCTGCCGGGCGAAGTCGCTACGCCGATCCTGGACAAGCGCCCCGTGCCGCCCTCCAAAGAGGTGCGCGAGCGCATGGTGCAGCCCGAAGACATGGGCCGCGCCATCCTGTTCCTGGCGCAGATGCCCGCGCGCACCTGCATCAACGAGCTGGTGATTTCGCCCACGCACAACCGCTTCTACACGGGCGAACTTTGAGGTCATTCCGGGTGGCCGGGGCTCCAGTAAACTTGGCGCCCATGAGCACCATCCGCCCCGTCCGCAGCCAGTACGAAGACTTCATGCGCCACGTGTATACGAATGGCGTACAAAAAGGTGATCGCACCGGCACCGGCACCCGCAGCGTGTTCGGCCACCAGATGCGTTTTGACCTCAATGAAGGCTTTCCGTTGGTGACGACCAAGAAGGTCTTCCTCAAGGCCATCATCGTGGAGTTGCTGTGGTTTTTGCGCGGCGACAGCAACGTGAAATGGCTGCAGGAGCGCGGCTGTACGATCTGGGACGAATGGGCGCGCGAAGACGGCGACCTCGGTCCGGTCTATGGCGTGCAGTGGCGCAGCTGGCCCACCCCTGGGGGCGGCCACATCGACCAGATCCAGCAGGTCATGGACACGCTCAGGAGCAACCCCGACAGCCGCCGCATCATCGTGAGCGCCTGGAACGTGGCCGAGCTCGACAAGATGGCACTGATGCCCTGCCACGCCTTCTTCCAGTTCTATGTAGCGCCACCGCAAAAGGCCGGCGACAAGCCCAAACTCAGCTGCCAGCTCTACCAGCGCAGCGCCGATATTTTTCTGGGCGTGCCCTTCAACATCGCCAGCTACGCCCTGCTGACGCACATGATTGCGCAGCAATGCGACATGGACGTGGGCGATTTCATCTGGACGGGCGGGGACTGCCACATCTACAGCAACCACCACGAACAGGTGGAACTGCAGCTCTCGCGCCAGCCCTTCGCCTACCCGACACTGAACATCAAGCGCAAGCCCGCTTCGATCTTCGACTACGAGTACGAAGACTTTGAAGTGACCGGCTACGAATGCCACCCGGCCATCAAGGCCCCGGTCGCGGTTTGACGGCTGCCGGGATGAAACTGCACCTGATTTATGCCCGCGCCCGCAATGGCGTGATCGGCAAGGACGGGCAGATGCCCTGGCACCTTCCCGAGGACCTGGCCCACTTCAAGCGCGTCACGTTGGGTCAGCCGGTCATCATGGGCCGCAAGACCTGGGACTCGCTGCCCTCACGCTTTCGTCCCCTGCCCGGCCGCCTGAACATCGTCGTCACCCGCCAGAAAAACTGGCAGGCCGAGGGGGCCTTACGTGCCAGTTCCATCGAAGACGCCATGCGCCTGTGCGGTGATGCAGCAGACGCATGGATCATGGGTGGCGCCGAGATCTATCGCCAGGCCGAACCGCTGGCCAGCACTGCCGTGGTGACGGAAATAGACGCCGACTTCGAAGGCGATGCCTTTGCGCCCACGCTGTCACAGAAATGGCGCGAAGTGCAACGAGAATCGCACCTGGCCGCCAACGGCCTGTCCTTCAGTTTTGTGACTTACCAGCAATAAATTCCAGGAGACCCGCATGTCCGGACACGGTTTTCACGTCCACGGTCCGCACGACCATGAACTCGAACACGCAGCGCAAGGCCATGGCGGCGAGCACACCAGCTCGATCGCGATGTTCACCGCCATCATCGCCACCGTTGGCGCTCTGTTCGGCTACATGGGCGGCGCGACCCAGGCCAACGCCGGCCTCTACAAGAACAACGCGGCCATCAAGAAGACCGAAGCCTCCAACCAGTGGAACTACTACCAGGCCAAGAGCAGCAAGCAGAACCTGAGCGAGCTGGCCCTGGAGCTGGCCCCTGCCGCCAAGAAAGAGTTCTACCAGGACGAGATCAAGCGCTACAAGGGTGAGAAAGCCGAGATCAAGCTGGTCGCTGAAAAGCTCGAAGCCGAAGCCAAGGCCTGGGACCAGCAGTCCGACGAGCAGATGCACCAGCACCACCGCTGGGCACAGGCCACCACCGTGCTTCAGATCGCCATTGCCATGGCCGCGATTGCGCTGCTGAGCAAGAAACGCTGGGTTGAATGGGCCATGTACGGCTCGGGCGTGGTCGGCGTGGGCGTGGGCGTGCTGGCCTGGCTGCACATCTGATAGCCATGCAAATCGCCACCTGGAACGTCAATTCTCTGGCCGTGCGCCTGCCGCAGGTGCTCGACTGGCTGGCCGCCCACCCGGTCGATGTGCTGGCCCTGCAGGAGCTCAAGCTCACCGACGACAAGTTTCCCGCCGCCGCCTTTGCCGAAGCCGGCTGGCAGGCCCAGTGGTTTGGCCAGAAAACCTACAACGGCGTGGCCCTGATCTCCAAAATCGAGGGCACCGAGGTGGTGAAGAACATCCCCGGCTTTGAAGACGAGATGGCGCGCGTGATCGCCGCCACCTATGGCGGCGTTCGGGTGATCGGCGCCTACTTTCCCAACGGCCAGGCCCCGGACAGCGACAAGTTCGCCTACAAGATGCGTTGGCTCGACGCCCTGCGCGAATGGGTGCGCAGCGAAATGCAGACGCACCCGCAATTGGCCCTTGTGGGCGACTACAACATCACGTTTGACGACCTGGACGTCTGGGACCCGGTGGGCCTCAAGGAAACCATCCACTGCACCACCGCCGAGCGCGAGAAGCTCCAGGCCCTGATCGACCTCGGCCTCACGGACAGCATGCGCCTGTTCGAGCAGCCCGAGAAGAACTACAGCTGGTGGGACTACCGCGACTTCGCCTTTCGCCGCAACCGGGGCTTGCGCATCGACCACATCCTGATCAGCGAAGCCCTCAAAGGACGCGCCAACGCCTGCGCGGTGGACAAGGCTCCGCGCAAGAACGAGCGCCCCAGCGACCACGCGCCGGTGGTGCTCACGCTGGCCTGATCACGGGCGCTTGTAGCGCTCGTTGGCGATCTGGCCCTGAATTGCCCCAATCAGCAACCCCAGCTCTTCC
>JACCDG012045828.1_pt1 | contig 22298 bp, 16 predicted proteins | sample 7442471 | NCBI WGS metagenome assembly JACCDG01 (sample SAMN15323444, study PRJNA562643) | freshwater metagenome | isolation source: river surface water | place: USA:Blue River Watershed | collected 2017-08-17 | reverse complement strand
TCCGAAGATACTTTTCTCATTGTAGCAAAATCAAGAGTACCATGAGAAGAGTGTTCCGCGGCAAAATATAAAGTTGCAGGGTCTACATTGCTTCTTTCTGATAAAATCAAAAAAGCCAAATGCATCGCCAACGCTTCCTTACGACGTTTTTGATCCACCAGCGCTGACTGAATAACTTCTTTAAAGTTTCGTTTCTTTTTTAAGCGGTCTCCAAAAAGAAAGGGATTATTCAAGCCCACGTATTCTTTCTCTTCCAGTCCTAATTTTTTTCCAAGAGCAGACTCAGGAGAGTAACTTTGAAATGCAGAAAGCCCCTCCCGTTTCGCTGTCAAAAAACTATGTTGTCGTAAAGCTAATTCAATCGTTAACCGCCAAGGAGTATAAATAAAATAGCTCCAGATTCGAGCTCCTAAGTTGTTGATCCTTTGCCATGGAGTTACATCAACCCAGTGCTTTGCAAGGTCTCTCATTTTCATTGCGAAGGGAGAACTGCTATTCTGATATTTTGTCGCTAGTTTCTGAATACTTAGACCTGTCAGTTTTGATAAAAGAATCGACATCGGCCACAAAGCTGTCAGATACAAAATACTTTTCATTGTTGGAATTCCATAGATCTTATTTTTAAGAACCTCTGGGTAAAGATGATCTAATGTCCAATTGACAAAAAGAATCTCTTTGTCTTTTAGGTAAGCCTGCTGAAAGGCTGGAAATGTTAAATAGACGACAGCTCCAGTCGTTACAGATGCCCATCTTATTGAGGACGGAATTCTTTTCATTTTTTCAATGAGACGACTTGTTGTACTTGGTTTTTCTTTTAAGATGGGTTCTTTTGCCTGAAGTTTTGAAATATACTCTTTCCAGTTGGATGCTACTTTCTTTAATGGGACAGTATCTCCCGCCGCGATCAATGCTTCTTGGTAAAGTTCTGAATGCTCCGAGGTCGTCATCTGATGATAATCTCTTTTTTTATAATTTTGATGACGTTGGATATTTTCTTTTAAATATCCCGTGGATATCTGGTTAAAATTTTGCAGCACACTTCGTACTAACGGATTTTTTCCATTTTCAAATAAATCCATCTCCCATTTCTTCTGGGTTTCTTCCAACGTACTTATTTTTTCTAATGCATATTCTAAATTTTCAGTATTTGGGTAGAGCAATCCTATTTGCACTAAGAGGATATCTGATTCAATGGCGATATGTTCATGCAACCTCTGTCGCGGAATGATGAAGAGTTCCGGGGCCTTCGGCGATTGAATCATGATCGCCAAACTTCCCGTCTGATAAAGCTCTTGCCCCAATGCATTTTTCTGCAAGGGAGTATCTACAGACAGATACTTTAAATCATAAGGAGTGGATCCTGGAGTTTGAAATCCACCTTGGACTTGCTGTCGCTCCAATTGTTTTTTAACCGAAGGAACAAACGCATTTGTAAACACAGGAATGGGAGAACGAAAAATTTGTTGTGCCACGTAGGACATATCTATCACATGAACAGATCCTGATCGATCGACTAAAGCAATCATATCCTGATCTCGATAACTTCGAACTAAATCCAAACCGCCAATCATTTGCTTCGCAACAACGCGACCATTTTTCCCCTGTTCATTTTCACCAACAGTTGCAATCAGAATCAATTCCTTTGTCAAAGGAGAATAATCCACATGCAAGGATGTATAGTAGGGCGCTTCTGCCATGACCTGATACTCATGCATTTCTTTCTGACCCAAGACATGACCATTTTCATCGTAGATTTCAACTCTTTGTAACGTCAGGCGATAGCGATCAAAATCCTCTGGTCGCTGAAACGCTGTCCCAGCTTGCAACTGAGCACCCATCTCTGACCATTGCTTTTGCAAAAGCAACTCCTCAGGATTTTGTAAGACCGTGGCTAAATCTGAAGCTGAGGGGCCTTGGTTTTTTTGACTTTCTCTGGAGTATTCTTGTGATGAACTTTCGTTTTTTTCGTGCGCGCGTACCGTGGGAAACCCCACCAGTTGAAGGCAAAGAATGAAGACTATCGTCTTACGAAGCACTCAGCCGAACTCCTGTAATAAACTAGGAATCTAAAAACAGAGTTGTAGTCTGAAGTTAAGAAGTTGTAAAGCGTCCGATGCATTCTTAAAGAAAAAACAACAATTTTATTAAAAAACACCCTCTGCTATGTTGATATTTTGGGCGCCCGGTTCCAATCTGAGTCCAATGCTGGTTATTTCTTCACCCAAGGATTCGGTATCTTTACTGCGTCGGTATAATTATTGAAAAATACTCGCTCACAATATTGCCCTGTCTTCGCCAGAACCTCTGGGGCGCCATCAAACTGAGTCACTGATCGAATGGCCCCCACGCTCAATTCTGCCGGAGACCAGCCAAAAAAGATCGTCCGTAAAAAACCTCTGGGGCCTATGCCTGGAACAAATGTTGTCTGAACAATAAAGATAAAATCTGAAACAACATTTTCATAAATACGAATAAAAAAGTTAGCGATATTTCTCTTCATCTGCATTTTGCGATTCACATATTCCATCGCTAATGGGTGATGCCGATATTCTTCAGGAATATTTCGAGCAACCCAGCCCATGGCTTTTTCCAAAGCATTTTCGATCTTGTAATTGATCCCATAAATTGGGGCCAAGAAAGTAAATAAATATCCAGCCACCCAACTGTCTAATTCGAATCTTCCCAACGTCACCCAGTAGGTCACCAGAATTGTGACAAAGGCTGGCTTCATGTTTTTCCAAACCAATTCATTAGCAAATTTTTGATTTTCCCACCACGAGTTTTTCTTTTGCCACATTTGCTTCCAAAAATATCTTCCAAAACTCAACTGTGCATCTTTTCCTGTTGGGACATGATCCATTTCTTTTTCTAAGCGCACATCCATCTGCAGCTTCATCCATACATCCCCTAAAACTCCAATCACAACGCCTGAAGCAAAGTTTGTATTGAAAACCATTTTCGATAGATAATGCCAAGAATCTGGCCCATGCTGAGTGGGCTGAATGGGAGCCAACAGCCCTGTCGCTCCAGCGTAAGTGATAAACAATAAAAACAATTCCATGGGCTTTCCAACAATCAATGTGGAAACCATAGACCGTACAGCTCGGGCGACCGCCGCTGGTTTATTCAACTGCCCTTGAACAACAACAATTCGCTCTGTTTGCGCATTATTCTTCGGAGAGATCTGAGAAAATGAATCCTGTGCTGTGCGAATTCCTAGGGTTGACCAACTCCAAAGTTTTTCTGTTTCTTCTTCCGCATACTGGTAAACGGCTTTTCCTGTTGAATTCTGACGATCCGCCAAGGTTTGGACAATGTTGGTCGCTCTTTCTTCCGATAAATCAATTTGCTCCCAAAAAGGAAGAGCCTCTTGTTTCAATTGTGCTAACTCAAAATTGACATTCTTAAGACCGTCAAATTTCACAACAGTTCCATTTTGTTGGCGCTGAAGAATGTCAGTCGTTAGATATTGATGCATGGACAATTGAAATAAACTTTCAAAATAGATTTGAAAGAATTTTTTATTTTTCCCTTTTAAGGATTGAATCACTGAATCATCAAGTCCTTTGATCCCCTGCTGGTTGTATATTCTTTGCAATTCATTACTTTCTTTCAAGTAATGAGTCAGAGCTTTTAAGCTTTGGCGAGTGGCTTGCTCATAAATCACTCCCTCGGCCTGAATCATCTGTGCTTCAAACTTTTTCAACTCTTGCACTTTAGGATCATTGGGGTTTTTCCATTGTTTCAACATTTGAAACCAAGTCGTATAAGCGCCATTCATCTCGGTTGGATAAATTGTTTTTTCTTTTGAATCTTCTTCAGATCCCTCGGCAATTTTTGAAACCTGTGTTGCAAAATATTTTGGATAAAACAATAAACGAAACCATGTGGATCCCATAAAGCCTGGCCGGAATAAGTAAGAACGAACAGCAAAGGACCCGTAATTCCATAGATAGGCATAGGTTTTTCCCGCCACTGTCAGTGAAGGATAACTAATGATGAACTCTCGTAAAGAGCTCATGAATAAATAAACTTCTGAAAAAATTCCAGAATTGTCTCCAGACAGTTTTTTTGAATTCTCTTGCAATGTTGCAGATACTCTTTTCCCTTCCCAAAACTTAAGACTTTGAAAAAAATTTCCAAATGTGCCTCGATCCAGGTTCTCTGCCTTTTCAATCGCAAATTGTATTTCTTGCACGTAGGATTCAGACTGATGGCTTTCTCTGATTTGTTCCTGGATTTCTAAGTGTTGTTTTTTATACTCTGGAGAATCTTTTCGTAAATCACTTGGAAATTTACCACTCTTTTGAAGTGCTGCTATTTTTTCATCTGCAAGGCGTTCATACAACTTATCAATTTTTTCAGAATTTCCATCTAATAAACTTTGATGATAATCCTCTTTGAATTTTCTTTGGCGATCATTGAAAACCTTCAATGCAACATACATACCTTGAGAGCTTCCTCTGTAGGCTTTTTTAAACCAGGAATCGGAAAGATTCTTTTCTGCATTTTCATAACCCAACCTTTGACCACTGGCTTCCCAATATTCTTTGTAATCAACTTTCCGCAAATCCAAAAATAGAGCCCAAGTATTTGCTATCAACATGGGAATCCCTAATATTTCGTAGAGTCGAAGCATCAGAAAGGACACACCTTCGATGGTTTTTTCAAGACGCCCATCTTCAATATAAACTTTCTTTAAATTTTCAACGCTAAAGCCGTGGGAGACCTGATGCATTCCATGCTGGAAGGTTTTACCTAAATTATGAACAACCCCCAAAGATGCATCCGTGACCACTCGAACAACATCAACCATTTGGTAGAAGTAATGAACCGCCTGCTCTGGATGCATGATTCCCAAGAGTGCGCCAGCAACAGCTGGAGCTCCATAACGAAAATACTTCAATGCCCATAGCTGTTTTGCTCCTTCTTTCACCTGTTCGGGGCGGAAAGAATATAAACCACCAGCAACATATCCAAGAGCTTGAATCAACTGTGGAGAACCATTCGGCCGAGGCATTGTTAGGCTTGCCATAAGCATTCTCAATCGGTGCAAAAGAAACTGGCTTTCTCGATGAGCTTGATGAAAGGACTTCATGCTGGCTTCTAGAGCCACATTCCCCACGGCGTTTTTTTCAAGTTCTTTTTGAATTTCCTCTGGCAATCGCTGTGCTTGTTCAGCTGGAGTCAGCGCATATTTATTCAATTTGAGCTTCGTCTGAATATCATCGTGAAGTTTTTGAAAGTTTTGTCGCTGACTTTCTGTGTTTAAAAACTGTCTTGTTAAGTCTTCTCCAGCAAGATCCAAAGATTTTTCGTAATATTCTTTCGTCTCATCAATGAGAAAGGCTGATCGTTCAAATGTCTGTGGGTCCACTAAGTTGACAGCAATATTGAAGGAGGTCTGCTGCATCAAAGATACTTCTTCTAAAACTTTTTTGCTGAGCGAAGTAGACTCTCCCCATTTTTGACCTTGGGCTCCGTAAAGAGAGATTCCATCAAAGGCAGGTATCGCCTGATGGATTTCATAACTTCCATTCGCAGGTGAATCCGAAGCTGTCGCTCCTTTTTTTTGTTCGCCTGTAAAAATTGGTATTCGGAATAATGGCACGGCCACATTTCCAATTTCAGCAGCATAGGCACGCAGGTCCAACAGCAAGAGGTGTTGAATCCCCTCTTTGGAATCAAAACTATTTTTTTCAACCATCACTATGTACTGATTCCAGCGCGCCACAGAATGCACGGGTATCATAAATTTGTGGATCACTTTTCCTTGATACAAAAGCTCAACATTTCCTTGATGAAGGCGATGTTCAATTTTATTTCTATGAAAGTATTGGCCATCATCAAATACTTTGAAAGCCTCTTGATCCAAAAGGCGAAATACATCCAATGGAGTCTTGGATGCTTTTCTTTGCAAAGTTAAATGAAGATGCTCAATTAAGGCATCTGAAACTTTGATTGATTTTAAGACGGAAAGTTCAGGGTCCTGTTCTTTTCTTTGAACATCGGATTCATTCAAACTTTGAGAAGAAAACTGATCTGGGTTTGCCCAGACAGGTTGCCCCGTGATCAAAAGAACAAAAGATAAAAAAAGACGAAAAAATCTCTGCACAAATCCCCCACCAAAAACAATTTGCCATTTTTCATGAGGAATTTTGCCTTGTAAAAGGAAATATCAAATATCAGATGATTCTTGATGACTTACATGGTGCGCTACTTAGAAAGTTTTATATCTGCTATAAATTGTTGAATGACTTTTGAAAAACTTACTTCCACACGTTTCGCTGTTTCCGTCACTTCGTCATGTGACAATTTGTTCTTCGAAATCCCAGCTGCCAAATTTGTAATGCAACTCATGGCTGCGACCCGAATTCCTAAATGATTGGCAGCAATTGTTTCAGGCACCGTACTCATACCCACGGCAGAACATCCAATCTGTTTCAAATAACGAACCTCTGCAGGTGTTTCGTATGTGGGTCCACTCATACCTGCATACACTCCGCGATGAAAGCGCGCTTTATGTTGCTGCAATGTCTGAATCAACAACTCTGACAACTTTCGATCATAAGCTTCGGTCATATCAGGAAAGCGAGGCCCTAGTTCTTTGATATTCGGACCCATGAGAGGATTGGCTCCCATCAAATTGATATGATCTTCGATCACCATAAAATCACCTGATTGCATACCATCGCCAAGCCCCCCGGCGGAATTTGTCAGAACCAAAACTTCAATACCTAAAAGGGCCATAACTCGAGTTGGGAATACCACCAAGTCCATGGGATGGCCTTCGTAGTAATGCAGTCTGCCTTGTAGCACCACAATGTTTTTCCCTCGCACACGACCAAAAATCATATTCCCTTGATGACCCTCAACGCTGGTGGGAACAAAATGTGGGATTGATTGAAATGGCAAAACAAAAGGATCTTCAATTTCTTTCACAAAGGATCCAAGGCCACTGCCTAATACCAAGCCAATCTGAGGTCGAAACCCCGTCTGTGTTCGAATAAACTCAACGGTGGATTGCAATTGTTGGATGGTCATAATGCCTCCGAATGTAATAGTGTTTTCTGAATCAAATGTGGTTTTTCTATTTTCTCTCTAGCAATCTGAACACAGGTCAACAAGTGCTCATGCACCATTGGAAACAATTGAGGGTTGGCCCCATGCAAAGTAAAAATAGGCTGCCCCTTTTCAATAAAATCTCCGATTTTAACATGAAATTCAATTCCAGCAGTTGGTTCGATTGGATCTGTGCTCACAGCTCTTCCAGCTTTCAAGTGGATGCCCGCAATCCCTATTTTTTCCGTTTGCAGACTGTGGATATATCCAGTTTGATTTGCTAAAACGGGATGATGATGTTTCGGTGTTGGTAATTCTTGAATTTTAGCTCCGTGCAGATCCATCAATTGATAGAACATCTTCAAGGCTTTTCCACTTTCTAAAATTTCTTTCGCTAAATCATAGCAAGCTTGATAGCTTTCCCACTGGCCAGATAAATTCATCATATGAGCGGATAAAACCAAACTGAGCTCACGCGTGTCTTCATACAAATCATCACCGGATGGCCCTTTGTAACTTTGGCCCTTCATAATTTCGAGACATTCAAAAACCTCCAGAGAATTTCCAGCAAACCGACCTAAGGGCTGATTCATGTTTGTCAGCAAAGAAGTGACTTTTTTCCCAGCGCCTTCAGCAATCTCCATCAATCGACGGGCCAGTTGTTGAGCTTGATCGAAGGACTTCATAAAGGCCCCATTTCCAAACTTCACATCTAACACTAAACCATCAATTCCTTCCGCCAATTTTTTCGACATAATGCTGGCACAAATCAAAGGTAAGCTTTCCACGGTAGCCGTCACATCACGAAGAGCATAAATCTTTTTATCTGCAGGACAGATTTGAGAAGTCTGACCAATAAAACATATTCCATGCTTCTCTATGTTTTTTTGAAAATCATCGATGCTCAATTGAGTATTAAAGCCAGGAACTGATTCAAGCTTATCTAAGGTTCCACCCGTATGTCCAAGACCACGCCCTGAAATCATCGGCACTTTTAATCCTGCTGCCGCAACGATAGGGCCTAGAATCAAACTTGTTTTATCACCCACTCCTCCAGTGCTATGCTTATCCACTTTAAAACCTGGCACTTTGGAGAAATCCATGACGATCCCCGAATGAAGCATGGATTGAGTCAAAGCCAATGTTTCAGCAGGATTCAAACCTTGAAAGTAAATGGCCATCAACAATGCTGTCATTTGATAATCAGGAAGTTCGCCTGCGACAAGTTTTTCAATAAACTTCTGAATTTCTTCCGAACTCAACTCTTCGCCATTTCTTTTCTTTTTAATAATTTCTGCAGGTAAGAACATTTAGTAACCACCCTGCGATTTCTGGCCAAGAACTAACGAAACACCGGAGCTTGTTCCTAAGCGAGTCGCCCCTGCTTCCAGCATTTTTAAAGCTGTGGACGTGTCTCGAACTCCTCCGCTAGCTTTGACCTGCATGCTATCGCCCACAGTATTTTTCATCAGTCGCACATCATCTAAGGTTGCTCCGCCACCTGTAAATCCTGTGCTTGTTTTGACAAAATGAGCCCCCGCTTGTTTTGCCAACAAACAGGCTTGAATTTTTTCTTGTTCTGTTAATAAGTGGGTTTCTAAAATCACTTTCACGACCTTGCCTTGGGCCGCCTGGACAACGCTTGCAATATCTTGTTGAACCAACTGATTATTTTTATCTTTGAGATCACCAATCGAAATCACCATGTCAATTTCATCCGCTCCCTGCTGCACACACCATGCTGTTTCGGCTGCTTTCATTTCTGTGGCCATCGCCCCAAGAGGAAACCCTACGACTGCGCAAACATGGATTTTCTTTTCAGGCTGATCTGTTTTTAATCTCCTCACACATTCTGGTACCCACCGTGAGTTCACACAGACTGCATAAAAAAAGTGCTGCTGAGCTTCCTCGCAAAGTTTTGCAATTTGCGAAAGTGTCGCTTCGGATTTCAGAAGCGTGTGATCGATCACTCGGGATAATTGTTGCATGATAGAACTCCTTATGATGAAGTGAAAGTAGCAACCCTTGCAGGTCTCTGTCAAAGAGCTTGCCTGCAACATGAAGGATTCAACGAGGTTTTTATGCGTTCAGGGAAGTTTCAATTTCTTTCATTTTTACTCGCCCTCAGCTTCTTCTTTTCTTGGTCCCCTGTTCGAGCTGAATCCTTTCCTGTCAGAAAACAAATCGCATCGATTATTTTTGCAGGCCTTGGGGGTGCTGTGATTGGCTTGTCCACCCTGAGCTTCTACGGGGAACCTCAAGAACATATTAATAATATTTGGACAGGTTTGGGTCTTGGAATCATTGCTGGAACAGGATATGTGACTTACCAAACTTTTCAAAATAATTACGTGCCAAGCGAAGCTTTGTATCAACCTCGCTTTCGCAACTCTGCGGTGACCCTTGTGCAATTGCAATTTTAGTCTTGTTGAAAATAACTTATATCTGTGGCCGTTCGAGTGAACCACTGCCCATCAAAGATGACATTGAAATTATCCAATCTTCTTTGATTGAGTGAATTCTTCTGGGCCCTCAATCTCACGTCCTAAAAATGAAGCTGCATCTTTTTTTGAAATGCGCCCTTTCTTGACCATTTCGTCGATGGATTTTTCAAATAGAACCATCCCAAATTTTGAACCTGTTTGCATGGCTGTTGGAATTTGATGAACCTTTTTTTCTCGAATCAAATTGGAAATCGCTTTTGTGGCTCTCAAAATTTCATAGGCAGCCACCCGCCCTTGCCCGTCGGCTCTCATAAAGAGTTGTTGCGCAATGACCCCTCGAAGACTTTCCGCAAGCATCATTGTGATCTGAGCCTGCTGATCTCCAGGGAATACATCGATGATACGATCAATTGTTTTGGCCGCACTGTTTGTATGCAAAGTTCCGAAAACCAGGTGTCCTGTTTCGGCTGCTGTTAAAGCCAATGAAATAGTCTCTAGATCTCGAAGCTCTCCAACAAGCAGAATATCAGGGTCTTCTCGCAAGGCGGATTTCAATGCATTGGCAAAGGATTTTGTATGAGTGCCAACTTCTCTCTGATTGATCAGGCATTGATGATTTTGATGAACAAACTCAATGGGATCTTCAATGGTGATGATGTGAGCTTCTCGAGTCGTATTAATATGATGAATCAAGGCCGCCAAGGTTGTTGATTTTCCAGATCCTGTCGGACCTGTCACAAGTATCAGTCCTCGATCACAATCAATCAAATTCATCAAAGCAGGCGGCAAATTCAGTTCAGCAGGAGTTTTAATTTTTTCTGGAATCACACGAAAGACTCCACCCAAACCCTTACGTTGCATGAAAATGTTTGCGCGGAACCGACCAATATTTGGAACAGTGTAGGCAAAATCTAATTCCCAACGCTCAATAAAAGCCTTGCGCTGTTTTTCAGTTAAAATTTCAAAAAGCAAGCCTTGAACGTCTTGGTTCGACAGATCCTTGTAATTCAAAGCTGTCATGGATCCATTCAATCGCAGATACGGAGGAGCCCCACTTGTTAAATGCAAGTCGGAAGCGCCCTGTTCCACCATCACTTTAAATAATTCATCAATCGTTGCCATAACTTTCTTGTCGGAAAAAACTGGGAAAACTTCACTGTTCCCCACGCCAAAGGTCCTCGAAAATGAATTTTCAGCCAAAAGTCTGTGAAAACGAAGTCTTTTCATGGTTGAGACCAGATCAAGAAAATAGTTAGACCCCCGAGGTGAAAAACGATAGAACAGCCTTTTATTCTTCCATCGAGGTTCCCCATGGCTGCAGAAATTTTGATCAATATACGTCCTCAAGAAACAAGGGTTGCCTACGTCGAGGCAGGCATACTGACCGATCTTAAAATTGAAAGAAAAACCTCGCCCACACTGGTTGGCTCCATCCATCGCGGCCGTGTACTGCGTGTCTTGCCAGGAATGCAGGCAGCCTTCGTCGACATAGGATTGGAAAAAGCCGCCTTCTTATATGTAGGAGATATTCGCGAAGACATCGATAGCGATAATTTCTTATACTCTGACAAAGATGAAACCTCTACCGCGCCTGATGATGAAGAAAATCCCGCTCTCACCACGGCGACAAAAACTCCGATTCAAGATCTTCTGAAAGAGGGGCAGTTCATTTTAGTTCAAGTGTCGAAGGACCCCATGGGCACGAAGGGGGCTCGGTTAACCACGCATATCTCTTTACCAGGTCGATTTGTTGTTTATCTTCCAAGCTTGAAGCATTTAGGCATTTCCCGTCGTATTGAATCGGAAGAAGAACGTCAACGCCTGAAGGATCTGGTTCAAAAGGTTAATCCTTCTGGAGGTGTCATTGTACGAACAGCTGGAGAAGGCGCTTCGGAAGAAAGTCTGCGTACCGATGTGGAATATTTGGATCGCCTCAGCAAAGAGATCTTTAAAACAGCCGAAAAGAAAAAAACAATCGGCATGATTCACCAAGAGCTGGATGTGGAATTACGAGCTCTTCGCGATCTTATGAATGAAGATGTCGTCAGTGTTTTTGTCGACAACGAAGAAGCCCATCGCAAGGTTGAAAAATTTGTTGGGCAACTCATGCCTAAGTACAAGCAAAACATCATTCACTACAGCGAACAAAAACCCTTGTTTGACCTTTACGATATCGATTTAGAGATTTCTCGCTCTATGGATCGCAAGATCTGGCTGAAGTCCGGTGGTTATATTGTCATCGATGAGGCTGAAGCCCTTGTGGTCATCGACGTCAATACGGGCCGTTATGTTGGAAAAAAGGATCTTGAAGATACTATATTAAAGACAAATCTGGAGGCAGTCAGAGAAATCGCCCACCAGCTTCGCATCCGTAATTGTGGAGGCATTATCATTATCGACTTTATCGACATGGAAAAAGAAACCCACCGAGAAAAAGTCATGTCTCTGCTTCAGGAAGAGCTAAAAAAGGACCGATCTCGAACCAATATTAGTTCGATGTCTGCGCTTGGACTGGTTGAAATGACTCGTAAACGCATTCGCCCAAGTCTAATCAAAACCCTGTGCCATCCCTGCTCTTATTGCGAAGGAAAGGGTTATCTCAAACGTAAATCCACCATCGCCCATGAAATTTTCCGCGAATTGGAACGCGATTTGCCTAAACTACCTTCGAAAAATGCCAACGTGGTTGTTCATGCTCACGCTGAAATTGTCGATTGGATTTATGAAGTCGAGGGTGAAACCTTGGAGTTTGTGGAAAAGCGCCTTGGCTTTTCCATCGCCTTCAAAATTGAGCCTAGCTACCATATTGAACAATATGAGGTCTTTATTCTTTAATCCCTCCAGCAGCACGACAGAAAAGCCCCCACTTCACCCTTTATTTTGCACACTTGTAACAATCTGCAAAACTTGGGAATAAGGCTTGCCTCTGCTGAAAAGAAGGGCTAAAAACGAACCTCTTGTTATGGCACCCCGCAAAAGCAATCACTCCTTACTTTCAAGGTTGACAAGATTACTGCGTGGTGGCATTTACTTTTTTCTTATATCAGAGTGTTTGGAGGTAATAGATGTACGCCATTATTCGCACCGGCGGTAAACAATATAAAGTTCAACCCGGAGAAGTTGTTCGCGTTGAAAAACTTGAACAAACTTTAGGTTCCGAGTTTGATTTGGTCGATGTTCTTATGTTGGGTGGTGAAAAAACTATCATTGGCCAACCTCTTGTTAAGAACGCAAAAGTGACTGTGGTTGTGACAAAACAATCTCGTACTCGTAAGCAAATCGTTTTCAAAAAGAATCGTCGTAAAGGCTACAGACGCTTCAATACTCACCGCCAACTTTTCACAGAGTTGTTCGTGAAATCCATTACTTCTCCAGAAGGAAAAGTAGCGGCGACAGATGCTCAAGCTCCTGTTGTTGATGTGGCTGCAAAATTGGAAGAACGCTTCCAAGCACGCACAGAAACTCGCTTGGCAAACCGTCAAACAAAAGAAACTAAAGCAGAAAAAGTCGTTCGCAAAACAGCAACTAAAAAAGCAGCAGCTCCTAAAAAAGCTAAAGCGACAAAAAAAGTTGCAAAAAAAGCAACAACGGCAAAAAAGAAAACTGCGAAAAAAACATCTAAAAAAGCATAATTTTTGATTTTTTATAGGAGTAAGACATGGCATCGAAAAAAGCCGGTGGTAGTACCAAGAACGGACGGGATTCACACAGTAAGCGCTTAGGCGTTAAACGTTTTGGTGGACAAAAAGTTCTTCCAGGAACAATTATCCTTCGCCAACGCGGAACACAGTTCCTTTTGGGCAATAATGTTAAAATGGGTCGTGATTTCACAATTTATTCTATCGTAGAAGGTCTTGTGAAATTCGAACGCTACACGAAAGAAAAATTCAAAGTCAGCGTTTATCCAAAGCCAGCTTAATTTCATTTACATCAATGAAGTTGCACAAAAAGGAGCCCCATATCGGCTCCTTTTTGTTTTTGTGAGGGGCCCTTTTTTCAGGAGTTTTTATGAAGTTTATCGACGAGATTCATATTGTTGTAGGGTCAGGCAAAGGCGGTCCTGGCTCTGTTAGTTTTCGTCGTGAAGCGATGGTCCCTCGCGGAGGCCCTGATGGCGGAGATGGCGGCAAGGGTGGAAATCTTGTTTTGAAAGTAGATCCAAACATCAACAGTCTTGTTGATTTCCGTGCCTTCAAAAAATACATCGCTCAAAATGGTGGTCAAGGCGAAGCTCGAAATTGTTCTGGAGCTGACGGAAAGGACCTTGTTCTTCCTGTTCCCCATGGCACTGTTGTTCGAGACACTGAAGGCAATATTCTTGTCGATATGACAGATATCCAAGAACATATTTTACTTCATGGTGGTCGTGGCGGTAAGGGAAATACTTTCTTTAAAAACTCTGTCAATCAAGCACCAGAACATGCTCAACCAGGAGAGCCTGGTGAAACTTTAGAGGTCGTTTTAGAACTTAAACTGATTGCGGATGTGGGGATTATTGGTTTTCCTAACGCTGGAAAATCCACTCTGATCAGTCGCATCTCTGCTGCTCGCCCTAAAATTGCAGACTATCCCTTTACAACTTTAACTCCTCAACTGGGGGTTGTGAAAGCGGCAGATTATCGAAGTTTCGTTGTTGCAGATATTCCTGGTCTTGTCGAAGGTGCGCATACAGGCGTTGGCTTGGGTATTCAATTCTTGAAACATATTGAACGAACCAAGGTCTTTGTTCACTTGATTGATGTCTCTGGAGTTTCCCAAAGAAGTCCTGAAGAAGACTTTGCAGCGATCAACAATGAACTGAAAATGTATGATCAGGCCCATGAAAATAAAGATGGATTTTTTCCTCTGTCGACGCGGCCACAACTTGTGGTTTTCAATAAAATGGATGTTCTTTCCGCCGATGATCTTCAACGCAAAATCAATAGCTTTTCAAAAAAAACAGGGATTCAACCCTTAGTTATTTCTGCTGTTTCTGGAAAAAATATCGACTCTTTAATTTTAAAGATTTCAGATTATGTTTTTCACAAACAAGAAAGTGAGTCTTTATGAAAATTGGTATTTTTGGTGGCACATTTAGCCCCCCACATCTTGGACATGTTGCTTGTGTCGATACAGTCTTAAAAAAAGCAGGTCTTGATAAAGTCGTTGTTATTCCAGCCTCGCGCAATCCCTTGAAGCACCCTGTGGAAGGACCTTCTGCTGAAGATCGTTTCGCAATGACAAAGTTGGCATTTTCTGATTTCGGCGCCAATGTCACTGTCGATTCTCGCGAACTTGATCGTGGTGGCGCTAGCTACACCATCGAAACTGTTCGCTCATTGCAAAAAGAAAATCCAGCGGATGAGTTTTATTTGATTATTGGTATGGATAAAATGGAAGAACTTGCCGACTGGAAAGAAGCAGAAAGCTTATTAAAGGAGGTTCATTTTATTTTTGTCTCAAGACCTGGTTTTGATTTCCCAAAAGATAAATCAGATCTGCCTGAGTTTTTGCAAAACGCCACTGGAGATTTTGATTTCAACTTTGTGGAACTGAAAACAGGAAAAACTCTTCAGTTTTTACGTTTGAAAGATGTTGAAATTTCTGGAACTGAAATTCGCAAATGGTTACGCATTGGCAAAAGTGTTCAAAAGTATTTGCCCCTGGCTGTTGAAAACTACATTCGTGAACATAAGCTCTATGCTCCTCTGAAAGATCGTATCGGTGACTTTGAGGCCTTTACTCACTTCTGTGCTCAGGTGATCTTTGACAAAAAAGGGATCCAACCGCGCGCCTTTGATCTGACAGCACTGTCGGCTCCCACTGAATATACTTTAGTCGCGTCTGGAACCTCGACTCGGCATGCCGCTGCACTTGCAGAAAATATCATGCACGCAGTGAAGGCTGAATACAACGTCCACGCATTAAGTCTTGAAGGCATTGAAGAGGGGCGCTGGGTTCTGATCGACTATGGAGCTTTGATCGTTCATATTTTCTATGATTATGTTCGCCAAGAATATGCTCTAGAAAATCTTTGGAAAAATGGAAAAGAACTGACTCTTTCTGATAAAAAATTATGAAATTCGTTTTTATGACCTTGGCCTCAAGCAATGAGGCCTGGAGTCTTGAAGCTCGCCAACTCTATCAGCAAAAAATTGGTCATTATGTTTCATTTGAGCACAAACATTTGAAGCCCAAAAAGCATGCCCGTGAAAACAAAGATCAAAAAATCAAATCCGAATCTGATGAAATTCTTCAGCAAATTGAAAACTCAGACTTTCTTATTCTCTTCGATGAAAAAGGAAAGGCCTTTGACTCAGTGGCCTTCAGTCGTTATCTGGAACAACAACTGGGAAGTGGAAAACGACGCCTTGTTTTTTTAATTGGTGGAGCTTTTGGCGTTTCAGAAGAAGTAAAGTCCCGAGCCAATCTGAAGGTCAGTCTTTCGACCTTTGTCTTTAATCATCTTGTTGCAGAAGTTGTTGCCCTAGAACAGATCTACCGGGCTCTGACGATTCAAAAAAATATTCCTTACCACAATGTCTAAATCTAGAAAGAACAAGTTCGTAGACGTCTCTACGAACTCGCACTCAGGAGCCCGACCTTGGGAGGGGCGATGGAACATACACCAATAGCCTTCGGCCTATGGTCCTGTTAGCATCCTTCGCTGTTCTTTTGGACAACTTAACATACTAAGAGATGTTGTAAAGAAGTCCTGAAAATCTTAAACAATTCTTTGGAAGAACCTCGACCTTCGTCTTAACCCATGCTGTAATTATTAGCAAAAGCAGGAGGAAGCTTTGCCTCAAGAAAACATCGCTCTTTCAACAAAGAAAAACATCGCTTTGGTTTTAAGTGGTGGCGGCATTAAGGCCGCGGCCTTTCATATTGGTGTTTGCTTGGCTCTGAAGGAGTTTGGTTTTCGCTTTGCTGGAGGCACCAAAGAGCAAGTTGCAAAGAACTTCCCTACGGATGATCCCATGGTCATTCGTTTGTATGTGGGCTCCTCGGCAGGATCCTTCGTGGCTTCGGTCATTGCTGCTGGCTACAGTCTGGAATCTTTGGTGAATGCCTTTGAATTGGGAACGGGAGTGCCTCACCCCTCATTCACAGACCATCACACCACCTATATGAAACCTTTTTCGTACTCGAATGTTTTCAGTTTAAATACAAAAAATATACTGATGGCCTTGCCCCGAACCTTGCTGTCCAACCCACTGGCTTTGCCCGGAGGATTGGAAGGTCTTTTAAAAAATCTTTTTCGCATCAATGGCTTTTTTACGACCAAAGGAGCAGAAAGATATCTGCGTGAAAGTGTTTTGTATCACAATGACTTTCATAAATTGGGTGTGAAGCTTTTTATCCTTGGCACGGAACTGAACCACTCAAGGAAGGTTATTTTTGGACCTGAAACATCTTCCACTGAAAATGCTGACCCCATGTATTTGTCCCATGTTCCCATCAGTCAAGCCGTTGCTGCATCCACAAGTTTGCCTCCATTTTTTGCTCCCTACAAAATTCTAGGGGCAGATCAACAGGAAAACTATTATTACGACGGTGAAATCAGAGACACCTTAAGTTCTCATGTGGCTGCGGATCAAGGAGCTGATCTTGTGATCTCTAGTTATTCTACGCAGCCTTACCACTATGCGAAGGCTCTTGGCAGTTTGCACAGGTATGGCATCCCCGTCATTTTAAACCAAGCTTTGTACCAACTGATCCAACAAAAAATTGAAAAATCCATTGATCATCAAAGAAGAGTGAAAACCTGTTATCAACTGATTGATCAATATTGTTTAGAAAAAAATATTTCAGATCTGCAACGAGAAGGTCTTTTGAAAATCATTCAAGATGTTTTTCAAATGAGATCCGAAGTTGATTACTTATATATCCATCCCAAGCCACAAAATCATGAAATGTTTTTTGTGGATCATTTTAGTCTTGATCCAAAAATTCTTGGACATATTGTGCGCATGGGATTCAAAGCGGGCATGTCCAAAGCACGTCGACATTTTAATGATTGAATAAAGCAGCTCTTCCTACCACAAAAAACAAAAACCCCACAGAAGTGACTCCTGCGGGGTTCAATAAATGGAAATCAATTCTCTTTAAACTTGAAGGACCTTTTCAACGGCCTGGAAAAAACCTCCAGAAAAAGCACCTAAAATGACAACTAAAATCGCTGCTGCAATCACAACAACTTTTGTTGCCAATAAAGATCGTGGAGCTAAATCTGCACTTCCATCCTTCATATACATCACAACAATAGGACGTAAATAATAGTAAGCACTGATCACAGAGTTAATAACACCCCAAATAGCTAACCATAAAAGTCCTTCGCCAATTGCAGAAGTGAAAAGATAAAATTTTCCAAAAAACCCAATTGTTGGCGGAATTCCTGCCATGGATAATAAAAAGATTGTCAGACACAATGCTACTCCTGGGCGTTTTTTTGCAAGCCCAGCAAGATCGTCCACCTGTAAGGAGTGATTTTCATCTTTTTCAAGTAAAGAAACAATGGCAAAGGCTCCTAAAGTCATCAATGAATAGGCGAACAAGTAAAAGACAACTCCGCTTGTTGCAAAGGTCGAGTCTTCAGAAACTCCACCCGTGATCAAACCCACCATCAAATATCCAGAATGAGCGATGCTTGAATAAGCTAAAACACGTTTCAAATTGTTTTGCAAAACAGCCGCAACGTTGCCAACAACCATTGTAATGACAGCCAACCATTGCAAGAAGTAAAACAAATTCTCAGAACCCATCAACGCCCGAGTATCCAATACACGAATAAAGGCCCCAAAAGAAACGGCTTTAATTGCAGTGGCCATAAACGCAGTATGTGGAGTTGGCGCTCCTTGATAAACGTCAGGAGTCCAAGCATGAAAAGGCGCAATGGAAACCTTAAAACAAAAACCCAGAATCACAAGAACGGAACCCAATAAAAACAAGCGATGGCTTCCCACCAAAGATTCAGCATTCAAGGTGATATCTGACAGGTAGGTTGATCCCGCAGAGCCAAATATAAATGAGATTCCATACAGAAAAATTGCCGAGGCAAAGCTTCCCAAAATAAAATATTTCAAAGCGGATTCTTTGGATAATTTTTCTTCGTGGCTTTTTGCAATCATGAGATACAAAGCCAAAGACATGATTTCCAAACCAATAAATGTCATCAACAAATCATTGGAGGCGACTAAGATGAGCATCCCCAAAGCAGAACTCAGAGCTAAGAAAATCAGTTCAGAAAACTGACGACCATTGGTCGATGGATTTTCATACATCAAAACCATGGCATACCCAGAAGCCATCAATGCGATCAATCCCACAGCGAGAGTCAATCCATCAAAAACAAGGGCTTGTGAAAAAGCTGTTTTCCCCGCAGAAAAAGAAAACAATAAAAGACCAGAAATAAACACCCCGGCTAAGCCCTGAATCAAAGTGGCTACGGCGGGTTGTTCAACATTGCCTCTTAAAACTTTTACGGTGATGGGCACCAAGCTTGCCAAGAATAGGGCAATCATTGGAGAAACTAAGAGTAAATCTGTCAATGTCAGAGTATTCATCATATTCAATCCTTATTGTTTCTTTTCATCATCCGCAGAAGTTGCGTCCTGAACCGGAGATGTTTCCTGTGTCGCTGAAGGAGCTTGATCAAGAGTCTGTGCTTTTGCTGCTGGCTCTACTTTTTCTTGCCCATCAATGACCAGCTGGTAATTCATTCGATTTTCAACCAAATGATTGATGCTTACTTTTGAAAAACCTAAGAAGTGACCTGGAAATAACCCCATCCAAAACATAAAAACTACCAAGGGAACTAACACAGTGATTTCACGCTTATTTAAGTCATGCAAAGGATGATGTTCATCCGCAACAAGCTCTCCCTTTTGTCCAAAGAAAACTCGTTTGAACATCCACAACATATAGACTGCGCCGAAGACTACGCCAGTCACAGCAACACCCGCAATAATTGGTTGCGCTTTGAAAGTTCCAAGAAGAATCAAAAACTCACCCACAAAACCATTGGTCATTGGAACGGCGATGCTTGAAAGAGTCGTGATAAAAAAGAAGATCGTGAAAAGTGGTAAGACAGAAGCAAGGCCTCCGTACTTTGAAATTTCACGAGAATGCGTTCTTTCGTAAATCATTCCAACCAAGAAGAACAAAGCACCTGTGCTGATACCGTGATTCAGCATTTGGTACAAAGCACCCGTTGCTCCAAAGTGATTGAAAGCAAACAAACCAAGAACAACATAGCCCATGTGAGAAACGGAAGAATAGGCCACGAGTTTCTTGATATCTGGCTGAACCATCGCAACCAAGGCTCCGTAAACGATCCCCACAACACCAACCAATAAAAAGACCCATGACCAGTAACTTGCAGCTTCTGGAAAAAGAGGTATCGCCCATCTCATCAATCCATAGGTACCCATCTTCAACATCACACCCGCAAGAATCACCGAACCAGGTGTTGGCGCTTCCACGTGTGCATCAGGCAACCATGTATGAAATGGAAAGACTGGAACTTTGATCGCGAAGGCCAAGGCAAAGGCAAAAAATAACAATGTTTGCAGACTAAAAAACTGACCGCCCACAAAAGGGATTTTTAATCGATAAAAATCCAGAAGGCTTGCGGACATATGACCTGTCACTTCTTGAGTCAGATACATCATATAAATCATTGCCACCAACATCAGAACTGATCCGACCATGGTGTAAATGAAGAACTTGATTGTTGCATAGATACGACGTGATCCACCCCAAATACCAATCATAAAATACATTGGCACTAATGATAGTTCCCAAAATAGGTAGAAGAAAATAGCGTCCATCGCTAAAAACGTTCCCAGCATAGCCGTTTGCAAAACAAACAATGCCGCATGAAATCCCTTCACTCTTTGATCGATTGCGGACCAAGATCCTAAAATAATCAATGGAACCAAAAAGGTTGTCAGCAGGACAAGCCATAAGGAAATCCCATCGACTCCAAGAAAGTAAGAGATCCCAAATCTTTCAATCCAAGGGTAACGCTCAACAAACTGCAAAGCTGCTGTATCCGCTTTAAACTGGAACAACATCACCAGACTGAGAAGAAATTCCACGGCAGAGAAAAAGAAAGCCATCCATCGAATGGCGTTCTTATTGTTTGGCCACAGTCCAATCACTGCTGCGAACAAAAGAGGAAGAAAAACAATCGCTGATAACAACATGGGTTACCTCATAAAAATAAATGATAAAGTCACAACAATTCCCAAACCGATATAAAGCGCATACTGCTGAATATTGCCGTTTTGCAATCCACGTACAACCTGTCCAGCACCTTTCACAAGATCTGAAATCCAATATGTCGCTTTATCGATAAAGTTTACATCCACGTAGTACCAGATATTTTTGCTCATCGTAACCAAGGGGTTGATGATGGCGCCAAAATAAAGTTCATCAATACGATATTTATCGCTGACAAGTTCATAGAATGGTCGAATCGATTGAGCAATTTTTCCAGGCAACTCTGTTTTCACCACATAAAACTGATAAGCAACCACGGCAGAAATACTTGCAAGCGTGACGGAGATTCCCATCAACGCCCACTCCATAGAAGGTTCTGCTTCGGATAGATTTGGAATTTTTGTGATCAAAGGCTCTAACCAGTGTTCCCACATATTCGCAGGATGGCCTGGTAGAATTTCTCCAATCACATGAGGAATACCAATCCAACCACCAATCACAGACAATAAACCCAGCACAGCCAATGGAATTACCATAATCGCTGGCGACTCATGAGGATGAATTTCTTTCGGCACACGACTTTTTCCCCAGAAGGTCAAAGCCATCAAACGAGTCATGTAAAACGCCGTCAGTGTAGCACCCAAAGCTCCCACAACCCATAAAGCGGGATGACCCAAAGGACTGTGGAACGACATCCACAAAATTTCATCCTTACTGAAGAACCCAGCAAAGGGAGGCATTCCAATAATTGCCAACCATCCCAATAAAAAGGTTCCATGGGTCCATGGCATATATTTTTTTAATGCTCCCATTTTTCGAATATCTTGTTCTTCATGCATAGCATGAATCACCGAACCAGAACCCAAGAACATCAAGGCCTTAAAAAAAGCATGGGTCATCAAGTGAAACATGGCTGCACCGAAGGCGCCCACTCCGCACGCCAAAAACATATAGCCCAGCTGAGAAACTGTTGAATAGGCCAATACTTTTTTAATATCCCATTGAGTAAGACCAACGCTTGCAGCAAACAAAGCTGTTGCCGCTCCAATGATTGCAATCACCATCATTGCATTCGGTGCTGCAATAAAAAGTGAATTCAATCGCACGATCATATAAACACCAGCTGTCACCATGGTCGCAGCATGAATCAAGGCTGAAACAGGTGTTGGACCTGCCATGGCATCCGGCAACCAAACATACAAGGGAATTTGAGCTGACTTTCCTGTAGCTCCAACAAAAAGAAACAAACAAGAAAGAGTCACAGCACCTAACCAACTCGCTTCCGCAGTTGTAGGAGCCAGCTAATTCAATTCATGAAAATTCAAAGTTCCAAAAGTTAAAAACAGAATGAACATTCCCAACAAGAAAGCAGCGTCCCCAATACGATTGGTCACAAAAGCCTTCATTCCTGCTGCGGCTTTGTCCTTGTCTGTGAACCAGAATCCGATCAGTAGGTAGGAGCAAAGACCCACGCCTTCCCATCCCACAAACATCACCAATAAATTATCACCTAAGACGAGCAATAACATATTGAATAAAAACAGATTCAAGTACGCAAAATATTTCGCAACACCTTTATCATGGTGC
>JACCDG011896799.1_pt1 | contig 22298 bp, 22 predicted proteins | sample 7442471 | NCBI WGS metagenome assembly JACCDG01 (sample SAMN15323444, study PRJNA562643) | freshwater metagenome | isolation source: river surface water | place: USA:Blue River Watershed | collected 2017-08-17 | reverse complement strand
GGCGCCGGTTGCGGCTCCTGCTGCAGAGGCGCCCGTGAAGGAGAAGAAGAAGCCTGGCCCGAAGCCCAAGGTCAAGGCTCCCACTGACGGTCCTGTGAATCTGGAGAAGCTCAACCCGACTCAGACCAAGAAGCTCAAGTCCATCGCCGAGGAGCTGAAGGTTGAGGCAGACAAGAAGGCCTTCCACGACTACCTCAACTCGTTGCCCAAGTCGGAGTATGACGCCAAGACGTTTGACGATCATGCTCGGGCATTTCTTACCCCGGCGCCTGTCGCTGAGGAGCCTGTTCTCACCAAGTGCGCCCGCGTGGAGTGGCCTGAGGGGTCGGGCGTTACCTACCTCGTGGATCCGGAGACGCAGAAGATCTACAAGCCGAACGGAAGCGTGAACGAGCACGTGGGTCACGTTGGAATGCTGGAGTTTGAGGGTCTGGAGATTCCTGTGGCGTAAAACGCTCACAATCTTGTACAGTAATGTCGTGTAATGTAGTGCATGTTTTTGCGTTTAGCACGGGCAATTGCTGGGAGTCACGACGTTGGGAGCCTGAGGAGCCATAAACTCGCCCAATGCCCGTTCTTGGGTTGGGAACACCTTGTTGTCGCGAGAGTTCTGAGCAGCATTCACAAGAGTGTATTGCCGTAGCAACGACGTATAGGCTCCTGCCCCATCTTGCTTGCGGATAATCCGAGGAATGATGGTGTTGGTGTTGATACGAATGACAGTGACTCCAATGGAATCTTTTGCGTAGACAGTGAAACTTGCGACTCCCGTCCGAATCGGGGATCCTGTGATTGTTTGTTCTAACGGGTTCCAATTCAATCCAAGTGGGAGAGTTGTTGTGTCCAAAAAGAAGTACACTTGACCAGTTCCAACTGCAGAAAAGACGATAGGGGTAATCCGCATGTACTGGTAGAACAGGAAGGTTGTCTCGGTCGGTGATGTGATTGTAGGTCCAGATCCTACTGAGGACGTGAATGTCAATGTTGCTGTAATCGGGGCTCCTGTGCGAGTAAACGAAGGAGGAGACAGTCCAACATATGGAACCGTCTGGCTTGCGCTGGAAAGACCTGACAGGCCCGACGAATCCGTATAGACAGTCCATCCGCTGGCGAACGATCCAGTGTTGGCATGCGTGTAAAGACTTGTTCGGAACGTACTGCTTCCACTTGGGTCTTCGCGACACACAACAACGTTCCAGTTGCTTCCGTCGTACATCAGAGGCCCGATTCCAATTGGCGGCGTGAGTTTGTTTGCGGATCCCGTAAAGAGACTGTTGATCTGAGTCACATTGGACCACACATCTCCGTCAGACGAATATTTCAATTCAGGAAAGTAGAATGGATCCTCTGTTGCGCGCACACCCGTCGCAAGCCATGTTCCTCCACCATATGCAACGTCGTATCCTGAAAAATTAAACCCATCCGTGCAGTCTGTCCACGTATCCCCCGAATCGTCAGTCCGAGTCAATGTAACTGCATCTACGTATCCGCCTCCCGCGAATGTGCTTGCGGGGTCATAGGTAGAGTATCGGCTGGATCCAGCAGCAATCCAACGCGAGGGAGCATCCACCGAGATAGTGGCCACTTCTGCAGCATTGGAACACAGAGATCCAGTTGGAAGAGTCCAATTGCTTCCTTCGTCGGATGACCGAAGCATCGCGATGTTTTTCGTATTGGAATATCCAGACCCGCCAGCAAGGAGAATCCCATCCTTGTAGCGAATCACACTTCCCGCTGTCGTATAGTAATTTCCACTTGTCTGTGGGGACACTGACGCACCGCCATCGCGACAATACACGGAGAAGTTGGCATTAATTTGAACCAATGCCGCTGTTCCCCACGTTGCGCCGTCGTCATCGGATCGCGAGAAGGCTGCCAATCCAGAACAAAGATCCAATTTCGTGCCAATTCCCCACCACGTGGATGTTCCTGGTTTGTTGGCCAACGAAGAGATGTTGTCCAACGCAGATGTATCTGTTTGCGCGAAGATAGACCCGTAGGTTGTTGACCGATACAGTCGGGCAGGAAACGTAGATCCTCCGTACCCAGGAACATTGTACGTAATGGCTGTTGCCAAGATGACGTTGCTGTCCAGTGTTGTGTTTTTCTTCTGAAGTTCAGAGACTTGGTACGCACCGACCGTGTATCCATTGGAGCCCAGTGTCACTGCGTTGCTCTGCCATGTGACGAGATTTCCGTCACTCGCCAAGAGTGTCATCTGTGCTGTCCCCAAGGATCCAGTATTGCGGACCATGAATGACCGAAAGACAATTGCATTGCTGGTTGACAGTGTTGCAGGAAGCGTTCCTGTGAGAAGATTGGCCTTCGCAGTAATGTCAAAATTGGACGAAACTGGAAGAACGTCGTTCGGAGGAATGCTGTCTGTGAGGACGCCGTCTAGGATTCCAGTGCTCGCATCCAAAGTGAGTCCGTACTGAGGAGTCAGATTGGAGAACTGGAAGTTGGAGACACTCGTTCCACTGTAGGTGACTCCTGTCACGGGAATCGGAAGAACGTCTGCGCCCGCCAGATAGGAGTATGAGTTGGACGGAGTAAACAGAATCATGGAGTCGGGGCGAACTGTGTAGGCATACGAACTGGAATCGGTGGTAAATCCAGTGGACGCGAAAATTGTAAACGACGAACTGGTGTCCGTGAGAAGTGTTCCGGTAAGACGCCCTGAACTAGACAGTGCCAGTCCACTGGGGATGTTGGCCGAATAGTAATTGAGAATTGGCAGATCACTCAGCGCAGTTGCTTGAAACTGAACAGGCGTAATGGGGAAGTTCTGCACAAACTGAAGCGATACATCGTTGAACGTGTATCTATCAGGGACGATTGAATATTTCGTTGTCGTGGAGGCGGATGCTCCCGTCACGCTGGAAACAGCTGTGACTGTCAAGGTCTGAAGAGGCGCAGTTGCGACAGGAGTTCCAGACAACTCGTATGTATTGGATCCGACTGACACCAACGTAATTCCTGTTCCAAAGAGAGAGTTTGCCGTCATGGTCACGGCAGTCTGAGATTGTGCGATTGCTTTGAACTGACGAGAGCTACTCGTGTATCCTGTCTTCGGATTGTTCAGTGGTCGCCCAACAATAAACGAATAACAGACATCTGTCGTCGGGGTCACGCTGTAATCAAAAACAACGGAGTCGTTCGCTACGACAATCGTAGACGAGAGATCAGCGGTCGTTCCATTGCCATTCACTGCACGAATCGTATAGGTCCCACTGCCTGCACTCGTCGGGGTCCCCGACAGATCCGCGCGGGCCAACACGCTGTAGAATGTCAACGACAGGTCACTTCGGAGATTGGGAGAGAAAATCTGCGTGATAGAGGGATCCACTCCAACTGCGAATTGAGTGCTAGCTGTGTAGCTGTTGCTCAGTGCGCTCGCAGTGATCGGTACGTTGGTATAAAACGAAGACTGGATATTGGGTGTGCCAAACAGAATCGTTTCATTGGCCGAGAACACGAACGGAACCGTAGTTGTCAAAAAGGGGGAGGTCGTGCGTGTCGCGGTCAACGTGACCTGGTAGTTCCCATTGTTAAGAGTGCGAATTGCATTGGACGTGGGTGCTCCCGACAACAAAATCGTAGAACTAGGATCGGGTGTTGTTGTTCCACTCGCGAACAGATTGCCACAGATGTCCCGAAATGAGAACCCGTCGGGGAGTGTTGGAGTCCATGTATACCGAACCTTGTTGGACGCGGTTGTGCTGTAAGGAGGAACTCCGATCGTGACTGCACGAGTTGCGATGTTTGATCCGATTGTAAGAGCAGTGATATTGCTAGATCCCGACAGATCAACATTCATGCGCTCTGCTCCGACGGCAATTGTTGCGCGTGTAGAAATCGTGCGATTCGTGCACACGTCCGTGCCGATAAAGTTGTAATTGCTTGTTGTCGTTTGAATTGTAGGTGTCCCAACGAGTCGGTACACGGATGACGAGTCTTTCTGCCACGAAATTCCAACAGGAAGAGAGGGTGTCGTGATAATCTCCTTTGAGGGAGTAGTAGAGGACAGCGGAATAGACGCAGTGAACACAACTCCCCCTGTTGTTGGGAATGTATTGGACAGCGGCTCGTTTTTGTAGAACGTCAGCTGAGCCCCCGATGCTGGAGTCGTAAACCGTCCGGGAGAAATCCGAACGCTATTACTCAGCGACTGGTAAATGATAGACGACGAGACTTCATCTACAACCAGCCGCAGGTCTGCGGAATAGCTGATGTTCGGTCCAGTCAATGAGGTAAACACGACACTACTCGTGTCCGGTGTAGACAGGAACTGGTAGAGTTCTGTAGACGAACGCGCAAACGACAACGAAGTGCCCGCTAACGCATTGCTGTTGAGTGTAAAGGTGTTTCGCGGAAATGGTTCATATTTGTACAATTGAATCAACCCCCCAATTGCCGTAGTGGAGGCATCTATGCTTGCCATTACTGTTTACGTAGATTTCGCTGTAGCTGGCTTAACTCGTTTTACGACACGCTTTGGTTTTGCGGCGGGAGCAGGAGCAGGAGCTGGCGCTGGGGCAGGAGCAGGAGCAGGAGCCTCTGCAGGCGGATTCAACAACTCAGTATACCGCTTCTGGGCCTCCTCCGAGGGTAGACCCCGATAGACCATATCCAGCTTCAATCGCAATAGGGCGTCCATATTCTTCACTGCGAACATTTCGGGTTGCAGAATACCATGTCACAGGAGTAAATGGGATTCGTTTTGTCTCTTGTACTTCTTGCGTGTGTGTATTGTATTGAACATATAGAAACGCGACGAAGCTGCCGACGACCAAGGCGAGAAGAAGAAGATTAAATGACCAGGCCGTTGCTTGGACGAGTTGATCTCGTCGCAACAACAACTGGGACTCTATGCGGCCAAGATCCGCTGAATTAATGAGATGATTCATTGTGTATGTGTGCGCCCAAAAACTCCAAGGTTTTCCGAACCCATGTCATTCCTTCCATTTGTCGCACGCACGGACAAATCCGAACTCGTTCTGGATGCACCAAAATCTGACGCAAAATATCATTGATTTCGCGACGGGACTTGTCTCGGAAGCAAAAGACTACCGACGTTTCCGAGTAGCGGAGGAGGTCCATTTCTTTTGAGACCGCTTCTTTCGTGTAGTTCGTTTCTTCTTCCTACCCTTTCCCATGGATTTCTTCCCGAGTGTCGCGCTCGTCAAAGGTTCGGTTTCTTTCAGTCCTGCGGCTCGTCCATTGACGGCTTTCTCATATTGAGTTTTTATCTCGTCAAGACGGTCTTGTGCCTTGTTTAGCTCCTCCTCTGCGTCCTTTTTATCCTCGGAAGTTTTCGCGAATTCCAACCCTATTTCCGCTTCGTGTAATTTATGTTCTGCCCAACCAAGTCTCCGATATAGCTGTTCCAAGCTTGGCGATGTCGGGATTGCTGGCTCTGGGAGTTTGGATTTCGGAATTTCACTGAGAAACTCATCCGCATCTTTCGTTTCTTCCCAGAACTTCCGGCTGGTAATTCCAGGAGGGCTTGGAGGCTTCCCGCTCATTGTCTCTTCGCAACCTTTTTTCGCCTGGTCGTTCGGACCTTTCTGCGACGAGTACGTCCACCAATTCCACTCATTGCTTTCACACGCGACCCACGTGACAACCCAAGCAATCGCTCTGCAATGTCTTTGTGCCCTTTCGCAACGGCTTCATCGTATGGCGTCCGCCCTGATCTGTTCTTCATGTCTGGACGTGCACCCATGTCCAGCAAAAGATTGGCAACGGGCAGATTGTTTCGGCGAATGGCTTCATGAAGCAGGGAGTCTCCTTGAACATTGCGATTGGGATCCGCACCCTCTCGCAATGCTTCTTTCGCATCGTCAACCGCAGACGGAGACGGATGCCATACAGCGTTCATTAGTTTTTCCTCTTTCTTCCCAGTTGGATCTGTCCAATCTCGCGCTTGCATTGTGTTTTATGCAGAAGAATTCAGACTCTGCGTGAAGGGATTCTTGCGGAATGCATCCAGCACCGCCGGTTCATTGCGCTGTGTGTAGATGTCCTCCTGGAGAGGCACAACGTACTTCGTGGATCCCTGAAGATCAGCCGTCGGGGCCTGACCGCCCAACGTCATCATCGGGGCCTCAAATCCGCGAGTGTTGTTGAGCAGAGACTCATCGCGGTGCGTCTGAACATTGTATGACTGAGGACCAGCAGCCAATCCACCATTGGCCGCAGGAGCTGCAGGAGGAGCACGACCCTCCACAGTGAGCTTCATGAACTCTTGGAACGGCTCTGTGAACGCGCGGATGTACGACAAATAGCCGCCCGCAGCCGCCTGTCCAGCGCCCTTGTAATCCACCGACGTGCTCTCGCGATTCTGGAGCTTCATCATGTTCACGGGGTAGATCGCAGACGCAACCTGCTGACCCATTGTGGTGTTCACGTGCGGCAGGGATCCATCTGCGGCCTGGAGAATCTGGAAGCGATCGGGGAGATTCTTCTTGACAGGGGCCTGGATACCCATCTCCGTGATGTAGTGCTGTCCAGGAACAGGATCTGCAGAATAGGTGAGCTTGGGCTTGTTCTCCACGCGAAGCTCGTCAGTCGTCTTGGGCAGAGCAAACTCGCGGATGGCATCCTGCTGGTATCCACCCGACGGCAGGTTCGTGTAGCCGTCGTTGACTCCAGGTCCAACAATTGTCGGCTGAATTGGGAAGACATTCTTCATCGCAAGCGAAGTCACCATACGCGACTGTTCAAAGTCTGTCTCCACCTGCTTGCCCCACGGGAGACCGTTGCCAGCCTCGGGCTTGAAGAACGCAGGGGCTTCTTCCTTGCGGAAAAAAGTGTGCTTGCCAGTTCCAGTGTAGGTGTCCAGAATTCCATCCGTGGCACCATTGTACATGGATTGGGTCATGCGACCACCAAAGAAGGGAACCATGTTGTTGTGTCCCTCATCCGACTGAACAATTGTGACGCGCTCGGTCTCAGGCGCAATTGGCAAGGGAGACACGAACGTCTCCTTCGGATCCATCTTGCGTTTCTCTTCTACTTTCGGCGCAGTTTCGGGGGCCAGTGCATATCCCAGCGCGGCCAAACCAAGGAGGATGGCAAGGTCCATCGTTATTGTTCGAAGTCGCACAAGATTATTTGGACAAATAGACTCCGTAGAACAACCCGTACAAAAACGCCAAGATTCCGACAGCCGTATACACTTTGCGGAAGGAGCGCTCGTGAACAAGTTGAGACTTCATATCCCGAAGCTCTTCCTCAACCCAGTTCACAGACTCTTCTTCCGATGTATATTCGCGATCACTCATTTCCTCTTCTTCACCGAATCCACTTAAATGGAGTTCCTTCCATTCAAGTAGCGATGTGGCGCAGAGGAAGCGCGCCTGGCTCATAACCAGGAGGTCGTTGGATCGAAACCAACCGTCGCTAAACGCACGAATGTTCCGAGTGGTTAAGGTGGAAGTCTTAAGAACTTCTGGACGTCATGTCCGCGTGGGTTCGATCCCCACTTCGTGCAGTGTTCGCATCCCTTGACGCTTTGTTTGTTTCAAACGGCGTCACGGCATGAAGCTGTGGCTTGTAGATCAACCAGTGAAACGCGCGAGATGTCTCCGTATCCTTGGCCGCGGGGATCGTCACCGTCGTCTGCATAGGCTGCTTGTCAAACTGTTTGATCGCGGGGCGTTCCATCTTAAAATATGATCAAGAAACAATGTATGAGCTTCTCATCCCGCTCATTGTTGTCTTCTTCTTCGTCGTAAAGACACGCGAGCATCTGTCTGTTCGGATAGACCCCAAGGCACTGGTTCCTGTCAAGGAAAATCCAGACGATACAGTTCCGACATCCTGGGACAACAACCGAACATTTTACACTGGGGATCCCAATGCGACAAAGGGAACGCAGGTGGTCGGGCTGTATCCCGATTCGTGTCCTCCTGGCAAAGAATACGAGGCAGGATTGTGTTATGAACGCTGCAAACCCGGATACATTCCGTTTGCCACAACATGCCGTGCCGAATCCGTCAGTGTTGGAGTTGGCAAGCCGGTCGGACTGGAACCGTGTCCCGCGGGCTGGACAAACGACGGTCTCATCTGTCGTGAACCATTGCGCTGGGACAGTTGCAAAAGCAAGTTCTTTGGTCTGTGTGTTGGAGGACTGCGTGGGGGCCGTCTACAAGGACGTCTGAATGGAGGAGGCATCTGTGATTGGCCACAAGATCGCGGGAATCTTCCCGGTTGGCTTGTAGACAAGAGTGATCGAAAGAATTACAAGGCCACGCATCCGGACAAAGTGGATGGACTCTGCTACAAGAAGTGTCCGAAGGAGTTCCCGGTCCGGATGGCAGGCTTTCCCTATCTGTGTTACAGGGGAGGACCAATTCTCTACGACAGAGGAGTTGGCAAGATCCCGTGCACCCTCCGTGCTTTTGATAAGTGTTTGTTTACAGGAATGTCATTTGGAGGCGAGTAAGTTAATACCCAAACCACACTTGTCCTCCACCCTTTTTGGTTGTCATGATAGACGAATGGGCTCCTGCGCCTTCTCCTCCCATCCAAAACCGGATTGGCCTGTTGGTCGGGTCTGTGAGAAGAAGTCCATTCCCGTCGTCTTTGATCGTCGTATCCCCGATCTTCAACGAATCAACGGACAGGTTCTTCAGAAGTGCAGGATCCAGTCGCCCATCTGCCCCCGCAGGTCCACGAGGTCCAGTGGGTCCTGGAACAGTGCTCGCGGGTCCAGTGGGTCCACGCTCTCCGGGCTGTCCCCTCTCTCCGGGAGCTCCACGGGCCGCAGCAGCACCGGCGGGTCCAGTCGGTCCCTGTTTGCCTTCAAGTCCAACGGGTCCAGTCGGTCCGGGAACCGTGCTGGCGGCTCCTGCGACTCCCTGAGGTCCTTCAGGGCCAGCCGGTCCCACAGGCCCAGGAACATTGCTCGCAGGTCCAGCAGGACCTACTTCTCCGCGATCTCCTTGAAACCCGCGCGGGCCCGTAGGTCCGATGGGTCCAGCAGGTCCCGGGACACCAGGGTCTCCCTTCTCACCCCTGGGCCCGGCTTCCCCTTTTAAACCGTACGGTGCGGCGCTGTATGCAGAATTGGATGTGGGGCCCTCGGTCAACTCATCAGCATACTCAGTTAACGACTCCACGAGCTTTCCAAGATTTTGCTGGAACTGCTGACCATACTGATATCCAGACCATTCCTTGCGAGACCAAGGATTCACTGTGAGCTGGTTGAGGATTGCCTTGAAGCGATTCACGCTGGTGCGGAAGGCATCTGCGTCGGCTCCGGGAAGAGGCGCGGGAGGAGTAAACTCTCCCTTGGGCTTGAATCCAAAGCAGTTGGCTCCAAACTTGTTCATCGGATCAAAGTAGCCGCCATTGACTCCCGGGCGACCGCAGGCGGTACGCTTGCCAGGATCCACTTCGCGCTGAAGCTCCTCCCAGGTTCCCTTCTGCGTGGGATACAGCGCCATGCCTCCAGCCGACCATCCATATCCACACCACTCCGCTCCCTTGTTGTACGCCTCAATGATCTGCTCCAGAGTGGCCAACTGGGCTCCATACGCGGCGCACACAGCAGGGGCTTCATCGTATGTGAATCCAGACGCGGGCTCGCCTGTAACTGTCTGCGCACCGCGAATGAAAAAGACCTCGCTGCCTGTGAGAGGGCCTCCGACTGTACCCGTTGCGGGGGTAGCGGCGGGCGTTTGTGCTGCGGGAGCATCCTTCTTTTCGCTGATGTCAATGAATCCGTAGTAAATCAGCACAGCAATCACGACACCCACCAACAGCCACATCACAAACACGGCTGCGAAGGAACCGGTAGAAACCAAGACAAAAATTGTTACAGTCAACAGAAACACTCCCACAAGAATGCCATAGACTCCAGGCGTCATTGCATCGGACGACTCCATCCTTTCTTATTCATTGATACGATAATACATGAGCAATCGCATCGTATCCACGAGGGGGAATGCCTTCGGATCGTACTTGCGAACCTGGGCATCGTTGAGCTCATACCACGGCTGACCCGGAGGAAGGTCGCGACCAAATGTGTACCAATGTCCTCCATCAAAGCAGATGACTGCGAACAGCGCGTACTTGTTGTTGTTGAGAACAAGCTGCGCAGAATAGGTGCAGGTTGTCTTGAGAGATGTCATGTGGAACACCAGAACCTGAGGGAAGGCTCCCAGCAGAAACTGCTTGGTGCATCCCAATCCCTTGCATCCTTCACACTTCCAGTCGGCAATCGTATGAGGTTTCACTGTGTCTACGATCGCTTCCGACAACGACTGTTTGGGTTTGGTCGGTGTAATCTCAAATTCAATCACGGAATCATTTCGTGTGTCGGCATACGAGCAATGGTTGCATTTGATCGTATGAGCAACTTTGAATCGCATGAGCTTGTCTAGAAAGGGAACCTTGTCACACAAGAACTCCAGTAGCTCATGAGAATCTCCAATGCCCTCTCCAGCTGGCATTGTATTGGTCTTCACGCATTCATAGAAATCCCGAAGGCCCTCCTCTCCACGACTGGCCACGAGTTCAGCCAGACATACCTCCACGGGATTCTTGTCATCTTCTTCATTCTCTTTGAATCGGGCTTGAAGCTCGGGAATACGAAACACGCCTTGAAGCGCAGCATTGATCCAGCAGGATCCATTCTTATTGCGAAGGCCGAACATCTTATCTATAGAAGGCAGAGAAGTCTGTCAAGAATGGAACGGGATCCGTTTTTGACGCCGAATACGAACTTGTTGAGAAGTTGTTGGCCAAGCGGTAGGGATCGGGAACAACGTCCATATCTCCAGGCTGGCGAGAATAGGGAAGGAAGCGTGAATTGACACCTGTACCCAGCGCAGAGGGAGAAGGCATAACCTCTTCCAATCCAGCTCCTACACTGAAAGGGACTCCCGATTCGCTCATACCAGCTCTCCCACCCATTCCGGCTACTCCTCCGAGCAGTGCAGGATAGATATTGGAGGTTGTGGAATCCCCCCCTTGTTGACCAGGTCCCTGCCCCCGTCCACGATAGACAGGGCCCCACACTGTCCGACCTCCAGTGGGGACAATTGGTCCACCCGCAGAACCCGATCCAGCCCCGCCTCCAGCTCCAGGTTCAATCGCAGTCCCCGCGTCTGCCGCAGCACTCGTTGAGGACGACGCACTTCCAGACGGCTCTCCCACCCCTGTCCCCGCAGTGTCAACCTCGCCAATTCGGATCGTCGGGCTGAAATAGGAATCCAATGCCGACTTGAGAGAACTCCGGAAGTTGTCGCGAAGACGTGCGGGAACGGTGACAATATCTACCGAGTTCACAAAATCGTCTAGTTCCGACTCAGTTGGCTGCTTCTTGTCGGGGAGATAGACTGTATCATAGAACTTCTGCATCTCCTTGACATACGCATTCACGGCCGCCGAATCCGACCGCGGGAGTCCAGTGTACACTGAAACATCCTGCTTGATCTTCTCCATTGTGGCGGACGGGCGTGCCAATTCTGTGGGTGGCAAATCGGGTGTAGTCGTATCGGGTTCTGCTGTCATGTCGGTTGGATTCTGAATCGGTGATGTTGATGCGGTATACGTTGCGACATACTCGCGAGCCCGTTGAAACACGTTCTGTCCCTGCGTGATATAATACGCAGTAATAAGCTCTCGGAACTGTTCCCGTTTAGCTGCGTACGCAGGATTTGTAGAGATGATACGATTCAGGTATTGCGAAACATCTGCAGAGGTGATCGTGGTCGTCGCAACTGACCAGCCTTTCGCAGTGGGAGGCTCGTTAGGCAACCGCGAAGGAACATCATAACTCCAAAATCCTCCAACCACTTCCTGAATCTCCGCATTCGTCACTGTCAATTCACTCGGCTTCTGAGCCATCCTGCGAATCCGAGTGATCTCCGCATCGTTCCACGTGTTTGGATTTTTGATCGTAGATGTCGCATCAAACCCTTCCCGAAGGGCCATGGTCAGCAATACCACGACCACGATCCCTACGACGAGCCATTTCCATGTCGTCTTCATTACCTTTTACAAAACATTTTTCATACATTCTGAATCCCCATCCTCACAGAACGACATTGGGGCCACTGAACTCCAGCTTGTAGAATTGTCCTTGAAATCCCCAGGACGAAGGGGCTCTGTCTGCATCGTAGGTTCATACAATCCTTCTGGCAATTCTCCTTTGCGACTGTCGGCGGGAACATAAATGTTCTCTGTCCGAGTGCGAACTTCGTCGCGGGCATTTCCAGGCTGAAGATTGCTTCCACTGAATCCCGCCAGCACTCCCGTTGTGACAACCTGCTGTTGCTCGCGAGCAGCGGCTGACACAGACAAGTCAATGTGAAACGCGGTCGTGATAATCTTGCGCAAAGACACTGGGTCTATGCCCGGAACCGTTGCAGCAGGAGACTTCAAGAAGACCTCCACGTCAACATCTCTGGGTTTCGCAGGAGACGGGAGATATACCGTATCATAAAAGGCCTGAAGAACCCGAATGTATGTCTTGTCGTCTCCATCCAATGGAGCTGCAGCATCAATCTTGTTCAACCACGCCGCATCCGTCTCGGATGGACGTGTAACTCGGAATTCTGGATCTGTGAAACTCTCACGGTATCCCCATGCGAACAACAAAAAGGCAATGGCAGCCAGGAGCCACACAATCATTGTTATTGAATGACACAAGTTCCTAGCGACGGTGCCAATCCATCGGGCTTGGGTTGGCGAGCCAAAAAGGCTTGAACTCCGGCCGCAACCCCGTCGCTGTCTCGCGCAGGGGGGAGCGGAACCTCAGATGGGGCATATTGGGGACGAGCTTCACGTTTTGTCGTTTCTGCGCTGTCCAGAGCATAGACTCCCTGCTGAACGGCCTTCATAGACGATTCCACTCCTTCCCACGCAGGAGACATTGCGTCGTACTTCTTCTGCGTGTCCATATCCCGAGGCTTGAATTCAAGAAACCCCGTATGAGTTGTGCTCGTCGCATTGTACGCCGTGCTTGGCTTCGGCTTGTCGGCGACAATGTAATCGCTCGTGTTTGAGGCGGCAACGTCTGCCATTTTCTAGGTAGTCATATAAATGTCTGTCCAAACCTTCGTCGGGGGAGCCAAGAAACAGGACGCCAAGAAAGCTCTTGCGCAACGTCCAGTGCTTGTGTTGTTCTACATGATTGGATGCCCTCACTGCGAGGCCAACAAGCCCGCGTGGGAGGAGGCAAAGAAGAAGGTGTCTGACGACGTCAAGATTGTGGAAGTGGATGCCGAAGCCACTCCGGATGACGAGGGTGTGTCTGGATTCCCCACAATGAAGTACAAGAAGGGAGAGGATGAAGAGGAAGAGATCTCGGGTCAGAAGAGCAGTGGAGAGGAGATCTTGAAGGAGTTAAAGGCCCCGAAGAAGAAATCAGGCGGGCGCCGAACCCTGAGGAGGAGTCACGGCCGAAGGAATCGGAAGTTCCGTCACCGTACCCTTCGCAACTACATAACCCTCCGACAGAAGTTTGTCGGACCGAGCGTTCTTCCCAAGAAACGCTAAGAGACCTGCGTGATCATCCTCCGGGACAGTGTGGAAATTGCGCTGGGCCTGAACCAGGTCAAATACATCGCTCGTGTCCATGTAGATGTTGGACGTCTGAGCAAATGCCTGATTCACCTTGTCGCGCACATCCAAGCGTGTCACGTCCGCTGCAGGAGGTCTGTTGTTGTTCACATGAATCTCTGCCAGCGACGCATTCATGAACGGATTGTCATGAGACGGCATTGTCTCCTCGGTTCCCACGTAGGAACTCACGAAGGACTCTGTCATCTTCTTGGCCTGGGGGAACCAAGCATTGAGACCAATTGTGATGACCATCACGAGCGGAATAATCAGGATGTACCAAGGATCCAGTGACGTCAGAAACAAGAGGGCTGACAGATAGACGGAGAAGCGCACGATCGCATTGAGCGCCTCCGGAACAGTCATTGCTGGAGTCGGAACAAATTGGATCCACGTGTCACTGCGAAACAGGACACTTGGATCAGAATACCAAAAGGTCTGGGGCATCTCTTATCAATCACTTGCGAGCTTTTTCTTTCTGCTTCTTCTGTAGGCGAGCCATCATGCGGGCACGACGAGCCTCTGGCGTGTTGGACAAGATCTGCTGGGATGTGTTTCCAGTGGTTCCACCTCCCGCATCGCCCACGATCATCTCATTCAGGTACTTGCCAAACGACGACTGAAACTTCGCACGAATCATCTCAATCTCACGCACGAGCTCCTGCTGATTAATCTTGCCACTCTTGATGCGATCCTCCATCACCATCTTGGCACGATCCATCAGCTCTTGCAACACGGGACTCTCCTGGGGATTGCGAAGCATGGCAAGGATCTTCTCGGGATCATTGAAATCCAGATCCAAGTCCTCGTAGGAAACCGACTGCGCGATGTCGCCCATGATAGACGCCAGACGTGTGTTCATCACAAGATCCAGAATCTCCTGAAAGGATGACTTGGTCTCCTCGTCTTCCAGGATGCGAGAAATCTCGTCGGCCTGTGCAGATCCGCCTGGAACAAGCCCCTTGATGGTCTCAAAGATCTTGCCAAACTTCTCCTTGGGATCGCCATGAAGGACGGAATACATCAAGGCCATGTTCACGAGCGACCACTCCTTCTCTGTTCCCTCCCAGGGAACCTTCACTCCGGGGAACAGCTCAATCTCCGCAAAAAGGGTATTGTCCTTCTTGAGGATACGAAGCAGATGGGGCAGCAGCGTATCCTCAATGTATGAGAATACCTCGTCCGATGCCCGAGGAATTCCAGCGACCTCCTTGTCCTTCCAATAATTGATCAAATTCCGAAGATGCTCCATCGGTTTATCTTCTCCGTGTGGTTCTCTTTCCTAAATCTATTCGCACTTACTCCTTCATGCTACGATTCCCTCCACGCGTGGCGAATTCCGACGCCTGCTTGTCTGTGAGGCAGATGCATCCGCGATCTCCAGAGAAGGGAGACGGGCAGCAGTCGGCAGACATGGGGTTGTTGGCAAGCGAGAACAGTTGAGTGTCGTTGGCCATCTCATACGGCCTTGCCGAGACGGGCTTGGGTTCTGATCCAAGAAGGGGAGGGGTTCCATTGTATCCCGCAACGCCGACCGCGCCCTCCACTGTCTGCATGTCCAGAGGCATACCAACCTCACGCTGAGCGAATCCCTCCTTCTCAGTCTCCGAATCAGACTCCTCCGTAGACTTCCCGGGCTTGGTCGCCATGACATAGCGAACAAAGAGTCCCGCAAGAAGAGCCGCAACAAACAGGGCAAGGACTGTCGCTGTCTTTTTCATTTCGTTCTTGTGTTTCATGCTGGAAAAAACGGATCGGTGAGTGGCACGGTCTAGTGTCGTTGCCATGCTTAATTACGCTGACATGTCGCTCGTGGAGCTCAAGCAGATCGCCAAGGAGCGTCGCTATATCAAATTGTATTATGTCCTTCCGAAGGACGAACTCGTTCGCATTCTCTCGCTTCCCGAACCCCCAATGGAGATGAAGCTCTCCAAGTTGACAATCAAACAGCTTCGTGAGGAGGCCAAGCAGAGGGACATTCATGGATTCTGGAATCTGTCACGCGCCGACCTGTTGAAGCTTCTATACCCCGCCGTGCACAAGACTGCCACGGACAAGAATCAGGAGAATCAGGGCAACACAAATGAACATAATGATCCACAGAGCCATGATTCCCAGTAAATAGGGGTATATCATGTTCAAAACAGTGAGGATTACGGGTCGGACAATAGAGGTTTGGATCATTCGTTGGGCGTCTGGACTTTTTAGTTGCTCCAGAACGTTCGTGAACAGGGCGTGAATAAGTTTCGTCATTGAAATTTGTCTGATTCTTGATATAAACATGAAGCTGTCGCAGACGAAGATGGTTCGCCTGGGCCTTGTGCTCGCCGGCGTTGTTGCTCTCTACGTTCTTTTTAACTCCTATTCCGGCTCCAAGTCGGCTCTCCTGGACAAGGCCGAGGAGCTCGGCGGAATGGGTACCCCCGCTCCCATGTCCGAGCAGGGTCCCTACATGGGCAGCCCCCACGGCGTCGGCGGCAATGCGGCCTCGGTTGCTGGCATGCAGTCTCGCACCCCCGCCTCGCAGCAGACCTATTCTGAGACGACTCTCTCCTCGTCGGAGCTTCTCCCCAAGGGTGAGATCGGCGCCTCTTGGGCTGCCGTGAACCCCGTGGGTGCGGATGACATGAAGGGTCAGAACTTCCTCCAGGCTGGCTACCACGCCAACATCAACGTCCAGGGTATCTCCCAGACCAATAGGAACCCCTCGTACGACATCCGCACGGAGACCCCTAACCCCCAGTCTCGCGTCGGTCCCTTCCTGAACACCACCATTGACCCCGACCCATTCAAGGCCACGCACGGCCAGGATGGTCTTCGCGCATAATCCTCTGCGAAATGAATAATGCTCCCCGCCGCAGCCGTTGGGATTGGTGCCTTAATGGCGTATACGCTCACACAAGGGCCTCGCAATACGATTCAGTTGCGAGGTCCAGATGGGCAAGTCTATGCGATGCAGAATCTCCCCAACAAAGAAGATGCCGTTCGCTTGATGTCGTCCATTCGGGGCAACCTCACGAAGCTCTATGAACATTACAAATCCGAACCGTCTTTGGCCGCCGATCCCCCCGTGTCTCGCTTCATCAGTCGCTTTCAACCGGATGTCTTCGTGGAGAACGACATGCAGTCCAGCGACACGTCGTATTCAGAGAACAAAGGACAGAAGATCGTCGTATGCTTGCGAGACAAAACGAAGGCGCCGACCTATCCTCTGATTGATCAAAACACGATCATGTTCGTCATGCTTCACGAGATGGCCCACTTGATGACGGAAACCATTGGCCATACCCAGGAATTTTGGTCAAACTTCCGTCGCATCCTTGGCGATGCCGTCCAGCTGGGAATCTATACTCCTGTCAATTATGCGTCACGTCCGACTCCCTATTGCGGGATGACCATCACGGACTCTCCTATCTGATTTTTCTATGCTTTCAAATGTAATGAACACTGTACCCATCTCGGGCACACAGCGCTCGGTCTCATACTATGCCGATGATTCCATTGAGATCGTGCGCCAACTGATTGCGCTGGAGGTAGAGTCGCACCCCGACAGATTGTTTGTTGAGGTGAACACGACACTCCCTGCAGACTACTATTCCAATCCTCAACACTGGATGGAACTCTTTTTTCGGTTGTCCTATGATGGACAGACCATCACAGAGGATGCTCTTAAGACCTATGTGACACAGACTCGCATGGGAACTGGATTTGTCCCGCGTGCGATCTCCAAAGAAGAATGGGAGCGTCAGTCTGAGTTGGAGCTTCTCTTCAAGAACGACGCTGACTTTTCGGAGTGGCGAGTGTTGGGAGTCCCCGACGAACAGTCCATTGTGTTGCCATTGCCTCCTCGGGATGTCTCACTCCGCGCCTCTCAGATTCCTGTTCCTCGTCCTCAGCGACTCATGGAGGCTCTTCATCCCTATCCCATTACGGAGATCCGAGCCACCGAAGTTCAGGAGGATCTCTCTACGATCGTGAAGCAAGTCTACTTTCCTCTGCTTCGTCCGGATACGCCGTCTACCATTGAATCCATTCGGGCCTCTCTTCAGAAGTCGCGGACAGACCTTGCTAAGCTTTTGGCTCTTCCTGCGACGAAACATGAGTCCTCTGTTGTTGTGAAAGCCAAGTGGTACATTCCGTTGGTCACTACGCGGATTTCTGCACCTCGGGTTCGGTTTGAACAGATTCTGTATGGCATGACTGTGTCGGATGAAACGCCTCACATTGCGTACTACACGGCCAAGAATGAGACGGTTCGTCACAAGTTCTACGTTGAGGATCCCAAGACAAAGACACCTGCGCTGTCCACCTCCCTTGTGAAAGGATGGTATCACAAGACACAGCCTCAGCGCCGTAGGCCAACCCTTCTATTGTATCGCGGAACGAGTGCCTCTCATTTTGATCGCATCGCAATCACGGACATTGACATTGTTGTGGATGTTCGTCGCGAGAAGTCCTCCAAGCGCTCTCTAGACGATCTTCAGAAGGATATGGTCAAGTGGATCAAGACACTGGACGCACTGACTCCGTTTGTGAGTCAATCCGATCTGGATCCGTCGCGCTGGCAGTTGAGTGAGTTGTCGTTGGTTGCAAGCTATGCGAAGGAAATCAGCGACGCAGATGTGGATATGCGCCGATTCCCGTGCATGCAGAGCATCTTTGGCCTTCAGAACGATATGTTCCGTGTATTGCGCACAGATCAACCCGCTGCGAACATTCCTCCTCCGATTCTTCAAGCCTACCAGATCTTGAATCAGGAAGGAGCCACACAGACTCCCGAGTATCTCGCCGAGGAACTTGGTATTTCGGTAGGAGAGGCACAAGAGCGGATGGCCGCGATTGAAGGGATGGCAGACGATGTGAACTTTGAGCAAGTGCTTCGGACCTATCCGACTCTCAAGTTTCACTCCAAGGAAGTCATCATTCGCTTCGTGACGAATCCAGAGCGAATGCTTAAGTATGCGGATCTTCTGCGCTATGTCTTGACATCCGACACATCCGCAGTCAACGACGTCTGTCCTCGTCGGTTGGAAGAATTCGCACAGCAGATGGTCATTCCCCAGCAGGCCATTCAAGAGGAAGACGTAGACGTAGATCTGGATTTGCTCGCGATGCTCGGAGAAGGAGAAGAGGAAAAAGAAGAAGAGGAACAGCCCGTGTCCAATGCAGCTCCTCCTCCCAAGGCTCGCAAGCTCAAGATTGCGAAGAAGCCGAAGAGCACTCAGACGTATTTCAACGATCGGCTCAAGGAAAGCTACTCTGACACATTTGATCAATCCTTCTATCCCAAGAAATGTGAGAAGCGTCAGCAGGTTGTGGTCCTGTCTAACGAGGATTTGGCGCGCATTCCAGCCGAGTACAACTACAGCAACGCACCGGAGTCGGAGAAGCTCGCATTGGAAACAGGCGATGGTCTTGCGATCTGTCCTCCGTTTTGGTGCATGCGCGATGAGCTTCCTCTGCGCGAAGATCAGTTGGTCCCGGGGGAGGATGGAGAGCCACAATGCCCTGTCTGCAGTGGAAAGATTCGGACGTCCGATGTGGATGATCCTGCGGTGTTCACACTCATTCGCCGTGACACTGCCATGAAGTTTCCTGATTTCATGAAGAAAGAGTCCACGATCAACAAGAAGAAAGTCCCGTGTTGCTATCTCCAGCCACGCTCACAGACAGAGGTATTGGCCAAAGACGAAGAGCTCTACATTCTTCGCGAGGATGTGAATCTGGACACGGGGATTCCGGGACTTCGGTTTGCTTATCTGTCCGAGGACATGGCCGCGAAGCTCAAGGTGAGTCCCAAATACGAGACCACAGTCAAAAAGAACTATCTCATCTTCGGAGAATCGGATGTCTTTCGCATTGGATTGGGGCGCGCATCCAAGACCTTGCCCACACTGTTCGGTGAACCATCTGCCAAGATTCCTGATCCCAAGGATGCAGTTCAGAATTTGATGAAGTGTTCGTTCTTCCGCACATGGGCTCAGACACAAGAAGGCGCCGGGTCGCAAGTAGACAGAATGGTCGCAAGCATTCAGTCGGCATATGAATTGGGAACGCTGACGAAGCTTCAGGAGCTGGAATATGTGACGACGGTTCTTCAGTGTGAAGTGATTCTCATTGACCCCATGACATCACAGGTCTCGTGTGGATTTTGGTCAGACACCGTTGGACCCAACAGCCGAACGATTGCGATTCTTGGCAACGACATTCTGGGAGTTGTCCGACGCAAGCGAATGGGAAAAAACTACAAGACCGAGTTCACCGTGGATCTTCGCAAGCCACCCTTCGCCGATTCTACACTCCCTCACCTTCAGGGACTTCATCGGCAGGCCTGTTCTGTGGGAGTTCCGACACTAGACGACGCTGTTGCCGAGTTGCAGAGAATGGGCAAGCCATCGTATCAGCGCATTCTGGATCCATATGGTCGCATTCAAGCCATTCTGGTTCCTGGCGAACTCATTCTTCCAGTGCTTCCGTCTGCGAAGCCAACAACTGCCACTGTCCAGACACTCAACGGATACGTAGACTTGAAGCCATCTGATCTTCCGGATGGAGCCTCCCAACGCGCAGTTCTCGCAGATTGCCGGCATCCTGGATTCAAGTTGGTTGGAGAACATCGCAATCTAGACGGTCAGGTGGTGGAGCTTCAGTTGGCATCGGGATTCCGAGTTCCTATCAAGCCAGAGGCAGCAAAGACTCCTGGACCTGCGATGGAAGTTCTGGAGACGATTCAGAAATATGACGAGTCCACGTTGGTGGATGGAGTCCCTAACAAGGCAGATCTTGCGATGGCAGAAGAGACATCGTATGCCGCGGAGATCTACGAGTTTCTTCTGTTCTCGCTGTCCAAGGACCTTCAGACAGATGAATACGAAACGCTCCGCAAGCGTATTTCTGAGCGAGCATCGTCCTTGTATCAGGATCTCAAAGAGTGGGTCAAATCCGAAGCCTATGAAGACACGACGAAGAGTCCTATCTCGTTCGTCAACAAAGTTCGGACACCGTGTGGCCAGTATACGTCTGCGGACACCTGCAACAAATCAACCTTGTGTGGATGGCACAAGAATGATTGTCGTATTCGGGTGAAACCGATTGTAAAGCTAGAAGCCATTCTCAAGCGAATGGTCAAGACATTGCGAGACAATGACAAGCAACGGGCGTTGGTATTGGATGCGCGGTTGTCTCCGTTCTTTAGTACCGTCTTGTACCTAGAATTGCCCCACGAAGTGATCTTGACTTCTTTGTAAACCGGCGCTTCCGACGAGTTCGCCGTCCTCCTGTCGCGAGAGTCACAGGCTTCTTGCACATTGCTTTGGTGGATTTGCATTCAGCTTCTTGCGACTTGTCGTAGACACATACAACAAAGCCTGCTCGCACGTAGTCTTCCAATCGTGCCGTAGTCAGTTCCTTTTCAAGAATACGAGACGTCACAAACGCATCTTTTGTGAACGAGAGAGTCCGCCCACGGAACAACTCGGGAAGAACCTCTGTCTGAAGCTTTCGTCGCAAATACCCTTCCATTGTAGGAAGCGGGCAACCCGGAGGCAATGATGATCTCCACGATTCCATGAATGTCCCTGACAGAAAGTTAAATGTGTATTCATCTCCATGCTTCCAAAGTTCTCCTGCGCCATGAACAGACTTTGCGCCAACAGCAGTTGCGATAGAATAGTGAACCGTTCCCAATTCCAACATTGTCTCCGTTCTGGACGCTGCAAATTGAGGGGCCACTCCACTTCCATCCGAATACAGAATCCAAGTATAGATTCCCTCGTCTGCCGAATCCAATTGCTCCACAGACAACCGTGGAATTCCAGCCAAAAAAGTCCGAACTTGAGTTTTGAACCCTTCCTTCTCTTCAGGTGTTGCGCCTGGTTTGTTGGATCCTGGCAGTCCAACATACGCAATGTCATTCGTGCCTTGGACGCGATACATACAGTTCATAGAAGGCTTCATGACGATTGGAAACCCATCATAGGTTTCTTTCAGAGGCATGCCCTTTGCCCACGCATCATCGCATGCTTTTCGCGATCGTGATCGCAGATCCATTGTTACTCCGCATGAAAAATCACTCAGGAGCTCCTGATTGATTTTCCACCACACCCGAGAACAACCAAAAATGTATGTTAGAAGACTTTACGCCTTGATGAAGTGCACCTTGAGGAACTTCTGGAGGTTGAGGTAGGTGACCTCGGTCTTGTCGTCCACCTTGAGGAGCTTGGCGAGGGCGGCGTTGGGGACGATGCGGCGCTTGAAGTTGGGGTCAAAGCAGCTGTGGCTCTTGACGTAGTCCGAGATGTACTTGGTCACCTGGGTCTGGGAGCGCTTGGAACCCTTGGCGATGCCCATGAAGGCGCAGAGCTCATCGGAGAGGGGCTTCTCCTTGAGGAAGGCGTTGTTCGCCTTGCGGGCCTCCCACTTGGCCCTCTCCTCGGGGGAGAGAGTCGCAGGGTCAACCTTGCGCTTCTTCTTGGAGTCGCGGGCCTCCTTCTTGGCGGCCTTCGCAGCCTCCTGAGTGGCGCGGACAGCATCGCGGACCTTGGCGGTGAACTCAGTGGAGAGCGCCTTGAGCTGCTCAGTGAGGGAGGCGAGGAGGGCCTCAGAGGACTGAACAGTCGCGATCGCGACAGGGGCGGCGGTGGGGGGGATGACGCCCTCGGCCTTGGCGGTGCGGGTCTTCTCCTTCTTGGGGGCGGCGGCCTTCTTGGCGGGGGCGGGGG
>JACCDG011987582.1_pt1 | contig 22302 bp, 38 predicted proteins | sample 7442471 | NCBI WGS metagenome assembly JACCDG01 (sample SAMN15323444, study PRJNA562643) | freshwater metagenome | isolation source: river surface water | place: USA:Blue River Watershed | collected 2017-08-17 | reverse complement strand
TAAGAGGTATTGAGAAAGAAGATTTAAAGCGTGGCCAAGTACTAGCAAAAATCGGAAGCATCAAACCACACAAAAAGTTTAAAGCTGAAGTGTATGTATTGAAAAAAGAAGAAGGTGGAAGACATACCCCATTCTTCAAAGGATACAGACCACAGTTTTACATCCGTACGACAGACGTAACCGGTGCAGTAATCCTACCTGAAAACGTAGAGATGGTAATGCCTGGTGATAACATTAGTTTAGAAGTTGAATTGATTGTACCGGTAGCATGTGAGGAAGGTCTACGTTTCGCGATTCGTGAAGGTGGCCGTACCGTAGGTGCCGGTGTTGTAACAAAAATTATTGAATAGGTATTAAGAGGAACGTATCGTGTCAACAACAGCAAAAAAACAACCGAGTGTAAAAGCTCAACCAAAAAAACAAGCTTCAGGTGCTGGTTCTCAGCAAAGAATTAGAATCCGTCTAAAGTCTTTTGATCACGGTATTATTGATCAATCGGCAGTTAAAATCGTTGATACAGCTCAGCGCTCTGGTGCTAAGGTTTTAGGACCTGTTCCATTGCCAACTCAGCGTAAAATCTGGTGTGTTCTAAAATCACCTCACATCGATAAAAGAGGTGGGGAGCATTATGAAGTTAGAGTTCATAAGCGTCTAATTGATATTTTGGATCCTCCATCTTCTACCGTTGATGCGTTGATGAAATTGGACTTGCCTGCAGGTGTAAATATTGAAATTAAGTTAAACTAGTGGTTTATTTCGGGAGTTAAGATGAAAAAGTTTTTATTAGGAAAAAAAATTGGAATGACTCAAATATCAACTGAAGAAGGCGATATTTGTCCTGTAACAGTTGTGCAGGCAGGTCCTTGTTCTGTAGTGGCTGTTTTGAAAAAAGAAGCTACAGAAGGTAATGAGGGTACTGTTGTTTTAGGCTTTGAAGAGTTGGATGAAAAAAAATGTAATAAGCCAACTTTAGGATTTTTTAAATCAGTATCTCAGCAACCAAAGCGCTACTTACGTGGTTTTAAAGTGAAAAATGTTGATGAATTTTCTATTTCTCAAAACATAGACTTATCTGTTTTTGACGGTATTGAATATGTAAGTGTAAGAGGTAGATCTATCGGTAAAGGTTTTGCTGGTACTATCAAAAGACATAACTTTAGAAGAGGTCCTAGAAGCCATGGTTCAAAAAACTATCGTGCTCCTGGTTCTATCGGTGCAGGAACAACGCCAGGTAGAGTTTTAAAAGGTAAAAGAATGGCTGGTCATATGGGCGATGAGAAAGTGACTGTAAGAAACCTTTCTCTTGTTAAAATTGATTCTGATCGTGGCTTGGTGTATTTAAAAGGTGCTGTTCCTGGTAAAGCAAATTCTTTGGTAGAAATTTTCAGTTAAGGTTAGATAGAGGTAATTAAAATGAAATATTCGGTATTGGATTTAAACGCAAAAGTAATTGAAGATAAAAGTCTCGATGCTGTAAGCATTAATGAGAATTTTAATGCTCAACATGTAAACTATCTGATTGATACTTACCAAAAAAAGAGCTTAAGACAAGGATCTGCTTCAACTAAGAACAGATCGGAAGTTTCAGGTGGTGGTGCCAAGCCTTATAAACAAAAAGGGACTGGTAATGCAAGAAGAGGTTCAAATAGAACTCCTCTAAGACCTGGTGGTGGTGTTGTTTTTGGTCCAAGACCGAGAGATTTTAATTCTAAATTAAATACAAAATTGTTTCAGTCATCTTTAGTTTCTATTTTGAAACAGCGTAAAGATGAAATTTCTATTATTGATTTTGGTACTGATCGTCTGGTTAAGACTAAGGAAGTAAAAACTTTTTTGAAAAATGCAGGCGTTTCTTCTCAAGAAAAAGCCTTTTTTATTCTAGATCTTGAAGAAGATGGTGTTATAGAAAAAGCAACTAGAAATTTGACGAATGTTTATTTATCAAGTGCTTATTTTCTACCTATCACGCAACTTTTAGCTTCTAAAAAGATATTTATATCAAATAAGGCATTTCAAAAAATTCAAGAAAAGGTATCGCAATAATGTCTACGGTAAAACCAGTTGTTACAGAAAAATCATCAAAAGCTTTAGAAGGTAATAAATTTACTTTTTGGGTTTCAACAGAAGTAAATAAAATTGCTATACGTCATGCTTTTGAGAAAAAATATGGTGTAAAAGTTGTATCTTTGAATACAATTAATGTTAAAGGTAAAGAAAAAAGACGCGGTAAATTTGTTGGTCGAACAAAAGATCGTAAAAAAGTAGTGATTACAGTCGCTAAGGGATCTCCGGTAGAAGAAATTAAAAAGTTATATTAGGAAAAATTTATGGCAACAAGACAATTTAAATCTATCACACCGTCATTAAGACAAAAACAAGTATTGGATTATTCCCATATTACTACCAGTTCACCGGAAAAAAGTCTGGTTAAAACATTTAAAAATAAATCTGGTAGAAATAACAATGGTAAAATTACTGTAAGACATAGAGGTGGAGGCAATAAACGTAGTTACAGGCTTATTGACTTTGCTAGAGACAAGGAAAATGTTCAAGGCATTGTTAAAACTGTAGAGTATGATCCAAACAGAACTGCTAATATAGCATTAGTTCAATATGTTGATGGTGAAAAGCGGTATATGCTTGCTCCTAATAAAATTGAAGTTGGAACTAAAATATCTAATGGTCAAAATGTTGATATCAGTGCTGGTAACACTTTAGCCTTAGCTAACATTCCGGTTGGTACTACAGTATTTAACATTGAAATTTCTCCTGGCGCAGGCGGAAAATTAGTAAGAGCCGCTGGAGCTGCTGCTACTATTCTTGCTAGAAATAACAATTATGCAACAATTAGATTGCCTTCAGGTGAAGTTAGACTTATTAACATCAAATGTAAAGCAACCGTTGGTCAGGTTGGTAATTTAGATAAAAGAAACGAAGTTTTAGGAAAAGCTGGCGCTTCAAGATGGAGAAGACGTAGACCTGTTGTCAGAGGATCTGTAATGAATCCTTGTGATCACCCTCATGGTGGAGGTGAAGGTAAATCGCCTATCGGTAGATCCTCACCAATGACCCCTTGGGGAAAACCTGCATTAGGTTTGAAAACTAGAAGACAGAAAAAGAATTCATCGAATTTTATTCTTAAAAGAAGAAAGTAGGAGGAAAAACTAGTGGCCCGTTCAGTAAAAAAAGGACCATTTGTTGATGATCATTTAATCAAAAAAGTTGATGAAATGACAGAATCAGGTCAAAAAAAGTTAATTAAAACTTGGTCAAGACGTTCGGTAATTTTACCGGAAATGATTGGTCATACAATTGCAGTCTATAATGGAAAAAAACATGTTCCTGTGTTTATTCTAGAAAATATGGTTGGACATCGTTTAGGTGAATTCTCTCCTACTAGAACCTTTAAAACTCACTCAGGAAATAGGGAGAAGGGTAAATAATGGCAACGCAACTTCAATCAGTAAATTTTGCTAAAGCAACTCAAAATTTTGTAAGGACTTCTCCTTTTAAATTAAGACGTGTTGCTGATGTTATTCGTGGAAAAAATGTGCAAACGGCTACATATATACTTAAATCTTTACCTCAAAAAGGTGCCCGGATTTTAGAGAAAATTTTAAGATCTGCCATTGCTAATGCCGAGCATAATTCAAAAATGAATCCAAATGAGCTATTTATTTCTCAGTTATTAATTAATGAAGCTCCGCAAATGAAAAGATTTCAACCACGTGCTCGTGGAAGAATTTATAAAATCATTAAAAGATCGTCACACATCTCTTTGTCTTTGGGTATCGCTGTGAGAAAACAGAAAGGTGAAGCATAATGGGTCAAAAAGCTAATCCAAACGGATTAAGAATCGGGATTATTAGAGATTGGGATTCAACATGGTTTGCTGAAGATTCTTACGGGGACCTTGTTCTTGAAGATTTTAACTTAAGAAAATTTATCAAAACTGAACTGGGCAAAGCAGGTATTTCAAAAGTTCAAATTAAACGTAAAGCTAATGTAATTGATGTTAATGTTTTTGTTGCCCGACCTGGTATGATTCTTGGAAAAGGTGGCTTAGAAGTTAATTTATTACAAGAAGAATTGAATAAAAAATTTCAAAAGCCTTTTAAACTTAATATTATTGAAGAAAAAGCCCCTGATCTAAGTTCTAAACTTGTGGCTGACTGGGTATGTTTTCAACTAGAGAAACGTGTTGCATTCAGACGTGCTATGAAGATGGCTGTTCAGAGGTCTTTGAAATCGGGAGCAAAAGGTGTTAAAATCTGTTGCTCTGGCCGATTGGGCGGAGCAGAGATTGCACGTACGGAATGGTATAGAGAAGGTAAAATCCCATTACATACATTCAGAGCTGATATTGACTATGCATTTTCAGAAGCTTTAACCACCTATGGAAAAATTGGTGTTAAAGTATGGATTTACAAAGGTGAAGTTTTCAAAAAACCTGTTGTCCAAACTGAAGAGCTAGAGCTGACAGCGGTAAACAGTTAAGGAATTAAATTTATGTTAATGCCAAAAAAGACGAAATATAGAAAATATCATAGAGGCCGTAATAGAGGTAATGCTACTAGTGGAAATACTATCGCTTTTGGCGAATACGCATTACAGTCAACAGAAGCTGAGTGGGTTACAGACAGACAGATTGAATCTGCTAGAAGAGCTATGACCAGATCTATTAAAAGAGGTGGAAAAGTCTGGGTTAGAATTTTCCCTGATAAAAGTGTCACAAAACTACCTGCAGAGACTCGTATGGGTAAAGGTAAAGGGGATCCAGAAGGTTGGGTTGCTGTAGTAAAGCCTGGGCATATTTTGTTTGAAATAGCAGGTGTTGATATAGAAATTGCAAAAGAAGCATTAAGATTAGCTTCATATAAGTTGCCTGTTAAGACAAAAATGTTATCTAAGTTTGATGTAAACTAGTGGTTTAAGGAGTTTTAGGTGAGTAATCAGAATTTAAAGATTGGTGTTGTAGTAAAAAAATCAGGTTCAGATACAATTTCTGTGAAAATCCCTGGTTTAAAAAGACATGCTCTTTATAATAAAGTTATAAAGCATTCTGTTAAATTTTTAGTTCATGATAAAGGAAATACTGCAAATGTTGGCGATACAGTTTCGATATTGCAAGTAAGACCGATTAGTAAATTAAAATGCTGGAAATTAGTTGAAATTGTAAAAAAGAAAGATATTCAAGATTGAATTGATTTAGGAGAAGGTTAGATGATTCAGGCCGAAACAAGATTGCAAGTCGCTGATAACTCTGGAGCAAAAGAATTGCTTTGTATCAGAGTTTTAGGTGGTTCAAAAAGAAAATATGCTGGTGTTGGCGATATTATCGTTGGAGTTGTTAAAAAGTCTATTTCATCAGGCCAGGTTAAAAAAAGTGAAGTTGTTAAAGCTGTTGTTGTAAGAACATTGAAAAAGATTAAGCGTAAAGATGGAAGTGTTGTATGTTTTGATGATAATGCTGCTGTAGTTATCAATAACGACAACAACCCAAGAGGAACTCGTATTTTTGGTCCTATTCCTAGAGAACTGCGCGATAGAAACTTTATGAAAATTGTATCGTTAGCAACAGAAGTAATATAGGAGAAAAATGTGAAGGGTATTAAAAAAGGACTAAAAGTTCAGTTGATTTCTGGAGATGAAAAAGGCTCCAAAGGTGAAATTTTAAAAGTATTGAAACAGTCTAAGTCAGTTGTTGTAAAAGGTTTAAACATTTCTAAGAAGACTATTAAAGGTAATGAGCAATCAGGACCTGGAAAAATAGAAGAAAAAGAAATGCCTTTAAACTGGTCTAAAATAAAAATCATATAATTGTGAATAGGTGAAAACATGTCTACGTTAAAAAAACATTACTTAAAAAACGTTAAAAAACAAATGATGGATAAATATAATTACCAGAATGTTATGGAAGTTCCTAAGCTGTTAAAAGTAGTTTTAAACAGAGGTATGGGAGAAGCAACCGGTAATTCAAAAGTAGTTGAAGCAAGTATGGAGCAAATGCTAGCTATAACAGGTCAGAAACCCGTTGCTACAAAAGCCAAAACATCAATCTCAAACTTTAAGCTAAGAGAAAACCAGATTATTGGATGTAAAGTTACTCTTAGATCAGATAAAATGTATGATTTTTTAACGAAACTGATTAATGTATGTTTTCCTAAAATTAGAGACTTTAGAGGCGTTCCTACAAACAGTTTTGATGGAAGAGGTAACTATACACTTGGAATTAAAGAAGACTCTATTTTCCCAGAAGTATTTTTAGAAAAACTAGATAGAGTTAGAGGGTATGACATCACTTTTGTTACATCAGCAAAAAGTGATGAGGAAGCGTTTGATTTATTAAAATATATGGGATTACCTTTTAGAAAGTAGAGAGATAACATGGCTAAAACTTCGATGATATTTAAAAATATTCGAAAAAAAGATTCTGTTCAATTTAGAAATCGTTGCAATATTTGCAGCAGACCTAGAGGTTTTATAAGATTTTTTGGTTTGTGCAGAATTTGTTTTAGAACATTAGCTTCAGGTGGTCAATTACCTGGAGTAAAAAAATCCTCTTGGTAGTAATGGAGAACTAAATATTATGTATACAACTGATCCTATTGGAGATATGTTTACAAGAATCCGTAATGCGATTCTTATTAAATCAGATGAAGTGGTATTACCATTCTCAAAACTGAAACACGCTTTAGTGAAAATTCTTAAAGAAGAAGGTTTCATTAAATTTTATGAAGTTGTGTCTGTTAATCAAACACAAAAAAATTTAAAGCTTGGTTTACGTTATACAACAGATGGTCGTTCTATGATTTCTGATTTAAAAAGAGTGAGTAAGCCTGGAAAGCGAATCTATGTTCAAAAGAGTCAAATTCCTAAAATTTTAAATGGTTTGGGGTTAACATTTATGTCTACTTCAAAAGGAATTATGAGTGGAAAATCTGCCCGCTTAAGTAATGTTGGCGGAGAACTATTAGGAATAGTGAAATAAGGAGTAAACCCAGTGTCTAGAATTGGAAAAAAAGAAATCAAGTTACCACAAGATGTTACTGTGGATGTTAAAAATAACAATATCGTTATTAAAGGTCCAAAAGGAACTGTTCAAGAAACAATCGATAATGGTTTTGACGTTGTTGTAGATGATAGCGGCATTATGAAAATCTTAATAAAGGCATCTGATAAAGCGCTTACGGCTAAGCATGGTTTATACAGAGCTTTATTGTCTAATATGGTTCATGGCGTTACTAGCGGATTTGAAATTGATATGGACATTGTTGGGGTTGGATATCGTGTTCAACTTCAAGGTTCAGATTTGATTTTTTCTCTTGGTTATTCTCATCCTGTAAAATATGAAGCGCCTGACGGAATTAAATTCGTTGTTGAAGGGCAAACTAAAATTAAAGTAGTTGGTATCGATAAGCAAAAAGTAGGTCAAGTAGCTTCTGAGTTAAGAGCATTAAGATCCCCTGATCCGTATAAAGGAAAAGGCGTGAAATATGCTAAGGAAGTTATTAAGAAGAAACAAGGTAAGAGCGTTAAAAAATAGGAGTTAAGCAATGTTAAAAGCTAAAAGAAAAAAAACAAAGATAAAAAGTACGGTTGACAGATTAAGAATGTCTATATTTCGTAGTAATACAAATATTTTTGTTCAAATTATAGATGATCAATCTGGTAAAACGTTAGTATCTTGTAACTCATTAAAAATGACTGCTGAAAGCAAAACAGATGCAGCAAAAAAAGTGGGACAGGAAATTGCTGTTAAATCATTAGAAAATAAAATTAAAAAAGTTGTCTTTGATCGTGGTGCTTATACATATTCAGGACGTGTAAAAGCGTTAGCTGAAGCAGCAAGACATGCCGGCTTAGAGTTTTAAGGAGTAATAATGGAAGAAGCTAAAAACAATTTGGAAGCAGAATCTCTAGTAGAAAAAGTTATTCAAGTAGACAGAATTAATAAAGTTGTTAGCGGCGGTAAGCGCATGGCTTTCAGAGCTTTTGTTATTTCAGGCGATTTAAATGGAAAAGTAGGAATTGGAATGGGTAAGTCTAAAGAAGTTCCTAATTCCATTAGAAAAGCAGTTGAAAAAGCTAAAAAGAATTTAACCGTTATTAATATGCTTGGGGATACTCTTCCTCATGAAGTTACTGGTGCATTTGGTGCTTCAAAAGTAATTTTAAAGCCAGCTAGACCTGGAACGGGTGTTATTGCCGGTGGTGCTGTTCGTACAATTTTAGAAGCTGCTGGTTTCAAAAATGTTGTTGCAAAAGCATTAGGTTCAAATAATTCTATTAATTCAGCAAAAGCTACAATGAATGCTTTAATGGCTTGTAAAAATTTAGAAGAAGAATCTAAATTAAGAGGAAAAGTTTTAACTATCCGTACTTCAAAAGATAAATAGTGGAGAATGTAATGTCAGATTTAATTCAAGCGGCCCCAGGGTCTATTAAGCAAAGAAAACGTTTAGGTAGAGGAAACTCTTCTGGACATGGTGGTGAATCAGGTAGAGGCCATAAAGGTCAAAAAAGTAGAACTGGCTATTCAAGAAAAGCTGGTTTTGAAGGTGGTCAAACTCCTTTATACAGACGTTTACCAAAGAAACGTGGTTTAGGTAACTCTGTTGTTTCTCAAAAACCAGGTGTTATTAACTTAGATCTTTTAGAAACTCATTTTAATGATGGTGATATTGTTACTTTACAAGCTCTACAAGAAAAAGGCCTTGTGAAAAAAAGCTTTAGATCATTAAAAGTATTAGGTAATGGTGAGCTTACAAAAGCGTTAATTATTCAAGCGAATCATGTGTCTTCTTCAGCACAGGAAAAACTTGGTAAGCAATCTAGTGTAAAGCTTCAACTTATCTAAGTTATGTCTAGACTTTTAGCTCTTTTTTCGCATAAAGATTTAAGAAACAAGATCTTTTTTACCCTTTTTGTTCTCTTTTTATATAGACTGGGTAGCCATGTTCCTATAACTGGAATTGATGTTGTTGGACTTCAATCCATGTTTGCTAATGGTGGTGTATTGGGATTTTTTAATCTTTTTTCTGGTGGTAATTTAAGCCGGTTTTCTTTATTTGGTTTAGGTATTTTACCTTATATTAATGCCTCAATCATTATGCAATTAGCTTCGATTGTTTGGCCTAAATTAAAAGAAATTGCAGAGGAAGGTGAGTCTGGTAGAAAACAACTGGCTCAGTATACGCGATACCTGGCTATTGGAATCGCTTTTGTTCAATCGATTGTAATGTCTATTGGATTTAAAACCTTTTTGTTGCCAGATGTTTCTTTCGGCTTTTTCCTTTTTTATTCGTCAATTACTTTGGTTGCAGGATCTGCTTTAGTTATGTGGTTTGGTGAGCTCATTTCTGAATATGGTATTGGAAATGGTGCTTCATTACTGATTTTTGTAGGTATCGTAGCTCAAATGCCGTTTTATTTTCATAACACCTATGTACTAATTGTTGGTGGTGCAAACATATTCAGTGTTCTCTTTTTATTAGCTATATTTTTACTAATGATTGTAGCTATTGTGTATGTACAAGAGGCTCAACGTAAAATACCTATTCAGTATGCTAAGCGTGTTGTAGGTAGAAAAGTTTATGCGGGTACAAATACATTTATCCCTCTTAAGCTGATTCAGGGTGGAGTAATGCCTATTATTTTTGCGTCTGCAGTTTTGCAGTTTCCTTTGATCTTTGCTCAGTACTTAAAAATTGATTTTTTAAAATCAGTTCTTCATTATGATGGTATTGTATATAATCTTCTTTTTTGTTTAATGATTTTCTTCTTCACCTATTTTTATACGGCTATTACATTTAACCCTCAAGAGTTATCTGATAATATTAAAAAGTACGGTGGATTTATAATGGGTGTAAGGCCGGGAAAACCAACTGTTGATTTTCTTGACGGTATTGTTTCAAAATTGACGTTAGTAGGCGCTACCTTTTTATCTTTGTTGGCATTGTTGCCTGTTTTAAGTGCTAATCTTACCCATGTTACAAGTTTTATGGGCCTTGGTGGAACAGCATTGTTAATTATTGTAGGGGTAGCCTTAGATTTAATTAAGCAGATAGATTCGTTTATCATTTCTAAGAAATACGAAGGTTTTCTTTAAATGCAAAACATTATTTTACTAGGCCCTCCGGGATCAGGTAAGGGAACTCAAGCTACCAAACTTTCTGAAAAGCTAAATCTGAAAAAAATATCTACGGGTGATATCATCAGAGATCATATTTCCAGAGGTACAGAGCTTGGCCTTAAAGTAAAGTCTATTGTTACATCAGGTGGACTTGTTCCGGATGAGTTAATCATAGAACTCTTTGAGTGCGAATTAGAGAATGTTCAAACAGGTTTTGTTGCTGACGGGTTTCCAAGAACAAAACGTCAAGCAGAGCAGTTTGATGCTTTAATTGAAGCAAACTCTTTTCCTTATCCAATCGTTTTTTATTTAAAAGTAGAGCAGGATAACCTTATAAAACGAATGGCTGGACGTAGAACATGCAGCACTTGTAAAAAAGTGTTTAATGTTTTTTTTGCTCCTCCCAAAAAAGAAAATGTGTGTGATTTTGATGGCGGTGAACTGATATGCCGTGATGATGACAAAGAAGAGGTCGTCTTAAATAGGTTCAAAGTTTATGAATCTGAAATCGCTCCTGTTTTGAATTTTTATAATCAAAAATTAATTACTGTTGATGCCTCAAAAAACCTTGAAGATGTTTTTTCACAAATGTTTTCTCACTTTAATCTTGTATGAGCGTTGTAATTAAAACTGAAAGTCAATTGGATGCAATGAGAGCTGCGGGAAAAATTCTCGCTTCTATCTTTATTGAAATTGAAGCTTTTTTAAAAGTTGGCAATAGTACTCTTTTTATTGATAACGAAATCTATAGACTTATTACTGAAAAAGGCGGAAAACCTTCTTTTTTAGGATATCGCGGGTATAAACATTCCAGCTGTATTTCTGTTAATGAGCAAATCGTTCACGGGATTCCTACCAAAGAGAAAATATTGATGCCTGGTGATATATGTAGTGTGGATATCGGTGTTTATTACAAAGGATTCCATGTTGATGCTGCCAGAACCTACCCGATTGAAGCCGTTTCTGATCAAGCTGATGCTCTAATTAAAGCGGCCGAAGCTGCTTTTTTTGATTGTATGTCTTTTTGCAAAGAAGGAAATCGTTTAGGAGATATGAGTCATGCTCTGCAATCATCCGTAGAATCTAAAGGTTTTTCTGTGATTAGAGATCTGTATAGCCACGGTGTTGGAAAAAATTTACATGAAGATCCATTAATTCCAAATTTTGGAAAACCAGGAAAAGGACTTCAACTTAAGCAAGGAATGACATTTGCAATTGAACCAATGATAAGTATCGGTACATTTGAGGTCTTAACATTGGAAGATAAATGGACTATAATAACCGCCGATCGAAAATGGGCTGCTCATTATGAAAACACAGTAGTGGTTGGGTTAGACGGTCCAGAAATATTAACGTTATAGGTAGCGAAGTAGGAATAATGAGTAAAAATTCAGAAGTAATAGAATTACAGGGCACGGTAGTCGAGTCTTTACCAAATGCTCAATTTAAAGTTAAACTAGAAACAGGGCAGGTTATTTTAGCTCATATATCTGGGAAAATTAGAAAAAATTATATTCGTGTTCTAGTAGGAGATGCCGTAAAAGTGGAGCTTTCTCCTTACGATATGTCCAGAGGACGAATAATTTATAGAATTAAATAGGTAGGAGTATTTGTATGAAAGTAAGAGCATCAGTAAAAAAAATATGTAAGGATTGCAAATTAATTAAACGCCACGGTGTTGTAAGAGTTATTTGTATTATTCCAAAGCATAAACAGAGACAAGGATAGGAGGAGCGTCTAAATGGCACGATTAAGCGGAGTGGATTTGCCAAGAAATAAACGCATGGAAATTGCGTTAACTTATATTTATGGAATTGGGTTGACTTTATCTCAAACAATTTTAACAAAAGCAGGCGTTTCTTTTGACACACGTGCAAAAGACCTATCTGAAGATGAGATTGTAAAATTACGTAATCTTCTTGGTGAATATGTAATCGAAGGTGATTTAAGAAGACAGGTTAATCAAAATATTAAACGGTTGTCTGATATCGGTTCCTATAGAGGAATGCGTCATCGTAAAAAATTACCGGTAAGAGGTCAGCGTACTCATACGAATGCCAGAACTAAAAAAGGTAAACGTATTGCAATCGCAGGTAAGAAAAAAGTAACTAAATAACGGAGGAAAAGCCTTGGCTCTAAAGAAAAAAAAGAAAGTAAAGCGTTCAGTTCCAGTTGGAATGGCTCATATTAAATCAACATTTAACAATACAATTGTTTCTATAACAGATTTAGAAGGTAATGTAGTCGCTTCTTTTTCTACTGGAATGACTGGTTTTAAAGGTACAAAAAAAGGTACTCCATTTGCAGCGCAGCAAGCTGGTGAGTTTGCAGCAAAGAAAGCAATGGAATCTGTCGGAATGAGCAGAATTCATGTTCTTGTTAAAGGACCTGGGGCTGGAAGAGAAACAGCAATTCGTGCATTACAATCTACAGGATTAGATGTTGAGTCTATTAAAGACGTAACACCGATTCCTCATAATGGATGTAGACCACGTAAAAGAAGAAGGGTTTAAGCAATGGGGAGATATCTAGAAGCTAGTTGTAAGATTTGCAGAAGAAATAGAGAAAAACTATATCTTAAAGGTGCGCGTTGTGAAACTGCAAAATGCGCGATTGAAAAACGTAATTTTCCTCCTGGAATCCGTTTTGCTACTCCAAAAAAAATGTCTGAGTACGGTAAACGTTTAAGAGAGAAGCAAAAACTTCGCTTTTTCTACGGTGTTTCTGAAACTCAAATCAGAAATTACTTTAAAAAAGCGTTGGCTCAAAAAGGTATTACAGGTCATAACCTGTTATCGTTATTTGAAAGACGTCTGGATAATATTTTGTATAGAACAAAACTTGCAAAGTCCAGAAAAGAAGCACGTCAGCTTATTCAGCATGGTCATTTTAATGTTAATCAAAAATCTGTGGATATTCCTTCCTTTATTGCAAGTGAAGGTGATGTTATCACTATTAAAGAAAAAAGCATGGAATTGATTAAAGATAGATGGCTTGTTTTAAAAGAAAAAGGATTGCCAACATGGTTGACCTTTGATGAATCTCAAAAAACAATTAAATTGGTACATGCTCCTAAACGTGAAGAGATTGACTCACCAGTTGAAGAACAGCTTATCGTTGAGTTCTACTCAATGTAATTGAAATAAGGAGGATTTTTTGTGTCAAAACCATTGCCATGGGTAAAATTTGAAAAAATCTCTGACGGAGGAGGTCGCTTTATAGCTTCTCCTTTAGAAAGAGGTATGGGAACAACTTTAGGAAATGCACTAAGACGTGTATTGCTATCCTCTCTACAGGGTCATGCTGCAACTTCCGTAAGAATTGACGGAGTTACTCATGAGTTTTCTACCATTAACGGTGTTATTGAAGATGTATTAGATGTTATTGCAAACATTAAAGGCATTATTTTTTCTTCATCTCAACCTGGTCCATTTACGCTAACTTTGGATTTTTCAAAAAAAGGAAGTTTAAAAGCGTCTGATATTAAATTGCCTTCAGAATTAACCGTGTTAAATCCTGAATGTCATATTGCTGAAATCACAGAGCCTTCCAAAACAAAAATGGATATCGTTGTTGAGCATGGTATTGGTTACTATCCAACTGAAGCTCAGGACAAACAAAATCAAAGTATCGATACTATTAATATTGATGCCTCTTTTTCTCCGATTATTCGTGTCAATCATCAGGTTGAAAATATTCGTGTTGGAAAAGAACTTGATTATGATAGTTTAATGCTGGATGTGTGGACAAATGGCAGTATCGCTCCAGATGAAGCTGTTAAAAAAGCGGCAGAGCTTTTAACCAGCAAATTCCAGTTGTTTGCTCATCTTAACCAAAAACCAGCTCAGGCTACTGAAGCTCTTTCTGGTGGATCTTCATCTGCGACTCAAGCAGATGCAGAGCAAAAAAATACAGGTTCTAAAGAAGGTTCGACTGATTTAACGGTTGATGATCTTGAATTATCCGCACGTTCATCAAACTGTCTTAAACGCGCAGGCATTGAAACTGTATCTGATCTTTTAAGCAGAGATATTTCTGAGCTAACACAAATTAAAAACTTCGGTAAAAAAAGTGCCGATGAAATCAATGATAAATTGAAACAGTACGGCTTATCCCTTAAAGGGGTAGAGTTGATTTAAAGGAGCTATTCATGCGTCATCGTAAAGGTAATAAAAAATTAGGAAAACCAACAGATCAGCGTATTGCATTGCTAAGAACACTGATGGTTGCTTTTTTCTCAAATCAGAAAATTAAAACAACTGATACACGAGCTAAAGAAGTACGTAAGCTTGCAGAAAAGCTTATCACTTTCGCTAAAGAAGGTACTTTAGCTTCAAGAAGACAGGCATTGAAAGTATTGCCTAATGCAGAAATCGTAAAGTCTATTTTTAATGATATAGCACCTAAATTTTCTCAAAGAAATGGTGGATATACACGGTTAACAAAAGTCGGAATCAGACAAGGTGATGCCGCTACTATTTCTTTATTAGAATTGGTTGATTAATTATAAACTGGTTCTGTCTTATGACGGAACCGGTTTTTTTGGCTTTCAATCTCAGCCAACAAACGTTCCAACGATTGAAGGCGAGTTGAAGCGAGCTATACATCGTTTATTTAAATGTACAGCTACACTAATTCCTGCAGGTAGAACCGATGCAGGAGTTCACGCAAGTGGACAGGTGGTTCTCTGTAAAATGGAGATTCACATTCTACCAAACAATCTATTGCGAGCATTAAACTCCATGTTAATTCAAGCAATACGAGTTATTTCCGTAGACATCGTTGATAACAGTTTTCATCCTCGATATGCGGCGTTTTCAAGAGAGTATCATTATAATTTTACTAATTCTCAGGTTCCGGTTTTTATGCAAAGTTTTGTAACTCATTTTCCCGGAAAGCTTTCTTTTGAAAATGTTCAGCAGATAAAAGATGTTTTTTTAGGAACACATTCTTTTAAAAATTTTAAATGTAAAGGATCTTTTCAGTCTTCGGACTTTAAAACAATTTATAAATTTGATATTGTAGAGCAGCCTGTACAAATGTTTGGGTTAACCTCTCAAACATTTTATAGTTTAAAAATAGAAGCCAGTGGTTTTTTATACAAAATGATGAGAAATATTATGGGAAGTGTTGTGGAAGTATTGAGAAGCAAAAGAAGTGTTCAAGATTTACAAAATCTTTTAGCTGGAACAGATTCTTTTGCATTTCAAACAGCACCTGCCAAAGGTTTAATGTTAGTGAAAGTAAATTATAGAGGAGAAGAAGCATGAAAGAGCAGAAATCGTTTTACGCAACCCCTACTAATACACAGAAAAAATGGGTTGTTATTGATGCAGACGGTAAAATTTTAGGACGCTTGGCATCGTATGTTGCTGGTTTGGTTCGTGGAAAATACAGCCCTACCTTTACACCTGCTGCAAACACCAGTGATTTTATTGTGATTATCAACGCTGATAAAATTAAAGTTACAGGTAAAAAACTGACAGATAAGGTTTATAACTGGTATACAGGCTATCCTGGTGGTTTAAGAAGCATTCAATTGAAAGATCAATTGAAAAAAGATTCTACCGAAGTTATTCAAATGGCTATTAAAGGTATGCTTCCTCATAACAGACTGGGCAGACAGTTATTGAAGCAAGTAAAGATCTATTCAGGAGCAACTCATCCTCATGAAGCTCAAACGCCTGTAAATTTAGAAGTTCCAGCTAAGGAGATGTAGTCAATGGAAAAAAAAGCAGCTGAAAAGCAAAAAAAAGTGAAAACAGAAACTAAGCCAGAAGTAAAAGCAAAAGAAGCTAAACCAGCTGAAGCAAAAGTTAAAGTGGCTGAAAAGCAACCTAAAACATCAGCAGGATCTGTATCGAAAATCCCAACAGCTTCCTTTTATGGAACAGGTAAACGTAAATCTGCGATTGCAAAAGTATGGATTTACAAAGGAACCGGAAAAGTTACAATCAACAAGCAACCTGCTATTGAGTATGTAAAAAGCGATCTTTTAGTAAGCCAGATTTTAAAACCATTAAAACAGTTATCCTTAGAAGGATCTTATGACTGCACGATCACTTGTTTAGGAGGTGGTCTTGTAGGTCAGGTTGGAGCTTGCCAACTTGGTATTTCAAGAGCCCTTCTTTGTGTCTCTACTGAATATAGAAAGCCTTTAAAAGTTGAAGGTTTTCTAACAAGAGACCCACGGGTTAAAGAACGTAAGAAATATGGTCGTAAGAGAGCCAGAAAAGGTTATCAGTTCAGAAAACGTTAAGATCTCGTTACACTTACAATTCAAAAACCGAATCCCTGTGGTTCGGTTTTTTTATTGATATATACAAAAAGGATTACCTCTATGATTTCAATAAAAACCATTAATAAAATATCAAAGTTGGGCTTGGATTTATTTGATAAGGAACGGTTTGATATTTCAGATTCAGCCGAAAATCCTGATGCCATTCTTGTAAGAAGTGCTCAGTTACACAATGTTCCCTTTGGCTCGAACCTGAAAGCAATCGGTCGTGCTGGTGCTGGCGTAAATAATATTCCTATAAGTCAGTGTACCGAACAGAATATTGTTGTTTTTAATACGCCTGGAGCCAATGCTAATGCTGTTAAAGAAATTGTTTTGGGAAGTTTAATTATGGCTTCTCGTAATCTGGTTCATGGTATGGAATTTACAGGTTCATTATCTGAAGAAAACGATAAGGCCATTCATGAAATCGTTGAAGAAAAGAAATCAAACTTTAAAGGGTTTGAAATCCGAGGAAAAAAACTGGGTGTGGTTGGTTTAGGATCTATTGGGATGATGGTAGCTAACGATGCTGTTGCTTTAGGCATGGAAGTTGAAGGCTATGATCCGTTTATTTCCGTACACAGAGCATGGGAATTGTCCCGTGCTGTAAAGCCATGTGAGAGTTTTAACAAGCTGATTTCACATTCTGATTTTGTAACGATTCACGTGTCTTTAACCGCTGAAACAAAAGGTTTGATGAATGCTGAAACCTTTAAACGGATGAAAAAAGGTGCTGTTCTTCTGAACTTCTCCCGTGATCAGATTGTGGATGAAGATGCTGTTATTGAGGCATTGGAATCGGATCATTTAAGAATGTATATTACAGATTTCCCAACTCAGCGCTTATTAAAAACAAAAAATGTTGTATGTTTACCTCACTTGGGTGCCTCTACAAAAGAAGCTGAAGACAACTGTGCGATTATGATTGCTGAGCAAATTTCAGATTTTCTACTTACCGGAAATATTACCAATTCTGTTAATTTCCCTAACTGTTCTATCGAGCGTTCAGGAAAATCCAGGTTGGTTATCGCCAATAAAAATATCCCAAATATGGTAGGTCAGATTACAGGAATTCTTGCAGCACAAGGCCTGAATATTTTGGAGATGGTTAATAAAAGCCGTGGTGACATTGCCTATAATATTGTGGATTTAAACAATGACTGTGATGCATCGATTGTGGAGCAGATACAAAGCATTCCTGGCGTTAGTTTCGCAAGACTTATTCCTTAGGTTTTGTTGAAAGTGCCCCGTCTACAAGATAAATTTGCCGTTTAGCTAAATCAGCGAAATCCGGGTCGTGAGTCACCATGATAATGGTTGTTCCCTGGGTTTCGTTGATTTTTTTGAATGTTTTTAAAACGGCATCTCCATTGATGGAGTCTAAATTTCCTGTTGGCTCATCTGCGAACAGGTAATCTGGGTTCATAATTAAGGCTCTGGCAATGGCTACCCGTTGTTGTTCCCCGCCTGAAAGCTGACGTGGAAGCCTGTTTGTTTTTTCTGAAAGACCGAATTCTGCTAAAAGTTCTATGGCGTACTCTCTCTTTTTTTCTTTTAATCCTTGTTTAAGAGTTGGCATTAATACATTTTCCAGTGCTGTTAATTCGGGTAACAGATGGTGGAATTGAAACACAAACCCCATATGCTGGTTGCGAAAACGATGAAGCTCTTTGGATGTAAACGATTTTAAATCTTTTCCATTAAACAGGATTTGTCCCGATGTTGGTGTATCGAGACTACTAAGAATATAAAGCAGGGTGCTTTTTCCAGAACCTGATTTTCCTGTTAAGGCCACAAATTCTCCAGGATCAATCGTTAATGAAATGTCCTTGATGACAGGCTGGGTTTGAAATGATTTTGAAACTGACTTTAAAATGATACTCATGATTCTGACCTGATAATATCTATAGGCGTTAATTTTCCAGCCGAATACGCCGGCAACAAACTGGCCAGGCAAGAGGCAACAAACGATAGAAAAAATCCATACACATAGATCGTATATTCAAAAGACACTCTCATGGTTTTTGGACCAGAGCCCAATGGCCCACCGGAAAAGGGCAGGTGAGATAAATACACTGAAAATCCATAACCAATCAAAAGTCCAAGGCCTCCACCTATGGCGCCTAAAATTACGCCTTGAATGAAAAACAGACTTAAAATATCTTTTGATTCATATCCAATTGACCGTAAAATAGCAATTTCCTTTCGTTTTTGAGACACCACCATATTTAAAATATTGTAGATACCAAAGCCAGCTACAACGAGAATGGATACCGTCATTAAATAGCGTACTCTATCCTGGATTTTGAAAACATCCATTAAATTTTGATTGGCCTGATCCCAGCTTTGAATCTTTTCAGATGAAATCTGGCTCCATTGTGTGGCTTTTTCTGCAGCATCATCGACATTTTTTAAGCGAACAGCGATATCCGTAACAACTCTTGGTGTGCCGTTAACATTTTGAACATCGGTAAGGGCTCCGTAAAGCGTTCCTTCATCCATTGTTTTTACGCCGGAGTGAAAGGTGCCTACAATTTTAAAAGGCGTAGGATTTGTTTTGCCATTGGATATAAAAACATTCTCTCCTATTTTAGCGCCCAGTTTCTTTAGTAACTCATCTCCAATAATTAACCGATTGCCTCCGTTGGCAAGGTCTGAAAATCTTCCGTAGGTCATGGTTTTTTCAATGGTGGTGACTCGGGTTTGATTTTTTGGCAGTGTTCCCAACAAGCGAACGCTGGAAGATGCGCCTCGTTTTGTAATAAGAACCTGCACGGTAAGTTGCGGAGAGTAGGCTTCAACCTGAGGATCTGCATCTAATCTGTTAAACCAAAGTTGAGGATTAGTTAGTTTTGGATCTTCTTTTCTGCCGGATGGTGCTGATATCCAAAATATATGTGAGGCTTTCGGAAAAAAATTGCTATCCAATTCGTGTTCTCCCAATAACGTATCTTTTGCACTGATACGAATATGGGCATCGTTATTAATTAATTGATCAATAAAAAAATACCGAAATCCCAGCATAAATCCAGAAATAATAATAAAGGCAGCTGTTCCCAATAAAATACCAAGAAGGGTTAACAGGGTTTGTTTTTTTCTGGCGAATAAATGTTTAATGGCTAAGAATAACATCGCCTGCATGGATATTTCCTGAAATAATTTCTGCTTTTTCTCCGTCAATTAAACCCAATGTTACCGATACAGTTTTGTTTTTCCCGTTTGTTTTTAGGATGACTTGATTGTTTTTTACCGCTGCAATGGGAACAATCAGTGTGTTTGATTTTTTTGAGATCTCAATGGCAACATCTGATGTCATGCCTGGTAAAAACTCTTCGGGGAGATCGGGTGTGAGAATATGCACCAGAAACTGATTATCATGTGAAAAAACGCTTTTAACTCTTCCTTTAAACTGTTTTTGTCTCTGTGATTCAAAATTAATTGACACCTCCTGACCCGGCTTTACTTTAAGAACCGCATCCTGATCTAAAGACACGACAATATATCTGTTTTTCATATCAACCAGCGTAAAGACAATACTTTGAGGCGTAATCGTCTCATTTTCTTTATATAAAAACGCTGTAATAGTGCCACTAAATGGGGCTAAAACCGGATATTCCAGTACGGCAATCGGCTGACCGGCTTTTACAACATCCCCTTCTTTAACGAACACTTTGTTTAACGTAAGCGCTATGGCTGTTTTAAATTGATAACTTTGTTTGGCCGTTACCGTTCCAATCCCATACACGGCTTCAATAATGGTTCCTTTTTCAACTGTAAAAGTTTCTTCCTGGGTCCCTGATCTTTTTTTCACGACGAAAAAAATCAGCAGGCCAAGTATGCATAAAATTAGGGCTAAATAACGTTTTGAAAATGTCATAGTTACAATCCTTTTCAGGTGACAGCGGTATCGATTTACATTACACTTATACACCTAATGCCACTGAAATCAAATATGTTATTTTTGCCTCAGCTCCAAAAATCTCCTCAGCCGGATTTTTTACATGTAAAATCAGCCGAAACAGTGCTTTCTCATAACGTGTCTGATGCATTTTCGGAAATTTGGAAAAATGGTCCTCAGAATACCTCCAACGCGGAATTGTTGCGATGCATGCTTGTGTTGATTCCAGAATTTGGGAAGCTGGCCAAAGCCGGGCAGGGGAAAGTAAAGGTTTTTGAAAAAGAGACGTCTTATGATTGGGTAACCGAAGTGGATCAGGGCATCGAGATGTTGCTTCGTCTTTGGATTAGAAAATGGTACCCCGATCATAAAATTATAGGAGAAGAAGGTCATAAGGATTTGCTTGAGCCTGGAGATCCTGTTTGGTTTATTGACCCTATCGATGGAACCACAAATTTTGTAGAAGGCCAGCAAAAAGTATCCATGCACATTGGTTTGTTCAAAGATGGCAAACCAGTCCTGTGTTTTTTAGGTTTACCGATTCTCGACAAACTGTATTACAACGATCCTGATTCAAATGCCGTGTATTGTTGGGATTATTGTGTATCTCAAAATCCTGTAAGGGTAGATAAAAAAGAATTTGCATTGGGATTGGGAACCGAATATCTGGATTCACGAACCGACGAACATCGTGTTTTTGGTTTTCTGGTAGAGACGTTCAAATTTTCTCCCATTCGTGTTCGATCTATTGGCATCAATATTTTGTCGTTTATAACAGGTGAGATGGCCTTTTTTTACAAACCAAAAGTAAAATTATGGGATATTATGGCCCCTTTGGGATTGGTGCATTGTTTATATAAAGAAGACTTGAGTTTTGAGATGATGTACCCGGATTCCACAAAAACCTGTGATTTATTTGATTGGACAGATGACATGAGGGAATTGCTTAACGTTCGTCATCGGAAATCCTGTCGTATAGGATTGTGCATGGTGTATCCGTCACACTTGCGGGGAATCCGAGAAGCCGTTGTGGATCAGTTCAGGGACGCTAATACCTAGCCCAGTAGATACAGGTTTTAATCCACTCCAAAATAACGGTTTCTGTTGCTTTTGCATCTTTCCACCATTTTTTTTCAGGTAACTCATTAGACGTGGATTGGATACCGAGCTGAATCGTCGGATCCTTAAAAATACGCTTGAAAATCCAAAAACTTCTTCTGGTATGATAATCAGACGTCACAATTAAAATCCGTTTAAATCCTGACTGTTTAATCATCGGATAGGTAAAAACTGCATTTTCATAGGTGCTTGTAGACTCTATTTCAGTTGAAATGTCTTCGGTTGGAATTTTCCATTTTTCAACCATATAGCGTTTCATGGTGACGGCCTGAGGTTCTAAAAAATAGCTTCCAGATGTCATTACTAATTTGGGGTGATGGTACTTGTGATACAACGCCGCGGCGCCATCGGTTCGTTTCCCAGCATCTCCGCCTAGAACAATAATAATATCGGGATTTGTAAGTGGTTTTTCATAGACCAGAAATTGTGCAGGTTCTTCCAGAGCAAATGGCAGTAGCAGCCACAACATGCCAAGCACAATAGCTCCATATAAAAGTTTGAGGGGTTTGATAACCATTCCTGCATTATAGGTGTATTTTATTTTTATTTAAAACGGTGTAGGGTGGAAGTTAATGAAAAAAGCAGTTTTAACAGGTGGAACCGGTTTTGTAGGACAGGCTTTAATTCCCGAATTGAAGGCCCATCATATCCGGCCTTTTTTACTGACTCGATCACCATTGAAAGATTTTCACACAGGCGGAACCGTATGGAGCGGCCAACCCGACGACCTCCTCACCCAGGTTTTATCCGATGCCGATATCGTCCTTCATTTGGCCGGAGAATCGTTATTTGGATTATGGAGCCGAGAAAAAAAACGCCGTATTATGCAAAGCCGTGTCGGACTGGCCAAAACGCTGGTTACAGCATTAC
>JACCDG011763743.1_pt1 | contig 22312 bp, 22 predicted proteins | sample 7442471 | NCBI WGS metagenome assembly JACCDG01 (sample SAMN15323444, study PRJNA562643) | freshwater metagenome | isolation source: river surface water | place: USA:Blue River Watershed | collected 2017-08-17 | reverse complement strand
GCAGAGAATGCTTTATATTCAAATTTTTTTGGTGCAGGCGCAGGTCTTAATGCCGTCAACGCCAACAACTCAAACTTTTTTGGAGGAAATGCTGGCTATGAAGCAACTGATGCTGTAAATTCAAACTTTTTTGGCGAACAATCAGGTTCTGGTGCAGTCAACGCTTCATATTCAAACTTCCTTGGTCAACAAGCGGGCATGCAAGCAGAGAATGCTTTATATTCAAATTTTTTTGGTGCAGGCGCAGGTCTTAATGCCGTCAACGCCAACAACTCAAACTTTTTTGGAGGAAATGCTGGCTATGAAGCAGCCGATGCAAATCATTCCTTATTTATTGGTAAAGAAGCTGGCTCTTACGCTGCGGAAGCAAGCAGTTCTGTATTTATAGGATACAGGAGTGGCTACCAGACAGGTACAGATTTTGGTTTTAATGGCGATTGTGACCCTACAGCCGGAGAATGCTTTAGTTCAATTTTTATTGGTGCTCACAGTGGGTATCAAGCAATCAATGCCAACAGTTCAAACTTTTTTGGTCTAAGCGCAGGACAAAATGCAACTAATGCTCAACAGTCAAACTTTTTTGGTCAGTATGCGGGGGTAGTCGCAACCAATGCTAATAATTCAAACTTTATTGGTTCAAGTGCTGGGTATCTTGCAACTAACGCAGAACAATCAAACTTTATTGGCTCAAATGCAGGAAGTGGTGCAACCAATGCTAAATTCTCAAACTTCTTTGGTCAAGCTGCAGGTGCTTACGCAACCTCTGCCTCATACTCTAATCTTTTCGGTTATCGCGTGGGGTATGATGTTACTGGTGGTTCAAACACTATCGGCTCAAACAACATCATCATCGGTACCAATATCTCCCTCCCCAATGCCACCGCAAACGCTATCAACATCGGAGGAGTACTCTTTGGTACTGGCACATACAGTACAACAACAGGTAATCCAAGTATCACTCCTGTCTCTGGAGGCCGCATCGGTATAGGCGTCGTATCTCCCGCATACACACTCCAAGTAGGGAACAGTGGTGTCTCTGGCATCGTCGCACGCTTCCAAAACTCATCTGGTACCTGTGACATCAACCCAACCACCTCATCACTTGCATGTTCTTCAGATATCACACTCAAAAAGAACATCACCACACTCGCAGACAATACGCCATTTATACTCACCACACTTCCACTCACACCACAACAATCACTCCTCACCAGACTCTCACTCCTCACTCCAGTATCATACAACTGGAATATTGAATCAGACACTGATCAAAAACACGCTGGCTTTATCGCACAACAAGTAGAGCAAGTATTCCCAGATCTCGTATATACCGACGCTACAACAAACCTCAAGTCTATCAACTACGGCGGCTTCGCTCCATACATAGTACGCGCTATCCAAGAAGCAGGTATTGCAATCAGTACAGTGATCCCAGAAGGCCTAGACAACACCGCCTATGGCAAGATAAAAGAGTTTTTGAGAGGAGTGGCGGTGGAAGGGAAAGCCATCTTTGATACAGTACAAACTAAAAGACTTTGTGTAGATGATGTCTGTGTGACTCGTGATGAATTCAAGCAAATGCTCGATGCAAGTAGAGGGTCGCAGACTAGTCAAAATAGCGGGCAAGCTACCACTGAACAAAACTCAGATATAGTAGCAGATACGATAGAGACAGCCCCAGAAACAGAAGCTACTACTGCCGCAGAAACTCCTCAAAATGAACCTCTTTCTGATTCTCTGGAATAACTTTTCCTACAACAAACAAGCCATTACTATAGTGCGCTTGTGTAATTTTTACCCGGATAGCTTTTTTGTTTTTTTCGGTATAAAAATATAATGTCGGGTAGGCGCGGTATTTTCTATCGAGTACTATAGGGTCTTCGTCGAGGGTGATTTCGCAGTCTATTTTTTGTATCTTTTTGGTTTTAGTTGCGAGTGTACTATCTTGGGGTACCGGCTGTATAGTGCGTGCAAAAATATCTGCGAGTATTTGGGGGAGGATCGCGAGCGCTTCAATATTTAATTTTTCGCGAAGTGTTGTTGTGGTATCAGTAGGTGAGATAGGTACTTCTTTTTGTACAATAATATCTCCCGCATCGAGCTCATATACCATCTGCTGTATGCAGACGCCAGTTGTAGTGTCGCCTCCGAGTATCGCTGCCTCTACAGGGGTAGCGCCACGGTATTTGGGGAGTAGGGAATAGTGCACATTTATAGTGCCAAAAGCAGGGAGCTGAATGAGAGCTTCTGGGAGAATCTTGCCATATGCGACAACAATAAAAAGATCAAAGTTTTGTTTTTTTAGTTCTTCTATAAAATCTGGTGTTATTTTCTCTGGTTGCGCAACTCCAACACCTCGCTGCTCTGCCCAAGTTTTTGGTGCTGGTGCGTGCATATGCATACCACGACCTACTGGTCTGTCTGGATTGGTAACAATGAGCGCTGGTGTATAGCCTATTTGTGCAAGCACATTTAGAAAACCCGTAGTAAAATCCGGTGTTCCAAAAAATGCAATTTTTTTGCTGTGTTGGTGCATATTATTTTGTTACTGCCGGCGGGACAGTTTCTATTTTTACCGCTTTGTCTATAAAGAGTACTCCATCGAGGTGATCTATTTCGTGTTGAAAAATTTGTGCCAAAAGTCCACGCCCAGACATGACGAATTCATGACCTTCGGCAGAATATGCGCGGATCGTCGCAGTCTCAGAGCGCTTTACCATGCCGTATCTCCAGCGTACCGAAAGACAACCTTCTGATACATTCACTTTTTTCTTGCCGATACGTACAAAGGTCGGATTGATGCAGACTACGTCCTCTGTTGCGTCAGAGAATATTTTTTTTGATATAAGGAATATACGCTTTGATATACCGATTTGTGGGGCAGCGATAGCGACGCCGTCTTCTTCGCGTGCGAGCGTCTCGCTCATGTCGGTGAGAATTTTTTTAAGTGCTAAAGTATTAAATTCTGTATCTGCAACAATTGGCGCAGTATCGCGAAGTACTGATGCGGGTTCTTGGACTATAGGCTTCATATTATTTTAAGTGTTTAATATAAGAATGGAGATCTGCGAGCTTCACGGTGTCTTGTGAGCGTGTCTCCATGTCACGCACGAGGACAGTACCCTCCATTGCTTCTTTTTGACCAAAGATTATCGCATACGGTGCGCCAGACTTTTCTGCAATAGCGAGCTGTGCCCCGAGTGAGTCTTTTGAAAGTGCTTGGGCTACAGGTATATGTGCTTTGCGGAGGATTTCTATAACACAAAGACTCTTGAGCTTTGCTTCAATACCGATCTGGATAAAATACACTTTTGGCTTTTTGAGGATTCTCGGAGAGAGATCTTTGCACCATGGGCGCTCGATAATACGGTCCACCCCGATAGATGCGCCAACTGCAGGGACATCTTTTTTTGAGCCAAGTGCACGGCCCAGGTAGTCGTACCGGCCACCACCAGCGATAGTCATGAGGTTGCCATCTTCCATTGTTTCCATGATTTCAAAAACTGTGTGCGTGTAGTACGAAAGACCGCGCACGAGGCAATTGTCTATCTGGTAGGGGATACCCATCTCTTCGAGGTATTCGAGTACTTCTTTGAAGTGCTTTTTCCCGGATGGTGAGAGTGAAGAGAGTGCACTCGGTGCATTTTTGTTGAGCTCTTTTGTCTTTGGATCCTTTGAATCCAAGATACGCATTGGGTTGGTCTTGAGACGCTCTTTGTCTATTGCAGGTAATACGTCGATATGTTTTTTGAAATAATTGGTGAGCTCTTTGATATATCCTGGGCGAGAGTCTTTGTCGCCGATAGAGTTGATACTCACCACAAGTCCTTTTGCACCTGCTTCTTCGAGCATGGTGTATATAGCTTTGATCACGAGTGCATCCATAATGCTTTTTTCATTACCGAGTACATCTATATCAAACTGGGTGAATTGTCGGTAGCGGCCTTTTTGAGGGTTGTCGTGGCGAAATACTGGGCCAGAGTGGTAGAACATGAGCGGCTGTGGCTGATTTGCCATACCATGCTCTATATAGGCACGCATGAGGCTTGCAGTGTGCTCTGGGCGGAGTGCGAGTCTGTCGCCACCTTTTGTCTTGAGGGTGTACATTTCTTTGTCTACGATATCAGTACCTACGCCGACAGCACTCGTGAATGTATCTTCGAATTCAAATATAGGTGTCTCGATAGGAGAGAAACCAAAATACACAGCCACCTCTTGTGCTTTTTCAAAAAAACCTTGCATCTTGTAGTAGTCGCTCCCCATGATATCGCGCACACCCTTTGGACTCGCGATATCTTTTTTTGTTGTTTTGTTTTCTGCGGTATCCATAATTATTTATTGTATGTTTCCTCACCTGGAAATATAGCTAATTTTGAAAGCGGGAGCAAGCGAAGCAGTGCCACCCCGCGAATATTTGTTTTTGGTACAGTGCCCCACGCACGAGAGTCGTAGCTGCCAGAACGGTTGTCTCCCATGACGAAATAGTGTCCCTCTTCTATAGTAACTTCGAGATTGTTGTTTGCGGTATGTTTTATATACGGCTCATCAAGAACAAAACCTTTAGGGTATTCTTTGTTTGTGATAGTCACTTTTGAACCAGATATTTGTATCGTCTCACCAGGGAGACCGATGATACGCTTGATGTAGTACTTTTTTGGTTCAGGAGGAGCTTTGAATGTCACTACATCGCCACGTGCATATTGATGTCCGAGATTGTAGGATATTTCATCTATTATCAAATAATCAGATGTTCCAAATGTAGGAGCCATAGAGGCGCCACTTACAATAAAAGGGCGTATGATAAATGCCTGGATAAAAATAGCGAGTCCGATAGCAATACAAATATAGATAATATCTTCAAAAGATATACGAAGCTTCTCTTTCCAAGTCTTTTTTGTTTCTTCCATTATAGTGGTGAGTATAGCAAAAAAGCGTGTATATACAAAACAAGACAAAAAGCCTTTTTTGGTGTTTACTATAGGTATGATAATCGTTTTCGGTCTTGGAAATATTGGTGAAAAATATAGTGGCACGCGCCATAATGTGGGCTTTGCCGCGCTTGACATATATGCGCAAAAATACGGCACACATTTTGCTGAGGAGAAAATGTTTTTTGGTAGTATCGCAAAGCTCGCGCGTATGACACTTGTAAAGCCCAGCACGTTTATGAATGAGTCTGGTAAGTGTGCGAAGAAATTAATTCGTACACACGCAGACGTGCCAGTAGTACTGTATGACGATATAGATATACCTCTCGGCCAGATCAAGTGCAGTTTCGGCAAAAATGCTGGTGGGCACAATGGCGTGCAATCGATCATTGATCATTTGGGCACCAAAGATTTTTTCCGTATTCGCATCGGTGTGCGCCCAGTACACGAAGAGCTGCAAAAGTTCATCTTGCCACCCAATGGTTTCGAGCATTTTCTTCTTTCAAACTTTGCTCCACAGGAAAAAGAACTTCTCGAGCAGGGGGTAGCAAAAGCACTCAAAGTACTCGATGATGTTCCAAATAAGTCTGTTGAAGAATTGATGAATGTGTATAACTAAAAAAACAAAAACTCCCACAGTTGGTGGGAGTTTTTGTTTCTAGAAAAGAAAATTATTTCTCTTCTGTTTTCAATTCGTCGAGTTTTTGTACACCGAATACGAGTGTCATTCTCTGGTCTTTTGGTTCAAAGAGGGTCACTGTGAATTCGTATGTTTTGCCGAGTACGAGCGCTTCTTTGAGCTTTTCTTCACCACCAAATGTAGAGTTGTGTACGAGGCCCGCTACTCCTTCTTTGATAGAAACGAGTGCGCCGTGCTTGTTGTAGCGAAGTACTACACCTTTTACAACGTCCCCTCGCTTGATGTCCTTTTCTACTGAGCTCCAAGGGTTTGCCTTGAGAGCCTTGATAGAAAGAGAGATCTTGCCATCTTTGATGTCGATGATTTTTGCTTTTACACTGTCTTTGAGTTTGAAGAGTGCACGAGGATCTTCTACGAGACCCCAATCAAGCTCAGAGATGTGTACGAGCCCTTCGAGCCCTTCTTCGATCTTAAGAAATACTCCGAAGTCTACGATACCAGTAACAGAGCAAGTGAGCTCATCGCCAACACTGTACTTGTTTACTACTTCTTCGCGTTCTTCTGGATTTGTTTCTTTTTCAGAGAAGATAAGCTTTCCTTCTTTTGGATTTGCAGAGATGATCATCACTGGGAGTTTTGTACCCACGAGCTTTTTGAGCTCACGCATGATCTTGTCTTTGTCAGAGTCTTCTACACGAGGGTAGTGCTCAGGCTTGAGCTGAGATGCTGGCAAAAATCCAGATACACCTTGCCATTCCATGATAAGTCCACCTTTGTTTGCATCTTTGATTGCAATATCGAAGATAGTCTTTGCCTTGATAGCTTCTTCTGCTTCTGCCCATACGAGCGCAGCTTTTGCTTCTTTAAGTGAGAGCTCGATGTAGCCATCAGTGTTTTCTGCGTCTACTACCTTTGCTTTCACAAGGTCGCCAACATTGATATTTTTGATCAAATCACGAGCTGCGATGAATTCGCGACCGTAGATGATACCAGTACCAAATGGAGCGAGGTCTACATACACAGAGGCTTTCTGTATTGCAATAACCTTACCTTCTACTATTTCTTCCAATTTTGGTTTTGTAATTTCTACTTCTTCAGTAGTGACTACCTTTTTTGTTTCTTCTGTTTTCATAAAAATAAATTGCCACCATAAAGGCGGCTTTGCTCCCCAAGGGTGGGGAATAAAACACCTTTAGATTTCTTTTGGTTTTGAGGTCTCCAAAAGAGGTTATTCTATAAGGGTTAATTGTTAATTCGTGCACTTTTCAGATTGCTCTGTAAGTGGTGAGACTATATCACATAAAGACTAAAAAAACAACGTGTGATACAATAGGAGTATTATGGTAATCACACATTTTGGAAAAGCGTATTTTAAGCTCACATTAGGGGATTTGACTATAGCTATCAATCCACCTTCAAAGGAAAGCAAAGAAATGCCAAAGCCTCCTCGTTTTGGGGCAGATATTGCGCTCGTAAGTCTCCGCCATCCAGACTACGATGGTCCGGAGACAGTGTCACTCGGCGACAAAGAGCCATTTGTAATAGACGGCCCGGGAAGCTACGAGATCAAAGATATCTTTTTTACCGGTGCATCTAGCACTACAGTATTTGATGGTAAAGAAAAGATAAACACTGTGTATAGTTTTGAGCTCGACGGTATCAAGATTGCATTTATGGGTATCTTAAATAATGACGCAGTCCTTAGTGGGGAAGCAAAAGAGATCGCAAGCATCGCAGATATTATTTTTGTACCTATTGGTGGCGGCAATGTATACGACAGTACAAAAGCATACAAGCAGGCACTTGCATTTGAGCCAAATGTGGTGATCCCATACGAATACGATGATGCAAGTCTTGCAAAATTCCTCAAAGATGGCGGCCAAGAAAAAGCAGAGGTGCTCGAAAAATACACCGTGAAGCGCCGTGATCTCGACGGCAAGCAGGGGGCTATTATCGTGATAGAAAGCAAAGCATAAACCCTTGTACTATATGGCTATATCTCCACAAAAACAGAAATATATCCCACTTATTGTATGTTTAGCTGTGGCCGCTATCCTCCTGACTATCCTTGTTGTACGGCTGGTACACAAGCTCAATGGGGCACCAAAACAACAAAATGAATTTGGCTCTTTTTATAAAACACTTAAAACAAAAACGCAATCGTATTTTCAGTAAAAAAATGGTATACTAAAGACATATTATGGCTAAAAAAGATACAGAAACACCAGTAGTAGAGCTTGTACATAACAAAGTGCTCCCGGTAAATATCGTTCAAGAAATGAAAGATAGCTTCATCGACTATGCGATGAGTGTCATTACCGATCGTGCGCTTCCTGATGTGCGTGATGGTCTCAAGCCGGTGCATCGTCGTATCCTCTATGCCATGCATGAGTCAGGTCTGACGTCGAGTGCAAAGTTTCGAAAGTCGGCAACAGTGGTTGGTGACGTGCTTGGTCGCTACCACCCTCATGGTGACACTTCGGTGTATGACGCGATGGTGAACATGGCGCAGCCTTTTTCATATAGATACCCACTCGTACAAGGGCAAGGTAACTTTGGATCAGTAGATGGCGACAGTGCTGCTGCGATGCGTTATACCGAGGCTCGTATGTCAAAACTCGCAAGCGAGATGATGCGTGATATCGAAAAAGACACTATTGATTTTCGCCCCAACTACGACTCTACTCGCAAAGAGCCATCAGTACTCCCGACAGCAGTCCCAAGCTTGCTTCTCAACGGTACACTCGGTATTGCAGTAGGTATGGCAAGTAATATCCCGCCACACAACCTCGGCGAAGTGGTAGACGCATGTCTGCATTTGATAGCACATGATGATGCGACAAACGAAGATATTGCAGAATTCATACAAGGGCCAGATTTCCCGACAGGAGGTATTGTATTTAACAAAGCTGATATTTTGCACGCTATTGCGACAGGTCGCGGCGGAGTAGTGTGTCGTGGCGAAGCCGAAATCACTGAGACAAAATCAGGGTTGTATCAGATTACTGTGTCTTCACTCCCGTACCGCGTGAACCGCGCGACTTTTGTAGAATCTATCGCAAATCTCGTACAAGAAAAGAAGCTTGAAGGTATCAAATCCCTCGACGATCTTTCTGCAAAAGATACCCGCATTGTAGTAGGACTCAAGACTGGTATCAACCCACAAAAGGTCCTCAACTTTTTATACAAACATACACAGCTCGAGCAGACATATCACTACAATATGGTAGCGCTCGTAGATGGAGTACCTGAGACACTATCTATCAAATCTATTTTGAATGCATTTATCGGGCACCGCGAAGTAGTGATCCGCCGCCGTACAGCATTTGATCTCCAAAAAGCAAAAGACCGTGAGCATATATTGCTGGGTCTCAAAAAAGCGCTCGACCATTTGGACAAAGTAATCAGCCTCATCCGTGCGTCAAAAGATAGTGCAGCAGCAAAAATAAATTTGATAAAAGAATTTAAATTCTCTGAACTCCAAGCAGATGCAATTTTGGAAATGCGTTTGCAAAAGCTCGCAGGTCTCGAACGCAAAGCAGTAGAGCTCGAGCTCAAAGAAAAGCAAGACCTCATCAAAGAGCTTGAAAGCTTGCTCGCAAGTACAAAAAAGATTTTCAAAGTTATTGCAGATGAACTCACAGAAATAAAAGCAAAATATGGCGATGAACGCAAAACAAAAGTAATTGCAGGAGGGACAAATAAAGTAAGCGATGAGGATTTGATTCCTGAAAAGGACTCTATCTTGGTATTTACTAGTGGTGGCTATGTAAAGCGTACTGATCCTGATGAATACAAAGCACAAAAGCGTGGGGGAGTAGGAGTAGTAGACCTCGAAACAAAAGAAGAAGACTTTATTACGCAACTCCTCGTGACAGATACACACAGTGACCTTCTCTTCTTTACCAATCTTGGTAAGGCGTACCAAATCAAGATGTATGAGCTCCCAGAGGGCCGCCGTGCGACAAAAGGTAAATCTATTATGAACTACCTCTCGCTCGCCTCTGATGAATCTGTAACCTCTATCCTCGCAGTGCCAAAGAAAGCAAAGACAGAAAAAGCATCACTCATGCTCGTCACTAAGCAGGGGGTAGCAAAAAAAGTCTCATACGAGAGCTTCAAAGATGTACGTCGCAGTGGGATTATTGCAATCCGCCTCGACAAAGGGGATTCGCTTGAGAGCGTGCTCCGTGTACAAAAAGGCAATAGTGTGATCCTCGCTACAAAGACCGGGCAGTCTATCCGTTTTGAAGAATCTGATATTCGCGAAATGGGACGTACTGCAGGTGGAGTGCGCGCAATGAAACTTGCAAAAAATGATGAAATAATCGGTGCTGATGTAGTAACTACAGAAAAAGATTTTTATCTCCTTGTGATGGGTGCAAATGGTATCGGTAAAAAGACCGCAATGGAAGAATACAAAATCCAAAAGCGCGGTGGCTCTGGTATAAAGACTGCAAAAGTAACTGCAAAGACAGGGGATTTGATGGTAGGTAAAATTGTACAAAACGATAGTGAGCTCGTAGCGATGTCTAAAAAAGGACAAGTGATCCGTGTAGATCTCAATGCTATCCCTTCATCAGGACGCCAGACACAAGGGGTAGCTATCATGAAGCTCCGTGCAGGAGACTCACTTGCTAGTGTTACGTGTGTGTAAAAAATTTATCGATATATTAGATATGCTTCACCAGCGAATATCACTTTGTGATATTCGCTGGTTTGATTTTGATGCTATACTATATTCATATGTTTATGGATCCGAGTGTCACACTCGCACAAGTACACTTCAAGCCTACTGATGTAGTTGCTGATTTTGGTGCCGGGTCTGGCTTTCTCGCATTTGCACTCGCAGGGATGATCCCTAGTGGTACTATTTTTGCTATTGAAATACAAAAAGATATGGTGACCCGTATTGCAAAAGAAGCAGAAGATAAAGGTGTTTCAAACGTAAAACCTCTCTGGGGTGACGTAGAAATACTCGGCGGTAGTGGGCTGGCAGATAGTGCATGCGACGTAATTATTATTTCAAATTTGCTCTTTCAACTCGACGACAAAAAGGGCGTACTTATAGAAACAAAGCGCGTGCTCAAAGCTGGCGGCAGAGTACTGCTTGTAGATTGGACAGATTCTTGGAGTGGTCTCGGCCCTGCGGCACATCATGTATTTACCAAAGAGCGGGCAGTAGCGCTCCTCACCGAATGCGGATTCACTATTATGAACGAATCTCTTGTAACTGGAGAGCATCATTATGCTATACTAGCAAACATATAATATGGCAGGATTCAAAAACATTTTACTCGGAACCTTCATAGCACTTTTTGTTGGCGCAATTTTAATTTTTTCTGGCATTATAAAGGTGGGTAAAGAGTCTGCTGTACAAGCAGATGTAGTACTGCGTATGTGGGGGACTTTTTCTTCAGATGCACTCGAGCAGTATATAACCAAATATAATATAATAACTCCAAGTCTTCAAATAGAATATATACAAAAAAATCAAAACACTATCCGACAAGATCTTGTAGAGGCGCTCGCAAATAATACTGGTCCGGATATGGTTATTATTTCTAATGAAAATTTTTTACAAGATAGAAATAAGCTCTACACAACACCATTTACTGTGTACCCTGAGCGAGTATTTTCAGATACGTATATAGATGGAGCTCGAGTGTTTCTAAGTGACACGGGGCTCATGGCGTACCCACTCGTGGTAGACCCTATGGTCTTGTATTACAACAAAGATCTTCTTGCTGCAGGTAGACTTTTGTATCCACCAAAAACATGGTCTGGGATAAATCAAACCGCACCACTCTTTTTGAAAAAAGAAAAAGGAAGTATTACTCAAAGTGCGATAGCGTTGGGCGAAGCTATAAATATACCGCATTTCAAAAAGATACTCTCTACATTATTGCTTCAGTCAGGGGCTCCTATTGTAACCTATGCGCCAGTAGAAAGGCGGTATATTGCATCACTTAACAACCGCACTCGTATTACAGATATGGATGCACTTTCTCCGCAAGAGCAAGCAATACTCTACTATCAGTCATTTGCAGACCCTACAAATACACTATATTCGTGGAGTAAAAAAAATGAAGACGCAAAAAAAGCATTTATTTCAGGCAAAACCACTTTTTATCTAGGAGTAGCCAGTGAACTTTTTTCTATACAAACTGAGAACCCAAATCTCAATTTTGATGTTAGTAGTATGCCGCAGCCCGATGCCGCGGTGCGCCCTGTTACCTACGGTACGATGTATGGGATAGCAATCCTTCAGACAAGTCGCAATGTACCAAGTGCATTTAGTGCGATCAGTACTCTTACCAATACAGATTTTACTGATACATTTGCAAAGCTTGTATCATTACCTCCAGCACGCAAAGATTTGCTTCAGACAGTGCAGCAAAATCCATATGTTGCGGTTTTCTTTGATCAAGCACGCAATGCATTTAGTTGGCCCGATGCAGAGCCTCTTGTTACAGATGCGGTATTTCGTGATATGATACGAAGACAAGCGTCAGGGGAATGGTCAATTAATCAAGCATTATATGAAACAGAAAAACAAATTCAAGCTACTCTTCGTTAGTATATTCACTCTTATTCCAAGTGTCGCCTATATGAAAGGTCCTGGTGGAATAATCCCTTGTGACGGCGTAAACTGCACCCTCGAAGATATTTTTGTGCTTATAAATACAATTATTCGTTTTGCAATTACACGTCTCTTTTTTCCAATTTTTATAGTATTGATACTGTATGTTGGCTGGTCATATCTTTCTGCTGGGGGGAATCCTGGTAAGGTCGCAAAAGTAAAAAGTATGGCATTTAATCTTTTTGTCGGTGTAATACTAATATTGGGCGCATGGCTTATCGTACGGACCGCAATAAACGTGATTGGGGTCAAAGAAGAATACAGTAGCTTTTTAGGAGATAAATAATGTATACTTTATATATGAAGCAAAAGATTTATAAAAAAATACTACTTTCTTTATTTTTAATTATTGCTTTTTCTATTCCTGTTACGGTTTTTGCACAAATAAAAGGTGTTGGTGATCAGGTTACAGACAAAAGTCTTATAAAAGGTGTTGGTGATCAGGTTACAGATAAAGACAAGGCTCCTATTACTACAGATACAAAAAACGAACCAATAAAACTTGTAATCAACAACCCACTCGGGGTGACTAGTATCGAGGAGATGATTCAAAAAATTATGTCTATGATAGTCAAGCTCGCAGTGCCTGTGATTATTTGTTTCTTTTTGTATTCGGGCTTTATGTTTATCACTGCACAGGGTGACAAAAAAAAGCTGGACACTGCAAAAAACATGTTTTTTCAGGTGGTCATAGGCTCGGTGATTATCCTTGGCGCATGGACTATTGCATCCGCTATTGTAAGTACAGTAAATCTCATCACCGGCTAATATGAAAAAGTTTTTTGCATTATGTATCATATTGGTAAGTGCACTTCCTGCAATTAGTTTTGCGCAGACAAACCCAGCAGTACAGACGCAAGTCACCGGTATCGGCCAGGTAGTGATATGTAGTAGTCTCAAAAAAATAGACAATATTATCACCTATCAGGCATGCTGCACCAATATGGCGGGGAATCCGCTCCCTATGTGTCAAAGACTCACTGCTGGTGAAATGTGTAAATACGGCGGCAAGGTAATTGCCCCATCACAAATACAAACCCCTCAGGACTATAAGAGTTGTTGTGTAAATAATATCTTTCCACAAAACGCACAGGGCGCTTGCGAAAATCTAGCACAAGATCAGCTGTGTGCTTTTGGAGCACTGCCACAAAATATGTGCCTTGTAGATCTGACAACGCAAGAAAACTATCAAAAATACTGCATATTGATTCCTGATGCACAAAAAACACCAAATCTAAAAATAGAGTGCGACAAAGTTTCGGGAGACACGCTCGCTATGTGTGTCTGGGGGTACAAAGCACCTGGTGATTGTGAAAATATATTTCAAAATATAAATGCTGTAGACACACAAGAAAAGTACCAGAGGTATTGTATTTTGATACCAGATAAAGACAAAGGTACATACCTCAAAAACCTTTGCGATGAAAAGAAAAAAGATGGTTTTAGTCTGTGTCAGTGGGGTTATATAGATCAAAAGCAATGCGCACAAATGTTTGATGCATTTAGTGGAGCAGAAAATGACTGCAAAGAAATTCCACGATTTAGTGACTTATGGTACGAAAGACAGTGTAATAGAGTAGAAGCAATGACAGCAAGTGGTTTTATAGCATCAAAAGAATGTGCTATTCCGGAACCAAAAGAAGGAACAAAAGAGTGGTATGACTGGTACAATGCTGGTTGTAATATTGCGCAAAAGATAAACCAACTCAATGCTCCAGTACAACAAAGTGGTGCAGTACTTTCTACAAAATCAAAAATTGTAGAGACAACTTGCCAAAATATAAATCTCTCGACAGTAAATACAAAAAGCTTTTGGGAGCTTGCGCTTTGGGCGAGATGCTTTATTGGTAGTCTTGTACCATTTCTTTTGACCATAGCATTTATTGTATTTTTCCTTAATGTTGTAAATCATGTAATAAAGCCAAACCCTACTAAGCCAGACGATCGCAAAAAGTACCTGATCACAGGACTCATTGGACTCTTTGTTATTGTAGGACTTTGGGGGCTGGTGAGATTTGTATCGGGGGCACTCAATTTTGGTAGTTTTGTACCTCGACTCCCCATGAACTATGTAGAAAATGGTAAAGCAGTAGACGACCTGACCAAAGGTAGAGAAGAGTCAGAGCCAAAAAAATAGCAGTACTTGCAACACACTGATATGTGGTATACTTATAGGGTACGAAATATAATAGTTTTATAAGACACAAAAATACGTTAATTTATGAAAAAATTTTTTTTAGCATTGGGAATAACACTGCTCCCTATAGTAGCTAGTGCACAGATAGTTGCAGGTGGTACACCACAAACAGGGCAGCTTGATACTTTAATAAATACAGCAATTAGATACGCTGGACTTTTTGTTGGTTTCTTGATGACACTTGCAACAATATACTTTATCTACACTGTATTTGGTCTTATCACAGAAAAAGATGCAAAAGCTCGTGGAGAAAAGAAGTCGCAAGTAACATGGGCTGTTATTGGTCTTGCTATCATGGTGTGTGTATGGGGGCTCATTCGCTTTGCTGCTAGTACACTCGGTATATCTACTACACAATCTGGTATACAAGTGCCATGTCCACTTGGGCAGACATATGTACCTGCGAGTGCAATTGCTCCAGGAGGCTGCCGATAATCTGATATCTCTATGGATTATTTTGTTGCATTTGCACAGCAGACTATCACTAGCGAACAAACGTTCGATGGGATACTCTCGCGTATATTTTACTATGTCATAAACCCTGCGATACTACTGCTCTTTACGGTAGCTACCGCAGTGTTTATTTGGGGTGTAGTAAAATATATCAAAAATGCAGGGGACAATACAAAACGCCTCGAAGGCCAGCAGCATATGCTCTGGGGAGTGATAGGTTTTGTCATTATGCTTAGTGTGTATGGGATTATAAATTTGCTTATAGGTTTTTTTGGTCTTCAAGAAAATGTAACAGTAAATAGAGATACTATCAAAGTAAAAGACACCAAAATCCCCGAAGTAAAAATACGCGAATTCAAATCTCCAAAATAAAATAATTCATCAAAAATCTCGACTGTAAAAGTCACATAAAAACCCCTTAGCGTATGCTAAGGGGTTTTGTGTTAAATACAAAGAACAAATCACAAACTATCGTTTATTTGCTATAACTGCAAAATCACGAGTATCTGTCAAAAAAACAATTCGAAGTGTACCATAGTGGAGCTTTTTGTTAGGATCTATGGGGGTATTGCTCCCATATTTTTTTGACCCATCTTCAGGATAGTCAGGGTTTGAAACCTCGATTTCCCAATCTCCTTTGGCAGCATCTGCCTGATAGTATATATCACCACCTGGCTCTATGTATACAGTTTCTATAGCACCTTTTTTAAAGTGTTTACCTTCAAGTACTGTGAACGGCATACTAAGCATTTTGCGTATTGTGTGGTTTATACCCCATGGTCCATCTTTCCAGAAGAATAGGGATATAACATACACAAGTAGAACAAGTAAAACAATAACCAATCCTCGCCAAAATTTTTTCCAAGAAGTTTTTTTTTCTGAAATGACCACTACGGTAGCTTCAGGTTTTTTTACTTTGTCTTCTTTTGAATCGTTTTTTGGAGATTCAGGTTTTGAAGGCTCAACAGATACCTCTTTTTTAAATGACCACAAAGGTTTTTTGCGTTTTAAAAGCAAAATCAGTAAGAATGCAATTAGAGGAAAAGCGATAATACCTATCCAATAAAGGTTACTTTCATCAGGAAGGGTTTCAATTAACTTTTTTATTCCTAGAATAATTATTAGTATAATTATAGAAATAAAAATACCCTTAAGTGCTTGTACGCTTTGTTGAGTTAGTTTTTTAAAACTTCTCGACATATTTTCTTTTAAGTCCTGATCTGTAAAAGCCATCCAAATAATAAAAATAAGTACAACCAGTAGTCCTGCTTCTGTCCAAGAAAGTGGGAAATTACTCATTATCACCTCCTTCTGCATCAGCTTTTTCTGTTGCGTCATCTTTTGTATTATTTGTCTTTTTACCGCCTTTTTTAGTTAAAACATCCATTGTAACACCTAAATTTTTAATAGTGGATCCAATCGTCTCTTTGTTGTTGTTAAAAGTACTAGGATCCAAGATAATAGTTTCTGCATTGGTGTTATTTTCTAAAATACCACTGTTTGCTTTTTTAAGGTTTTCACCTACTGCATTAAGAAGATCAACTTCAATTGCAACCTTTTCTCTAGTGATTTTTTGGTCTACTTCCCAATCTTTCGTTCTAATGTTACGAGCAGTGGTTGCATTTTTCTCTGTTTGCACGTTTTGCTTGTCCTGTTTTTCGTTTTCTAGGACTTGTGAGGCGATCTCTTGTTTAAGTTTCCGAATATTAGTTGAGGCGGGTCCAGGACCTATATCAACTAACTCTAGTGATGTTACCCTAAAAAGTCTACCACTTTCAAAATGAGTGTCATTAAAGAATTTGCAAAGTTCTTGCTCTGTTTTAATAGGTTTAGAGGCAGTTCCTGCAGTGTTGTTACCTGTAGGTTGCTCTTCTACTGTGTCATGCTTAAGTTCTGTAATAAGATCTTCAAGAGTCATAACACGTATTTTTTCCATACTATTTTTTCTAATAACAGTTCCAAAATCTTGTGCAATTTTTCCTTTAGCTAAGGTCATCCAGTTTTTTCGATTTTTTACCAATTCAAGAGCTTCGTCTACTCCGGTAATTTCAAAAACAACACGAAGTACGATTGCTCCTTGGATAGCACTTAAGCTATTGTCTTTACCATCTTCTTCTTCGTTAGTGTCTGCAATAACAAGAACACCTTGAGGTTCTTGAGGGTAGTAACCCCGAACTGTTACGGTGCGATCAACAAACGCATAACCTATGCTTTTGTTACCATCTTTCTGTTCAACCTTGTTCCACTCATGAGAGATAACAAAGTTGCCTTTTTTTGTTTCTTTTTCTTTCTCTCTAGCTTTTTCTATGGGCATAATAGCACTTGTTTGAATTTCAAACTCATGCATATTTTGCCAAGGCAAAAGCCAGATAAGACTTTTGTTAATTACCGCCTTAATGGGGTTTTTAAAATTTCTCACAAAATGGAATATTCCTTCTTGAGGTTTAAATGTGAAGAATGTGAAGTAGAGGTAGGACAGTGTTCCTACTGCTGCGAAAATAAATAGTAATTTCATTTTGTTTATTTTATTTTGTTAAAGAATTTTGTTTTTTGGCAATATTGCCGTTTTTTTTTGTTTTTCCTGCTTGTTGGCAGGGGATTTAATTTATTTTTGTTTGTATATATTATATACACATTTTGTATAAAAGTCAAGTAGTAGGAGAAAGAGGGGTGGAGTAGGGGAATTAAGGAAAAAATAGGATTTGCCTCTAGCTTTTTTCCTTGTGGTCACAAGTTACTAAGTAAAATACCTTGCTATGCTCGTATTTATACTAAGTACTCGCGACCCCGCCTCGCCTGTCTTCGACATGGCTGTGGCTCGCACAAATGTCCGCAGGCAAAGCAGTTTGCCTGCTTTTCGCATTTGTGCGCCTAGTAGGATTTGAACCTACGACCATCTCCTTAAGAGGGAGCTGCTCTACCAACTGAGCTATAGGCGCGTGTTATATTTTTTACTTTTGCCGATATGTTTCCATAGGGGCGATGTGCCGAGGAGAGGACTTGAACCTCCATACCTCACGGTGCTTGCTCCTAAGGCAAGTGCGTCTACCAATTTCGCCACCTCGGCATGGGAAAATATACTGCGTATTTTCCAAGCTACACATGCCTCGGTGGCGACCACTTCGCTACGCTCTGATGAAAAGTGACGCAGGTCACTTTTCATCCACCTCGGCATGAACAATACTATATACCATTTGGTTATATATTTCAACAGCACCCCCACTATTTTTTATTGGTCACAAATCACTAAATATTTTTGTTCGTAAAACTCCAAAAATATAAAGTGTTCGCGACCCCGCCTCGCCTGTCTTCGACATGTCTGCGACTCACAAAATGCTCGCAAATGAAGCAGTTCATTTGCTTTGCGCATTTTGTGCCCGAGGTGGGACTCGAACCCACACGACATCACTGTCTGAGGATTTTAAGTCCTCTATGTCTACCATTCCATCACTCGGGCTATTGTATCGCCCTAGGATATATGGGCGATGGAGGTCTGGGCGAGAATCGAACTCGCGTATAGTTCTTTTGCAGAGAACCGCCTTACCACTTGGCCACCAGACCCTTGGCTCGTTTGACGAGCGGGGGTACTTCTTACTCCTTGTCTTCCCCCGTCAAACGTGGCGCGTCCTGAGCGAGAAGAGCGTCTATAGTTTGTCTTGCTTTCTCTCCTTTGTCAATCATGGTATCGATAAAGGGGATAGTATGAAACGGGAAGCCTTTTTTGATATAGTCGCGCATTTCTTTGCGTTGGCGCTTGAGGAAGTTGAGTGCTGCTTCTTCGCCAGACTCAGGGAGTACTGTCACGAGGATGTCTGCCTTACGGTCTTTTTCGTACAAACGCACGCTTGTCACGGTGATGAGCGATGTTTTGTTTGTCACGGTCTCAATAAACGCTGCGGCGCGCTCACGGATTATCTCTTCTTTTTTTGCATTTTTGTTTTCCATATTTTTATACAGTGTTAAAGGTAAATACTTCGAGCGTGTCTCCTGGTGCAATATCTGTTTTACATTCGACGAGCATACCACATTCACCCTCGGTGAGCTCTTTTACTTTTTGCTTTGCATGCTGTATCTCGATGATAGTACCTTCTGCAATAGGGAAGTCACGACGTACGATAGAGACACGTGCACGCTCGGTGATCTTGCCACCTTCTTCTACACGACAGCCGATAACTTGGCGCTCCTTTGTCTTTGAAAATACTTTGAGTACTTTTGCAGTACCGAGCACTTCACGTACCTCTTTGCGAGGGCGGCGCTTTTCGAGCTCTGTTTCGAGCCATTCAGTGAGTTTGTAGATGATGTTGAATCGCTCTACTGTCGCACCTACTTTTTCATTTAATTCGCGAGCTGCATTGTCGAGTGCTACATTGAATCCGAGAATGATAGTTTCTTTATCAGACTGTGCGAGCTTCACATCGCTCTCTGCAATAGCACCGATGCCTTTGCCGATGATTTTGATATGCACGCCTGCAATATCCATTTTTTCGATCTCTTTTTGTGTCGCCTCTACGGTGCCATATACATCTGCTTTGATGATGAGTGGGATTACCTTTTTGTCGCCATCTACCATCACGGTCGCTTCGTAGTTGCTCTGTGCAAATTCTATCTCTTGTATGTACGCAAGGGCTTCTTTTTTGGTCTTAAATACTGCTATTGGGATACCGACACTAGGGAGGCTGTCGAAGCCTACGAGCGATACTGGGGTACCAGGGAGGGCTGTATCTATAGATTTGCCGAGGAAGTTTTCCATGATACGAGTAGTGGTCATAGCAGTACCAGTGACGAGGAATTGCCCTTTATGGAGCGTGCCGTTTTTGATGATGATAGTTGCGTGTATACCACGGCGTACATCGAGGCGGCTTTCGATGACAATGCCTTCTACAGAACCCTCTGGGTCTGCAGAAATATTTTCGAGGTCTGCTACGAGAATAATAGTTTCCAAAAGCTCGCTTACATTGGTGCCTTCTTTTGCAGATATTGCCACAAAGGGGATATCGCCGCCATAGCCCTCGACGAGCACTTCTGCTCCTGCGAGAGATTGCTTTGTTTTCTCGAGGTTTGCATTTGGGCGATCTATTTTATTTATTGCAACGATAAAAGGAATACCTGCTGCGCGGATAGTGTGGAGCGCTTCGAGGGTTTGCGCTTTTACACCGTCTTCTGCAGACACCACAAGGATAGCAATATCACACGCTGCAGCGCCGCGAGTACGCATACCAGTAAATGCAGCATGGCCTGGTGTGTCGAGGAATGTGATCTGGCGCGTTTCTTTTTGGTAGGGGATCGCGATCTCATATGCACTAAGGTGCTGGGTGATACCACCTGCTTCTCCAGCTACCACATTGGTCTTGCGGATGTAGTCGAGGAGTGTAGATTTGCCATGGTCGATGTGACCCATGATTGCTACTATTGGAGGTCTTGGTGTAGTGTTTTTCATAATGTTTTTTTAGCTTCTGTTAGGGCGAGGTTTTCTTCTTTGGTGAGCGCTGATTGTGGAGTAAAGGCAGTAATTTTTTTTGCATATACACCAGTGTGATTGCGGCTGGTGATTACCGAGAGCACATAGCCATTGCCTTTTTCATCGAGGAGTCCCGATGCAAAGCTCTGCTCGCCGCCGTCATTGTCGAATGCATTGTACCGTACAAGTGAATACCCGCGGATACTTTTTTGAACTCGAGCATCTATCATTTCGAGGCCTTCTTTGTGCGCCGCAAGTGTGTCGTCGGTCTTTGCTGCTTTTTCGGTGAGCCATGCAAGTGTCGCTTCGAGAGACTTGCCGTCTTTACCAATCATAAAAGAACGAAGCTTTTTTTCCTGGATGTACACCATATATCCTATACCAAAAATACCGAGTGCGCAGAGTACAAATGCAATTGGGGTAAGAAATGGTATACTACTAGACATATATACGGACAGTATACCTTATTTCCTATGTTTTTCAAGCTTTTTTCATTTCCACGCCGAATATACCTCGATAGTGCTTCTCGCGCTGTTTTTGGCAGTAGTCGGGGCAATCCGGGGAGCCTCCATAAAGAGGGTGTACAAGAAAAAAACGGCCTCACTGATGCGCGTACTGCAATTGCAAAAACACTCGGCTGCCAGAGTGGAGAAGTTATTTTTACAAGTGGTGCGACAGAGAGCAACAACATTGCACTCCAGGGATTTGTGTATGGCTTGTTAAAAAATAACTACAAGCCCGATGAGATAGAGATACTCACGAGCGACATAGAGCATGCATCTATTGCAGAGGTTGCAAAAGGGCTCGTAAAGCGTGTGGGAGTGAAATATACACAAATACAAAACACTGACGGCGTAGTGGATCCAAAAGACATAGTGCCGAGTGCTGGTATTCGCGCATGTATTGTATCTATTATTTTTGTACAAAATGAAATTGGCACGATACAGCCGATCAAAGACATCGCAAAGCGTATCCGCCATTTACGCAAAGAATTCCCAGGTATGGTGTTTTATGTACATACTGATGCAACACAAGCAGTACAATATATAGATCTCGGTATCCCGCAGCTTGGGGTAGATATGATGACACTCGGCTCTGCGAAGCTTGCTTGCCAAAATGGAGTAGGGGCACTATATATAAAAAAAGGCGTACCGATGGAAGGGGTGTATTTTGGTGGTGGGCAGGAGATGGGTATCCGCTCTGGGACGCAAGCAGTAGTGCTCGTAGAGAAGTTTGCTGGGGCAGTAGCAGCGGCGCAAAAGTTGCGTGCAACTTTTGCGCCGCACATCCAAAACCTCCGCGACTATTTTGAAAATCAAATCGCCAAAAATTTCCCCACTATACATATATCATCAAAAGAAATACCTCGCTCACCACATATCTCGCACCTCCTCGTACCAGGGATAGATAGCGAGCTGCTTGTCATAGAGCTCGATGCCCGCGGTATTGCAGCGTCTTCGCAAAGTGCCTGTAGCAACGACACTGAAAAGCACCTCCCAGCAAATCTCACTCCACAAAACTTTGCAACACTCCGCATCTCTTTCGACAAAAATACTAAAAAACGCCATATAGATAAAACAATAAAAGCATTAGGGCAAATATTTAAAAAGTACAAAAATATGATATAGTAGGGCTTGTATATGCCACCACTTAGTCAATTTACAACAAAAGCAAAAGACGCTATCAAGCGAGCACATGAGCTCGCTATTGAGCGTGGGCAAAACAATGTGGGCGCGCTGCATTTGCTCGCAGGGCTTCTCGTACAAGAGGAATCAAACATTATCCCTATTCTTGAGAATTTTGATATAGACACAATGCACCTCACAGACACTGTGCTCGAGAGCATGGAGGAGGTACAAGGCTCGACCACTGTCGCTCCATCATACCAGATGTTCCTCACGGGAGATCTCGCACACACCATAGAGCAGTCGCTCAAGATTGCAGCCGAGCTCAAGGATCCTTTTGTATCTACTGAGCACCTTTTCCTCGCGCT
>JACCDG010556788.1_pt1 | contig 22312 bp, 15 predicted proteins | sample 7442471 | NCBI WGS metagenome assembly JACCDG01 (sample SAMN15323444, study PRJNA562643) | freshwater metagenome | isolation source: river surface water | place: USA:Blue River Watershed | collected 2017-08-17 | reverse complement strand
TCCCTACGGCAACACCGAATCGCTGGCCAGTGCCAGTGGTGGCCAATTGGGCGGCTACCAAAGCTTCATCAGCCAAGTGCTGGAGCCCGCACAGAAAAACTTGTCGGCGTTGGCGCAAACCTTTGTCGCCGAAACCAACACCATTCAACGCAACGGCATCGATGGCTACGGCCAAATGGGTGCGGACCTGTTTGCGTTTGCCCCTGATGTGAGCATGCCTGCCGCAGCCATTCGTTTGGCTGTGAATGACGGCATGCGTGTTGCCACTGCTGCGCAGTTCCGTGTGGGTGAGGGCAGTACCAACATCACCACCACACGTGCCACGGTCAAGTTCACCGGCACAACACCTGCAACGCAGCTGAGCAATGCACAGCTGGTCAACAACCCCAACGCGTCTGCCGGTGTGACCTTTAAGGTTGACGGCGCACGTGTGTACACGCCCGTCACATCCTTGTCTGCCGGTGTCAAAGCTGCGTTCTATTTGGATGAAGCAGAGCCAGGTCAACAGCTGCAGGTCATGACGCGCGATGGCCGTCAGCTGCTAGGACAGGCTTTGACTGAAACTGAAAAGTTTCAACTTTTCACGCCTGAAAACGGATTTTCCGCAAACGCCAACTACAGCGATGCGTACCTCAACAAAACAGGGGCAGAGGCTTACCGTGGCTTAGACATGTTCTATGGCGCGAAAGCTGAAGTTCTTTATGGTCAGAACTTTGACCAATACGGTGCCGCGGGCACAGCTTTGCCTTTGGCTGCTTCGATGGAAACATCACGCATTTCGTCGAGCGATGCCAAGATTGCCGCTGGCGCGATCACCGTGAATGGCTTGGCGCTGTCAGCCTTCAATGCCAACACAGATTCGGAAATCATCATTTCTGGCGCCAAGGTCGGGACGACAGCAACGCCTTTCAGCTTTCAAGCAGTGGTGGGTGGTGAACTCATTTCGACCACCGTCTCATCTGCCAATACAGCTAGCCTGAGCCAGTTGGCCGCGGCATTGAATACCAACTTGCAATCGCAAGGCCTCTTTGCCACGGTCATCAACAACAACTCTGACATCCGCATCACGGATGGCCGGGGGCGTGACATCAGTGGCGTTTCATTGAAACCGACGTCCACCGCTGCAGGTGCCTCCGCTGGTAATGTGCAGGTCTATTCGGCGGCCGTTCAGGTGGCCAATTGGATCAATGGCAGCTCGCAGGCTACGGTGCTCAATCCGATGTTTGGGACGGGAAGTAACCCTGGGTTCTCCAAATTTCAAGCCACATTGGGCGGCGTGTCGTTTGAATTGACACCGACAACGGCCACCGACCTCAATAGCCTTGCCGCGGCACTGCAGCAACAGTTCAGAGACAAAGACAAAAGCACAGACATCAGCGTTGTGGTGGATGGCACACACTTGAAGATCACTGATAGTCAAGGACGTGCATTTAAAAACTTTGCGCTCACCCCGGCAGATCCGGCGTCGCTTGCCTCTGGTGGCCAGGTTGAAATTGCCAACAGCAATGTCTCGCAAACCAATGTGCGAGCTGAGGTGTTCTCAGAGGTGCGTGTGCCTGTGGGGCAATTGAATTTGAAGAAGCCGTTGACCATCAATGGTCAACCCATCACAGATTACAAGACCGTCAACGAGTTGGTAGACAAAATCAACGCATCCAGTGCGGGTGTCACTGCTTCTATCGAAACCAACGGTGAATTTGTTTTGTCTGACCCCTTGGGCAGTCCGATTCGCATCAACGCCACAGCAGATGGCAACGCACTGAACATCCAACCCACGACTTACAACGCGCAAGTGCGCATGGTGCAAGTCGTGCGCGACATGCGCATTGCGGCAACTGACGTTGACTTTAAAAAACCGTTGCAACTCAACGGCGTCAACATTGGCGAGGTGGCCTACGACCTGCCAGTCACTCATTTGACTGACTACGAAATCAAGTTCGGTTCTCCGCTGCAATCTGTATCGGCAGCAACTCCTGCAGCTTTAGAGGTAGCGTTGAATGCCAATGCAGCTTTTGCTACCTCATACCAAGCCAAGGTCACAGGTCAGCGCTTGGTCATCACGCCTCAAAAAGGCGAGGTCAGCGATGCCGATTTAGACAACACGTTTTCAGTTAAGTCAGACAGCGAGTTTTTGTCACCCCAAACAGAAATCAAAACACTCAGCGCATTTGTCGATCGCATCAACTCTAAGAGCGCCAGTACTGGCGTTGTTGCTGAAATTGACTTGTACGGTGACTTAAAACTCAGCACCACAGATGAAAAGGGCACACGCAGCATTTCTGTGGGCCCAGGCAAAGATGCGGCAGGCAACCAAACGCCAAACGCTTTGGGTCTTGACCCGATGGACTTTGATGTCACAGAGCGCTTGAAGCGTAAATTGTTAGACCCAGACTTCAATACAGACATTCGTGTGTCGTTCGGCAGCTACGGTGACCCTGCGGAGTTTGGTGATCCAGCCGACCTCTCCAAGATGGGGTTGCGCACGGGCGCTTACCTTGAAGCCGGTTGCCCTGATGATTTGCTGTTGTTCTTGACAGGCAAGGGCTCCGCCAACGTGGCGGTTGGATTTGAAGGTCAACCCGACAACGTGCGCGACAGCTTGCGTGCCCAATCGCTCACCATCAAGTTCACAGCCGCAGACCGTTACACCATCGTGGACGCAGCCACAGGGACTGAATTGGCGGATCGCCATTACGACCCCTCTGTGCTCGAGCCTGTGGTTGAGTTTCAAGGTTTGCAAATCAAGCTCAGCCACGCACCTGCTGTTGGCGACAGCTACAAGATTGATGGCAACTTTGATGGCCTGGGTAACAACGTCAACATGCTTGACATGGTGGACTTGAACAAAAAGCCCACCGCCAATGGCAAAACCATTGCTAACACCTACATTGACCAAATCAACAACGTGGGTAACCTGGCTCAGCAAGCCATCATCACGCAAGAAGCGTTGACGGTGGTGAATGAACAGGCCGTCGCTTCACGCGACAAAGTGTCGGGTGTGAACCTCGACGACGAAGCCGCGGCACTGATTCGTTACCAACAAGCCTACCAAGCATGTGCCAAAGCACTGCAAGTGTCGGGTGAGTTGTTTGACTCCATCGTTCAAATCCGTTGATCAAGGTAAATCATTATGAAAATTTCAACCAGCCTTTACTTCGATCGCTCCACACAACAACTGGGTAACGTACAAGCCAAGCTCACCAAAGTGCAAGAGCAGTTGTCCACGGGTTTGCAAATTGTGAAACCCAGCGATGCACCCGACAAAGCCTCGTTGGTGACACGCCTGGAATCCGAATTGGCGCGTCAATCGGGTTACCAAGACACGCTGAAATCTGTCAACGTGCGCTTGACCGCAGAAGAAACTGCTCTCAAAAACACCAGTGACGTGATGTATCGCGTCAAAGAGCTGGCTGTGCAAGCCGCCAACGACACCTTGGGTGCGCAAGACCGTCAAAGCATTGCGTTAGAGCTGGGCACTTTGCGTGACCAGATTTTGAGCATGGCCAACAGCCAAGACAGCAATGGCAACTATTTGTTCTCAGGCAGCCGTGCAGGCGAGCCTGCATTCAGCCAAAACAGCGATGGTCGTGTGGTGTACCAAGGTGACCATTCCCGCATGAAGGTGAACGTGGGTGACAACCGTCGCATGAACCTCAACCTCCCAGGCTCTGACGTGTTCACGCGCGTGGTACGCGATGATGGCAAGGGCAACAAAGTGGGCGTGGATTTTTTCCAAGCGTTGGATGACCTGACTCAAGCGGTCAAGAGTGCAGACAGAACCAGCATTCAACGTGGCATTTCTGAGATTGATACCCTGCAAAACGGCGTCAGTGAAGGCTTGGGTCAAATTGGTGCAGATTTGTCAGTTGCTGACATGCAAACCAATGTGCTGGACCAAGTGGTTTTGCGCTTGCAAACCACACGTTCAGATATTGAAGACTTGGATTACACCGAGGCCATCACGCGTATGAACAAAGATCAACTGGCTCTAGAGGCTGCGCAAAGTAGCTTTTCGAAAATTTCGCAAATGAGTTTGTTTAAATTTTTGAATTAATGACTCAAGTTTTTTGAGAAACATCCGATTGAATAGATTGGGTAAGGAAATTTTCTAATGGCAACCACTGCAGTAAGTTCTACCAGTACAACAGCTGCAACCACTGCGGCGACAAACAAAGCGAATGCTCAAAAGATCATGACATCTTTAGGGGCAGGGTCAGGTGTAGATGTCACCTCGCTGGCGCAAAGTTTGGTGAATGCTGAGAAGTTGCCCAAAGAAACAGAGCTCAATACAAAGATCTCGAAAAATGATGCCCGTGTTTCGGGCTACTCTGCCGTGATGTTCATGATGACGGAGTTGAAGACATCTTTTACAGCCCTGAAAGACCGAAACAATTTCAATGCATTGTCTACTTCCAACTCCAATTCAAGCGCATTTGGGGTAACCACTAGCGAGGCCGCTGTTACAGGTAACCATGAGGTTGAAGTGTTGCGTCTTGCTAAGGCGCAACGTACGGTGAGTGGCGGTTTGGCCTCCGCTTCTGCGCTGTTGAATGGCGGTAAAGCGATGTCGCTCTCGCTTAAAGTGGGTGAGGCTTCTGCTGTGGCACGGTCTATCACCACGCGACAGGGCACAACCGCTGCGACCGAGGCTACTTCGGTGACATTTCAAAATCTGGCGGTAAATGAAACGGTCACTGTGGGAGGACTGACATACACCGCCACGCAACCGACAACGGCCGCTGATTTGGCGGCTGCTTTTGCCAATGTATCTTCTACCTCAGCAAATGGCAGCTTCAGTGGCAGCTTGACGGGGTTTACTGCAGCATCCTCTGCCACTCCAGGCACTTTGATATTTACAAGTGATACGGCGAACGCGAATGTGACTGATCTGACGGTCTCCACGACGGCGTCCACATCACCCATTCTCGCGACGAGCCAAGGTGCTGCTGCCGCCACTGAGCGCACAACCGTCACATTCAAAGACATGGCCGCAGGTGAATCCATCACCGTTGGTGGGTTGAAATACACCTCGACGGGTGTGTCAACAGCGGTACAGGTTGCTGCTGCATTCAGTGGGTTACAGGCAGGCGGTACGACACCCGCTAATCCGTTAACAGGGACTTTCACGGGGGCTTTGACCGATTTCAATGCGGGAGTCACTGATAGTTCGGGGACTCTGTCATTTACCAGCACCACGGCCACCAACAATGTGTCGGATTTGGCTGTGTTTGGATCAAGCGTCGATATTTCACTTGCGGCAGGCAAAGACACGCCCCAAGGGATTGTCGATGCCATCAACGCCAGCAAAGTGGGGGTCACCGCGCAGTTGGTGAACACGGGCGATGGTTCGGCCACGCCCTATCAGATTATCTTGAGCGGTCCTGTGGGGTTGACTGGTGCGTTTTCTATCAACGCGCAATATGGTGAGGGCACCGGTAGCCCAGGTTTGACCTTTCCATCGGGACATGCGGCTAACCAAATGGCAACGGACGCCTTGGTCAAGGTTGATGGCATTAGCTACACACGCTCTAGCAATACGCTGTCAGACGTTGTGTCTGGTCTGACCCTGAATTTGAAAAGCACCACGACTAGCTCAGCTTCGCTTGATGTGACACGCGACAACGCGGTGCTTAAAGAAAAGTTTGCAGCACTGGTCACCGCTTATAACGATGCCGATAACATTTTGAACGAGGTGTCCAATCCAAAATCAACGTTGGATACCTACGGTGCAACCTTGGTGGGGGACAGCACGGTTCGCTCTCTGCGTCAGCAACTGCGCGCCATGGTCTCGGGGCTTTCCTCAACTCCTGGCGAAAACATCAAGTCTTTCGCGCAAATGGGGATCAGCATTGACCAAAAAGGTGTCATGTCTCTGGACGACGCCAAGCTTGAAACTGCGTTGACCAATAACTACACAGATGTGGTCAAGTCCTTTACCGGCGGCTACAACAACTTGGGTACGTACAGCACCTTGTCTGCAGGCTTTGCTGGTGACGCAGTCAAGAAAATTACAAACATCATCGGTAGCAAAGGTGCGCTCACCACCAATACTGCAACCGCGAATACTCAAAATACCAAATACAAAGCTGATTTAGAAAAGCTCAACACGCGCATGGACAGCTTGTTGGCCCGTTACACCAAGCAATTTGGCGTGATGGAAAGTTTGGTTGGTCAAGTCAATAGCCAGAAGACGAGCCTCAAGAGCAGTTTTGACGGCTTGATGGCGATGTATACCAAAGCTTGATCTTTAGTAGACATTTAATCAGCGACTATTTATTTGCGTTTGATCGCTAAAGTTTTCCGCTTTCAAGCCGATCTATCACTCTAAGAAACCTGCATTCCTTGCGGGTACAGCCCTTTGGGGCGATCGAAAGGGTGGTGGATTATGTCTACAGGTCTTCAATCAATTAGTTCATCTTCGGCGCAAACTCGCCAAGGTTTGAGTGTGGTGGCTCAGTCGGCAGCGAAAGTGGTTACACCCGCGTCATCTGCTGCACCGATCAGTCAAGTGGCCAAAGAAAACTTTGCCAAAAAAGCAGAAGTTGGCTCTGACTTGCAAAACTTGCATGAATCCATTCAAGCTTCTGTTGAACGTCTGAATGCCATGATGAAAGACAGCGGTCGCGACCTCAATATTGGTATCGACAAGGCATTAGGCGGCCCCGTGGTGACAGTACGCAATGCTGAATCTGGTGAAGTAGTTCGCCAAATTCCCAATGAAGTGGTTGTCAAGATGGCGCACAGCATCGAAGCCTTCAAGGGCTGGCTGCACGACGGCAATGCTTGATGCATTAAATGCATCAAATTTCAAAAAAAACCTCAAGTAATTTCTGAACCAGTCGATTCACTGGTTATCAGGAAATCAAAAAGAACTTCTGACCTTTTTTCAACCCAATGTGATCTACCCCTTAGGAGAACATCATGACAGTCATTAATACAAACGTGAAGTCGCTCGTCGCTCAAGACGCGATTATGAAAAACAACCGTGCCTTGTCGACCTCGATGCAACGTCTGTCGACTGGCAGCCGCATCAATTCGGCCAAGGATGACGCTGCTCGCTTGGCCATCAGCACTCGTATGGACTCACAAGTTCGCGGCTTGAGCATGGCCATCCGCAACGCCAACGACGGCATCTCTTTGATGCAAACCGCTGAAGGTTCGATGGACGAAGTGACAGGTATCTTGCAACGCATGCGTGAGTTGTCTGTTCAGTCTGTGAACGGTACCAACAACGATTCAGATCGCGTAGCTTTGAATGATGAAATCACTCAACTCAAGTCTGAAATTGATCGTATTGCCACAACTACAGAATTCAACAATCAGAAAATTCTCAATGGCAGCTTCAAGGATAAGAAGTTGCAAATTGGCGATAAGTCTTACCAGACTATGGATGTGAACATTGCTTCTATCCAAACCAAAGATTTGGGTATGGCGTCTGGCTCTTTTAGCTCACAAGCATTGGTGGGTCAGCGTGTCGCTTTGGCATCTTTTTCTAAAGGTGATATTGAGATCAATGGTCAAGAGTTGGCCGCATTTGATTCAACTAAAGAAGACTTGGGTGATTTGATTGACAACATCAATCAAAACGTTGACAACGTTACAGCAAGTGCCTTTAACGTTGTAGTTGCAAAGCAAATCGGTGATGGCGTAACAACCGATGGTCAGCTGCACATCAAGGTTCAAGCTTTAGGTGCATCGACTGCAACTACTTATTCAATTTCCGCATCTAGTAACTTGGAAGAGTTGGCAGCTAATATTAATCGCGAGGCTGGAGCCCAGGTACAAGCCAGTATTAATGATCAAGGTAAATTGGTTCTGAGCAATGACACCGGTGCAACTATTTCGGTGAGCGACACTACAAAAGCAAGCGGATATGAAACAGGTTCAGGTTTTATCGGTGCAGCTTCTGGTACCTTTGCCGATTTCAAGGGTTTCTTGAAACTTGAATCAGATGACGGTAATCCGATTCGTATTGAGCGAGGTAATCTAGATGCTGTTGCGCCTGGTTCTTTGTCTGATTTAGAAGCACTTGGCTTCCGCGAAGTGACCTCACAAGTAAATAATGCACTTGATGCGTATACAGTTACTGGTAAAGCTCTAACAACTGCTGGTGTGGTTGCAAAATGGGCTGAAGGTGATATCAAAATAAACGGCCAGTCAATTTATGACGAAGATATTGATACTGGTAGCTTCCAAGGTAAGCTAGATGCCATCAATAACTTTTCTGCTGAGACTGGAGTTATTGCATATGCCTACTTAGATACAACAATCACATTCTCTGCTGGTAATTTTGCTTCTGCAGCAACGACTGGAACAACTGCAGGTGAAACGATTTCCTTCAATGGAAGTAAAGTTTATACTGCAGCGCGCGGTCATACGATGGCTAACCTCGTTACATCTATCAATGCAATGACAAGTGCAACAGGCATCACCGCCGTTGCTGACGGGTTTAACTTACGTCTAACCGGATCTAACGTTACTTCCTTGAAGATTGACACAATGCAATCTGCTACTGGTACTGCCGGTACGATGATGGGCTTGACTGATAACAAGATTTACTATGCTGGTATTCGCTTAGATTCAGCTAATAATCAACCTATCAGTATTGAGCTAGACGAAAGCTCGCCTACTGCTGTGACTGGACACGGGTTATTGGAGCAAAACGTAGGTGCAGCAGATTTTCAGATCAACGCTGCAACCCTGGGTGTTGGTAGCGGTCAAAATATGGTCGGCCTAAACATTAGCACTGCAAAATCTGCAACGGCTGCGATCACCACGATTGATAATGCGATTGAAAAAGTCAGCGAAATGCGCAGCAAATTGGGTGCTATGGAAAATCGGTTGAACGCGACAGTGAACAACTTGAGTAACATTGTGACCAACACGCAGGCATCACGTAGTCGTATCCAAGATACTGATTACGCTTCAGAAACTACTGCGTTGGCTAAGGCGCAGATCATTTCTCAAGCTGCAACTGCAATGTTGGCGCAAGCTAACCAACAGCCACAAAGTGTGCTGTCACTGTTGAAGTAATTCAATAATTTTGAGAATAAAAAGCCGAGCATTTGCTCGGCTTTTTATTTATTTAAATATTTTTCTAAACTCATCGCTAGTTGCGGAATTAATGGTTCAACTGGTTCCTGAACGTCACTTGCAAATAACTCCGTATTTTTGAACCAAGGATACTCGGATTGGCCTAATAGAGACCATCCTCTGGATACAAGTAATTTCAATGGCACTCCCAATGCGCCTGTCATCTGGGCTACGGCAGTGCCTACAGATACTACACAATCTAGATTCGCAATTAATGCTGCTACACCTTCAAGGTCATTGCGTAAATCTATGTCAGACCAATTAATAATTTCAACACCCATCATTTCCTTTGCATCAATTATTTCTTTTTGACAATCGCCATATTGCAAATTAACGAAAACCGTATTATTAATTTCGAAAATTGGTTTCCAGCTAGATAAGGCGGCATAGTGAACATTTCGTTCGGTGGATATATTTCCACTGCGCCAACAAATACCAACTATTTTTTTAGGTTTGTAGGCCATTAGGCGTTTTTTAAAATCTGCGACTCGCAACGTATCAGGTTTTAAGTAAGGTACATTTCTTTCGAAATCAGAAATATCTGACCTAAATATGTTTAACAAAGATCCTGCTGCAATGTGAAAGTCGAAGTCTTCTTTTGGTGTGAGTCCGGTTAACGGGACAAAGTTTTGAGGTCTGACCAGACAATTTGGAAAAGAGCGTTGGAAAAGAGTTACTAATCGACTTTCACACTCTACAATTACGTCATCGCAATATGCGAGTACTTCAGGTAGAGTATGTGCAAACATTAGTTCATCACCTAGACCCTGCTCTCGCCAGACTAATAACTTTTTGCCATGGATTGGTTCCCCCCGCCACTTAGGGACAAGAAATTTCCGTTTAGGCCCACGACTTAAAAGGTTATTAGGTTTAAAACCATATTCATACATGGCCCAACCATTTTCTAGATTACCTTGTGATAAATATGGATAACTCATTTTGTAATTGAGCTCCGCTTCTTCTTGAGACCCCTTAGGTACTAATTTTTTACAGTGGTTGAGGTATTTCAATGCAGTATCTAAATCCCCTTTTTTTTCAAAAATAAGTGCACTATTAGATAGAGCAGAAATATTTTTAGGATCTAATTTAAGTGCGGTCTCAAAGCAATAGAGTGCATCGTCATAACGACCTGCGCTACTTAGCGCACCACCTAGGTTGAGATGTGCTCTGGCATCTGTAGGCTGTATAGATATTGCTTGCGTTGCATAATACAGTGAGTCTGTATTTTGTTGATTAGATGCGGCTGCTGAAGTTAAATTTAGCCAAGTTTCAAAATCTTGTGGGTCTATTTTGATTGCGCGTTTCAGAAATTGAATCGCTAAAGAAAATTGTCCGAGTTTTGCGTAGGCATTGGCGCAAAGACGAAGTACATCAATGTTATCAGGTTGCTCCTCATGCAATAAATGCAAAACTTTTGAAGCGTTAATGAAATCATTATTAAGTAATTGAGAAATTCCTAAATGCAATCGACCTAAGTAGTTCTTAGGTTCGTTTTGCAACAGGCGCTCAAAGGTTGTAATTGCGGCATGCAATTTCCCCTTGCGCTGTAAAATCAACCCCTGCTCAAATAAAGATGCTTTGCTTTGGTGTTGATTTATGTGCGTGATATTGCTTCTTTTGCTCATATTTTTAGATTGGTTTAAAATCATGTTGGATATGTATTTGAATTAATTCTCTTATTTTTTCAACGCTCAGAAAATCATGATTCAACCCTGAGTCATACGTGAATTGACTATCTACTTTCACTCCTCTGCCACTTTTTGTATACCTATCGATCAGACTGAAATCACTGCTAGATGTGATTGCGTAATATTGTCCGATGTCTAAAGTTTGAGGACTGTCGCTGAATGTGATCATTTCCTCATGCAATTTTTCGCCAGGACGAATACCAATAATTTCCTTTTTACAAGTAGGCCCGATAGCTTCGGCTACATCAATAATTCTATAAGAGGGAATCTTAGGAACTAAAATCTCACCACCAAGAGCTTTTTCTAATGCCCATAAAACCATTTCTACCCCGTCATCTAGCGATATATTAAAACGTGTCATGTCGGGGTGTGTAATGGGAAGGACGCCTGTTTTTGCTTTTTCTAAAAAGTATGGAAATACAGAACCGCGTGACCCCATCACATTGCCGTAACGTACAACTGAAAAACGTAAGTCACGCGTACCTTTAAAGTTGTTGGCAGCAATGAAGAGCTTGTCACTGCAAAGTTTGGTTGCGCCGTACAAATTAATGGGTGCAGCGGCTTTGTCTGTAGAAAGTGCTACTACTCGACGCACCTGATGATCTAGGCACGCATCAATGACGTTTTGTGCGCCTAAAACATTGGTCTTGATAAATTCAAATGGGTTGTATTCAGCTGCAGGTACTTGCTTGAGTGCGGCTGCATGTACAACTGTGTCGATACCTTCCATTGCGCGATATAGACGCTCTTTGTCGCGCACATCGCCAATGAAGAAACGAAGAGCTGGGTATTGGTGTGCAGGAAACTCTTGCGCCATCTCGAACTGCTTCAGTTCGTCTCGGCTATAGACCACCAAACGCTTGATTTTTGGGCAATGGTCCAGTACCGCGCGAACAAACGCTTTGCCAAATGACCCAGTCCCTCCCGTTATGAGGATAGATTGATCGCAGATGTCGAGTTCTTTTTGCATAAGAGTGTCCAAAAATTGACAGGCTGAAGTAGCCAGTCAATAAGGAGCATTTCTTATGCCAACTCTTATTTAAGCGATAGAGCTCCAATCTACGGGGGTTGCAGCGTCGACGGCGCGTGTCACTTTTTTGCCAATGACCGTATCTAGATGTTTTGGGGCAAGCCCGTAACCAGGCCTGACACTGCGCACATCGAGGGGGGTTACGACATCTCCAAGCTTCAGGTCGTTGACAAAGTACAACGAGCGACGGAACTTTACATTGGCTTGCTCGCTAGACTTTCTGCCGTAGTCCACCTTGCCTAGCGCGTGCCAAGCGGTTTTTGCACCCGCACAGAGTGCTTTCATGTCTTGTGGTTCTAAAGAGAAACTGTCGTCTGGTCCACCACCCTTGCGGTCGAGGGTGAAGTGCTTTTCGATGATGGCGGCACCCAGCGCGACGCTGGTGATGGCGGTTGTATTGTCAAGTGTGTGGTCAGACAAACCCGTGACTAATCCAAAACGCTGAATCATGTCGGTGATGGTGTGTAGGTTGTAGTCTTCGGCAGGGGCTGGATAGCCACTAACGCAATGAAGAATAGCCAACTCTTTACAGCCACCTGCACGGGCGGCATCAATGGCCTCTTGAATTTCTTCCGCATCAGCCATCCCCGTAGAGATGATCATGGGTTTGCCGGTGCTGGCTGCGTATTTGATGAGTGGCAAATCAATGGCTTCAAATGACGCAATTTTATAAGCCGGTGCATTCAAGTCTTCCAATAGATCAACGGCAGTGCGGTCAAATGGCGAGCTGAAAATGGTGATGTCGAGCTTGTTGGCATGGTCGAACAAAGGCTTATGCCATTCCCAAGGCATATGCGCTTCTTCGTACAAGTCGTAAAGCGTGCGTCCATTCCACAATCCACCATGAATTTTGAAATCATCTCTGTCGGATGGCAGTGTGATGGTGTCGGGTTTATAGGTCTGTAATTTAACGGCATCTGCCCCAGCTTTTTTGGCCTCTTCGATGATGCGCAATGCTGTTTCAAGTTTGCCGTTGTGATTAGCGGAAAGCTCAGCGATGACGTAGGGAGAACAGGTCGATCCAATGCAACGACCTGCAATTTCAATAGTTGGCATGTGCATGCTCCTTTTTATTAACTTGAGCTTGCCATTCATGTGCAAGCAATCCAAAGCATACGATTGAGTGATACACACCACCAAGACAATGTTGATCACGCAGCACGCCTTCTTGCTTAAACCCAAGACGCTTATGAAAAAGCTGAGATGGTTCGTTGGTGTCGATTGCTTGGCCACATACTTTATGTAACTTGAGTTCTGAAAACGCATGATTCAAAGCCGCTGTGCCTAGCTTTGTACCGCTGCCTTTTGGGGCATCTGGTCTGGCGTAAAACCCCCAGTGACTGACACCACCAGTTGTCACAGCGTCGAACTGCACATAGCCAATGGGCTGATGTGATTCCTCGACAATTAATAGATGCCGTGTCGTATCTTTGCTGGCATTGGTATACCAGCGTATATGTTCTTCTAAGCTGATCTCATGCTGAGTAAACATGAAATTTCGAATACTTGGATGATTTCGCCAGCTCAAAAGCATGGGCAAATCATCGTATCCAACCAGGCGAATTTTGCATAGTTCAGGCATGCAGACTTTCCATAGCTTTGATGACCAAAGCAGCCCCATTTCCTTGAGTAATTGCGGCAGATTTTTTGCTCAGTTGCTGTAACAACGTTGATTGACTGTTCGGAATCAAAAGGGGTTGAATTAGCGCATTAATTTCGTTTGAGTTTTCAAATTTCAGTGCGGCCCCTTCGGTTTGTAGAGCGCAAGCGCCTCGCAATTGATTTTCGGCTAAGGCAATAACTATGCTGGGAAGGCCAAGGCTACACAGTTCCCAAGCAGTTCCTCCAGCAGCGCTTATAACAAGATCACTGTCAGTCATTACTCGTGCCATATTGGTTACATTCACCAATACCTCTGTTGGTCGGGGCATTGATTTAGCTAAAAGGCTGACATGTTCAAGCCATGGGGCATGCGTCCCCATCACTACAGTGATGCGCAACTCTTGGGGCAATGTGCAGTTGCGAAGTGCGTTTAACACGTCGCCAGTGATGTTGTCTTTGTCCACGCCACCCAACGTGATCAGCAAATTCTTGAGCTGTGTATGTGTGCGTCTGGTCAAGCTTTCGTCACGTAGGACTGCAAACTCTGGCCGCAGTAGCGCGTAGCGAGGGCCGATCAATTTAGTTGCGGTGGCATGGGTGAGGTCACTGTAGTCCTCTGCATTTCGGCCTAAATTCTGGTCCAGTAGTAGGTCGCAGTCATGCACGCGGTCAGCTAAATCGTCAATCACCATCAACTGTTGACAGTGTGGCCGAAGTGCTTGTTCCCAATAGTGGTCCAGCGCATAGTGGTCCACTACCAGCCAGTCTGCAGTGTGTCGGCCAATGGCGTGTTGTGTTTCTGCTGCATCGGTTGTCCAGTCGGTACCTAACCATGCTTTATGTGGGAGTGATGTTTGGCTTGCGTAGATGGGCAGTGCGTCCTGTGCTGGTAGCTCAATAGTTTTATGGCCACGCTGATGAACGCGTTCGAGTAAATGTCCCACATGTGCTCTGCAAATGAAGGTGCATTCTGCGCCATTGAGTCGTAGTGCATCGGCTAACGTCAAGCAGCGCATCACATGGCCAGTTCCAATCTGGACCGATGCATCTGTGCGAAAGACGATTTTCATAGAAGGATCGCTTATTGTTTTTCCATTAAAAACCAAGTGATGTCATCTTGTGGAAAGTTGGGGTCACGTCGGTAGGCGAAGCCGTAGTCAAGCAACTGAAGTTGAGGGTGGCGATCCATGATCTCTCCCGCAAAGTCACGTTTAAAAAGGCGGTCGCTGTGACCACGGTAGGGAATAGTGACCGGTGCTGGGTTGTAGTACTCAGCAACCAGTAAATAACGCCGGCAGCTGGCAACGAGCTTGTCGTACACCTGTGGCAATTCGTTCGGGTTGATGTGAATCAGAACACCTTTGATGAGTGTGAGGTCGTATGTTTTAGTTGGCTCAAAGTCAAGAATAGAAGTATGGTGAATATTTTCAGACGCAATCACTTGATGCAATTGTGTCGCAGCTGTTCCATTGATCTCGATAGCAGATGCATTGATGCTTGGGTGTAGTAGTTGAATTGCCTTAAGGTTCATGCCAATGTTGGCCCCAAATTCAATACAACTTTTAATGTCACGCGTAGCACGCAGAGCTTTACTAAAAAAATCTAGGTTAGAAGCCAGTAGTGCATCGCCTTGATTCCGATCGATGTAGTCCTTGCCAAATTCGCCAGCCCAGAAAGCTTCTTGTTCAGTTTTGAATGTCATGGTTGTCCTTGGTGGATAGAGTCATACTTTTTAGCATCCATTCAGCGCGTTCCCAGTCTTCTTGGGTGTCTATGTCTTGTACGCGGTGTCTTGGTATGGGTATCGGTGCGGTTGCCTCAGTAAAGAGTGGTAGGTGCGCTAGCCAAGCATTTGTATGCCCCCAATAAAACTGCCCGGCATCGTGCCAAGCTTCAATCAAGTCTTGTGACCGTGTGTTGAAGTGTTCAGGCTGAAACATCTGAACCCGTTGGTCGGGTGTGATGCGAATGGCTCTTTGAATCGGAAAGGCATAGTTGGTAACTGAAAACGCATAGTCAGCACCGCTGGTTTGCAAGATGTCGAAGCCACGCTGTAGATCGCTGGCTTGCATGAAGGGTGCTGTTGCATAGATGCAGCAAACTTCATCAGTCGCAATGCCCTGGGCGTTGTTCCATTCAATCGCATGAGCAACAACGGGAATGGTGCCCGTGTGATCGTCGGATAGTTCGGAAGGGCGAACAAACGGGACTTCAGCGCCATGCGCAAGTGCAACTTGCGCAATCTCATCATCATCCGTGCTGACGATGATGCGATCGAAGCATTGACTAGCAATGGCCGCACGAATGGACCATGTGATCATGGGAAAACCACCAAAAAGTTTGATGTTTTTTCTGGGGATGCGTTTGCTACCACCACGTGCAGGAATGACGGCTAGTTTCATGCGGTCAATTCTTTCCGTAGTGCTGCGACAACGTGGTCTTGCTGCGCGTGTGTGAGGTCTTGGAACATGGGAAGACTGATTGCTTGCGCGTAGTAGAGCTCAGCTTGTGGGTAGTCGCCCATGGTGAAACCCATCTGCGCGTAGTATGGCTGTGTGTGTACAGGGATGTAGTGCACGTTGACGCCAATACCTTGTTCACGCAGACCTTCAAAAATTTGACGGTGTGTTTGTTTGGTTTGGTCTAAACGCACTCGAATGACGTAAAGGTGTAAGCCTGAATAGCTGTCAGGACGCTGCCAAGGCGTGACCAAGGGAAGGTCTGATAACAATTCGTTATACCGTTTGGCTAATGCGTGACGTTGGGTCACAAACGCATCTAACCTTTGCATTTGGCTGATCCCTAACGCTGCTTGTAACTCGGTCATGCGGTAGTTGAAGCCCAACGTAATTTGTTGGTAGTACCAAGGTCCATCAGCTGGATGAGTCATGTGTGTCTCATCTCGGGTGATGCCGTGGCTGCGTAGCAAATTCATGGAACGGGCTAAATCAGCGTCGTTAGTGACGGCCATCCCGCCTTCAGCAGTGGTGATGATTTTGACGGGATGAAAGCTAAAGACCGTGATATCGCTGTAGCGACAGTTGCCAATAAATTCGTTTTTGTATTTGCCACCGATGGCATGTGACGCGTCTTCAATGATTTTGAAACCATATTTTTGACTTAGCGTGTGAATAGCGGCCATGTCGCAGGGGTGCCCACACAGGTGAACGGCAACCAAGACCTTGGGTAGCCGTCCCTGCTTGTCAGCTTCTACGAGTTTGGCCTCGAGCGCCAGGGGGCAAAGGTTGTAGGTGCGTGCGTCGATGTCAATAAAGTCGACCTGAGCGCCGCAGTACAACCCGCAGTTGGCTGATGCGACAAAGGTGATAGGCGTTGTCCACAGCCAATCACCCGGACCTAAGCCCAGCGCCAAGCAAGCGATGTGAAGCGCAGACGTTGCACTGTTAACGGCCACGCCGTGTGTGGCGCCGCAATGTTTGACTACAGCCTGTTCGAACGCAGGCAGGACTGGCCCTTGGGTAAGGAAGTCGGAGCGTAGAACATCCACCACCGATTGAATATCGGCTTCAGAGATATTTTGGCGACCATAAGGAATAGGTTTAACCATAGATTCTTTCGACTTGAAATGGCCTGTCAAATTACAGACATGAAAATCGTATTGATTAAACGAAGCAATTTATAAGCCAATAGCGCGCTGTTTCTAAGAGATGTCCTGTACGTGGCTTGCCAGCAAGGTTTTCATGTGGCATTACTTTTGCTTGTGGGTCTGTATGCGCCATCGTGTGACAACGATCGGCATGTTTTTCTGACACCTCTAGCAGGAGCTTTCCATGACACTCATTCAAGAATTGATGAATCAAGCCGCCGTAGGTAGCTTGCTCAATGCTCAATCTATCAAACGTTTCAGCGCCCCTGAAATTCGTGAAGCTATTCAATCGCTGGTTGCTACAGAGCAATTGGACCTCGCAAATGCTTTGGGCGATGCCGGCATGAGCCTGTATCCACACAGCGAAGACATCTTGGCGATCACCAGCTTGCTGGCCATGATGAACCAAGACTGGCCTTTGGCTGTTGAGCTGATGGATGAGTTGGTTGAAATTCAAGGTGCCAACACACCCGCCTTCACTTTTGTGATGCTGGTGCGTGCATTGCGATGCAACCTTGATCCAGAGCGTGCATTGGCTGTTGCACGTCAAGGATTGGCTTCGTACCCAGGCCAGGTGGAGCTGTTGGCCGAGAAGTTGTCGCTGGATGATTTCAGCGATTCCATGATGCCCGTTTCGGGCTTGCAGCACTAAGCGGCAAAAAGTCGTGAATGACCGGCAAGCGGCAACCGCTTGCCGTTTCAACGACAAAACATTGCCACTGAGTACTTAAATGAACACCAAACCACGCTTTAAAAGGGGAAAACCCTTATTAAGTTGTGTCAGAAATAGTTGGCACGCGTTGTGCTTAATCAGTGGCAAGTTTGATTGACCGATAGGGTCAGGAGAAAAAAATGGCAGTTATCAATACCAACGTTAAAGCTTTGTTTTCGCAGATGGCTCTGAAGACCTCCGGTCTTGAGCAAAGCAAAGCAATGCAGCAATTGTCGACAGGCAAGCGAATCAACTCAGCGCGAGATGATGCCGCAGGCATGTCGATCGCAACACGCATGACACATCAGATTCGAAGTCTGAACCAAGCTGTGCGTAACGCAGGGGATGCTATTAGCCTGATCCAAACGGCTGAAGGTGCAACCAACGAAATCACGGACATGATGCAACGCATGCGTGAGTTGGCTGTGCAGGCTGTCAACGATACAAATAACAATGCTGACCGCAGCTATTTGGACTTGGAGTTTCAACAGCTGAAACAACAAATTGTTCAAATTGCCGACAACACAGAGTGGAACGGTTTCCCTGTGCTGAACGGTAAAGCGGGTGAACAAGTTGGTGAGATGCCTGTGTACAAGGTCACTTCCGAAAACCAATTCGGCAGTGTGTTCTTGAACCCCACAACCGCACGCAGTATGTCTGGTGCCGATGCGGGTGAGGTGCAAACATTCACGCTGTCTGGCGCAACACCTGCAGTGGGAACCATGACGATTGCCGGTGTCGATGTTTCGATCACGGCTTCTGAAAATACGCTTGCACTAGCTTCTGCCAAGATTAAAACAACGCTGAACAATTCAGACTTGTTTACTTCCCGTGGCATGACTGCGGACGTGACATCCCTCGGGGTTGTCACCATCAATTTCAATCCTGCAGAAGGTGATGTACCAACATCTAACGTGCTGGTGGGGTCGACAGGTTTGTCAGCCACTGCCGTGACAACTTCGCGTAAAGCTGCAACCCAATCTGTTGAGGTTTTCTCTGACAGTGGCGAGTACTTGAAAAGTGGCTCATTGCAATTTAGCGTGGCCTCTGGTGCAACCGCAGGCTCTGCAGTTGTCGCAACTTTCACGACTGCAGATAACCAAAAAATCACAATGACGGGTTCATTGGTGACGCAAAGCCCAGCTGTCGTGAAGTTTGCAAAAGCAGACGGCTTGAACAGCTCTGTGATTTCAGGCGACCTGACCTACACACTGCAAGATGCCGATGGCGCTGGTTTGAAGTTGGCTACGCGTGGCATCAGTATGAGTCTGGGTGTAGCCGGCAGTATTCCAACATTGCGTGATGGCGACTTGACCATCAATGGTGTGAATATTGGCCCATCGTCGTCGAGTGACGATGTGCTGTCGCCACGTAACAACGCGGCTGGCAGTGCCATCGCTAAGGCTGCCGCAATTAACCGCATGGCCGTGGATCAAGGTATTTCACAAGGTGAGTCTCAATCGATCACTTTCAGCGGTTCGCCAATGCCCGGCACTATCAGTGTCGGCGGTGTCAGCGTTGTATTGACCAATGATGACAGCACACCTGCATTAGCGGCGGCCAAGATTGCAGCTGCAATGCAAGCGAGCCCTCTTTACGACAGCACGACTGGTATCAAGGTGGTTTACGCCACTGGCTCAGCAGTCATCAATGTCGATTTCCCATCTAAGGATGGCAATGTTCCTAAGTTAGAAGTGCTTCCAGGCACAACTGGAACAGGCAGCGTGGTCAACACCACCAAAGAATTCGCAACCAAGATGCCTGGCACGGGAGTGTTTGCCAAAGTCAACGAAAATATTTTCACTGGCCAAGCCATGACGGCAGGTCCAGTGGCATCGGGTGTGGTGTTCATCAACGGTTACGCATCGGCTGACATCACAACTGTGTACAACAACTCGCAAGCTACACGTGCAAACGTGGTGCGTGCCATTAACTTGATCAGTGACCGCACAGGTGTCAAAGCAATTGACAGTGGTTCTGATGCAAAAGGCGTGTCTCTGGTTGCTGCAGATGGCCGCAACATCGAAGTTCGTTTTGAAACATCGGCATCTACCAACGCTCAGGCATTTGGTCAGCGCATTGGTATGGGTGAGGGCGTGCAAAGCTCGACCATTTCATTAGAGTCGAAAATTCAAGCACCCGTGGTCTTAGGATCTGGTGCCGCTGGTGACATCACACGTGCTGGATTGGTTTCCGGTAACTACTCGAAGAATGAGTCCGTGCTGAACAGCCAATCTCGTGATCCAGTGAAGGCTGCTGTGGCTCAAGTGAGCAGCGTTAAGTTGACGGGCGCGGTGGGTACAACAGACACTGTTTCGGTGGTTGTGAACGGCACGACTTTTACATCTGTAGCGGCTGCCTCGAAAACACCACAAATTGTTTCCAGCGAACTGATCACTGCGATTAACCAAAACAGTACTTTGGGTGTTTTTGCCACCAAAGGTAATGACATTGGCGAAATTTTGTTGACAGCCCGCACACCAGGTGTGGCCTTCACGATGACCACTGCGAAGAGTGCGGGTGCAACGGTTGGTGTTGCTGCAACTGATGTGACTGCAAATCAGCCTGCTCAATTCAAGAATTTGGGAATGGATGATCTAGAGATCAACGGCATCAAAATTCGCCCCACCACACCAGCTGACGATAAGTTTTCAAATACCTTGGTGTCTAGCAGCGATCCGGCTTCTAGCGGTATCGCTTTGGCTGCTGCAATTAACGCCAGCACGAATTTGACGGGTGTCACGGCACAGGCTAATCCTGTGGTCAGTGAAGGCTCAATTACCAAAACGGGCACCCCCGAAAACGGCAAGCAGTCCGTTTGGGTTAACGGAATTGAAATTCAAGTTGATTTCGTTCAGAACGAAAGCGGCACAGACCGCCGCGCAAAAGTTGTTGCTGCGATCAATGAGCGCGTCGGCCAACACGGCGTCACTGCGACCGATAACGGTAAAGGTGTGACATTGTCGACAGACGGTCGTAACTTGTCGGTTTGGTATGACTCCAGCAAGGACGAGTTGTCTGCAGCCAGCTTTGGCTTGGACAAAGGCGGCGCTGTTGCTCAAATATCTAAGATCAAAGTGGCTGGTGCAGGTGTTGCTGCCACTGAGACTGCTTCGGTCTACATCAATGGTGTGAAAGTTGAAACAGCAGCCTTGGGTGCAACTGCGACTGAGGCGGCCACAACAGCTGCGCTGGTCTTGGCGATCAATAACAACACGTCTTTGAAGAACGTGACTGCGAAACTTGATCCTTCTGACTCAACGAACACCAGTATATTGATTACCTCGAATGTGGCTGGTAGTGGATTTGATTTGCGTGCCCCTGCCGTGACAGCGGGTAGCGGACAAACATTGACTCTCAGCACAGTTGCTGCCAACTCCCAAGGTGCCACTGATGCGTCAGCGGTTGACATGACTGCAGCTTACTTGACCAATGTGTTGGGTAGTGCCACAGCGCCTGTCAGTGTGATGAACATCAAAACCATTTACGGTACGGTTCGCCTGACTGCGGATGCACCTGTGTTGCCAGCGATGCCAGGCCCAGATGGCTTGCCACCCAACATGATGAACATCACAGGACGTCCAATTCAGATTCGCAGTGGTGCGGATGGTTTTGGTAGCTTGAGTAATTTCTCTGCATTAGGCTTTAGCGAGGGCAGCTTCGGCGGTCGTGCAAGTGAAGACATGGATCCTCCACGCGTCGGTCGCATGGCATTCCAAGTCGGCTCAAGCGCTAATCAAGTGATCACGATTGATTTGGCTGATTTCGGCAAGAACGGTTCGATCACAGGTCAAATTACCAGCGACGTCGATCTGGCTGAAGAAGCTCGAAGTGTGCGTATCAACAGCCGTGAGGGGGCTACAGCTGTCCTCAACTTGTTGGATACGTCCATGGACAAGATCAACGCCACACGCGCCACCATGGGTGCGGTGATGAACCGTCTCGACCACGTGATCAACAACTTGACCAACGTGTCGATGAACATGTCTGCGTCGCGCAGCCAGATTGAAGATGCCGATTACGCGGCAGCTTCGACCGAGTTGGCCAAGACACAAATCATGCAGCAAGCCGCTACCGCGGTGCTGGCGCAAGCCAACACCAGCCATCAGTCGGTGATGAAGCTCTTGGGCGGTTAATAAGCGCCCTTGATCTCACGCATGAAAGCTGATCAAGGCACCGCGCCTTCATCCTCGCCCTTACCCAAGGGCCCCAACTGCTGGGAGTGTCGCTACATGGCGATCACGTGGGATGTGCGCATGCCTTATGGCTGCAAGCTCATGGGCTTTCGTTCGAAAGTGGTTCCCTCGCTGGAGGTGCTGCGCACGGACGGGCGGTTTTGTGGCGGTTTCTCGCCCAAACCAGCCAAAGCAAACGCCCAAAAAGTATCTAAAAAGCCTGTCGGTAACTCGTCGCAACGTCGAGAAAATGACCCTCGCAGGCCGATTTACCATATAAATTTAATTACATAGGTTACAAAACGACCTGGCACGGCCTTTGCATAACAGTCTTACCTTTATTTCGGACTGTACTCAAAGTGAATGCTTCTTCTGTCAACGTAATTCATGCCGTGTGGTTGGACC
>JACCDG011785449.1_pt1 | contig 22343 bp, 23 predicted proteins | sample 7442471 | NCBI WGS metagenome assembly JACCDG01 (sample SAMN15323444, study PRJNA562643) | freshwater metagenome | isolation source: river surface water | place: USA:Blue River Watershed | collected 2017-08-17 | reverse complement strand
TTGAAGCCGCCACTGCTGCGTTGACTCAACGCACCTTGTCGGCCGTGCGCAAAGCCTTGCGCGACGCCAAGCTCAGCAAAGACGAGATTCAAGGTGTGGTGATGGTCGGCGGCTCCACCCGTATGCCGCAAGTCCAGCATGCCGTGGCGGACTTGTTGGGCTGTGCCCCGTTGAATAACCTCAACCCTGACGAAGTGGTGGCCTTAGGCGCCGCCATTCAAGCCAACCAGCTCGTAGGCAACAACCCCGAGGGTGAGTTGCTGTTGTTGGACGTGATTCCTTTGTCGCTGGGCATTGAAACCATGGGTGGATTGGTGGAGCGCATCGTGCCGCGCAACCAGACCATTCCCACGGCGATGGCGCAAGACTTCACCACCTACCAAGACGGGCAAACCGCCTTGGCCTTGCATGTGGTGCAGGGCGAACGCGACATGGTGGCCGACTGCCGCAGCTTGGCGCGTTTCGAGTTGCGTGGCATTCCCCCCATGGCCGCTGGCGCTGCGCGTATCCGCGTGACCTTCACGGTGGACGCCGATGGCATGTTGAGCGTGAGTGCCCTCGAGCAGCTCAGTGGCGTCACAGCCAACATCACCGTCAAGCCGTCATATGGCTTGTCAGATGATCAAATTGCCACCATGTTGCAAGACAGCTTCAAAACCGCAGAGCAAGACATCAAAGCCCGTGCTTTGGTGGAGGCCCGTGTAGACGCCGACCGCATGTGGCTGGCTACCCAAAGTGCGCTGGAAGCTGATGGTGATTTGTTGTCACCCGAAGACCGCACGCGTATCGATGCGTTGATGGCGGCCACGCTAGACGCTAAAAAGTTAGAAGACGCAGCGGCCATTGAGGCCATCACCGAAGCGCTTGCCAAAGGCACCGAAGCCTTCGCCGCCCAGCGTATGAATCGAGGTATTCAACACGCCTTGGCCGGACAAAACATCGAGAATATGTAAATGACAGTGATCAAAATCTTGCCCCACGCCGAACTCTGCCCACAGGGCGCAGAGCTGCAAGCTGCCGCTGGCAGCACCATTTGCGAAGTGCTGTTGGAGAACCATATCAACATTGAGCACGCCTGCGACATGAGCTGCGCCTGCACCACCTGCCATGTCATCGTGCGCGAAGGTTTCAACTCCTTGAATGAAGCCGATGAAAACGAAGACGATTTGCTCGACCGCGCCTGGGGCTTGGAGCCCAATTCACGCCTGAGTTGCCAAGCCATCGTGGCGCAGCAAAACTTGGTGGTGGAAATTCCCAAGTACACCATCAACCACGCCAAAGAAAATCACTGACCATGCGCCAGATTTTTCTAGATACCGAAACCACGGGCTTGTCGCCAGACGAGGGTGATCGCGTGGTTGAAATTGGTTGCGTCGAGCTGCTGCACCGCAAGCTCACCGGCAACAACCTGCATTTTTACTTGAACCCTGAGCGCGACAGCCATGAAGAAGCCTTGCGTGTTCACGGCTTGACCTCGGAGTTCTTGAGCGACAAACCCAAGTTTGGCGAGGTGGTGGACCAATTTTTGGCCTATATCGAAGGTGCCGAAATCCTCATCCACAACGCGCCATTTGATATCGGGTTCTTGAACAAAGAACTCGAACTCCAAGGTCGCCAACCTTTGCGCACCTACATCGACGCCGTCACTGACACCTTGGTGATGGCCAAAGAAATGTTCCCCGGCAAGCGCAACTCGCTCGATGCTTTGTGCGACCGCTTGGAAGTTGACAACTCAGGCCGTACCTTGCACGGCGCTTTGCTCGATGCCGAGTTGCTGGCCGACGTCTACATCAACATGACGCGCGGCCAAGATGCCTTGCTGATGGATGTCGAAACGGGCGACGCCGACACGCGCAGTACCGAGGCGGTGGACCTGCGCCACATCAGCTTGCCGGTGATTGCCGCGTCTGAGCAGGAGCTGTCCCAGCATGAAGATGTGCTGGCCCAACTCGATAAAGCCAGCAACGGAAAAACAGTTTGGCGAAATGCCGCAAATTTTGTGGCATAATCATGGTCTTTCCAGCGATGGATAAGGGCGGTTAGCTCAGGGGTAGAGCACTGCATTCACACTGCAGGGGTCACAAGTTCGAAACTTGTACTGCCCACCACAATTACCCAATCAAAAAGCCACCTTCGGGTGGCTTTTTTGTTTCAGATGTCGTCGGGGTTGAGAAACCCATCGACCAATTTTGGAATCTGACCGAGCATCATCTCCCGTCCTCTGACCACCGTGCAGCCACAGTGTTCGGCCAAAGCCAACAAAGGGGTCTGTTCGGGCATCACGATGGCATCGAACACCACCAAATCAGAAGGCAAGGTCTGCACCTCCAAGGGCAACCGTGCGTCCTCGAGCATGCCCACCGGCGAGGCATTGATCAAAATATCCATGCCCTCGATGGTGGGCGGGCCGATGTCGACCACCGTCGTCGGACTGATGCGCGCGATACACGATTGAATGAACGCACACCGTTGTAGATTCAAATCGTGCAGTCGCAGATGCGCAGGCTGTCGGGCTGCCATAGCGCAGGCAATGGCCCCGCCGGCGCCTCCCAGGCCCACGATCATGAGTTTTCGCCCCTCGATCGGAATACCGCGACTCTGAAAAGCTGCAACGCAGCCCATGCCATCAAGAATATCCCCGCCCCAGCTGCCATCGGAGCGTCGCACCAGTAAATTGAGACTTCCCAAAACCTGCGCCTGCAAACCCAGATGGTTGGCAAAAGCCAGCGCCCGGGTCTTGAAAGGAATGGTCAGCACAAAGCCACCAAAATTAGGCATGCGCATCAAGGCTGGCATGACGGTGTCAAACTCCGCCGCGGGCACATGCAGGGGCACGAGCAAGGCATCGACGCCTCGACGATGGAACTCCCAAGTGATCATTTCAGGCGAACGCACTTGTGCAATCGGATCGCCGACGATGCCAAACATCCGGGTTCGGCCTTTGATGAAATCAACCTGAGTCATCGGCCGATGTTAGCGCCCGACTGATGGGACAGTTGGCCTTGCATCGCCGCGCTGTCTGAGGCGATTGATCTGTAGGCGACAATCGCCTTGAAAATCAAACGTCATACCAATGAGCCCATGTCAAAACTCTTAAGCGATACCGCCCGTAACCGCCAAATTGGTATTGCCTTGGTCACCGCCACCACCGTGATGTTTGCGGTGTTAGACACCAGTGCCAAATGGCTGGTGCAAACGCTGCCAGTGCTGCAAGTGGTGTGGTTGCGGTTTTTGGTTCACACGGTATTGACCACGGTCATGTTCACGCCGTCGATGGGCTCGCGTTTGTTTGTGGTCAACAACCCACGCTTGCAATTGCTGCGTGGTGTCATGCTGGCGGTCATGACCGCGCTGAATTTTTTTGCGCTGCAGTATTTGCAGTTGGCTGAAACGGGTGCTGTTCAGTTTTCTGTACCGATTTTGATTGCGTTGATTTCCGCCTGGCTTTTGGGTGAACGCTTGGACACCAAACGGTGGATCGCGATTGGGATTGGTTTTCTAGGGGTTCTCATCATCATCCGACCCGGCAGCCATGGCTTTCACCCGGCTATTTTTCTCAGCATCTTGAATGCCTGTTTGTATGCCGGGTTTAACTTGATGACGCGCCGTTTGGTCGGCAGCGACAATCCCGTCACCACACAACTCGCTTCCGCGGCCGTTGCCACCTTGTTGCTCGCACCGTTTGCGTTGTGGCATTGGCAGTCCCCTGAGGGCTGGCAGACCTGGTTGATCGTTGTGGCTGCAGGTGTGAGTGGTGGCTTGGGTCACATGGCATCGGCTATGGCGCATCGTTATGCCACGGCTGCGGTGCTGGGGCCATTTTTGTACCAGCAAATCATTTACATGACCTTGGGTGGATGGCTGGTGTTTGATCAAATACCAGACAGTGCCGTGGCCTTGGGCGCGTGCATTGTGGTCTTGAGTGGTTTGTATTTGTTGTGGCGAGAATTTCGCAAAACAGACCCACTCATTTTGGAATAACGGAGCAAAACATGACATTGCAAAAAAGCACACTGCCTTTGAACGGTGTGAGGGTGTTGGACCTGTCGCGGGTGTTGGCGGGGCCTTTGTGCGGTCAAGTCTTGGGTGACTTTGGCGCTGAGGTGATCAAGGTCGAGCATCCCCTACGTGGCGACGACACCCGCGACTGGGGGCTGCGTGTGGGCAAGACGGAGACCGCTTACTTCAACAGCATGAACCGCAACAAACGCTCCATCACGGTGGATTTGCAAACGCCTCAAGGCCAAGCCTTGGTGTTGGATCTGGCCAAGCAATGCGATGTAGTGTTGCAAAACTTCAAGTTTGGCGGTGCCGAAAAAATGGGCTTGGGCTACGAACAGATCAAGGCTGTGAAGCCCGACATCATTTACTGCTCGGTCTCGGGCTATGACCGTGTAGGCCCTGAAGCGGCGCGCCCCGGCTATGACCTGGTGGTGCAAGGCGAGGCGGGTTTGATGGCCATCAATGGCGAGCCCACGCAAGCGCCGTTGAAGTTTGGCGTGGCCGCTGTCGACTTGTTCACCGGCATGCATGCTGCGCAAGCGGTGCTGGCAGCTTTGTTTGCGCGACAAAACACCGGCCAGGGGCGCAACATCGAGATGGCTTTGTTTGACTGCGGCCTCATGCTCACCGCGTACTGCGGTCTGGAAGCCATGTTGCTGCAAAAAGACCCACCGCGTTACGGCAATTCGCACCCATCCATCGTGCCTTACGGCGTGTTTGATGCCGCCGATGGCCCCTTGGTCATCACGGTGGGGAACAATGCCCAGTTCGAACGGTTTTGCCGCGAAGTGATTGAGCGCCCTGATCTGGCCGATGATGAGCGCTTCAAAACCAATTTGGTGCGCGGCCAAAACCGCGACGTGTTGGTGCCCGAAATTCTGCGCGAGCTCAAGAGCCGTCCACGCGCTGTGCTGCTGAAGCGTCTGGCCGCGTCTGGTATTCCGTGTGGCGAAGTGCTGGGTTTGTACGAGGCCTTGACGTCTGAGCGCGCGGTGCGCGGCGGCATGGTGACCGAGCAAGTGCATCCTGTGGCTGGGCACACCCACATCATGGCGCCCGCTTACCGCATGGACGGTGAACGCTTGCCTATTCGTCATGTGCCGCCCACCTTGGGTGAGGCCACCGATGAGGTGTTGAAAGGCTTGTTGGGACTCAGTGCCGAGCAAGTGTCGGCCTTGCATGCGCAAGGTGTGATTTGATGTTTGAAAGAAATGCGATGACAGAAAAATTCTTCCCCCTCTCTCGCCGCCTGTGTGCGGGTGTTTTGCTCGCCCTCTTGGCAGGCGCCAGTTGGGCACAAGAGTGGCCCAGCAAACCGATCAAATTGATCGTGCCTTTCCCCGCGGGCGGCCCCACCGACACGGCCTCACGCATCGTGGGCCAAAAGCTGGCCGAACGTTTGAAGCAGCCCGTAGTGATCGAAAACAAAGCTGGTGCCTCAGGCACCATCGCGGCCCAACAAGTGATGAAGAGCCCCGCTGATGGTTACACCCTGATGATGCTGGCAACACCCACGTTGTTGGCGCCACATTTGTACAAAAAAGCGGGCTACAACACCGTCAAAGATTTCACACCCATTGCCTCGGTGTACGACTTGCCCATCGTCATGGTGGTCAATCCAAACATGATGCCCACCGTCACCGACTTGCAGCGCCTGATTACCCATGCCAAGGCGCAGCCCGGCATGCTCAACTACACCAGCTCTGGGCCTGGCAGCTTTGGTCACCTGAGCATGGAGTTGCTCAAAGAGCTGGGCAAGTTTGAGATGCAACACGTGCCCTACAAAGGCGGTGTACCTGCCATCACCGACACCATTGGTGGCCAAGTGCCCATGATGTACGCTGACTTGGTGGCTGCTTTGCCGCATATCCAATCGGGCAAACTGCGTGCGATTGCGGTGGGTTCGCCACAACGCATTGTGATGTTGCCGGAACTCAAAACCATTTCGGAACAAGGCTTCAAAGGTTTTGACGCTGTTTCTTGGGGCGGCTTGCTCGCACCCTTGGGGACGCCCAAAGAGGTGGTGAACCGCATCAGCAAAGAAGTCGGTGAGATCTTGGCCGACAAGGTAGTGCAAGAAAAACTCTTGAATGCCGGTGCCATTGCGCATTTCGAGCCTGCTGACAAAATGGCGGCGCGCGTTCACATGGAATACGACAAATGGGGCAAGGTCATTCGTGACCGTGCCATCGAGTCAGAGTAAGTACAGAAAGACCCATCATGCGATTTGAAACACAACTCGATACCCTTGTTTTTGCCATCCTGATCGCGGGCTTCATGCCCATGATCTGCGCCGTCATTGCCAAGTGGGGCGCACAGGGCTACGACAACCACAACCCCCGTGCTTGGATGGCCCATCAAGAAGGCTTTCGTGCTCGCGCCAATGCCGCGCAACAAAATTGCTTTGAGGCATTTCCGTTTTTTGCCGTGGGCGTCATGCTCGCTTCTTTGGGCGGTGCCGATGGCGATCTTTTAGAAAGCGTGGGTTGGTTCTTTGTCGCCATGCGGGCGGCCTACATTGCCTGCTACGTCACCGACAAAGCCACTTTGCGCTCGGTGTTTTGGGCGCTGGGTTATGCCGCTGTGATTTACCTCTACGTGTTGGCGCTGTACTGAGCGGCTTGCGCTGAATCATCCATGTCATCTGTTCCAGGAGCTGCTGCGTGATCAACAAAATCGCTGCCTCAATTGCCGAGGCCTTGTCGGGTATTCAAGATGGTGCCACCGTGCTCATCGGGGGCTTTGGTACAGCGGGTATTCCGAACGAGCTCATCGATGGTTTGATTGACCAGGGCGCACGCGAGTTGACCGTGGTCAACAACAACGCGGGCAACGGCGACACCGGTTTGGCCGCATTGCTCAAAACAGGCCGCGTGCGCAAGATCGTGTGCAGCTTTCCACGCCAGGCCGACTCCTATGTGTTCGACGAGCTCTACCGCAGCGGTAAGTTGGAACTCGAATTGGTGCCACAAGGCAACCTGGCTGAGCGCTTGCGTGCCGCCGGTGCCGGTGTGGGGGCGTTCTTCACGCCCACAGGCTACGGCACCGAGCTGGCTAAAAACAGTGATGGAAGCTTGAAAGAAACCCGCGAAATCGGTGGCAAGCACTATGTGCTGGAGTATCCGATTTACGGCGATGTCGCCTTGATCAAAGCCGAGGCGGGCGATCGTTGGGGTAATTTGATTTACCGCAAAGCTGCCCGCAACTTTGGCCCCGTCATGGCCACGGCGGCCAAGCGCACGGTTGCCACAGTGCACGAGATTGCAGAACTCGGCAGCCTGGACCCAGAGACCATCGTCACCCCCGGCATCCATGTGAGCCACATTGTCAAGATTGCCCGCTCGGCCACACAGGCCGGTGGCTTCAAATCCGCTTGAGGTAGAGAACAGCATGAGCAACTACACCAAACGAAGCAAAGACGAACTCGCCCAACGCGTGGCCCAAGACATTTTTGAAGGCGCCTACGTGAACTTGGGCATTGGCCAACCCACCTTGGTGGCCAACCACATACCAGCAGGCTTAGAAATCGTCTTGCACAGCGAGAACGGCATCTTGGGCATGGGGCCCGCACCTGCACCTGAGTTGGAAGACTACGACCTGATCAATGCCGGCAAGCAACCTGTCTCCTTGCTGGCGGGCGGCGCGTATTTTCACCATGCTGACAGCTTTGCCATGATGCGTGGCGGCCACCTCGACATTTGTGTGTTGGGTGCGTTCCAGGTGTCTGCTACGGGCGATTTGGCCAACTGGAGCACCGGTGAACCCGGCTCAATTCCCGCCGTGGGTGGTGCCATGGACTTGGCGGTGGGGGCCAAGCAAACCTGGGTCATGATGGATTTGCTGACCAAAAAAGGGGAGAGCAAAGTGGTGGCGCAATGCACTTATCCCCTCACGGGCTTGGGCTGTGTCAAACGCATTTACTCTGACTTAGCCACGCTGGCCTGCACGCCACAGGGTTTGCAGCTGATCGACAAGGTCGAAGGCCTGTCGCACGCCGAACTCGAACGCCTGGTGGGCTTGCCGATTCAAGCCTGACCTTCATCTGAGCCTAGTCGCTCAGATGCGGCCCTGGGCCCAAGACTGTGTTTTGAGCAAGATGGGCAACAGTTTGCTCACCATTTCTTGACCCGTCATGCGATCGGCACGGCTTGAAATGCTGAGCGCGGCGACCACTTGTTGTGTGGAATTCATCAATGGCACAGCCAAAGAGCGCACCCCCATTTCAATTTCTTCATTGCTGATGCCATAGCCATTGGCTTGGCATTCGGTCAGAATTTTTTTCAAACGCGGTACATCGGTTTCGGTGTGTGGCGTCATTTTGAGTAAGCCACTTTTTCTCAGCATCTTTTCGCGTTCCCCCGCAGCTTGTGCTGCCAACAGCACACGTCCTGTGGCCGAGCAATGCAGGGGCAGCTCAGAACCCACCCCCAAACCCACCGACAAACTGCGTTGCGCCGTAGAGCGTGCTGCCACCAACACATGGTGGCCGTGCAGCACCGCGATGGAGGCAGACTCGCGGGTGCGTTCGCTCAAGGCGTCGAGGGCAGGCTGCAGCAAGCGGGGTAAGCGAGTGGAGGCTGAATAGGCGTAGGTCAAACGCAGCACCCCGTGGTCTGGCCAAAAATACTTACCATCGGTGGCCACATAGCCTTGATCGCACAAAGTGAGCAAACTACGTCGAGCCGCCGCCGGTGTGATGCCCACCAAACGTGCAGCCTGTGATTGGGTGAGGCGGGTGTAGGCACCGTTGAAGGCGCTCAAGATCTGCAATCCCTTGGCCAAGCCTGCAATGTGGTCTTTGTCATTTGCTGTCGCTTTGGCGAGTTTCATGCAGTTCATGTGCCCCAAGGAATTTGTTTATTTTTTGCGATATGCGCAAATTTTAATAGGCGCATCATGCATTGGTTTTGAGAATGCATGCTTTCGATGAAGGAATCAATCCGATGAAGAAGCTCTTAGGTGTGCTGCTGGTAGTCCCCGGCTTATTGGCTTTGCAAGCAGCACAGGCAGCTGACTTTCCAACACGTCCGATTCGGATGATTGTTCCGTTCCCCGCTGGCGGAACGGCTGATGTGCTGCCGCGCATCTTGTCTGACAAATTACGTAAGCGCTTCCCCGAAGGCGTGGTGGTAGAAAACAAAGTGGGGGCAGGTGGCAACATCGGCGCCGAGTTTGTTGCCAAGGCGGACCCCGATGGCCACACCTTGTTGGTGTCGCCCCCGGGGCCGATTGCCATCAACCAAAGCCTCTATCCCAAACTGTCTTACGACGCTAGCAAGTGGGTACCTGTCACCGTGTTGGCTGCGGTACCCAACGTGTTGGCTGTGAGTAACAAGTTACCCGTCAACACGGTGCAAGAGTTGATTGCCTATGTCAAAGCCAACCCTGGTAAGGTGTCTTATGCCTCGCAAGGCAATGGTTCGACCTCACATCTCACCGCCAATTTGTTTCAGTCCCTCACCGGCACGCAGATGCTGCACATCCCCTACAAAGGCACAGCGCCTGCATTGGCCGACTTGGCGGGCGGGCAAATTGATGTGTTTTTTGACAACCTGAGTTCTTCTGCACCGTTACAAAAAGGCGGAAAAATCCGCATCTTGGCAGTGGCTGACGTCAAGCGTTCACCCGCCTTGCCCAACGTGCCGTCCTTCACCGAGGCCGGTGTTGCAGGCATGCATGCCGTGACCTGGTTTGCTGTGGTGGCGCCCAGTGGCACACCACCGGCTGTGATTCAAACGCTCAACAGCGCTTTGGTGGAAGCCTTGCGCATGCCCGATGTCCAACAGCGCTTTTCAGAGCAAGGGGCCGAAGTGGTGGGCAATACACCCGAACAAATGGGACGCTTTGTGCGTGATGAATCCGCCAAATGGCAAAAAGTCATTCGCGATGCCAGCGTCACGGTCGATTAAAAGAATTCCCATGAGTGACTACCAACCCATTCATTGGTCCACATCCAACTACACCCGTGTGCCCTACGCGGTGTACCAACAACCCGATGTGTTGGCGCAAGAACAAAAGAAAATTTACGAAGGCAATGCTTGGAGCTACCTGTGCTTGGACTCTGAAATTCCAGAGCCTGGCGACTACAGAACTGGCCATGTGGGCAGCGCCCCGGTGGTGGTGGTGCGTGATGACGACGGTGAAATTTATGCCTTTGAAAATCGCTGTTCACACCGTGGCGCCTTGATTTGCTTGGACCGTGCAGGCCACACGCGCGACTTTCAATGCGTCTACCACGCCTGGACTTATGACCGCCAAGGTAACCTCAAAGGCGTGGCCTTCGAGGCCGGCTTGAACGGTGCAGGCGGCATGCCCGAGCACTTTTGCAAAGAAGACCACTCGCCTCGCAAACTGCGTGTGGCTGTCTTTTGTGGCCTGGTGTTTGTGAGCTTCAGCGACGATGTGGATTCGATTGAAGATTATTTGGGCCCCGAAATTTGTGCCCGCATCGAGCGCGTGTTGCACAAACCTGTGGAGGTGATTGGGCGTTTCACCCAGGTCTTGCCTAACAACTGGAAGCTCTATTTTGAAAACGTCAAAGACAGCTACCACGCCAGCTTGTTGCATTTGTTTTTCACCACCTTCAAACTCAACCGCTTGTCACAACGCGGCGCTGTGATCGTGAGCGAGTCGGGTGGCCACCACGTCAGCTACTCCATGGTCGATGCACCAGACCAAACCGCAGGTACGCAGTACCAGGAGCAAGGTTTGCGCTCAGACCAAGACGGCTACCGTTTGGCCGATCCCAGCTTGCTGCAAGGCTTCAAAGAGTTTGAAGACGGCATCACCCTGCAAATTTTGTCGGTTTTTCCAGGCTTTGTGCTGCAACAAATTCAAAACTGCTTGGCCATCCGTCAGGTCCTGCCCACAGGCGTGGCCTCGACCGATTTGCATTGGACTTACCTAGGCTATGCCAGCGACACACCCGAGCAACGCGAGGTGCGTTTGAAGCAAGCCAATCTGATTGGCCCGGCTGGCTTTGTGTCGATGGAAGACGGTGCCGTAGGCGGCTTTGTGCAACGCGGCATCGCTGCTGCGGGTGATTTAGAGGCTGTGATTGAAATGGGCGGTGAGAGCACCAGCTCCAGCCCCTCGCGCGTGACCGAGGCTTCCGTGCGTGGCTTTTGGAAAGCCTACCGACAACTCATGCAGGCTTGAGGCAACCCCATGTCCACCCTTTCTTTACGCGAACGCATTGCCGATTTTCATGCGGCCTACATCCGCTGCATCGACCAAGATGCCCTAGAGCAATGGCCCGACTTCTTTGAAGCGCAATGCCACTACGCCGTGACCACGGCCGAGAACGACCGCGCAGGTTTAGCCGCTGGCCTGATTTGGGCCAACAACCGCAACATGCTGCACGACCGGGTGTCGGCCCTGCGCCATGCCAATATTTATGAGCGTCAAAGCTATCGACACATCTTGGGCTTGCCCTTCATCACGCACAGCACGTCTGAGCAGGTCGAGGTTGAAACACCGTTCATGGTGGTGCGCATCATGCATGACGGGCAAACCAACTTGTTTGTCTGTGGCATCTACCGTGATGTGTTCAAGCCCGGCAGCGACACCTTGAAGCTCACCTCGCGTCGTGTGATTTGCGACAGCAACCGCATCGACACCTTGTTGGCGGTGCCGCTCTGATGACAGATCTGACCGCCGTGCCTGTCACCCGCATCGCGATTCCGGTGGGGGACCCCAATGGAATTGGCCCCGAAATTTCACTCAAAACAGCCATTGCGCTGCGCCACGAAGCACGTGTTCAACTCACCCTCTTTGGCCCGCAGGCGGTGATCGAAACCACGGCGCACCAACTCGGGGTAGATGAGGCGTTGTCGCAACTTCGCTGTGTGTTCACACCGGCCATGCCCTTTGGCATGCACCGCCCAGGTGTGGTGTGCGCCACGGCGGGCGAGGCCACCATTGCGGCGGCCACTGAGGCGATTCATGCCACCGAGCGTGGTGACTTCGATGCGGTGGTGGCCGCGCCCCATCATGAAACTGCGGTGCACCGTGCAGGCATTGCCTTCAGCGGCTACCCCTCTTTGGTGGCGGCCGCGACAGGGCAGCCCGAAGACAGCGTGTTCATGATGCTGGTGGGTGGCGACTTACGCATCGTGCATGTCACCTTGCATGAAGGGGTGCAATCTGCCTTGGCGCGCATCACACCGGGCCGTATTGAGCGGGCTGTGCATGCAGGCGTTCGCGCCTTGCATCGATTGGGTATTGCACGCCCGCGCATTGGCCTATTTGGCATCAATCCCCATGCGGGTGAAGACGGCTTGTTTGGTCAAGAAGATGAATTGATCAGTCGCCCTGCAGCAGAGCAGCTACGCGCACAAGGCCTGTTGGTCGATGGACCTCAAGGCGCTGACACCTTGTTGGCTGCGCGTGAACATGATTTGTATGTCGCCATGTTCCACGACCAAGGACATATTCCGATCAAGTTACTTTATCCGCAGCGTGCGAGTGCGCTGTCGATTGGTGCGGATGTGGTGCTGTCGAGCGTCGGCCATGGCAGCGCCATGGACATTGCGGGACAAGGCATCGCCAATCCCGAAGCCATGATGCGCACAGTGCGTTTGCTGGCGGGCATTTCTTTAGAAAGTCAGGCGTGAGTTTCAAGATTCAGATTGCGGGCAGCGATGTCACGTTTGACTGCGCCAGCACCGAAAACTTGCTGGATGCAGCCATGCGCCAAGGCATTGACATGCCGTACTCCTGTCGCAAAGGCGTGTGTGGTAACTGCAAAGGTCGCGTGGTGCAAGGTGAATTGGTTGTGGGCACCCAAGGTGGTTCGCATGAGGCGGGTATCAGCCAGCCCGATGAGCATTTGTTTTGCCGTGCCCAGCCTGCCAGCGATTTATCCATTGCACCCAAAAGCTGGCACCGTGTGGACCCTGGTGCACGCAAGACTGTGCAAGCCAAGGTGTTCAAGAAAATTCAACTGGCCCCCGATGTGACGCAGCTGCAACTGCGCTTTCCTGCGGGCGTGCGTGTCAAGTTCAAAGCGGGTCAGTATTTGCAATTGCTGCTGCCAGATGGGCAGCGCCGCAGCTATTCCATGGCCAATGCGCCGCACGAAAGCGATGCCGTTCAGCTGCATATTCGACATTTACCGCAAGGCTATTTCAGCGAAGGCGTGCTCAGTCAGCTCCGGGTGGGGGACATGATGAAACTTGAATTGCCGCACGGTGATTTTTGGTGGCGCGAAGACAGTGAGCGCCCCATGCTCATGGTCGCGGGTGGCACCGGCTTTGCGCCAATCAAATCCATCATCGACCACATCGTGCGCCAAAAGATCACGCGTACTGTGCATCTGTATTGGGGGGCACGCACCTCCGAAGGTATCTATGCGGCCGATGTGTTGGCACGGTGGACGCAACAATTTCCAGCGCTGGTGGTCCATCCTGTGTTGAGTGATGTGAGTGATGCCAGCACCTGGGCCGGACGCACGGGCTTTGTGCACGAGGCGGTGGCAGCAGATTTTGCAGACCTGAGCGATTGGGATGTGTATGCCTGCGGCGGCCTGCCCATGGTCAACGCCTTGCGCGACGTGTGTGCGCAACGGGGCTTGCCCGAGGCGCACTTTTATTCAGATGCGTTTGTGGGTTAAGACGGCGTGAAAGAAGCACCTGCCTCTTGCAGCAAATGCTTCAAGATGGAACGGTGGCAGCGTTGCTCGTTCTCGCAATAGCAGCCCATGGAGAAATTAGCGTGTTGAGACAAGGCGGCCAATAGCTCAATGGTGCGGCTGGGTTCTGGCGCTTTCATTTCTTGACGAAACTTCTTTTCAAAGGCTTGCCACTGCGCATCGGTTTCGACCGCTTGTCCAAGTTTCATGGTGTCAGCGCTGGGCGCCAAATTGGGATACCACACGTCGTACCAATTGCCGGAAGAAAATTCAGCTTTTGCAACACCTCGCGGTGGGCGACGTACCGTGCCGATGCGAGTGCCCTCATTGGGGCTGCGTTGTGTTCCTAGCCTCACGATTCGAATTGCCATTCACATCTCCTGCCATGGGGTATTGCAGTCTAACGTGAGGCGGCAATCCGAGGGGCTTTCAGGCAATCGATGGTGTCTTAATCGGCAACTCTGGCGCTTGGTAGAGCAGTACCTTGAGCGAGCGCTCTTCTGAGACATCGGCAAACGTGGCCGGGTTGGCCACCCGTTGCACAAACGTCAGCTCCGGTGCAACTTCGTGCATCTGGTCTTGCAAAAATGCCAAGCCCAATTCGGGCGCATTCAAACACAGCAAGGCATGGCCACCGGGTGCCAACAGCTCGGGCAAGCGGCGCATCAAACGGGCGTAGTCTTTGGTGGCGATGAAGCTGCCTTTTTGGTAGCTGGGTGGATCCACGATGACCAAGTCGTAAGGCCCGCCGCGCGTGATCTTGCCCCATGTTTTAAAAATGTCATGGGCCAGAAAACTCGCACCTTCCATCAAGCCATTGAGTTGGTGGTTTTGCTGACCAATCGCCATCGCGCCGTGGCTCATGTCCACATTCACCACCTGTCGTGCACCGGCTTGTTTGGCCACCACCGAGAACGCACAGGTGTAGGCAAACAAATTGAGTACCTTGGCCCGTGGGCGTGTTGTGATGTAGCGCTGCACCCAACGTCGTCCCTCGGCCATATCCAGAAACAGACCGTGGTTTTGTCCTTTGAGCACATGCACTCGAAAGCGTGCGCCGTGTTCTGTCACCACATGCGGCTCGGGCACACTGCCCGCCATCAGGCGTGTTTCGGGTTCACCGTCTTGGCGGCACTGGTACACCCAGTTCAAGGCTTGGCCTGGCGCGAGCTGTTGCCAACGTTCAGCCAGGGCGGTGTGCACGCTGGCCAAGGCCTCGTCACTGAGGGTTTGGAAACTGGTCAGCACAAACACCGGCGGAAACACATCCAACGCCAGATGTTCGCATCCCGGGTACAAGCCGCCTCGGCCATGAAAAATGCGCTGCGCGTCGGTGGGTAAGGCCATCTGGGCGATGGCGTTCAACAAGGCTTTCATGCAGAAGGCGTTTTGTGTTGACGAGCGTGACGGCGCAGTGTGTCTAACAAATCATTCATCTGGAAAGGTTTGGCCACATAGTCGTTCATGCCGGCATCTAGGCAGAGCTCTTTGTCGTGATCCAGCATCCCAGCGGACACGCCGATGATTTTTAAATTCTGCATATCGGGCATATGGCGTATGTGTTGAGTCAACACCATGCCGTCCATCACCGGCATTTGCACATCGACCAGCAGCACATCGAAACGGGTGTGTTGAAGCAGTGCCAAGGCACACGCACCATCCGCAGCCACGTCAACAGACAGTCCTTGGCTGTTGAGCAAGCGTTTCATGGAATCGCGCAGGGCGTCGTTGTCGTCCACGATCAGCACCTTCACACCTTTCAGACTGTCGCTGTTTGTGGTCTGTATGGGTTCAGTGGGCGTGCAGGCTTGGGTATCTGATGTCAGCGGCGCGAGTTGCGCTGTGAACCAGAAGCTTGAGCCTTCGCCTTCGCGCGAGGTGACGTTGGCATCGCCTCCCATCAACTGGGCCAATTGTTTGCAAATTGGCAGGCCCAGGCCTGTCCCCATCTGATGGTCAGTTTTACGGTGTTCGCCTTGAACAAAACGCTCGAAGACGCGAGCACACATTTCGGAGGAGAGGCCCGGCCCGGAGTCGTGCACTGAAAATTTCAGCATCACATCACCGCCAGCGGCTGTGGCAACTTGTTCGACATGCACACGCACAAAGCCACGGTCTGTGAATTTCACTGCATTGCTCACCAAGTTCAATAAGGCTTGCATCAAGCGTGGCCCGTCGCCGATGAAGCTACTTTGCATTTGGGGGGCGATGCTGACGCTGTAATCTAAGCCTTTGGCCTGGACGCTGTGAACCACCAAGTCACTCACATGCTGAACCACATCCCTCAATGCAAAGGGCGTGGCCTGAATCTCGAGTTTCCCGGATTCTATTTTTGAGAAATCAAGAATGTCGTTGATCAGGTGCAGCATCAAACGCCCCGCGTTTTGCGCTTTTTGCAGCAGCTCTTGGGTGTTGTCTTGAGGGTGAGGGCTGAGCGCTAAGTCCAGGTAATTCATCATCGCCGTCATCGGGGTGCGAATTTCATGGCTGATATGCGCGACCAATTGGCTCTTACTGGTGTTGGCTTTTTCGGCGGCTTCGCGTGCGGCCTTGAGTTCGTCTTCGTCGCGTTTGCGCGCGCTGATATCGCGCGTGACTCCCAGAATTTCAATCAACGCGCCTTGTGCATCGCGCAAAGGAAAAGCCAGCACTTCGGTCCAAAACGTCGAGCCATCTTTGCGGATGTACTCCATCTCGCCTTTGAAGTTTTGAGGCATTTCCCCTTTTGCCACCGCAGTCAAAACGTCGGTGAAGTACTGAATCGACATGGCTTGCGAAGCAGGCGTCAGCGTTTTTTCCAAAGGCAGTTGCATCGCCTCTTCAGGTGTGACGCCGCGAAGTTTGAACACGGCAGGGCTGACGTAGGTGATCTCTCCTGTCAAGCTCATCGTCCAAATCACATCGCTGGCGTACTCTGCCAACAAACGATGGCGTTGCTCGGCCAGAGGCAAGCTCGGATCGGGGGACCAAGCGCTGAGCGCTTGGTCATGGAGCGACGCGTCTGGCGTGTTGGCTGTGTTCATGGCTCTAAAAGACGCTGGAGTTCATGTTTCCACCATACCGCTTGTGCGGTAGTACTGTGCCCTGAAGTGTCTGGGCTGGCTGGAATCAGCAACCACTCAGCCCCTGGAATTTTTGCGATCTGCGCCGCAATGATGCCCAAGCTGGGCGGGTTGCGCTCATCGTCGGCCGAGGTGATGGCCAGCACGCGGGCGCGGATCTTGTCGAGCAGGGGCGAGGGGTCGTAGTCGCGTGAGGCTTCCCACGCATACAAACAATCGTTGGCGTCGCCCACAAATGGTGTTTGCAAGCGTTGCGCCAACAAGGCGTCAGCGGCTTCACGGGTAGGCGCCAAGCGTTGCAAATGTTGGTCGCCACCGGTGGTGGCAATGGCAAAAAACACAGAGGCAAATTGCAAGCTGGGTGGTTGCGTGGTGTAGTTGCCGTTCATCCACTGCGGGTCATTGCGAATCGCATCGATGATCCAGCGTCGTGTCATCCAGTTGCGGCCCGACATGGCAGCGGGTGTGGCGGCCATGGGCACCAAGACATCCATGAAGTCGGGATGCAGCGTGCCCCACAGCCAAGCATGCATGCCGCCCATGGAGTTGCCCAACACCATGCGCAGATGCGTCAGGCCCAGACCTTCGGTCAGCAAGCGGTATTGCGCATGCACCATGTCGGTGTAGTTGTAGTGCGGAAACTGCATGCGCAAACCGTCTGAAGGTTTGCTCGAACGTCCTGCACCAATCGCATCGGGCATGACGATGAAATATTTGCGGGCATCCAAGGGCTGGCCTGGGCCAAAGAGCTCCCCCGCAAACTCAGGGGTCAATAAGCCTTGGGCCGAGCCTGTGGTGCCATGCAAGAGCAAGACCGGAATCCCTGTCGGGTCACCGACGGTGATGTAGCCCAGGCGCAGCTCGGGCATGACCTCGCCGGTATGGAATTGAAATTGGGGTGCGATCCACAGACCCTCTATCGGTTCAATCATGGGTGCGTGTGCTTTAGGTGACGAGGGTTTGTAGGGGGCGTTGAGAGGGCCAAGAATCGCTACATTTTAGAGAGACAGTTCTCTACGATACCCAACCTCAAGGACGCATTTGATCATGCCCAATACAACCTCCACACGCCGCCGGTTTTTGCAAGCCGGTGCTGCATTGACCATCGTGCCCGCTCTGGTGCCTGCCGCTTTCGGCAAAGCACCAATCGCTGGCAGTCAAGTGATCAGCGTGCACCGTATGAAGCTGGGCAGTTTTGAAGTCACCAGCATGCTCGATGGTTTCATCGACATTCCACCAGCAGTGTTGCAAGCCGACCCCGCCTTGGTCAAATCGATGTTGAGCGCGGGCGGATGGCCTGATGGCCCCATGCGTTTGCCGGTCAACACCTTCTTGGTCAACACGGGCGAAAAGCTGGTGTTGCTCGATGCTGGTGGCGCCAAAATGTTGGGCCCTACTGCCGGACGTTTGCCCCAATGCTTGGCAGCGGCTGGCATCGATCCTGCGCAGATTGACGAGGTCTATATCACCCACATGCATGGCGACCATTTGCACGGCACCGTCACACCTGAGGGGGGCCGCATGTTCCCCAACGCGATTTTGCGCATCGCCAAAGACGACATGGACTACTGGACCAACCCAGAGGTCGAAGCCAAAGCCCCTGACAACCAAAAAGGCCGCTTCATTCCGGCCAAGCGCGCGGTTGCTGCCTATGGCAACCAAATCAAACCGTTCCGCTTGGGTGACGAGCTCACCCCTGGCATCAAATCGGTCGAGGCCGTGGGCCACACGCCCGGCCACAGCTGCTACATGATTCAGTCGGGCAACGCCCGTTTGCTGGCGATTGGCGACACCATGCACGTGGCACCGGTGCAGTTCCCACGCCCCGAAATCACCGTGGCCTTTGACTGGGATCAACCCAAGGCGCGTGCCACGCGTTTGTCGATTTTTGACACCGTGGTCAAAGAGGGCATCCCGATCGCAGCGGTGCATCTGCCGTTCCCCGGCATTGGCGTGTTGCGCAAAAAGGGCAGCGAGTTTGTGTTTGATCCCGCCCCATGGCAGTTGTTCTAAGCGCGGAAGATTTCATGTCAAACCGTTTTGAACATTCGACTGCACCTGTTCGTACCCGCCGTGTTGCGCTGTGGGCTACGGCCTTAGCCTTGTGTGCGGGCGCTGTCTGCCCATCGGCCTGGGCGCCAAGCTATCCCAATCGGCCCATCAAATTGATCGCCCCTTACCCTGCGGGTGGAGGTGTCGATGCGGTAGCGCGTTTAATTGGCGAACGCCTGGCCACGCGCTTGGGTCAACCCATCGTGGTTGACAACAAGCCCGGTGCTGCCGCGACCATTGGTGGCGACGCCTTGGCCAAAAGCGCGCCCGATGGCTACACCTTGATGGTGGGCAGCATCACCGATTACGCCATTGCGCCCCATGTGCACAAGAGTCTGGCCTTTGACATGCGCAAAGACTTTGCCCCCATCGTGGAGATGGGCTATGGCACGGTGATTTTGGTGGTCTCGGCGGACTTTCCCCCACGCAACGTCAAAGAGCTGATTGCCTTGGCCAAGTCCAAACCCGGCGAACTGAGCTTTGCCTCGTCTGGCATCGGCGGCTTGCAGCACTTGAACGGTGAAATGTTCAAGCAAATGGCGGGTGTCGATTTGGTCCATGTGCCCTACAAAGGCACGACACAGTTGTTACCCGATTTGCTGGCCGGTCGTGTGCCCATGGCCATCGACAGCTTGCCCGCGCATCTGCCCCACATCAAGTCAGGCAAAGTCCGCGTGCTGGCAGTGGCCAGCGCCACCCGTGCCGCCACCTTGCCCGATGTGCCCACCATGGCCGAAGCTGGCTTGCCTGGCTATGAGTCAGCCACCAACTACACCTTGTTTGCACCTGCGGGCACGCCCAAAGATATCGTGACCTTGTTGAACAAAGAGACCAATGCCGTGTTGCAAATGCCCGATGTGCGCGAGAAGCTGCAAACCCAAGGCATTGTCATCACCGGTGGGTCTGTCGAGTCTGTCGAGCGTCGCATTCCGCGCGAACTCGACAAATGGACCAAGGTGGTCAAAGGCAGCCAACTGAAATTTGATTGATCACGCCGCGTATTTTTCGGAGCCTCTCATGACGCAAGCCTCTTCCCCATCGCCCGAGGGCAGCATCGACTGCGAGGTCGATGGCCATGTGCTGTTGATCGCCATCAACCGTCCCGCCAAACGCAACGGCTTCACGCCCAAGATGTTTCGCGAACTTGGCGAAGCCTACACACGGCTAGAAGATGACCCTGCCTTGCGCGTCGGTGTGCTCTGCGCCAAAGGCGACCACTTCACAGCGGGTCTGGATTTACCCACCATCGCACCTTTGATGCAGCGTGGCGAAAAAGCCGTGCCCCTGGGCTTGGTTGATCCCTTGAACTTGGGCATGGACGGTTACCGCCGCCGTGTCAAACCCATGGTGGCGGCGGTGCAGGGCATCACCTACACCTTAGGCATTGAGCTGATGTTGGCGGCTGACATTGTGGTTGCCGCAGACGACTGCCGTTTCTCGCAGCTTGAAGTGCAGCGCGGCGTCATGGCCACAGGCGGTGCCACCTTGCGCATGGCCGAGCGCGCAGGCGCGGGCAACGCGTTGCTGCACTTGCTCACCGCCGATGTGTTTGACGCGCAAGAAGCCTTGCGTTTGAACTTTGTGCAACGCGTGGTGCCTGCCGGGCAGCAACTCAAGGCTGCGCTGCAAGTGGCACAAGCCATTGCGGTGCAAGCGCCCCTGGCCGTCATTGCCACACGCCAAAACGTGTTGAAGTGCGTGGAGCACGGCCCCATCGTCGCCATGCAAGAGTTCATCACGGTGCAACAGCGTTTGTCCGCTAGCGCCGATGCGGCCGAAGGCGTGCGCTCGTTTGTTGAAAAGCGCCCGGCGCGTTTCAGCGGCAAATAAACCAGCGCTTAGGCGCATTCGTCTTTTCGGACGAGGCGCACCGCCTCATGTTCAGGCAGTATGGTGGCTCAATTGAGGAGAACCGTACCCATGGCTGGACCACTTGCAGGAATGAAGGTGATTGAAATGGCGGGCATCGGCCCTGGGCCGTTCTGCGCCATGATGTTGGCCGATATGGGCGCCGATGTGGTGCGCATTGCACGGCCTGACGCCAAGCTCGACCACCGCGATGTGCTGAGCCGCAACCGTACTGTGCTGAACTTAGACCTGCGCCAGCCCGAGGCGGTGCAGCAGGTGCTGGACCTGATCGCCCAAGCCGATGTGTTGATAGAGGGTTTCCGCCCCGGCGTGATGGAGCGTTTGGGTCTGAGCCCCGAGGTGTGTTTGGCCCGCCAACCCCGCTTGGTTTATGGCCGCATGACGGGCTGGGGCCAGCATGGCCCGCTGTCGCAGGCGGCCGGGCACGACATCAACTACATCGCCATCACCGGTGCCTTGCATGCGGTGGGTCGCGCAGGCGAAGCCCCCGTGCCGCCGCTCAACTACGTGGGCGACTTTGGTGGTGGCGCCATGCTCCTGGCCGTGGGTATTTTGAGCGCCCTGTTTGAAAGCCAGCGCTCGGGCACGGGCCAAGTGGTGGACGCCGCCATGACCGATGGCTCGGCCTTGCTCTCAGCCATGATGTACGCCTTGAAAGCCGCAGGCCGATGGAACAACCAGCGTGGCGACAACCTGCTCGATGGCGGCGCCTTTTTCTACGACACCTACGCCTGCGCCGATGGTCGCTATGTGGCCGTGGGTGCGATTGAGCCACAGTTCTACGCCTTGCTGCGCGAGAAATGTGGCATTGCCGACGACCCGCAGTTCGATGCCCAAATGGACCGCCATGCCTGGCCGCTGCTCAAGCTGCGTTTGGCTGAGGTGTTCCGAACCCGCACCCGTGACGAATGGTGCGCCGTGCTCGAAGGCACGGACGCCTGCTTTGCGCCCGTGCTCGATTGGGACGAAGCACCCCAGCATCCGCACAACCAAGCGCGCAAGACCTACCTCGATCTGAACGGTGTGATGCAACCCGCGCCTGCGCCGCGTTTTGAACGCACGCCCTCGGCCACGCCGCAGGAGGCGATGGCAGGTTCTGTCAACGCCGTGCTCGCGCGCTGGGCCACATAAGCGGGCCTGCATCACGACAAGCTGCTTTTCTCTCTTTTTCTTTTCAGGACTTTTGACATGGCCATTGATTTCAAACGCTCGTGGACAGATCCCGACTTAGACCAATTCCGCGACACCGTGGTGCGCTTCATCGAAGAGGAAATGCTGCCCGACGACGAAGCCGCCCGCAAACGCGGCCATGTGGGCCACGACATCTGGCGCAAGGCGGGCGCCACGGGCTTGTTGTGCACCGACATTCCCGACACCTGGGGTGGGGGCGGCGGCGACTTCCGTCATGAGGTGGTGTTCTACGAAGAAATGTGCCGTCGCAGCTTGACGGGTATGAACGCTTCGGTGCATTCCATCGTGGCGCATTATTTTTTGAACCACGGCACGGAAGAACAAAAACGCCACTACCTGCCGCGCATGGCGCGTGGCGAGATCGTGGGCGCCATTGCCATGACCGAGCCCGGCACGGGCTCTGACCTGCAAGGTATTCGCACCCGCGCCCAGCGCGTGGGCGACCACTATGTGCTCAACGGCTCCAAGACCTTCATCTCCAACGGCTTCTTGGCCGGCGTGGTGTTGGTGGTGTGCAAAACCGATCCGGCCCAAGG
>JACCDG010556122.1_pt1 | contig 22345 bp, 20 predicted proteins | sample 7442471 | NCBI WGS metagenome assembly JACCDG01 (sample SAMN15323444, study PRJNA562643) | freshwater metagenome | isolation source: river surface water | place: USA:Blue River Watershed | collected 2017-08-17 | reverse complement strand
CGCCAGCCGTTCGCGCATGCGCGATGCCGACTATGCGCAGGAAACCGCATCGCTCAGCCGCCAGCAAATCCTGCAACAATCGGCCACTGCCATGCTGGCCCAGGCAAACCAGATGCCGCAGATGGTGCTGCAACTGCTGCGTTAGGCTGCAGGCCGCGTCCAGACTGGTTTGCAGAGGCCGCGCCAGTATTGGTCTGGCGGCCGGTTCTGGCTTCAGGCCTTTTTCACGAATTCCGACTTCAGCTGCATCGCGCCGAAACCTTCGATCTTGCAATCGATATCGTGATCACCTTCGATCAGGCGGATGTTTTTCACCTTGGTGCCGACCTTGATCACCGACGAACTGCCTTTGACCTTCAGATCCTTGATCAGCGTGATCGTGTCGCCATCCTGCAGCACATTGCCATGTGCATCTTTCCAGACTCTTTGTTCGTCTTGGGCTACTGCGCCTGCAGGGCTCCACTCATGGGCACATTCCGGGCACACCAGCATTGCGCCGTCCTCGTAGGTGTATTGTGATTGGCATTGCGGGCAGGGAGGTAAGGCGCTCATTGTCTGATCCTGATTAAAAGAGTGAAAAAGCCGGCTTGATCGGGCCGGCTTTGGATGGTGCCAAGGCTGTTTTAGCTACTGAGTTTCTTTTTCAACAGCTCGTTAACCTGTGCCGGGTTGGCTTTGCCCTTGCTGGCCTTCATTGCCTGGCCGACCAGCGCGCCAAAGACTTTTTCCTTGCCGCTGCGGTATTCGTCGACCATCGCGGCATTGGCAGCCAGCACTTCGTCGATGATTTTCTCGATGGCGCCGCTGTCAGTCACCTGTTTCAGGCCTTTGGCCTCGATCACCGCGTCAGCCTCGCCTTCTCCCGCCCACATCGCCGCAAACACTTCCTTGGCGATCTTGTTGGAGATGGTGTTGTCGGCGATGCGCTTGAGCAGGCCGGCCAGCGATGCCGGAGCAATCGGGCAGTCAGCGATGTCTTTTTCGTCACGGTTGAGCGTGGCGGAGACTTCACCCATCAGCCAGTTGGCGGTGGCCTTGCCGTCGGCGCCGGCGGTGACGGCGGCTTCAAAGTAGCCGGACATGGCTTTGCTGCTGGTCAACACGCCGGCATCGTAGGCCGACAGGCCGTATTGTTCGCTGAAGCGGGCTTTTTTTGCCGATGGCAGTTCCGGCAGACCGGCTTTGACGCGTTCGATCCAGTCATCGCTGACGTGCAGCGGCAGCAGATCCGGATCGGGGAAGTAGCGGTAATCGTGCGCGTCTTCCTTGGTGCGCATCATGCGGGTGGTGCCGCTGGCCGGATCGAACAGTACGGTCGCCTGGACGATCTTGTTACCATCCTCGATTTGCTCGATCTGCCACTGCACTTCGTAATCGATCGCCTGCTGCAGAAACTTGAAACTGTTGAGGTTCTTGATCTCGCGGCGGGTGCCGAATTCCTTCTGGCCAACCGGACGCACCGAGACGTTGGCGTCAACGCGGAAGCTGCCTTCCTGCATATTGCCGTCGCAGATGCCCAGCCACGTCACCAAGCCATGCAGCGCCTTGGCGTAAGCCACCGCTTCAGCCGATGAACGCATTTCCGGCTCGGAGACGATCTCCAGCAACGGCGTGCCAGCACGGTTCAGGTCGATGCCGGTGCTGCCGTGGAAGTCTTCATGCAGCGATTTGCCGGCGTCTTCTTCCAGGTGGGCGCGGGTCAGGTTGATGGTTTTTTCGCTGTCGCCAACCTGAATCGTCAAGCTGCCGCCTTCCACAATCGGCAGCTCGAACTGACTGATCTGGTAGCCTTTGGGCAAATCCGGGTAGAAATAATTCTTGCGCGCAAAAATCGACTTGCGGTTGATTTTGGCGCCAATGGCCAGGCCCAGCTGGATGGCGCGTTCTACCGCGCCACGATTCAATACCGGCAACACGCCCGGTAGTGCGATGTCCACTGCGCAGGCCTGGCGGTTCGGCTCGGCACCAAAGGCGGTGGAGGCGGCGGAAAAAATCTTCGATTGGGTCGAAAGCTGCGTGTGCACTTCCAGACCGATAACGACTTCCCACTTCATAACGAATTCTCTTTATCTCGATTGGTCTGGGGCTTAAACAGCCGGTGCGCGGGTGTGCCAGTCGGTGGCTTGCTGCAGCTGGTGTGCCACATTCAGCATTCTGGCTTCGGCGAAATAATTGCCGATGATCTGCAGGCCGACCGGGCGGCCGTTGTCGCCCAGGCCAACCGGAATGCTCATGCCCGGCAGACCGGCCAGATTCACCGCCAGCGTGTAGATGTCGGCCAGGTACATTGCCACCGGATCATCGGCTTTTTCGCCCAGATTCCAGGCGGTGGTCGGTGCCACCGGACCCATGATCACGTCGCACTGCTTGAAGGCTTCGACGAAGTCCTGCGCAATCAGGCGCCGCAGTTGCTGTGCCTTGATGTAGTAGGCGTCGTAGTAGCCGTGCGACAGTACGTAAGTGCCTACCAGAATCCGGCGTTTGACCTCGGCGCCAAAACCTTCGGCACGGGTTCTCTTGTACATGTCGTTCAGGTCGCCGTATTCGGCGGCGCGATGACCGTAACGTACACCGTCGTAACGGCTGAGGTTGGACGAGGCTTCGGCCGGGGCAATCACATAGTAGGCGGCAATCGCCAGCTTGCTGTTGGGCAGGCTGACTTCAACCACTTGCGCGCCGAGTTTCTTGTATTCGGCGACGGCGGCATCGATACGCACCGCCACGTCGCTGGCCAGGCCTTCACCGAAAAATTCGCGCGGCAGGCCGATCTTCAGGCCGTTCAGCGGTTTGTCCAGATCGCGGCGATAGTCTTCCTTGGCGCGATCCAGGCTGGTCGAGTCACGCTCGTCGAAACCGGCCATGGTATTCAGCAGCAGCGCGCAGTCTTCCGCCGAACGAGCCATCGGGCCGGCCTGATCCAGGCTGGAGGCGTAGGCGATCATGCCGTAACGCGACACCACGCCGTAAGTCGGCTTGATGCCGCTGATGCCGCAGAACGCTGCCGGTTGACGGATCGAGCCGCCGGTGTCGGTGCCGGTGGCCGCTGGTGTCAGCCGCGCGGCCACTGCCGCAGCCGAGCCGCCGGAGCTGCCGCCCGGTACGGCGTTTTGATCCCACGGGTTTTTCACCGCGCCGAAAAACGAGTTTTCGTTGGACGAGCCCATGGCGAATTCGTCCATGTTCAGCTTGCCGAGAATCACCGCGCCGGCCGCATTGAACTGGCTGATCACGTGTGCATCGTAAGGTGCGACAAAGTTGTCGAGCATCTTCGAGCCGCAGGTAGTGCGCCAGCCGTTGGTAGTGAAAATGTCTTTGTGCGCAATCGGAATGCCTGCCAGCGGGCCGGCATTGCCGGCTGTACGCTCGGCATCGGCTGCCTGTGCCTGTGCCAGCGACAAAGCCGCGTCTACAGTGATGTAGGCGTTCAGCTGCGGATTCAGTTTGGCGATGCGGTCGAGGTAGAGCTGGGTCAGTTCGACGCTGGAAATCTGCTTGGCTGCGAGGGCAGCGGATAATTGCTTGAGACTGGATTCGATCATGTTGGTTGCGAGACGCGCCAGACGTGGTGGTTGGCGGTCGGGGTCCTTACTCGATTACCTTGGGTACCAGATACAGGCCGGCTTCGGTGAGCGGCGCCACGCTTTGGAACAGCTCGCGCTGGTCGGTTTCTTTGACGGCATCTTCGCGCAGGCGCAGCATCACGTCCTGTGCGTGGCTCATCGGCTCGATGCCGGTGGTGTCCACTGCCTGCATCTGTTCGATCAGGCCAAAAATGCCATTCAGCTTGCCGAGCACCTGCCCGGCGTCTTCATCGGTGACGGCGATGCGCGCCAGATTGGCGATGCGCTTCACGTCGTCGAGGTTGAGCGACATAGAATTCCTCTGGCAAACTTCAATAAATTAACCGGTTTAGGGTATCATACTCCGTTTGGGTAACCCAAGAGCCGTGCCGCTTGCCAGCGGGAAGCGGCCGGGGTCGATGGTTCGGTTGCTTTGCCATCCTTGACGATCACAACTAACAAAATCAGATAGTGGACATGGGTCTGTCGCAGAGACAGCGGCCGTGAGGCCGCGAGGGTAGGGCATTGCTTGATTCGATGCGCCCCGCAGGGGTGCTCGACCGGAAAACACATACGTATTGTCGTCGCAAAAGTCGGCGACGCAACTTCACCACAGAGAACTCTTTCCCCGGAATTTTCACCATGTTGAATTCACTGAGCGGTTACTTTTCCAATGATCTGGCCATCGATCTGGGAACGGCCAACACCCTGATTTATGTACGCGGCAAAGGCATTGTGCTGGATGAGCCATCGGTTGTGTCGATCCTGCAGGAAGGCGGATCGAGCGCCAAGAAACACATTCTGGCGGTTGGCCTGGAAGCGAAAAAAATGCTCGGCCGCACGCCGGGCTCGATTTCGGCGATTCGCCCGATGAAAGACGGCGTGATTGCCGACTTCACCATTACCGAACAGATGCTGAAGCAGTTCATCCGCAAGGTCAGCCCGTCGAAGCTGTTTTCACCCAGCCCGCGTATCGTGATTTGTGTTCCCTGTGGCTCTACCCAGGTGGAACGTCGCGCGATCAAGGAATCGGCATTGGGCGCTGGCGCACGCAAGGTGGCGCTGATTGAGGAGCCGATGGCTGCCGCCATGGGCGCCGGTCTGCCGGTAGAAGACCCGACTGGCTCAATGGTGGTGGATATCGGTGGCGGCACTACCGAAGTGGGCGTAATTTCGCTCGGCGGCATTGTTTACGCCAGCTCGGTACGTGTGGGGGGCGACAAGTTCGATGAGTCGATCATCAACTACATCCGTCGTAACTACGGCATGCTGATTGGTGAAACCACTGCTGAAGAAATCAAGAAACGCATCGGTTCCGCCTTCCCGGGTGCCGAAGTACGCGAAATGGAAGTGAAAGGCCGCAATCTGGCCGAAGGCATCCCGCGTTCGTTCACCATTTCTTCCAACGAAATCCTCGAAGCGCTGACCGAGCCGCTGAACCAGATCGTTTCGGCAGTGAAGCAGGCGCTGGAACAGACTCCGCCGGAACTGGGTGCCGACATCGCCGAAAAAGGCATGGTGCTGACCGGTGGCGGTGCATTGTTGCGTGATCTGGATCGCCTGCTGATGGAAGAAACCGGTCTGCCGGTGATTGTTGCCGATGATCCGCTGACCTGCGTGGTCCGTGGTTCGGGCAAGGCGCTGGACAAGATCGACACCGTCGGCAGTATCTTTACCAACGATTGAGCGAAAGCACGATAAGGCTGTAGCCCGCTGTTGAGCAAGAACAGCGGGCTTTGTCGTCATGGAACAACAAGACTTTTTTCTGCGCGGCCTTAGCGCCAATGTCAAATTTGCCATTTTTGGCTTGTTGTCATTGGTGCTGCTGCTGGTCGACAGTCACTATCAGGTGCTGAACGTGGTGCGTGATGTGGTGACGGTGGGCCTGCGCCCTCTGCAGTCGGTTGCTACTGCACCGGTAGCCGCTACCCGCTGGCTTGGCGATTTTCTGGTGTTGCAGTCTGATCTGCAGCAGGAAAACGCCCGTTTGCAGCGTCAGCGTCTTATCGACAGTGCGCAATTGATGCGGCTGCAGTCGCTGCAGCAGGAAAACGCCCAGCTCAAGCGATTGTTCGCTTCTGCCAAAAGCCTGCAGCGTCCGGCTTTGTTTGGCGAAATTCTCTATGCCGGCCGCGATCCTTTTACCCGCAAGGTGATCATCAATCGTGGCAGCAATGATCAGGTGCTGCCGGGCCAGGTCGCGATTGATGACCAGGGGGTGTTGGGCCAGGTGACACGGGTACAGCCACTGGTGAGCGAAGTCACGCTGGTGACCGACCGCAACCACACCGTACCGATCCAGGTGCAGCGTACCGGTTTGCGTGGTGTGGTGGCCGGAACCGGCCAGAGTGACACCATGGAAATGCGTTTCATGCCGGTCAATGTCGACCTCAAGCCCGGCGATGTGCTGGAAACCAGTGGCATTGATGGCACTTATCCGGCCGGATTGCCGGTGGCGCGGGTGACGCGGATTGATCGTCCGGGCAGCCTGATGTTTGCGCGGATTTATTGTGCGCCGATCGGTAGTGTCGATCGGCATCGTTTTCTGCTGATCTTGCGTGACCAGATTGAAATTCCTCCTCGCCCGGAAGAGGCCTCTGCGTCCGAGCTTAAATCTGCTGCACGCAAGCAGGGAGTTCACTGATGCCATCAATGGAACCACGGCAGATACTGCGTCCGGTGCGTAGTTTCTGGATCCTGCTGTCGTTTGTCTGTGCCTTTACCCTCAATTTTGTGCCTTGGGATAACCGGCATCTGACTTTTCAGCCAGAGTTTGTGTTGTTGTTGTTGCTCTACTGGTGCATCCATTTGCCTGGGCGTGTCAGTATTGGTTCGGCCTTTTTCTGCGGCATCATCATGGATATTGCCGATGCCAACGTGTTCGGCCAACATGCGCTAGCCTATGTTCTGGCCTGCTTTCTGGCGCTGCAACTGCGGCGGCGCATGTTGATGCACTCGCTGTGGCAGCAGTCAGTGCACGTTTTCGGGATACTGTTTCTGGCCCAACTGTGCATGGTTCTGACGCGGCTGCTGGGAGGGGCGCAGTTCATCGGTCTTGGCTATTTTGTTGCCGCATTGACCGGTGCCCTGTTGTGGCCCGCGTTGTCCCACATGATGCAGGTGCCGCAACGTTTGCCCACCAAGGCCAGGTATGAATCAGGCCACGCTTCTTAAAGATCGTTCGCGCGACCGGAACCTGTTCCAGAGTCGGTTGTTGATTGCGTTGCTGGTGGTGTTTCTAGCCTTTGGCGGCTTGGTTGCGCGCTTTGTCTATCTGCAGGTTTTGCAGCACGAGCATTACCAGACCCTTGCCGAGAGCAACCGGATCTCGATTGTACCGATCACCCCCAGCCGGGGTCTGATCTACGATCGCAACGGGGTGCTGCTGGTGCACAATTTCTCTGCCTATACCCTGGAAATTACCCGTAGCAAAATCGCCAATCTGGAGCAGACCCTGGCTGAGCTCGGCCAGATTGTTGAAATTACACCCAAGGACCGCAAGCGGTTCAAGAAGCTGCAGGAAGAAAGCAAGAACTTTGAAAGCCTGCCGATCAAGACGCATCTGAGCGATGAAGAGGTTGCACGTTTTGCGGCGCAGCGCTTCCGGTTTCCGGGGGTTGAAATCAATGCTCGGCTATTTCGGCATTACCCCTTGGGTGATTCGGCGTCACATCTGATTGGTTACATCGGCCGAATCAACGATAAGGATGTGGCCGAGATCGAGGCGCGTGAAGAAACCACGAACTACAAGGGCACCGATCATATTGGCAAGGCCGGGCTGGAACAAAGTTACGAGCGAGAATTGCATGGGATCACCGGCTACGCCGAGGTGGAAACGGATGCCGGCGGTCGCCCCATGCGTACCTTGCGAACCAAACCGCCTGTCGCGGGTGATAACCTGCGTTTGTCGGTCGATATCGAATTGCAGAAAATTGTGGAGCAGGCTTTTGGCGCACGTCGCGGTGCGCTGGTGGCCATTGAGCCGGAAACCGGGGGGGTGCTGGCACTGGTGTCGCGGCCAGGTTTTGATCCCAATCTGTTTGTCGACGGCATCGACCCGCAAAACTGGCGTGAACTCAATGAATCACGCGACAAGCCAATGAACAACCGGGCAATTCAGGGTACTTATCCGCCGGGCTCTACCTTTAAGCCTTTCATGGCCCTGGCCGCACTGGAAACCGGTAAGCGCACACCCGGCCAGGCGATTGCCGATCCCGGTTTTTATGTTTTTGGCGGACATCGTTTCCGCGACGATAAGCCGGGTGGGCATGGCTATGTCGATATGTACAAGTCGATCGTCGTCTCCTGTGACACGTATTATTACCAGCTGGCCACGGATATGGGTATCGATGCCATTGCCCGGTTTATGGGCAGTTTCGGGCTCGGACAACCGACCGGTATTGATATCAAGGGCGAAAAATCGGGCGTATTGCCCTCTCCCGAGTGGAAGAAAAAACGTTTCCGCAAGCCTGAAACGCAGAAATGGTATGCCGGGGAAACCGTCAGTATCGGCATTGGTCAAGGTTACAACAGCTACACCCCGATCCAGCTGGCGAGCGCAGTGGCGACGCTGGCCAACGATGGCGTCATGTTCAAGCCACATGTCGTCAAATATGTTGAAGATGCCGTGTCTGGCCGGCGCCGGCCAATTGAGCCGACACCACTGAAGACCTTGCCTTGGGCGCAGAAAAACATCGACGAAATCAAACGTGGCATGGTCGGCGTCAATACCGAGGGAACGGGTGCCCGTGCATTCGCCAATGCGGGTTATGTTGCGGCAGGAAAAACCGGTACGGCGCAGGTGTTCAGCTTGAAAGGGGCCAAATACGACGAGCATGGCACCAAGGAGCACTTGCGCGATCATGCGCTGTATGTTGCTTTTGCGCCTGCGGACAAACCCAGAATTGCGTTGGCAGTCATCGTGGAGAATGGCGGATTTGGCGCCCAGTCGGCCGCACCGATCGCACGCCAGGTTTTTGATTATTATCTGCTTGGCAAGCGCCCCAAAGAGCCAGCCAATGAGGATAAAACGGCAGGGGATAGTCAATGATCCGGCGGTTATTGCATATTTTGCTGCGCAATCTTGATGGGCCGCTGATGTTGCTGGCGTTGATGTTGCTGATGGTCAATCTGATCGTATTGTTCAGTGCGTCCAACCAGAGTGTGGACCGGATCATTGCCCAGCTGGTAAATATGAGTGTGGCGCTGACAGTGATGTGGCTGGCTGCAAATATCTCGCCACAACGCATGATGAGCCTGGCGCCGCCGATCTACCTGCTGGGCGTTTTGTTGCTGATTGGTGTGGCGGTTGCCGGTGATGTGGTGAATGGTGCGCGGCGTTGGCTGCATATCGGCGTAACACGGATTCAGCCTTCGGAAATCATGAAAATTGCCTTGCCGATGATGTTGGCCTGGTATTTCCAGCGCCAGGAAGGCAACCTGCAGATGCGTCATTTCGGTGTGGCTGCGCTGCTGATGGCCGTGCCTTTGGCCCTCATCCTCAAGCAGCCGGATTTGGGAACCGCCATTCTGGTGGGTGCGGCCAGTTTTTACATCATGTTTCTTGCCGGGTTAAGTGCCCGTATCGTCTGGCTGTTGGTGGCCGCAGGGGTTGGCGGGATATATTTCGTCACGCACTGGGACTTGTGTATCAGGCTCTTTCACGATTACCAGTGCCAGCGGGTCGCTACCATGCTCAATCCAATGGAGGATCCGCTTGGGGATGGATACCACACGATTCAGGGAACGATTGCCATCGGCTCCGGTGGATTGCTGGGCAAGGGTTGGCTGGCAGGAACCCAGACTCATCTGGATTTTATTCCGGAGCGTACTACTGACTTTATCTTTGCCGTATTTGCCGAGGAGTTTGGCCTGATAGGCAATGTGCTGCTGTTGATACTGTATCTGCTGACTATCGGCCGGGGTTTGTTTATTGCATCCAAGGCTTCAGGCCTGTTTGGCCGGCTTTTGGCTGGCTCTATTGCACTGAGCTTCTTTACATACGCTTTTGTCAATATCGGTATGGTGTCAGGCATTCTTCCGGTGGTGGGTGTTCCCTTGCCGCTTATCAGTTACGGTGGCACTGCACTCGTTACTTTGCTGCTTGGATTCGGCGTTTTGATGAGTATTCATGCTCATCGAAAACTGGTGCCTAGCTAAGAGTGAATGTCTGTAAATACGCCTATTCGCAGTCGTTTATGGGCTTGTCTTGACGCTCGAAAAACGCCGGATTTCTTACAAATCAATATTTTAGTCTTGATCCTCTAGACTGCTTGTGGTTCAATTGCCCCGTCATCAACCATTCGTTTTGCTGCCGATTGTTAGACAGTTGCGTTCTTGGCAGGCATGTCAAATGCGGTTTACTCCGTTGCCAGCACGCAAAGGTTCGTAGTCGACACGTTAGTCGATACGACAAATGTTCATCTGATTGTAATTGTCGATGTAACGATTTGTCGCTTGGCAGTTGCCGGCAAACAGTGCGTTCTTATGAGTCGAAACAGATTCAAGTTTATACAGCAGGGGTGTAGTGATCGTTTCTCGCTGCGTACCCTTTTTCGTCAAAAGCTGACGCTTGCCACTGGCACGCTTGCAGGTCTCTTGGTTGCCGCTTGTAGCACTACCGTAAAGGCACCGGTTGACGAGCCCAGAGTGGTGGCGACTGTGCCTGGCCCGGCAGTTATAGAAAAGGCAGTCACAGGCACCCGTCCAGGTGCTTATTACAAGGATGATGGTCCGCCCGAGCTTGTCCCGGTCGATCTGGCCAAGGTGAAAGATGCTGAGCCCAAGGTGGAGCAGCTGCACAAATATGCCAACAGTCCATACTCGGTGATGGGGTCAAGTTATGTTCCGGAGCGGGACTACAAGCCCTATAGAATTCGGGGTGTAGCCTCTTGGTATGGCAAAAAGTTTCACGGACAGAAAACGTCCTCCGGTGAAAAATACGATATGTTTGCCATGACTGCCGCTCACCCCACCTTGCCTATTCCCAGCTATGCACGTGTAACCAACGTTGCCAACGGCAAGAGTGTTGTGGTGAAGATCAACGACCGGGGCCCGTTTCACAAAGGGCGCGTCATGGACCTGTCTTATGCTGCGGCTTATCGCCTTGGCTATGCCAGTGCGGGGAGTGCCACTGTAGAGATCGAGACAATCGGTGCGGAGGAGATTGCCAGTTTCAAGCGTAATGGCAAGTGGGGCGAAAATTCTGCCCAGGAGCCGCTTGATTCGACTCCGCTGGCGGACGCAGCAGTAACGGAGAAGCCTCTGGACAGTATTCCCGCAGAATCAACCGTTGCGGCAATACAAGCGGTGGAAAATGCCAACAGGGGGTTGTTCCTGCAAATCGGCGCGTTTCGTAACAAGGATAATGCCGCCAACCTGAAGTCCCGCCTGCTCAACAACAGTGATATTACGGATGAGCAAATCAATGTTGTGAACAAGGAAGGGATGTTCAGGATTCATGTTGGCCCATATGATTCGGAGCAATCTGCCCGCCTGGCTGCAGTTCAACTTCGCGACAGACAGGGCGTAAACGTCGTTCTGGTTCGTTGATTCGCATGTTCCCAGTTTCACGCTTGCGTGCTCCACGCATCACATGGCCGTCATCGCAAAATGTTGCCAGGGCTCGCCGAGTGCTTGCTGCGGATGGGATTATCGCTTATCCCACAGAGTCCTGTTTCGGCTTGGGTTGCAACCCTCGCAGTCCAGGCGCGATTCGGCGACTATGTCTTCTGAAACGCCGCTCGCGCGGCAAGGGATTAATCCTTATTGCTGCCGATGTTGCCCAGATCGCACCATTTGTCGAGCCCGGCGCACTTCAGGATCTGGGCCGCTTCAAGGGTTTCTGGCCCGGCCCGTATACATTTCTGGTGCCGGCCAGCCGCAAGGTTCATCCGTGGTTGAGGGGGCGGCATCGGCAGATCGCCGTACGTATTACCCGGCATCCCTTGGCTGCCGGTCTTTGTCAGGCACTGGGTACGGCGCTTGTTTCAACCAGCGCAAATCTGTCGGGAAAAGTGTCGCTCAAAACCGCAGCAGATTGCCGCCAGTCCTTTGGAGGGCGTCTGTTCGTTGTTCCTGGTCTTACCGGGTTTGCCCGCAAGCCGTCGACCATCATTGATGCCGCCAGTGGCAAAATCCTGCGCGGTTGAGTTGCTTAAATGCAGCCAGTTGATATAAATCAGCCCGGTTTCGGCTGGATTTTGCTATTCATGTAAAATTAGCAAGTTCAGCCATTCAAATTGATACCAATGCAGTTATTCACCCTTGGCCTCAACCATCAGACCGCTCCCGTTTCGGTGCGAGAAAAACTCGCGTTCTCCGCCGAATCGTTACCGGCTGCATTGAATAGCCTGCTTGGCCAGCATCAGGTTAAAGAGGCTGCGATTGTCTCCACATGTAATCGCACAGAGATCTATTGCAATACCAAAAGCCCGCGCGCGGCAATCGAATGGTTGGCCGGCTATCACCACCTCAGTGATAGCGAAATCGAGCCCTACCTGTATATGCTGCCGAACGATCAGGCCGTTCGCCATGCTTTCCGTGTTGCTGCTGGCCTGGATTCGATGGTGCTGGGAGAAGCACAGATACTCGGACAACTGAAAGATGCCGTGCGGCAGGCTCAGGATGCCGGGTCGCTGGGTATTCTGCTGAATACCCTGTTTCAGCGCACCTTTTCTGTTGCCAAAGAGGTGCGGACCCGAACCGAGATCGGCGCCAATTCGGTCTCCATGGCTGCTGCCGCAGTCAGGCTGGCGGAACGCATTTTCCCGTCGGTCCAAGGGACGCGTGTATTGTTTATTGGCGCCGGTGAGATGATTGAGCTGTGTGCCACCTACTTTGCTGCGCAACAGCCGAAGTCGATCACGGTCGCCAATCGGACGTTGCAACGTGCAGAAAATCTGGCAAGCAAATTCAACGGCAAGGCCATCACCCTCGCCGAGCTGCCGCAACAACTGGCTTTCCACGACATCGTCGTCACCTCCACGGGTAGCACCTTGCCGATTCTGGGCAAGGGCATGGTTGAACGGACACTGAAACAGCGCAAGCGTCAGCCCATCTTCATGGTGGATCTGGCGGTACCGAGAGATATCGAGGCTGAAGTTTCCGAACTGGAAGATGTGTATCTGTATACCGTTGATGATCTCGCCAGCGTCGTGCAGGAAGGACGTGATCGCCGTCAGCATGCGGTTCAGGAAGCGGAAACCATTATCGATAGTAAGGTCAGCGAGTTCATGACTTGGCTTGAGAGCCGAGAAGTGGTTCCGGTTATCCGTGCCCTGCGCGACAAGGCAGATCGCTTGCGGCGGCATGAGCTGGAAAAAGCAGTCAAACTACTCGAGCGTGGCGAAGACCCGCGCAAGGCGCTGGAGGTGCTGGCGGCAGGTTTGACCAATAAGTTCACGCATTTACCCACTCATTTGCTGAATCAGGCATCGGCTGATGACCGCGATACATTGATTGATACGGTTAGCCGTATCTACCAGATTCACGATTCCGATTAGTCTTGATCCGATGCGATCAGGATGTATTTTGGTGCATAATTTCGCCCTTCATTACCTCTACATTGAGCGTTGCCGCGCTGAACTCATTCGCCGGCTGCTACAGGCTATTCCATGAAACCCAGTATTGCCGCCAAACTTTCCCAGCTGGTTGATCGTCAGGATGAAGTGAGCCGACTTTTGGCTAGCGAGGAAGCGACGCGGAACATGGATCAGTTTCGCAAGCTGACCCGGGAGCACGCGGAAATCACCCCTGTCGTTGAATTGTTCCAGCAGTATCAGCAGTGCCAGCGTGATCTGGAAACTGCTCAGGAAATGCTGGCGGACCCGGACATGAGGGAACTGGCAGAAGCCGAACTCAAGGATGGCAAAGAACGATTGCTGCAGCTGGATGCCCAGCTGCAGGCACTGATGTTGCCGAAAGATCCGAACGATGAGCGCAACATCTTCCTTGAGATTCGTGCCGGAACCGGCGGTGATGAGTCTGCACTGTTTGCTGCCGGCCTGTTCCGCATGTATTCGCGTTTTGCCGAGCGTAATCGCTGGCAGGTGGAGGTGGTGTCGGCGAACGAATCCGATCTTGGGGGGTATCGGGAGATTATTGCCCGTATCGTGGGGTTTGGCGCCTATTCAAAACTCAAGTTTGAATCAGGTGGGCACCGGGTTCAACGGGTACCGGCCACCGAGACCCAAGGGCGTATCCATACCTCTGCCTGTACCGTTGCCGTGATGCCAGAAGCGGATGAGCTGGAGGCGGTGGAGATCCGCACCGAGGATGTCCGGGTTGATACCTTCCGAGCATCGGGGGCCGGTGGCCAGCACATCAACAAGACCGACTCCGCAGTGCGCATTACCCATTTGCCGACCGGCATTGTGGTCGAATGCCAGGACGATCGCTCTCAGCACAAAAACAAGGCTAGGGCGATGAGTGTATTGGCTGCACGTATCAAGGACGCACAGGAGCGTGAACGCCATGCATCGGAAGCTGCGACCCGCAAGAGCCTGGTTGGTTCGGGAGACCGTTCGGAGCGCATCCGAACCTACAATTTTCCTCAAGGTCGTGTGACAGATCATCGTATCAATCTGACCTTATACAAAATAGATCAGATCATGGATGGTGATATGTATGAGCTGACACAATCGCTGCAACAGGAGCACCAGGCCGAATTGTTGGCCGCTATGGGAGATGGATGAAAAAACAAAGGCCTGTATGCAGGCCTTTGTTTTTGTATGTTATTTCTTTTCTGCTGTTACAGTTGTCACCGAGGCAGGCTTGGTGGCTGGTAGGGGGGCAGTGCGGATGGTCAACATGCCGTAATAGCTATGCTTGATTTTAGGGACGTCGCCACTGCCGCTAAAATTGGCAAGTTCCAGCAGCCAGTCGGTGATCACGCCGGCAACGTTATAACCATTCTTATCTTCAACCGTTTTTTCTGACAGTTCCGGTGTGGTGTAAATCAGCAGATAACGATCTTTGCGGTTATTCCGATCAACTTTGACATCGCCTACATAACGCGGATATTTGCCCCAGTCGGCAGGTTGATATTTGTTCAACGCTTTTACCAGGCAGCGGGTTGGCTGAAACTTGCGATCCAGAAACACCAGCATCGGGTAAAACATATTGGGGTAGGTGGTGCTGATCAGATTGATTTTGTAAGGCTGGTTATATGCGGGCAGCTCAAACGCCAGGTAAGGGCTGCGGCCGGTATCAAACTCGAAATGTGGATCCCATTTGGAGATTTCCACTGCGCGGTCGCGCATTGGCTTGGGGTAAATTTTAGGCGGTGGTGGTGCCTGAGTAATCAGTGTTGCCCATTTATCCACTTTGGGCAGATTCTTGCTGCACTGAACGGTAGAGTCGAGTTCTGGCAAAGGAGCAGGATCGCCTACCTGCGGCGCCTCTGGCACAACTTGCTGGACAGCCGTAGGGCTGAACTCGAGTGGAATCCGTACCGTACCGACTACAGGCTTGCCATCCTTCGTTGCCGGTTCAAAGCGCCAGGCCGTCACCGTGTCGATTGCCTGCACATCCAGGCGCGGAAAACCGCTGGATTCGACGATTTTTGCATCCTGCAGCAGGCCTTCCTTGCTGACGAGTGCCAACACAACCACCCGGCCTTTTTCTCCCAGCTGTCGTGAAATATCGGAGTAGGCGGGTGGCAGGTTTTTCAGGTGCGGTGCGTTGTATACCGGCGGGGTTTCTTGCGCCTGCTCTTTGGACGCAGGTGTCCCTGGCGCCGGTGGCGCCTCTGGCTGCGTCTGCTCTGCCGCAGCCAACGCCGAGGACAATGATGCCAAGAGTAGCAAGGATAAAGACTTTTTAATCAACATGCTCGAACCAGTAATATGCTGGGCGAATATTGCCCGTTAATTCAGATCGTTGGAGGCTATTGTAATAGAATATTCGCTCTAGCGGGAAATGATCCGTTTCCTGCCTCCTTCTTCAAAGACAATATGTACTTGCATCAGTTCAATCGATCGTGGTGATCTCTTGTCGTTTTTTTCTGGTGCTTGGTTGAGGTTTTGCTTGCCTTGGAGTGATATGGCGGCTTTGAGTGGCTGCAACATCAACATGATTGATGTTGGCTATTAAGTCTCTGCCGGATGTTGGAAAATTCAACTAGAGTAAATATTAGAAAATATTAATATAACGATAAGAAGAGATCAGATGGAGAGAGACAAATGGATTCAATCGATTTTGACACTGACAAAGGTGAGCATATCCATGCTTACATCATGCAGTGTTTTGGCTGGGGGCCAATGGCATGTAAACCGGTTTTCGGTGTGTTTGTCGAGCGGCATCCGGAAATGAATCGGCAGTACCACGATATTCAGCGCGCGGAAGCCCGCCTGCAAGGTTTGCGCGCCATGTTGTCGCATCACTGAGTTTTTTGTAGCACGCTTCTCGTTTTTCCCCTCGTTATTTGGCCACCCATTTGGGTGGTTTTTTATTTGGCCGTGAAATTGCGATTGGTTGTGTTTATTTTTTGCTGCTGCCAAATCCATGCGGGGTGAATGCCAGATTCAGTGCCTTACCTTTGCGGCCTCGTTTTGACTGGCATTGCGCCAGCTCTAGGGGGTCGAAACGCTCGGTACTGTCCTTGCCGCGCAATCCTTTGCCGGCTACCAGTAGTTCGTGGCCATTGGTGAAGCACAGATCGAGCAGGCGATCGCCCGTGTCCAGGCTGATGATCTGTACGCCCTTGCCGCCGCCCCCCAGTTCTTTCATTTCTTCGCGGGTAAACAGCAACAAGCGGCCTTGTGCCGAAATCGCGGCCAGAAAGGGTGGGGTTGCCTCGTCAAATGGCATGGGCGGGAGCAGGGTGTCGTCTTCATCCAGTGTGATGTATTGTTTGCCAGCCTTGACGCGTGAAGTCATGTTTTCCAGCTTGGCTGTGAAACCATAGCCATTGCTGCTGGCCAAAAGGTAGTTTTGCTCGGCAGGCCCGGCAATGGCCTGGGTGATTCGCACCCCCGCCGGCAGGTCGATCAGGGTTGGCAGGGGAACACCATCGCCACGGCCCCCGGGAATGCTGCCTGCTAGCAGCGAGAATAAGCGGCCATTGCTGCCAAATAGAATCACCTGTTCTACCGACCGGCATTCCAGTGCAAAAAACAGGCTGTCACCCTCTTTGAATCCGAAATTCTGCGCGTCGTGCCCTTGCCCGGTACGTGAACGGATCCAGCCCTTCTTCGACAGAATGATGGTGAGCGGCTCATCGACCACCTGAACTGCGATTGATGCTTTGCCTGTGGCTTCGATCAGGGTGCGACGATCGTCGCCATAGGTTTTGGCGTCGTTACGGATTTCGTTGATGACCTGCTTCTGCATTGCGACGCTGTCACCCAGTAAATGTTCCAGGCCTGCTTTTTCATCACGCAGCTTGACCAGCTCCTGTTCAATCTTGATGCCTTCCAGGCGGGCCAGTTGCCGCAGGCGGATTTCCAGGATGTCTTCAGCTTGCCTGTCGGACAGATTGAACCGCGAGATCAGTGCAATTTTTGGGTCATCGGATTCACGGATGATGCGGATGACTTCGTCAATATTGAGGAAGACAATGTGCCGCCCTTCCAGAATGTGAATACGATCATCTACTTCGCCGAGGCGGTGACGGGTGCGACGGGTGACGGTTTCGAAACGGAAATCAATCCATTCGCCAAGGATTGCTTTGAGTGGCTTTTGTTGTGGCCGGCCATCGATGCCGATCATCACCATATTGAGGGAGCTCGAACCTTCCAGGCTGGTGTGCGTCAGCAGCAGGTTCATGAATTCGTCGGGGTTCTGACGTGATGATTTGGGCTCGAATACCAGGCGCACGGCGTTTTCCTTGCCGGATTCATCACGTATGGTATCCAGTTGCGACAACAGAAGCTGCTTGGTTTGCAGTTGTTCCTGGGTTAGTGCTTTTTTGCCTTTCTTGATCTTCGGATTGGTCAGGTCCTCGATTTCTTCCAGCACTTTTTGTGATGAGGTGTTGGGCGGCAACTCGTAAATCACCACCTGCCATTGGCCACGTGCCAACTCCTCGATTTTCCAGCGGGCTCGCACAGTGAGCGAGCCACGGCCGCTGTCGTAGGCGGCCTGAATGTCTTTGGTCGAGGAGATGATCTGGCCGCCTCCGGGAAAATCCGGCCCTTGGATGTATTGCAGAAGATCCGGCGTATCCAGTTTGCGGTTCTTGATCAGCGCAACAGTGGCTTCCGCCACCTCGCGCAAATTGTGTGACGGAATTTCGGTCGCCATGCCGACAGCGATGCCGGAGGCGCCATTCAGTAGCACCATAGGTAGTCGCGCGGGCAACAGGCAGGGTTCTTCAAAGGCGCCATCGTAGTTCGGCGTGAAGTCCACCGTGCCGCGATCAATCTCCGACAGCAGCAGCTCGGCAATTTTGGTCAGGCGTGCCTCGGTATAACGCATCGCTGCGGCGCCGTCGCCATCGCGACTGCCAAAATTGCCATGGCCGTCGATCAACGGGTAACGCAGCGAGAAGTCCTGTGCCAGGCGCACCATGGCGTCATATGCAGAAACGTCGCCATGTGGGTGAAATTTACCAAGCACCTCACCCACTACACGCGCAGATTTGACAGGTTTGGCGCTCGGCCCCAGACCCATCTCATGCATGGCAAACAGAATGCGTCGCTGAACCGGTTTTTGCCCGTCACAGACGTCCGGCAGGGCCCGTCCTTTTACTACCGAAACGGCGTATTCAAGGTAGGCCCGCTCGGCGTATAGCCCGAGCGGCACCGCATCGTCGGAAAAATCTGTCAGTGCCGGCGGAGGTGCGTCGTCCGCGCCACCATTACCCGGAGAGGTGTCGAGTGCCGCTTCAAACATGTCTGCAGTGGGGGCGTCCTGGTGTTCCATTGCTACCTCGTGTTTTTGATTGCTGCGGATTATAGCGCGAGCCGAGCCTGCTCGAGAGAAGGCTTGCTCGTGGCGTCTGCGGCTTTGCCTGTGTTTGCGCCGGGGGTAGTGCCCACGCCTCAAAAACGGGCAAATCCGGCCGCGCCTTGTCACCTGCTTGCGACGCTCACTCAAACCTGACTTCTGGTCGGAACACTGTTAGAAAAATGTACTGATAAAAAAATTTTATTCCTGCTATTTACATGAAATGCCAAATGAATAACAATTGCGTCATATAGAGCATTAGTTCTAAACGTTATTCATTTAAAGATCGTCGTGTCTGCTGCGGCAGTCATACCGATGTTTTGGAAAAGGAGGCACAAAGCATGCAAATTTCCTCGCGTGTGATCGCTGCGTTAGCTCTGGCGTGTGTATCTGCTTCTGCGGCTGTGATTGCTGCCCCTGCGCAAGAGATGAACGATGAGCAACTGTCCGAAGTTGCCGGGCAGGCCATCATCGAGATGGTGCAGACGGTTTTTACCCAAGAGCCAAAACACTTTGTGGCGGACTGGAAAACCAACGATTTCAACAACAACTGGCGTCGACTGGATAACCCGAGCGAGATCGGTAAGCTCAAGAGCCGTATTGATCCAGCAACAGGGCGTACGATGGAAGACGGGTATTCTCTGGATGGCTGGCCCGAATACTACGATGCCGACCAGAAGAAGATGGTGACGCTGAATTCGCCGGTTTACTTCACCAAAATGCGTATTGGTGCCGATATCGAAATGGATGTCGACGTAGGCAAGCTCTACCTGGGCGGCTACAAATGGAATGGTGGCCCGAATACGCCACTGACCTTGCCCGACGGCACTGCCAATAATCTGGAGCGTGGCGATTGGGATTTGAAGCAGGAAAGCATCAAATGGACTGGCTGGAGGGAAGGCTCGACTTATCTCCCGTTGCTGGGTCATCTGCCAAGTAAAACCGGCCGCTACCATCCTTTCCATGTCAAGAATCCTTATTTCGAAATCGCCGAGCAGCGTAATAACGGCAAAAGGGAAGTGCTGGGATTTCGTTTTGGTTTCGAAGAGATGGATGGCATGTTCGGGGTGAACTTCCTCAGAGGGACGGGGCGTGGCTTCGTTACCTCTCAGGCTTTGGGTGGTTTGGCAACGGCAACCGTAAACAACTACGGCAAGCGTGCCGAGGGTGACAATATCCTGTTGCGTGAGCCGGGGTTGCTGGCACCATTGTTGGCACTGGTGCCTTCCATCACCAACAAGATTTTCCCGGTGATCGTGTCGGACAAGGGCTTGCGCCGCACCGATGCGCTGTGTGTGGGGCGCACCGAGGCATTGGGGACGTGTTCGGCATCCAGCGAGCCCACTCGTGATTTCTGGATTTCAGTGAGCAAGGTGGATCGTTTGCTTTACCCCGCAACCAATCCACAAGAGAACTTTCCGGCTCAAGCCGGCGTCTGGCTGAACCTGGCGGACAATGTGCGGGTGTATAACGTAAAAGATATTACCGGCCTGTTTGCCATTTCCAATACCTGGTGGCTGGATCCGAATGTGCGGCCCAAGCGTTGGTAATAGGGGGTCGTAAAAAGCCAAGGGCGATGTGTTGAACATCGCCCTTGGCTTTTCGGGGTTGCGCCCGGATCAGTTTTCGCCTTTTAGCTCAATCAATCGCTTCTTGTCTTCTGCCGCCTTGTTGCGGACATTGATTTTCTCTTGTTCCTTCAGCGTGATGTAATCGCTGATGCGCTTCACTTCTTCCGTGCCGCGTTTGCGTTCATCCAGCAGATCAGGTGGAACAGGTTTGTTGCGCTGCTGGAAGAATGCAATCCGTTCGTTAGTGCGAGTCAGGTGGCTTTCAGCGGTTTTACGCTGCAAGCCAAAACTCTTGATTTCGCCATCAAGAACCTCCAGAGCGCGATCACGCAGCAAATCCACTTCTTCCGGCTTGGTGTAGGACTTCATCAGCGCGTTGTCGCGGCGACGCTGTTCTGCCTCCAGGGTTGCGAGTTCTTTTTTCTTGGCTTCTGCCGCCTGTTGCTCGGGCGTTAAAACCGGGTCAATTTTCTTGACCACGATGCCGCGTTTGCTGAGTTGCTCCAGCGAGCCCTTCTGCAAATTTTGCGGCGGAGGCGGTTTGTCGCTGAATTGCACCTGGCCTTTTTCGTCCACCCACTTGTAGAGGCCGCCGGCCTGTACTGTGGTAGCGGCGAGAGCCAGGAGAATAAGGCTGTGGCGCAGCATTTCAATTCACTCCGTAGGCCTGGCGATATTGCTCGATAGCTGGTAAATGGCTTTGCAGCGCTGGCGTGTCGTGCAGATAGCTCAGCAGATCGTTGACCGAGGCGATGGCAATCACCGGAATTTCAAACTCCAGTTCGACCTCCTGAACTGCTGACAATTCACCTTTGCCGCGCTCCATGCGATCCAGTGCAATCACAACGCCGGCCGGGGTTGCGCCGGCATTCAGAATCAGGTTGACCGACTCACGCACCGAGGTGCCGGCCGAAATCACATCGTCGATAATCAGTACTTTGCCCTGCAGTGGGTGGCCGACAACTGTGCCGCCTTCGCCGTGGTCTTTGGCTTCTTTGCGGTTAAAGGCATAAGGTACATTGCGGCCCGCTTCGGCCAGTGCAATCGCCGCGCCTGTGGCCAGCGGAATGCCCTTGTAGGCCGGGCCGAAAAGGACATCGAATTCAATGCCGGAAGCCTGAATCGCTTTGGCGTAGAATTGCGTCAGTTGCCAAAGGCTGTTGCCATCGTGAAACAGCCCGGCGTTGAAGAAATACGGCGACAGGCGGCCGGCTTTGGTTTTGTATTCGCCGAACAGCAGCACTTGTTGTTCGATGGCGAAACGGATGAAATCGGTTCTGAAGTCGCTCATTGTCTAATCATCATTTGCTAATGCTTGTAGTTTTCAAGCATAGCACATGAGCCGGAATCCGCGAATCGGGCGGAGATCCAGTAACCATGCGGATTTGGAGTGAAAATGCGGATTATCAGTGCCAATCTCAACGGCATCCGTTCGGCGGCCAACAAGGGTTTTTTTGCCTGGCTGGAACAACAACAAGCGGATGTGGTGTGCCTGCAGGAGCTGAAGGCGCAGGAGGCTGACCTGACGCCGCAAATGCGCAGCCCTGGCAGTCTGGAAGGCTATTTTCACTATGCCGACAAAAAAGGCTACAGCGGTGTCGGTATTTATTGCCGCCGCAAGCCGGATCAGGTGATTGTGGGCTTGGGCATAGACGACATCGATGCGGAAGGGCGATATCTGCGTGCCGATTTTGGCAATCTCAGTGTGGTGGCGCTGTATCTGCCGTCCGGCTCCAGTTCTGAAGAACGGCAGCAGGTTAAATTCAGCTTCATGGAGCGTTTCATGCCGCATCTGCGCGAGCTGATGCAGAGTGGCCGCGAGGTGATTTTGTGTGGCGACTGGAATATCGCCCACAAGGAAATCGACTTGAAGAACTGGAAAGGCAATTTGAAGAACTCCGGTTTTCTGCCCGAAGAACGCGCCTGGCTGACGCAGTTGTTTGACGAAGTCGGCTTTGTTGATGTCTGGCGCAAGCTGTATCCCGATACGCCGGGTTACACCTGGTGGTCAAATCGGGGCCAGGCTTATGCCAAGGATGTCGGCTGGCGTATCGACTATCACATCACCACACCGGGGATCGCCGCCAAGGCGCTCAGCTCGTTCATCTACAAGGATGAAAAATTTTCCGATCATGCGCCGTTGACGGTGGATTACGACTGGGCCTTCTGATCAGGGCCGTGCCACGGCGCCACTTTCAGCAGCAACACCATGCCCGGTAACGCCAGCAGTGTGCACAGCAGGAAAAAGTTGAACCAGCCGGTATATTCAACGATAACGCCGGTTGCAGCGTTGATCAGTGTGCGGGGCACCGCTGCCAGGCTGGT
>JACCDG010216304.1_pt1 | contig 22353 bp, 16 predicted proteins | sample 7442471 | NCBI WGS metagenome assembly JACCDG01 (sample SAMN15323444, study PRJNA562643) | freshwater metagenome | isolation source: river surface water | place: USA:Blue River Watershed | collected 2017-08-17 | reverse complement strand
TGTGGCGGCATCTGCCCAGCAGTGGGCAGGCTGCTTGAAAAACTGTGGCATAATGTTGGTCTTCGCTGCGATGCAGTGACGGGTGATTAGCTCAGCGGTAGAGCACTGCCTTCACACGGCAGGGGTCGCAGGTTCAAACCCTGCATCACCCACCAAATTCCTCAGGGACTCGACGCATGCCGAGTCCCTTTTGTTTTGGGCGTGGGTAAGCAGGTGTTGTGATCGGGCTGGCCTCAGTGCCTCGCCAAACCTTTTGTCCGGGCCCCATCGTGCAGCAGCTGTGCGACGTCGGCTGGCCCCAGCAGCTGGATGCCATGTTCACGTGCAAACTCGAGGGCTGCTGGACTGAAGCTGCCCAGGCTCAGGCAGCTGCATGAATCCGTTGCGGTGCTATCGCAGGAGGACAGCAGCTCGCGCAGGTGCTCCACCCCTACGGTGGCAGCTTTCCAGCGCTTGGCACTGACGAGGATGACGCGACCGGCTTTCTCGATTCTCAAGTCGACCGGGCCGCTGGCCAGTGGCGCCACATCAAAGCCTTGCAGGCGCAGGGCATGCTCGATCTGCTGCGCAAAGTCACGCCAGCCCATGCCGCGAGCCAACTCGACCAAGGACTCAATGCGTTCGGGCGAGAGCCGGTGGCGCTGGCGCCAGGCCGCCATGACACCGATCACGAAAAATGGGAAGGCGCCGAGCATGCCGGGGATCTTGTAGGCCTCGGGCAAGAGGGCTCCGGCCAGCAGGGCCACAGCGGCCATCACCACAAAACTGACCCACCAAGGGGCGCGCAGCAAGGTCGCAAACAGCGAGCGCTCGGACATTTTGAATTTCATGGCGGGCAGGGCGGACTCGTATCAAGGCACAAGGCGCGAAGTGTAGGGCGTATGCCCCGGCCCTGCATTCAACCGGCCATGCCGGGCAATTGGCCCCACACCATGGGCACCGAAGCGGCGCTGCACACCGCGTCGACCGTGGCCAACGCCACCGCTTCGGCCGACATGGCCGAGAGCAGCAAGAGGTCCGGCGGGGCTTTCTCGCTGCCGGTGGCCATGGCAAACAGGGTGTCACCGTCGAACGGGGTATGGGCCGGGCGGATGCTGCGCGCCAGTCCGTCGTGGCCGCTCATGGCCAGCCGCTTGGCCTGGGCCTTGTCGAGCAGGGCATTGGTGGCGATCACGCCGATCGTGGTGTTCGTGCCCGCCACGGGAGGCTGCATGCGCTGGCCCGAGAGCAGGGCCGCCTGGGTGTCCAGCATCTGCGCGCCGTCTTCGGTGCGCGCACCGGCCAGGATGCGGCCGGTGTGCGGGTCCAGCACATCGCCCACTGCATTGCAGGCCACCATGGCCGCCACCACCCATGGGCCGACCCGCACGCTGGCGTGGCCAATGCCGCCCTTCATGGCGCGCTGCGCGCCAAAGAGCTTGCCCACGGTCGCGCCAGCGCCAGCGCCCACATTGCCCGAGGCCGGGCGAGCGCGGCTGGCCGCCTCGCAAGCGGCATGGCCCGCCTGGGCGTCGGGGCGGGCACGCGGATCGTCGCCGGGGCGCACCAGCGACAGGTCGAACAGCACCGCCGCCGGCACGATGGGCACCACGCCATGGGGCGTGGCAAAGCCCAGGCCGCGCTCGTCGAGCCAGCGCATCACCCCGCTGGCCGTGTCCAGCCCGAAGGCGCTGCCGCCGCACAAGACGATGGCCTGCACCTGCTGCACCAGGTTGGACGCATCCAGCAGATCGGTCTCGCGGGTGCCGGGCGCCGCGCCCCGCACGTCCACCGCCGCCACCGCGCCTTCGCGCGCCAGGGCCACGCTGCAGCCGCTCAGACGTGTGCCCAGCGTGTGCTGGCCGACTTCGATGCCCGGCACATCGACCAGGCTGCCTTGGGCGGCTGAAACAGGGCTGGGGTTCATCGCTGTTCTCCTTGTTCGGTATCGCCCAGCCGCGCGGCCCACGCGGCCTGCAGGAGCAGGGCGGCGCACAGAAAGCCAGCCAGCGCCCAGAGGTGGGACTGCATGGACCAGCCCAGCGCGGGTGGCAGCAGCAAAAGCAAGGCCTGCACCGCGTTCATGGCCAGGCACTGGTGGGTGTAGCGGGCAGCGCGCCCATGCTGAAACGGGCGGTGCGATGCAGCAGCCATGACGCTCGCCGCCGCCTGCCACAGCGCCACCGGCCAAAGGTAGTCCTGCAAGGCCGACCAACGCGCAGACAGCCAGCCCGCTTGCAAGGCCACATCCGTCAGCAGCGCCACCGCCGCCACGGCTCCCGACCCGGCCAAAGCCGCCAGCGCCGACGATGGCCGCTGCGCCTGCGGGCGGCTGAGCACCACCTGTGCCCAGGCGGTGCTGACCAGCGCCGGAATGAAGCCCATCACCCGCAGCAGGATCAGCAGACAGCCGGCCTGCGCCGCGCCATACACGGCTGTCCAGTGCGTGGCCAGCGCGGTGGCCACCAGCACGTCGCTGAGGGTGTGGATGAATTTGAGGCGATCGCTGCGCAGATCGCTCCCGGGGACACTGGCGGACGCCGGGCTGGCCAAGGCTTCATGGCTGCGCAGCGCAGGCAGCAGCCAGAGCGCGCCGACCGCATAGCCGGCCAGCGCGGCAGTGGTCAGCGCGCTGCTGCTGCGCCAGTCCAGTGCGAGCGCCAGCGCGGCGGCCAGTGTTGCGGCGATCACTGGCGGCAACAGGCGCACGGCGGCAACCGACACCGGGGCCTGCAGCCGCAGCGTCAGGCTTTGCGCCAGCAGCCAGCCCATCTGCATGAGTGCAATGGCCGCAGCCCAGGCCAGCGCCGTGGCCCAGCCCGTTGCCTTTTGGTCTGTGGGGGGGGATGGGTGGGACCACCACACGGCCACCACCGCGGCCGGGACCAGCCAGAACCACCGGCGCAAGCTGCCGCGCCAGGCCTGCCTGGCGGCATGCAGGGGCGGCAGGTGCTGGTTGGCCAGCAGGCTGAGCGGGCTTTGGGCCAGGGCCAGGGTGGCCCAACCGAAAGCGATTTGTGCCACGACCGAGAAAACCCCCACCGCCTGCGGCTCGAACAGCCCGAGCAGGAACAGCGCCATCGCACCCTGCGCGCACAGCGACACCAGGCTGCCCAGGGCCGCCGGGCCGGCACCACTGCGCAGGAAGTGGCTGGTCTTCAACGGGGCACCTCGCTCAGCCCCAGTTGTGCCCAGACCGGCAGCGCCGCCAGGCGCTGGGGCCAGGCCAGTGCCTGCAGGTCCGAGCGGTCTGTGGCCTGCGCCGGCACCCGGGCCATGGCCTGCGCCCAGCGCTCGGGCAGCAGCAGGTCCTGCACCAGTTGCATGCGCTCGGGGTATTGCCCGGCTGTCATGCGCGCCCAGTCGTAATCATTGCTGACCACCGGCAGGCCCACGGCCAGGTACTCCAGCACCTTGGTCGAGGTCTGCATCGCCAGGGGCAAGCGGTCGGGCATGAGGTTCAGGCCGGCGCGTGCGCGCAGCAACTGCGCAGGCACCTGGGCCTGGTCAATGCGGCCCGTGCAGTGGATGCCCGGGGTCAGACGCAAGAAGCCCTCCAGATCCGCAGGCACCTGGCCGACCAGGAGCAGCCGCAGACCGGCCTGCGAGATCGCCTGCAAAGTGGGCAGGAAGCCACGCAGGCGGCCCATCTCGCCCAGGTAGACCAGGTCGTGGTCGACCGGCTGCGTTGCCGTGGCCTGCAGAAAAGCCGCAGGCACCCCCATGTCGCGCAGGCTGCAGGGCACGCCATCACCGAAGCCCATGCGCGCCCGCACCCATTCGTTCAGGAAGATGCGGTGGTCCGGGAGGGGGTGGTTCCAGCGCTTGAGGCGGTCCTTCAGGGCCGGCCAGCGGCCCACGCTGGCCGAGGCGTACTCGTGCACCTGCAGGCTGCGCCGCAGACGGTGGCTGTGGTGCGCGCTCACCTTGCCGCAGATCCACCAGACGATGTCGGCGTCCAGCGGCACCGTAGCCGGGTTGCTGTGGCGTTCGCAGTGGTGCCCCAGTGCGCTGAGGTAGGCCTCGTAGGCACTCAGTTCGGGCATGTAGGCCGGTCCGGTGTGCACAAAGTGCACCGATTTCCGGCCTTGCCGTGGCTGGCGGATGCAGCGCAGCAGCTGCGCATGCCATTGCTGGCCAAACGCATGGGCCGGGTGCTGGCGGGCCAAGGCCAGGGCCTGCTCACGCCGCTGCGCCGCTGGGGTTTGCAAGGTCTGCAGCACCACCCGGGCCAGGCCGTCCGGGCTGTCTTCGCCAGCCAGCCAGGGCTCGGCTTGCGGCCCCAGCAGCTCCTCCAGCGCGGGTAATGGGGTGCCGATGCAGGGCACACCGGCGGCCAGCGATTCGAGCGCCACCATCGGGTAGCCCTCGTAGGCCGAGCACAGCAGCGTGGCCTGCCAGGCCTGGTAGGTCTGTGCCGTCACGCTCTGCGCGCCGGCAAAGTGCACACGCGCCGGGCGAGCGTTATCGCCAAGCAGCCCCAGCTCGGCGGCTTGCTGCTCCAGCGCTGGCCGCAGGGGGCCGTCACCCACCAGGGTCAGGTGGTGGTCGGCGGGCAGCTGCTGCAGCATCTGCAGCAGCAGGCCAGGGCGTTTTTCTTCGGACAGGCGCCCCACAAAGCCCAGGGCTACACCGACCGATGGATCGGCCTCCTTGGTGTCGCGCAGTTCGGGCGCCGGGTTGTGGATCACCGCCTGCAAGGGCAGCTCGCCGGGTGCAAACACCTGCTGCAGGCTGGCCTGGGACGTGCGCGAAGCGAACACCAGCAGTTCGGCCATGTGGCAGGTCCAGCGCATCAGCTGGCGCTTGAGCCAGTGCACCGGCTGCTGGCGCAGCACCTCTGCCAGTGGGCCGTGCACCCAGACCACGCTGGGCCGATGCACCAGCAGTCCCAGCAGCACCGTCCAGTAGGCCGGGCTGAAATTGTTGGAGGCGACCAGCACCTGGGCCTGCCGGGCTTGGGCGAGCAGGTCAAGGAAAGCGGATCGCTGCCCACGCACGTTCACCGTCTCGACCGTCCAGCCCTGCTCGGTCAAGGCGTGTTCCAGTACGCGCAGCAGGGTGTGGATGCCCCCGTGGCCCTGTTCTTCGGTCAGCAACAGTACGCGGCGTTCCATGGGTCTCCGGCTTCAGCGCGCGCCGCGCCCGGTGAGCACCGTGCGCAGGGTTTTGGCAAGGATCAGCAGGTCCATGGCCAGACTGTAATGGGTCACGTAGTAGAGGTCGTAGCTCAGCTTGATGGCCGTCTCCTGCGTGCTGGCGGCGTAACCCTGCTGCACCTGTGCCCAGCCGGTCAGGCCCGGGCGCACCAGGTGGCGGTAGGGGTAGCTCGGGATTTGCTCGGCGAACTGGCGTACAAAAGCCGTCTGCTCTGGCCGCGGGCCGATCAGGCTCATCTGGCCACGCAGCACATTCCACAGCTGCGGAAGCTCATCGAGCCGGCTCTTGCGCAGAAAGGCGCCCAGCCGGGTGATGCGCGGGTCATGCTTGCTGGCAAATTGCGGCGTGTCGTGCGCGCCGTGGTGCATGCTGCGGAACTTGTGCAGCCGAAACGACCGTCCGTGCAGCCCGGTGCGCCACTGGCTGAACAGGGCCGGACCGGGGCTGTCGAGCCGGATGGCCAGCGCCACCCCCGCCGCCAGCGGCAAGGTGAGTGGCAGTGTCAGCAGCACGGCCGTCACGTCCAGCACCCGCTTGAGCAGGTCATAGGCCGGATTGCCATCGGGTTGCCAGCGCTCGCTGGCCAACACGCTCTGGGGCACGCGACCCGACAAGGCCTCGACCACCGCTTCTGCGCTGTAAAGCCGCACATGGTGGAGCTTGAGTGTGGTCAGGATGGCGCGTCGGTTGGCCTGCGCTTCGGGCTCGTCGGGGCAGGTGCTTGATTCGTCGTCCGGTGCATCGCTCAGCGCACCCTGCACGGCGAGGGCGGGCAGACGCAGTTGCGGTTGGGCCAGCCAGTGCGCGGGCCAGCGCACCAGGCGCAGGCGCTGTGCGGCGGCGGCCTGCGCCTCGGTGCCCAGTTGCGCCAGCAGCGCCTGCAGTTGCCGTGGCTGCGACGCGTGCCAGTACAGCAGCCGCAGCGCACGTGGCGCGATCAGCCAGCGGTCGCCCAGCCAGAACCAGAGCGTGGTCAAGGCATAACAGAGCAGCAGGGCGCTGCGCGAATACGGCACCTGCAACAGGGCAAAGCCCAGCGGTGTGAGCACGAAGGGCGTGGCGGTGGTCACCAGCAGCAAGCCGCTGCGCTCGGCCGCCGGCAGGTGCGCGCCGCGGTAGAGCAGGTGGGCGGCCACCGCATACGGCAGCAGGCAGGCCAGCACGGTGCGGCTGAAGTCCACCGTGACCCAGCCCAGCTCGCGCCAGCCCAGGCCCAGCACCCACGCCAGCGCCAGGCAAGAGGTGCCCAGCAGGCCCCACAGCAGCTGGCTGTGCTGGTGGCGCGCCCGCTCCGAGGCCAGTGCGCGCTGGTGGCGCCGTGGCAGGGTCATGGGCCAGGTGGCGACCGGCAGCAGCGGGGCTTCTTCATAGACCTGCAGTACCTGCGCGGCCATGGCCTCGGACCGGTGGCGGGTTTCGTAGCGCTGCCGTGCGGCGCTGGCCAGGCGGCGGCGCAGGGGGGCATCGGTGAGCAGGCGCTGCAGCGCCTGCTGCACCTCGAAGGGGTCGTTGGCCACCAGCAGGGCGCTCTCGCCGTCCTCCAGCAACTCCTCCACCCCGGGCAGGCGGCTGGCCACGATCGCCATGCCTGCGCGCATGGCCTCGATCAGGGAGATCGGCAGGCCTTCGTGGTCGGACAGCAGCACAAAGATCTGGTGCTGGGCCAGCTGCTCGGCCACGTTGTGCACATCGCCACAGAACTGCACATGCGGCAGATCGAGCTCACTGGCCAGCTGCTGATGCGCCGCGCGCTGCGGGCCATCGCCCAGCAGGCGCACGGCAGGTCGCTGGTCCTGCGCCGCCATGAGGGCCAGGGCCTGCAGCAACAGGTCGTGGCGTTTGGGTGGGGCCATGCGCGCGACCATGGCGATGCTGGGCCACTCGCCACGCTGCTCGCTGTGCCAGACCACATCGGCGATCGCGTTGGGGATCACGCTGGCGCGTTCCGGGTCCATGGGCAGGCGAGCCGCCAGGGCTTTTTCGTGTTCGGAGACACAGACCATGCGCGTGGTCCAGGCGGCCAGCACTGCTTCGGCCAGCCACGCGTTGAGCCGTATCAGCGCAGGTGCCTGCGGCTTGAAGCCGAAACCGTGCACCGTGTAGACGACCGGGGTCTGGCTGAGCTTGCCCGCCAGACGCGCCACCACACCGGCGACTGCGCTGTGCACGTGGATCAGATCCACCGGGGTGGTGCGCAAGTGGGCCAGCAGGGCGCGCACCGAGGCCAGCAGGCGCAGCGGGTTGAGCGAATTGCGCAGCGCGGGCAGGGTGGTGGTCTCCACGCCTTGTTCACGCAGGGCCTGTTCCAGAAACGTGCCGCCTTCGCCGCCGATGGCGGCCGAAAAGTGGACCTGGCCGCGCAGGGCGCGGCACAGCTCGATCACATGGGTCTGCGCCCCACCGATCTCGCCCTTGGTGATGACCAGCAGGACGTGCGGGGGGGGGGATCCTCGGGTCAAGCCCGAGGATGACATGTGATAGGTCAAGCCCGAGGATGATGTGTTGAAAGTCGAGCCCGAGGATGACGCGTGAGCGGTCAAGCCTGTTCCCCTTTTGTCATTCCCGCGAAAGCGGGAATCCAAGACCTACCGGTAGCCATCCGGGTTGCCCGCCTGCCAGCGCCAGGCGTCGCGGCACATGCGTTCCACGTCCAGACGGGCCGTCCAGCCGAGTTCCTGCTCGGCCCGCGTGGTGTCGGCATAGCAGCTGGCCACATCGCCTGGGCGGCGTTCCACGAAGCGATAGGGCACTGCCACGTCATTGACCCGCGCGAAAGTGTCGGCCAGTTCCTTGACGCTCACGCCCCGGCCGGTGCCCAGGTTGACGGTGATGCTCTGCTGGCGCTCCTGCAGGTAGCGCAGCGCCGCCAGATGGCCCTGCGCCAGATCCACCACATGGATGTAGTCGCGCACGCCGGTGCCGTCGGGGGTGGGGTAGTCCTTGCCGAAGATGCTCAGGAACTCGCGCTTGCCCACGGCCACCTGGGTGATGAAAGGCATCAGGTTGTTGGGGATGCCGTTGGGGTGTTCGCCGATCAGGCCGCTCTCGTGTGCGCCCACCGGGTTGAAGTAACGGAGGATGGCCACCTGCCAGCGCGGATCGGCTTGTTGCAGGTCGCGCAGGATGTCCTCGCAGATCAGCTTGGTGCGGCCATAAGGGTTGCTGACCTGCAGCGGGCTCGACTCAGTGATCGGCACGGTCTCGGGGTCGCCATAGACGGTGGCCGAGGAGCTGAAGACAATGCGGCGCACCTCGGCCCTGTCCATGGCCTGCAGCAGCGCCAGGGTGCTGCCGATGTTGTTGTCAAAGTAGCGCACCGGCTGGGCCACCGACTCGCCCACAGCCTTGAGCCCGGCAAAGTGGACCACGCCGGCGATGGCGTGTTCGGCAAAGATGCGGTCGAGGGCGGCGCCATCGCGCACATCGGCCTCGACAAAGCTGAAGCGGCGGCCGCAGAGCTTTTCGAGCCGGTCGAGCACCCGGATGCTGCTGTTGACCAGGTTGTCGACGATGACCACCTCATGGCCAGCGTCCATCAGTTCGACCGCGGTGTGCGAGCCGATGTAGCCGGCGCCACCGGTGATGAGGATTTTGGAAGGCATGGCCGGAGATTGTATGGATCCTCGGGTCGAGCCCGAGGATGACAAAAGAGCAGGGCCTGGCACCGAACAAAAGGGAAGGGTCTGGCACCGAACAAAAGGGCAGGACCTGACCCCCGATGCCATGCTCCGACTGGATCGGAGCATCCATGGATCCTCGGGTCTAGCCCGAGGATGACATGCACGCGGACGACGGGCACGGAGACGACCGATCGGGAATCCATGCACCCGCAAGCTGGGATAATGCCGGGTTAGCTTCCTATTTGTCAGGTTATCTCCATGGCTCAATACGTTTTCTCGATGAACCGGGTCGGCAAGACCGTCCCGCCCAAGCGCCAGATCCTCAAGGACATTTCGCTCTCATTCTTCCCCGGTGCCAAGATCGGTGTGCTCGGCCTCAACGGCTCGGGCAAGTCCACGCTGCTCAAGATCATGGCGGGCATCGACAAGGAGATCGAGGGCGAGGCCATCCCGATGCCGGGCCTGAAGATCGGATACCTGCCCCAGGAGCCCCAGCTCGACCCCGAGCACACGGTGCGCCAGTCGGTCGAAAGCGGCATGGGCGAAGTGGCTGCGGCCAAGCAGCGCCTCGAAGAGGTGTACGCCGCCTACGCAGAAGAAGACGCAGACTTTGACGCCCTGGCCGCCGAGCAGGCCCAGCTCGAAGCCATCATTTCGGCCGCTGGGGCCGAAGGCGACTCCGAGCACCTGCTGGAAATCGCCGCCGACGCGCTGCGCCTGCCCGCCTGGGACGCCGTCATCAAGAACCTCTCCGGCGGTGAAAAGCGCCGCGTGGCCCTTTGCCGCCTCTTGCTGTCCAAGCCGGACATGCTGCTGCTCGACGAACCGACCAACCACCTGGATGCCGAATCGGTGGACTGGCTCGAGCAGTTCCTGCAGCGCTTCCCGGGCACCGTGGTGGCCATCACCCACGACCGCTACTTCCTGGACAACGCCGCCGAGTGGATTCTCGAACTCGACCGTGGCCATGGCATTCCCTGGAAGGGCAACTACTCCACCTGGCTGGAGCAGAAAGAAGCCCGCCTGGAGCAGGAACAGAAGAGCGAAGACGCCCGCGCCAAGGCCATGAAAAAGGAACTGGAATGGGCGCGCCAGAACCCCAAGGGCCGCCAGGCCAAGAGCAAGGCCCGTCTGGCCCGCATCGAAGAGCTCAGCGACTTCGAATACCAGAAGCGCAACGAGACCAACGAGATCTTCATCCCGGTGGCCGAGCGCCTGGGCAACGACGTGTTCGAGTTCAAGAACGTCAGCAAGTCCTTTGGCGACCGCCTGCTGATCGACAACCTGAGCTTCAAGGTGCCCGCGGGCGCCATCGTCGGCATCATTGGCCCCAACGGCGCCGGTAAATCGACCCTGTTCAAGCTGATCTCGGGCAAGGAAACGCCCGACAGCGGCGAAGTCCACATCGGCCAGACCGTCAAGATGGCCTTTGTTGACCAGACCCGTGAAGACCTGGCCAACGACAAGACCGTCTGGGAAGACATCTCCGGCGGTCTGGACATCATCACCGTGGGCAAGTTCCAGATGCCCAGCCGCGCGTATTGCGGCCGCTTCAACTTCAGCGGTGGCGACCAGCAAAAGAAGGTCGGCATGCTCTCGGGCGGTGAGCGCGGCCGTCTGCACCTGGCCAAGACCCTGATGCAGGGCGGCAACGTGCTGCTGCTCGACGAACCGTCCAACGACCTCGACGTCGAAACCCTGCGCGCCCTCGAAGACGCGCTGCTCGAGTTTGCCGGCTCGGTCATGGTCATCAGCCACGACCGCTGGTTCCTGGACCGCATCGCCACCCACATCCTGGCTGCCGAAGGCGACAGCCAGTGGGTGTTCTTTGACGGCAACTACCAGGAATACGAGGCCGACAAGAAGAAGCGTCTGGGCGAAGAGGGCGCCAAACCCAAGCGCGTGCGCTACAAGGCTTTGAAATAAACAACTTTGGGGACAGATCTTCAGCTCTGTCCTTTCCGAATGACTTTGGGTACAGATCTTTAGCTCTGTCCTTTCCGAATGACTTTGGGGACAGATCTTTAGCTCTGTCCCCAACTGACTAGAAACATGCACTACCACCTCTATGCGATCGGCAATGCGCTGGTCGACACCGAATACGAAGTCTCCGACGACTTGCTGGCCCGCATGGGCGTGAGCAAGCGCCACATGACACTCATCGACGCCGAGCAGCGCACCGCGCTGCTGGCCCATGTGCAAGGCCTGCACGCCCGCCGCACCGGTGGCGGCTCGGCTGGCAACACGGTGGTGGCGCTGGCTCAGCTGGGTGGCAAGGCCTTTTATTCGTGCCGGGTGGCCGACGATGAGCTGGGCGCCTTTTATGCCCAGGACCTGCAGGCCAACGGCGTGGCCACCAACCTGACCCACACCCAGGCGCAGCCGGGCCAGACGGGCAGCTGCATGGTGCTCGTCACCCCCGATGCCGAGCGCACCATGTGCACCTTCCTGGGCGCCACCTCGCAGCTCGACCGCTCGGCACTGCACCCGCATGACATCGCCAAGGCCAGGGTCTATTACATGGAAGGCTACCTGGCTGCCTCGCCCAGCGGGCTCGAAGCCGCGCTCGAAGGCCTGAAGATCGCCCGCCAGCACGGCGTGCAGACGGCGCTCACGCTCAGCGATGTGAGCATGATCAACTTCTGCCGCGCCGGGCTCGAGGCCATGGCCGACGGCGGTCTGGATTACCTGTTCGCCAACGAGGAAGAAGCCCAGGTCTGGTGCGGCAGCACCGACCTGCAGGCCATCCTGCCCCAGCTGCAAAAGCTCGCCCGCACCGTCTGCCTCACGCGCGGCCCGCAGGGCAGCATCGTGCTGCGCGGCAACGAAATGGCCAGTGTGCCCGCCGTACCCACCAAGGCGGTCGACACCAATGGCGCAGGCGACATGTTCGCCGGGGCCTTCCTCTATGGCGTGACGCACGGCATGGCCGATGCTCAGGCCGCCGCCCTGGCCAACCGCGCCGCCGCCGCCGTGGTCAGCCAGCATGGCAACCGTCTGACATACGAGCGTTTGCAGGCCATTCTGCAAGACACATTGAACGCCTGATTGGCCTGCGGAGCACCCACCATGTCCATCGCCAAAAACCTGCTTCTGGCCGCTGCACTGGGCAGCACCTGCGCCTGGGCGCAAGAGGCGGGGTTCCGGGGCGAACTGGGCGGCATGGCCACGCAGGCTTCGGCCCTTGTGCGAGGCGCTTCGGCTTCGTCGTCGGTCCTGCCCTACGTCTATGGTGACTGGGGGCGCTTCTATGGCCGCGTCGACACCTTCGGCCTGCGCGTCCTGCCGCTCGGCCAGGGCCATCTGGAGCTGGCCACCCGCATCAGCACCGAGGGCTTTGAAGGCCGCAAGACGGCCTACCCGGCACTGGGCGATCGTCGCTCACCACTGCCCGTGGGTCTGGGTACCTTTCAGCGCACCGATTGGGGTGGCGTGTTCGCCTACCTGATGCACGACCCCCGCTCGGGCGGCCAGTTCGCCGAGCTCAACTGGGCCGGTCAGACCCGACTCGGACCGGTCACCCTCTACCCGCAACTGGGCCTGCAGTACCGCTCCTCAGCCTATGTGTCGCACCTCTATGGCGTTTCATCGACCGAATCGACCAGCACCGGCCTGACGGTGTGGCAGCCCGGCGCCTCATGGACCCCGCAGATCACCTTGCATGCCAGCCTGCCGCTCAGCGGGCCCTGGTCGCTGCAGGGCCAGCTGCGCCAGCGCTGGTGGGACAGTGCAGTGGCCGACAGCCCGCTGGTGCAGCGCAGCAGCCAGACCTCGGGCCTGCTGGCACTGACCTATACCCTGAACTGAGTCCGCGCTTACTCCGACGGGCCGCGGCGATTAAAATCCCGGAGCGCTGGCTGCATTGGCCACGCCTACTTTTGCTACTTTCTTTACAGGTCTATCCATGAAGCGCGAATATTTCAGTTCCGGTCTCCGTCACGATCGCCGTTCCGGCGAGCAGCGCAGCGGCACCTGCATGGCCCTGATCGACGCCCGTTTCCTCATATGGCTGGCCCAGCAAGGCGCCTTGGGCACCACCGGTGAATCCGTCAACCGCCAGGGTCTGCTCTCGCTGCTGTCGCAGGCTTTGACGCACACCGGGCTCGATGTGGACCTGCGCCGCATCTATTGGTACACCGACCGCTCCGACGGCCTGGTCATCGACGACCAGATCGTGCGCCTGGTACAGACCCACGACGCCGACGGTGGCGCCTCGCTGCTGCGCTCGCTGGGCCACGACCTCAAGCAGCTGGCAGAGCACCATGCCTGTGACCACGTGCTGGTGGCCAGCGATGACGAGCGCTTCCTCAGCGCCATCGATGAAGCCCAGCTCAGTGGTCTGAGCGTGCATTTGCTGGCCGACGAATCGGCCCGCAACATGCCCCAGATGGTGCGCAGTGACCCGGGCTGGGCACGGCTGCTGTCGCAGGCCGACCGTCGCGTCATCGTCAATTCGCAGGCCCTGGCCGACATGCTGCAGGGCAAGGTGCCCACTGGCATGGGCCTGTCGGTGGAAGATGTGGAGGAACTGCGCAAGTCCATGCAGGAAGTCGTCAGCGCCTGGTGGGCCGAAGAGCCCGAGGACCTGCGCGAAGACCTGCGCGATGCGCTGCAGGTCAGCCGCGGCATCCCCCAGGAAGTGGACCGCCAGCTGCTGCTGCGCATGCGCCAGCGCCTGGCCCGTGCCCTGAGCCTGCCCGAGAAGAAAATGTTGCGCGAGACCCTGCGCAACGTGGTGATGGGGGTGCAGGAGCCGCAGCCCGAAACTGCAGGCTTCCCGCCCGACAGCGAGGAGTGAGCCGCGCTACGGCGCTGTGGATGGCCCGGTCAAGCCGGGCCATGACCAGAGGTGGAAATGTCATCCTCGGGCTGCTTTTCGGTCATCCTCGGGCTTGACCCGAGGAGCCATGGATGCCCCGATCAAGTCGGAGCATGACAAAGCAGCAGCCGGAGCATGACAAGGCAGCAGTCGGCGCACGACAAAGCAGGAGTCGACGCACGACAAAGAGGGCAAGTCAAAGGAGGCGGCCCTCAATCCACCGTGGCACCCGAATCCTTGACCACTTTGCCCAACCGTGCAGTGTCGCGGCGGATCAGGTCGCCAAATGCGGCTGCCGTGCCCGCCACCACCGGGGTGCCGATGGCTTCCCACTTGGTGCGGAATTCCGGTTCCTTGAAGATCGCGTTCAGCGTGCTGTTGAGCTTATCGATGATGGCTGGCGGTGTGCCTGAGCGTACCGCGATGCCGTGCCAGGCGCCGAACTCGTAGCCCGTCACGCCGGCTTCTGCCATGGTCGGCACATTGGGCAACTGGGGCACGCGCTTGGCCGAGGTCACGGCCAGCGGCACCAGTTTGCCCGAGCCAATGTGCGGCAGCGAGCTCCCCAGGATGTCAAACATCACGCCCACCTGGCCACCGATCACGTCATTGAGCGCCGGGCCCGCACCCTTGTAGGGGATGTGGGTGATCTCCACCCCCATCTGCGTGTTGAACAGTTCACCGGCCAGGTGCTGGGGCGTGCCATTGCCCGCCGAGGCGAAGCTCAGCGCTGACTTGGGTTGCTTGGCCAGCGCAATCAGTTCCTTGACGCTTTTCACGCCCAGGTTGGGGTTGACTTCGAGCACCAGTGGAAATGACGAGATCTGGATGACCGGAGCCAGATCGGTCATCGGGTTGAAAGGCATGCTTTTGTAGAGCGTCGGGTTCACGGCCATCGGGCCGCTGGCTGCGAGCAGCAGGGTGTGGCCATCGGCAGCGGCCTGTTTGGCGACTTCGGCGCTGCCCAGGTTGCCTCCGGCGCCGCCCTTGTTGTCCACCACCACGGCCACGCCCAGGCGCTTGGTCAGCTCACCCTGCAGCAGGCGCGCCATCAGGTCGGTCGGGCCGCCGGGTGGGTAGGGCACCACAAAGCGGATGGTTTTGCTGGGCCAGTTGTCCTGGGCCTGGACCGCAAAGCCGGTGGTGCCCAGCAGGCAGGCGAGGGCGGTGGTGACAAGGGTTCTGCGTTGCATGGTTGGCTCCTGTTGCAAGTGTCTGTGTTCAGTCTTTGTGAGGTGCTGGCGTCGTTGTTTGTCATGCGCCGACTGCGGCTTTGTCATTCCCCGGCTTAACCGGGGAATCCATGGATCCTCGGGTCAAGCCCGAGGATGACAGAAGAACTGGCCCGAGGATGACAGAAGAAGTGGCCCGAGGATGACAGAAGAAGTGGCCCGAGGATGACAGAAGAAGTGGTCCGAGGGTGACACAAGAAGTGCCCCGAGGGTGACGTTTTGGCATTCCGTGGGTGACATGGGATGTTGTTCGTGTGCGGGTCACGACCTGAAACGCTCGCGGATGTCTGCTGCCGTGGCCACGGGGCGCCCCAGGCTGCGTGCGGCTTCGGCGGCTTGTGACACCAGGGCGGCATTGTCGGGGGCCACGTCGCCGTTCTTGAGGTAAAGGTTGTTCTCAAAGCCCACGCGGACATGCCCGCCCAGCGCAGCGGCTGCCGTCACGCAGGCGTGTTCGGTCTTGCCGAAGGCACACACCGCCCAGGGCTCGCCGCCTGTATGGGTATGCACAAAAGGCACCACATCGGTCGGGCTGGAGGTTTGCCTGGCGGTGTAGCGGCCCAGCACAAACAGCAGGAACCACGGTGCCTCGGGCACCACGCCGCGCTGGCGCAGGTCCTGCCAGCGGCGCAGGTCGGCCGTGTCGTACAGGATCACCTGGGTCATGACCTTCTCGCGTACCAGCCAGCCAAAAAAATCGGCCAGGCCCGCTTCGCCAATGCCCGGCTGGTCCACTTCGCGCAGGCCCACCGACACCGCCTCGGGCCGCAGTTCGCGCACCATGGCGATCTGGGCCGGTGCCTCGTAGACCTTGGCCGCCTCGCTGGTGATCTGCAGCACCATCGCATCGCCCACGGCCGCACGCACGGCGGCCAGCGCATCGCGATAACCGGCCACGTCGAGGCTGTGACGGCCTTGCGTGTCGCGGATGTGCAGGTGCAGCATGCTGGCGCCAGCGTCCAGACAGGACTTGGCGGTGCGGGCCAGGCTGGCGGCGGTCAGGGGCACCTGGGCGTGGTCGACCAGTTGTTTGTAGGCACCGTTGGGTGCGCTGGTGATGATCAGGGGCTGGCTGTAGAAATCGCTCATGGCAATGGCTTTCAGAAACTCTTGTCGATCGGGGGCAGCTCGCTGGCCAGCAGTTGCAGGCCCTGGCGCAGCAGCTGGTCGTAGCGTTCGCGTTCGGCCTGCCGCGCCTCGGGCGTCCAGTCGTAAAACCCGGCGCCGGCCTTCATGCCGACGCGACCCGCCGCGACCCGCTCGCGCAGCGCACGCGACGGCTGGTCTGTGTTGCTCAGGCTGGGGTACATGGTGGCGGCGGCTGCGCAGTGCACATCCAGGCCCGCATGGTCACGCTGCATGACTGGACCGGCGGCCAGGTAGCGAAAACCAAAACCAAAGCGCACCGCCGCGTCCACGTCTTCCGGTGTGGCCACGCCTTCGTCGATCATGGCAAAGGCCTCGCGCGAGAGGGCGTGCTGCAGGCGGTTGGCCAGAAAGCCCGGCTTGTCCTTGCGCACCAGCACCGGCACGCTGCCGCAGCCGCGCATGAAGGCGCTCAGGCTGTCGGCCGTGTCGGGGTGCGTCTGTGGCCCGAGCACCACCTCCACCAGCGGCACCAAGTGCGCGGGCATGAAAAAGTGCAGGCCCAGCATGCGCTCCTGCGTCGGCAGGCCTTGCGCGATGGCGCTGATCGGGAAGCTCGAACTGTTGCTGGTCAGTACCGCGCCCACCGGCGCATGCTGCACCAGCTGCGCAAACAGGGCCTGCTTCAGGTCGAGTTTTTCGGGGATGCACTCGACCACCAGTTGCACATCGGGCCAGGCCACGTCGGCCAGGCCTGGCACGGCCTGCACCTGTGCGGCGCGGTGGGCCAGGTCCAGATCGGCCAGGGCCGCCTGCACGCGCTGGCCCAGGGCTTCGCGCTGGGCGGCCTGTGGTTCGGTCACGGTGACGCGAGCGCCGCCGCGCGCCAGCACCACGGCCACATCGGCTCCCATCGTGCCGCCGCCCACCACCACGGCATGCACGCCGCGCGGCGCTGCGGGCAGGATTGCTTGAGAAAGAGCTGCATTCATGACGATGCAGTCTAGGCAGGTGATTTTTATCCGTCCAGATGATTTTTTCTATAGACTGATCACCAATGATGATCAATTGGTCCTCCCGCGAGATCGACGTCTTCCTCGTCCTAGCCGACACCCTGAGCTTTCGGCGCACTGCCGAGCGGGTGCACCTCTCGCAGCCCGCCGTGACCGCCTTGATTGCTCGACTCGAAGAGGCGCTGGGCGCGCGGCTGTTTGACCGCACCACCCGCAACGTCCAGCTCACTGGTCCGGGGCAGGTCTTTCTGGCGCAGGCGCAGCGGCTGCGCCACATGACTGAAGAAGCGGTGCGTGCGGTGCGCGAGGTGGCCACCCTGCAGAGCGGCCAGGTGGCCATGGCGGCCATGCCTTCGCTGGCGGCCACGGTGGTGCCGCGCGTCTTTGCCCGTTTCCGGGCGCAGCACCCGGGCATCTCCCTGCAGCTCATGGACACGCTCTCGCAGCCCGCCTTCGAGCTGGTGCGCGCCGGGCGGGTGGACTTTGCCCTGACGGCCGCCAACCCGGCCTATGCCGATCTGGACTACTTGCCGCTGGCGTCCGACGGTTTTGTGCTGCTCATCCCGCAGGGCCATGCGCTGGCGCGGGGGCGCAAGGCGCTGTCGTGGGCGCAGGTGGCGCAGCTGCCGCACATTTCCATGCCGCTGCCCTCAAGCGTGCGGCAATATGCCGACGCCGCGTTTCTGGAACACCGCATCCGATTTGCTCCGCAGTTCGAACTGGAACACCTGGCGAGCATCAAGGCCCTGGTGGCTGCTGGTCTGGGCGTGGCCGCCTTGCCCGAACTCGCCGCCGATGTCGGTCCCGACGAAGGCATCGTGCGCAGACCCCTGCGGGACCCCGACCTGCGCCGTCCGGTCGGACTGGTCACCTTGCGTGGAAAGAGTCTTTCTCCTGCGGCCGTGGCGATGGTTGCACTGCTTCGTGAGGCCATGGCCAAAGTGGACTCAACATGAAAAAAGCCCAGTCGGATGACTGGGCTTTGGGGTTGGTGCCGATAGCCGGAATCGAACTGGCGACCTACGCGTTACGAATGCGTTGCTCTACCAACTGAGCTATATCGGCGCGGGCCAAATTATACCGTGGCGTGGTATCGAGTGACGCGCTCGACTTCGTTCTTGCTGCCCAGGATCACGCTCACGCGCTGGTGCAGCTGGTCAGGGTGGATGTCAAGGATGCGCTCTTTGCCGTTGGTGGCGGCGCCGCCGGCCTGTTCGACCAGCCAGCCCATGGGATTGGCTTCGTACATCAGGCGCAGCTTGCCGGCCTTGTGTGGCTCGCGCTTGTCCCAGGGGTACATGAACACACCGCCGCGGGTGAGGATGCGGTGCACATCGGCCACCATGCTGGCGATCCAGCGCATGTTGAAGTCCTTGCCGCGCGGGCCTTCCTTGCCCTGCAGGCATTCGTCGATGTAGCGGCGCACCGGCTCCGCCCAGTGGCGCATGTTGCTCATGTTGATCGCAAACTCTTTGGTGTCAGCCGGGATCTGGACGTTCTCCTGCGTGAGCACGAAGGAGCCCTGTTCGCGATCCAGCGTGAACATGACCACGCCGTCCCCCACGGTGAGTACCAGCGTGGTCTGCGGGCCATAAATGCAGTAGCCTGCAGCCACCTGTTGCCGACCCGGCTGCAGGAAATCCTGCTCGGTCACGCCACTGCTCCCCTCGGGCTTCTTGAGCACGCTGAAGATGGTGCCGATGCTGACGTTCACATCGATGTTGGAAGAGCCATCCAGCGGATCGAAGAGCAGCAGGTATTCGCCTTGCGGGTAGCGGTTGGGCACCAGGTAGATGCTGTCCATTTCCTCGGAGGCCATGGCTGCGAGGTGGCCGCCCCATTCGTTGGCTTCGAGCAGGACTTCGTTGGCGATGATGTCCAGCTTCTTCTGGACTTCGCCCTGCACGTTTTCGCTTTCGGCGCTGCCCAGCACGCCGCCCAGGGCGCCCTTGTTGACAGCCTGGCTGATGCCCTTGCAGGCGCGGGCCACCACTTCGAGCAGCAGGCGCAGGTCGGCCGGGATGTGGCCCTTGCTGCGCTGCTGTTCCACCAGGTAGCGGGAGAGGGAGATGCGGCTGCTCATGGCCGTCCTTTCAAATCAGTTGCCCAGCGCGCGGCTGACCACCTCGCGCACATCGTTGGAGAGGTCGGCTTTGGCGGCCACGCGTTCGATGGCCACGCGGGCGGCGCTGCGGAAGGGCTCGGCCAGTCGGCTCCAGCGGTCCATGGCGCGCGCCAGGCGGGCCGCCACCTGCGGGTTGATGGCGTCCAGGGCCAGCACCTGCTCGCTCCAGTACACATAGCCTGCGGCATCGGCCCGGTGGAAACCCGCCGGGTTGGCACTGCAGTAGCTGAAGATCAGGCTGCGAGCTCGGTTGGGGTTGCGCAGGTTGAAGTCGGCGTGCTGCATCAGCTGGCGGACCTTGGGCAGCACGTCGCCGCCGCGGTCGGGGGCGCCGGCCTGCAGGGCGAACCACTTGTCGATGACCAAGGCCTCGTCCTTGAACAGCTTGTGAAAGCGCTCCAGGGCGGGCGCAGCCAGCGCATGGCCGCTCACCACCAGCGCTGACAGCGCGTTGAAGCGGTCGGTCATGTTGCCCGCGTCCTTGAACTGCTGGTAGACCTTGCCGGGCAGCACCTCGTCGCCCTGGGCCACGGCGGCAGTGCACAGCATGGTCATGGCCAGACCGCTCAATGCGCGGCGGCCGCTGGAAGTGGCGTCGGGGCTGTAGGCGCCGCTGCTGCGGTGCGCATCAAGCGCCCATTGCCAGTCGCTTTGCAGGGCAAGCGCCAGCTGCAGGCGCATGCCTTCGCGCACCGCATGCACGCGCTGCGGGTTCACGATGTCCAGATGGTCGGCGATGTAGTTTTCGGACGGCAGGGTGAGGGCCAGTTCCTTGAAGGCGGCGTCCAGCTGCGGGTGGCGCAGCACGGCGCGCAAGGCCTCGACCAGCGCGGGCGACAAGGCCTGCGCGCCATCGCGCTGCGCGTGCAGGGCTTCGAGGGCGGCCTGCAGCATCAGGCGCTGGCCGGCTTCCCAGCGGTTGAAGGCGTCGTGGTCGTGCGCCAGCAGCGCCATCAGGGCATCGCTGCCCAGGCCATCGTCGAGCACCACCGGCGCGCTGAAGCCGCGCAGCAGAGAGGGCACAGGCGCGCTGTCCAGGTTCACGAAAGTCCAGCTGGCACTGGTGTCGGTCAGCACCAGGGTGGTCTGTTCGGTCACTTCGTCGCTGCCGGCCAGCTGCAGGGGTAAGGCGCGGCCGTCCTGGGCGAGCAGGCCCAGCGTCACCGGGATCACAAAGGGCTCTTTGCCCGGCTGCTCGGGCGTGGCCGGGCAAGACTGGCTGAGCGTCAGGGTGTAGCTGCGCTCTGCCGCGTTGTACTGCCCGCGCGCCTGCAGGCGCGGCGTGCCTGCCTGGCTGTACCAGCGCTCGAACTGCGGCAGGTGTAGCGCCAGCGCCGTGCCCGGGTTGGCATCGGCAATCGCCTGCGAAAAATCGTCGCAGGTCACGGCCTGGCCGTCATGCCGCTCGAAGTAGAGCTTCATGCCCTTGGCAAAACCGTCGCGGCTGGTCAGGGTCTGCATCATGCGCACGACTTCCGCACCTTTTTCGTAGATGGTGACGGTGTAGAAGTTGTTGATCTCGACGTACTGATCGGGGCGGACCGGGTGGGCCATCGGGCCGGCGTCTTCGGCGAACTGCACGGTGCGCAGCACACGCACGTCCTCGATGCGCTTGACGGCGCGGGCGCTGGGCTCGTGCGCCATGTCCTGGCTGAACTCCTGGTCGCGGAAGACCGTGAGGCCTTCCTTGAGCGAGAGCTGGAACCAGTCGCGGCAGGTGATGCGGTTGCCGGTCCAGTTGTGGAAGTACTCGTGGCCAACGACCGATTCGATGTTGGCAAAGTCGGTGTCGGTGGCGGTGGCCGGGTTAGCCAGAACGAACTTCGTGTTGAAGATGTTCAGACCCTTGTTTTCCATCGCGCCCATGTTGAAGTCGCTGGTGGCGACGATCATGAAGCGTTCCAGATCCAGAGGCAGGCCAAAGCGCGCCTCGTCCCAGGCCACGCTGGCCATGAGCGAGTTCATGGCGTGTTCGGTCTTGTCCAGGTCGCCGGGGCGCACGTAAACCTGCAGCAGGTGGTCCTGGCCCGAGCGCGAGCGGATGCGTTGCTCACGCGCCACCAGCTTGCCGGCCACCAGCGCGAACAGGTAGCAGGGCTTTTTGTGCGGGTCGACCCATTTTGCAAAGTGGCGGCCGTCTTCCAGATCGCCTTGCTCGACCAGGTTGCCGTTGGACAGCAGCACCGGGTACTGGGCCTTGCTGGCGCGCAGCGTGACGGTGTAGCTGGCCATCACGTCCGGGCGGTCCAGGAAGTAGGTGATGCGGCGGAACCCCTCGGCCTCGCACTGGGTGAAGAAGGTGCCCTGGCTCACGTACAGGCCCATGAGCTGGGTGTTCTTCTCGGGGTTGCAGGTGGTGAAGATTTCCAGCTCGAAGGGGTCATGGCCCTCGGTCAGGTTCTCCAGCACCAGCACATTGCCGTCCATCTTGAACGAGGTGCCGCCACCGTTGACCAGCACGCGCGCCAGATTCAGGTCCTCGCCATCCAGACGCAGCGGCTGGGCCGCCACATCGGGGTTGCGGCGCAGGCGCATCTTGTTGAGCACGCGGGTCTTGGCCGGCTCCAGGTCGAAGGTCAGGTCGACCGAATCGATCCAGAACGCCGGGGCGGTGTAGTCTTGGCGGCACACGGCCGCGGCTTGTCCTTCACGCATGGTCAGACGCCTTGTTTGAGGGAAGCTTCGATGAAAGCATCCAGATCGCCGTCGAGCACCTTCTGGGTGGCCGAGATTTCGACGTTGGTGCGCAGGTCCTTGATGCGGCTGTTGTCCAGCACATACGAGCGGATTTGGTGGCCCCAACCCACATCGGTCTTGGTGTCTTCGAGCTTTTGCTGTTCTTCCATGCGCTTGCGCATTTCATGGTCGTACAGGCGCGAGCGCAGACGCTGCCATGCCACGTCGCGGTTGCTGTGCTGGCTTCGGCCATCCTGGCACTGCACCACGATGCCGGTCGGAATATGCGTCAGGCGCACGGCCGAGTCGGTCTTGTTGATGTGCTGGCCGCCGGCGCCGCTGGCGCGGTAGGTGTCGGTGCGCACATCGGCCGGGTTGATGTTGATCTCGATGGAGTCGTCGATCTCGGGGTAGACGAACAGCGAGGCAAACGAGGTGTGGCGGCCGCCCGAGGAGTCGAACGGGCGCTTGCGCACCAGGCGGTGCACGCCGGTCTCGGTGCGCAGCAGGCCATAGGCGTAGTCGCCCTCGACTTTGATGGTCGCGCTCTTGATGCCGGCGGTGTCGCCCGGGGTCTCTGCTTCGGCCGTGGGCTTGAAGCCCTTGCGTTCGGCGTAGTTGAGGTACTGCGGGAGCGGCATGC
>JACCDG012015734.1_pt1 | contig 22357 bp, 19 predicted proteins | sample 7442471 | NCBI WGS metagenome assembly JACCDG01 (sample SAMN15323444, study PRJNA562643) | freshwater metagenome | isolation source: river surface water | place: USA:Blue River Watershed | collected 2017-08-17 | reverse complement strand
CCCTCAGACTGATGGGTGATTGCTCACCTCCCGCTTCTCCTCCCTGAGCGGGGCTGCCTCGTGTGAAGGCGCGGCAGCGTTGAACCCTGGAGACCTTCCCCTTTCTCCAGGGTTTTTTTATTCCTTCATTCGCCGCCTCGGGCTTTGCCGCCGGCGTCGATGTCGATGTCGATGTCGGTATCGGTGTCGGCATCGGCATCGGCATCAGCTTCGACGTCCGTAGCAGCCTGGGCCTCAGCGTCGTCGGCAGCGCCGCCGACTTCGTCCAACCCGAGCAGGGTGCGTATGGTCTGGTCCGCTTCCTCGATGCCGACGCGCTTGAGCGCCGAAAACAACTGAACGGAGAATGGCAGAGGCTGGCCGGATTCGTCAACGTAGCTGCCCAGCACGGTGCGCGCCAGACGCAGCGCATTGGCTTGTTCGCTGCGATTGAGCTTGTCGGCCTTGCTTAACAGGCAATGGATGGGCTTGCCGGTCGGGGCAAACCACTCCAGCATTTCGACATCCAATTCCGTGAACGGGCGACGCGCATCCATGATCAGCACCAGCGCGACCAATTGCTCGCGCACCTGGACATAGCGGCCCAGCAAGTCCTGCCAGTGGAATTTGGCCGAGCCGGAGACTTCGGCATAGCCGTAGCCCGGCAAATCGACCAGGAAAGCGCGGATCTCCTCGGTGCGGGTCGCGTCCTTGCGGTGCATGGCCACATGCGCGCCCCCGATCGAAAAATAATTGATATGCTGGGTGCGGCCCGGCGTCTTCGATGCAAACGCCAGTTTTTTCTGGTTGCAGAGCAGGTTGATCGCCGTCGATTTGCCGGCGTTCGAGCGACCGGCAAAGGCGATTTCGGGCTGTTTGTATTTTGGCAAATCCAACAGCCGGTTGACGGTGGTGAAAAAGCGGGCTTGCCAGAGAACGGACATGGGGGCGTGGGAGGCAGTAAAGCCGCAGCGAAGCAGCAGTGAACAGGCGGAAAACAAGCGTAAATCCGCTCAGTGACCGGATAAGCCGACAGGGGGCATTGTAGTACAATGCCGGGCTGTATTTCCGCACAAACCAACCACAAGATCCGGGTGCCTGAATGAATCGTGCTCTCTCGCTGTTCGTGAAATTCGTTTCCATCGCGCTGCTCGCGGCGTCCACCGTGGCCTCGGCCAACGAGGACAAGCCGGCGGCCGCTGCCGATGCCAACAAAGGTGGCGCGCTGTATACGAACGGCGACGCCGCGCGCGGCGTGATGGCCTGCGTCGCCTGCCATGGCAATGCCGGCAATGCGACGATTACGCAAAACCCGAAGCTGGCCGGCCAGCATGCGGCTTACCTGCAAAAGCAGCTGCATGACTTCACGACCCCGGCCCGCAACAATGCGGTGATGACGGCGATCGCGAAGACGCTGACCGAAGATGACGTGCGCAATCTCGCCGCCTATCTCGAGCAGCAGAAGCCGGCTCCGGGTGCAGCCAAGAACAAGAACACCGTCGAGCTGGGCAAGAAGATCTATCGCGGCGGCATCGCTGAAAAGAATGTGCCGGCCTGCGCTGGCTGCCATGGCCCGAACGGCGCTGGCATCCCGGCCCAGTTTGCCCGCGTCGCCGGCCAGCACCAGGATTACTCCACCGCCCAGCTGACCGCCTTCCGCAGTGGTACGCGTTCCAACTCGGCGCAGATGACGGCGGTGGCCAAGCGCCTGTCGGATGATGAGATGGCGGCCGTCTCGGATTACATCGCCGGCTTGAAGTAAAGCAAGGCCTTCCCGCGCAGGGCCAGCAAGATGCTGGCAACATTCATCGCGGGAAAGTGCCATAGTTCGAGGGGGTGGCCAGGCGCTGCCCCCTTTTTGTTTGTCGCATACCCCTGAGCAAACAGACAAAGTTGAAAATGGATACTGGCACCCACACTGGCATAGGCGCAGGCGCACCCACCGGCCTCAACACTGGCGGCAAGGCTGAGGCCGGCATGGCCACCGGGGCGGCGACGCAAGGCATCGTCATGGCGACGCAAAGGCGCTGGCTGGCTGACCTGGTCGAGCTGATCTCGTCGATGCGTTTTGCGATCAGCCTGCTGACCGTGATTTCGATCGCTTCCGTGATCGGTACCGTGGTCACGCAGGGCGAGCCCATGCCGAACTACGTGAATCAGTTCGGGCCTTTCTGGTTCGAGGTGTTCGGTCGTTTTTCCATCTACACGGTCTATTCCGCCTGGTGGTTCCTGCTGATCATGGCCTTCCTGGTCACCTCGACTTCGCTGTGCATCGTGCGCAATGCGCCGAAGATGCTGAAGGACATGAAGAGCTGGCGCGAGCATGTGCGCGAGCAATCGCTGCGCAATTTCCACCATCATGTCGAATGGGTCGAGGGCGGTGACAATGTACCGGCCGCGCAGCGGGCGGCGGCACGAGTGAAGGCTGCCGGTTACCAGGTCAAGCTGCTGCAAAAGGAGAGCGGTGTGCTGCTGACGGCCAAGCAGGGCGCGGCCAACAAGCTCGGCTACATCTTTGCGCATTCGGCCATTGTCATCATTTGCGTCGGTGGCCTGCTCGATTCCAACCTGCCGATCCGCCTGCAGCAATGGCTATTCGATAAAGAGCCTTTCATCGGCAATGGCGTGATCGCCGACATTCCGCAAAAGCACAGGCTCGGCTTGGGCAATCCTACGTTCCGCGGCAATTCCTTCATCCCCGAAGGTGCAAGCAGCAACACGGCAGTGATCCCCGCCGGCGAAGGCGTGATGATCCAGGAACTGCCTTTCACGCTGCGGCTGGACAAATTCATCGTCGACTTTTATTCGACCGGCATGCCCAAATTGTTTGCCTCGAACGTGGTCGTCACCGACCATCAGACCGGCAAGAGCTTCCCGGCCACCATCAAGGTCAATGAGCCGCTGATCTATCAGGGGCTGGCGGTCTACCAGTCCAGTTTCGAGGATGGTGGCAGCCATCTGAAGCTGGCCGGTTACCCGATGCAGGGCATGGGCAACGGCAGCTTCCAGGTAGAAGGAACGATTGGCAATTCGACCCCGCTGGCCGGCAGCGGCGGCAGCCAGTACACGATTGAATGGACAGGCTTCCGTCCGTTCAACGTCGAGAACACTTCAGCCAACAATGGACAGGATGTGCGGGCGGTCGATACCAACAAGAGCTTCAACGAAAAAATCGGTGCGTCGCTCGACAAACAACTGGGCTCGGCGGCCAACACCAAGAAGGCCAAAGACCTGAAGAACGTCGGCCCCAGCGTGCAATACAAGCTGCGTGACAGCAATGGCCAGGCCCGTGAGTTCAGCAATTACATGTTGCCGGTGAAGGTGGATGGCGCCGAGGTATTCCTGGCCGGTGTCCGCGAGACCCCGTCAGAAGGCTTCCGCTATCTGCGCATCCCGGCCGATGCGAATGGCAAGATCGACGAGTGGATGCGCTTGCGGGCAGCGCTGGCCAACCCGGCCCTGCGCGAGCAGGCGGCACGCCGCTACGCGGGCAAGGTGCCGCTGGGCACGCCCGGCAGCACCGGCAATGCGCAGCTGCGTGAGCAGTTGCAGGCCTCTGCCTTGCGTGGCCTGACCGTGTTCGCCGGCGACCAGCAAGCCTCCGGCTATATCGCGATTGCGCGCTTCATCGGCAAGTTGCCGGAAGCCCAGCAAGAAAAAGCTGCCGACGTGTTCATGAAAATCCTCAACGGCAGCCTGTGGGAACTGTGGCAAATTGCACGAGAAAAAGACGGCATCGCCGCCCTGGCGCCGACCGAGCAAAACGGTCGCTTCCTGCGCATGGCCACCGATGCAATCGCCGACAGCTTCTTTTACGGCGCGCCCGTCATCCTTCAGCTGCGCGGTTTTGACGAGGTCAAGGCTTCGGTCTTCCAGGTCACGCGCTCGCCGGGCAAGAAGGTCGTTTATCTGGGTTGCCTGTTGCTGGTGCTGGGCGTGTTCGCGATGTTGTACGTTCGCGAGCGGCGGCTGTGGATCTGGTTCCGCGCCAGCGAAGAAGGCGGTACGCACGCGTTGATGGCCATGAGTACCCAGCGCCGCAACATGGACTTCGACAAGGAATTCGAGCAACTCAAGGCCGGGCTAACCGGCAAGCCCGTCAGCTAATGCCCTGTGCCTGACAGGGCTTTTCTGGCACCGGCCCGACACTGTGGCGCGCGGCAGCGTTCGCAGCGGCACATTGGACGCTGGACTATACTTTCAACACATTCGCCGCGTGCATGAATCACGTCCGATCAGGTCGCGGCAGGTGGATGGAGAATCACGATGGAAATCACGCAAGATATCGCCCTTGAACAATCACCCGGCTGGCTGCGCCGGCGCAGCCTTTTCGATTGGCTGTTCGCCGCCTTGTTGCTGGCCGGCGCCCTGTTTTCGCTGAACCGTTACGGCGAGTTCATGGACGTGTACGAGCAGGGCATCCTGCTGGCCGCGGTGCCGACTTTTGTCGGCCTCGGTTGGTACTGGCGCTCGTCGCGCACCCTGATGATCCTGATCGGCGCGCTGTCGCTGGCCGGTATCTATTTCTATGCGGGCAATCTGGAGATGGCGCAGTCGCGCTTTTTCCTGAAGTACCTGTTGTCGAGCCAGTCGGCCATCCTGTGGATGAGCACCCTCTTCTTCCTGTCGACGCTGTTCCACTGGGGCGGCCTGATCGCGCGTTCCGATTTCGGTGGCGCCGTCGGTAGCAATCTGTGCTGGGCGGCGATCCTGCTCGGCTTTACCGGCATGATGGTGCGCTGGTACGAATCCTATTTGCTGGGTACCGACATTGGTCACATCCCGGTATCGAACCTGTATGAAGTGTTCGTGCTGTTCTGCCTGATCACTTCTTTGTTCCTGATGTTCTACGAGCAGAAATATGCGACGCGCGCCATCAGCCCCTTCGTGTTGCTGGTGATCTCGGCCGCGGTCGGCTTCCTGTTGTGGTACATGACCAGCCGCGATGCGCACGAAATCCAGCCGCTGGTGCCAGCCTTGCAAAGCTGGTGGATGAAGATCCACGTGCCCGCCAACTTCATCGGCTACGGCACGTTTGCACTGGCCGCCATGGTGGGCGTGGCCTACCTGTTGAAGGCCAAGGGCAAGCTGGCTGATCGCCTGCCGCCGCTGGAGGTGCTGGACGACATCATGTACAAGGCAATCGCCGTCGGCTTTGCCTTCTTCACGATTGCCACGATTCTGGGTGCGCTGTGGGCGGCCGAAGCCTGGGGCGGCTACTGGTCTTGGGATCCGAAGGAAACCTGGGCGCTGATCGTCTGGCTCAACTATGCCGCTTGGCTGCACATGCGGCTGATGAAAGGCTTGCGCGGTCAGGTTGCTGCCTGGTGGGCGGTCACTGGCCTACTGGTAACGACCTTTGCCTTCCTTGGTGTCAACATGTTCCTGTCTGGCTTGCATTCCTACGGCACCTTGTAAAGGCCGCCGCATCTGTCAGATACCGCAAGGCCGCCGCGTGCGGCCTTGTTTTTTGGATGGCGTCCGTTGTGCATACGGCGCATACCTTGCACGCGCAGGCTATTTTTTTGTCAGAATGCTCAGGTGATGATTTCACGATCGCCTTGCTCACTGGCGATCCTGCCCACCGGAGACTGACATGCTGGTCAAACGCCCGCGCTTTACCGAGCCCCTGCCCTCTGACATCACGCCACGCGAACTGGCTGTCTCGCGCCGACTGTTCATCCAGCAGCTGGCCGCCGGCGGGCTGGCGGCCGGCACCGCCGCTGCCGGTGGCCTGATGCCGGACCTGGCGCTGGCCGATGCGCCGGCCCGTACGCCGCTGCGCGCCAAAGCCAATGCCGCCTACGTCGCTCTCGACAAGCCAACGGCTTACAAGGACGCCACGACCTATAACAATTTTTACGAGTTCGGCCTCGACAAGGCCGACCCGGCCCAATATGCCGGCACACTCAAGCCGCGTCCCTGGACCGTGCGTGTCGATGGCGAGGTGAAGAAGCCGGTCACGCTCGATCTCGACAGTCTGCTCAAGCTGGCGCCACTGGAAGAGCGCTTGTACCGACTGCGCTGTGTCGAAGGCTGGTCGATGGCGATCCCGTGGATCGGTTATTCGCTGGCCGAGCTGATTCGCAAGGTCGAACCGACCGGCAATGCCAAGTTCGTGGAATTCACGACCCTGGCCGATCGCGCCCAAATGCCCGGCATCGGCAGTCGGGTGCTGGACTGGCCCTATGTCGAAGGCTTGCGCATCGACGAAGCCAACCATCCGCTGACGCTGCTGTGTATGGGCATGTATGGCGAAGTCCTGCCCAACCAGAATGGCGCGCCGGTGCGCCTCATCGTGCCGTGGAAATATGGTTTCAAGTCGGCCAAGTCCATCGTGCGCATACGCTTTACCGAGACTCAGCCCAAGACCGCCTGGAACCGGGCTGCCCCGGATGAATATGGTTTCTACTCGAACGTGAACCCCGAGGTCGATCATCCGCGCTGGTCACAAGGCACCGAGCGCCGCATCGGCGAAGACGGTTTCTTCACGAAGAAGCGCAAGACCTTGATGTTCAACGGCTATCCCGAGGTGGCGTCGCTGTACACGGGGATGGACCTGAAGAAGTTCTTCTGACCCGCACTTCAGTCAAGGCCTTCACATGCAGCCGGGACTTCGCCAGCAGCAATGGATCAAGCGCAGCCTGTTCGTGCTGGCGCTGGTGCCGCTGGTACGCGTGATCTGGCTGGGCTTTCAAGACCGGCTGGGCGCCAATCCGATCGAATTCATCACCCGCGCCAGCGGCGACTGGACGCTGTACTTCCTGTGCTTCACGCTGGCGATCACACCGCTGCGCCAGCTCAGCGGCCAGGCCTGGCTGCTGAAGCTGCGGCGCATGCTGGGCCTGTACTGCTTCTTCTATGCGTGCCTGCATTTCACCACCTTCATCTGGTTCGATCATTTCTTTGATCTGGCCGAGATGTGGAAAGATGTAAAGAAGCGGCCCTTCATCACGGTCGGCTTTACGGCCTTCGTGCTGCTGTGGCCGCTGGCGCTGACCAGCACGAATGGCATGGTGCGGCGCCTGGGCAAGCGCTGGCAAACGCTGCATCGGCTGATCTACCTGATTGCGGTCTTGGCCATCGTGCACTTCTGGTGGATGCGGGCCGGGAAGAACAATTTTGGTGAGCCCATCCTTTTCGGTAGCGTGATCGCATTGCTGCTGGGCGCGCGACTGGTATTTCGCTGGCGGCAGGCGAAAGCGGCGGCGCGCAGCCTCGTGGTCGAGGCTGCGCTGAAAGAGCCAGGCTGAGGAGAAGCGCTGAGGAGAAGCGCTGAGGGCAGGGCTGAGGGCAGGGCTGAGGGCAGGGCTGAGGGGGAAGGCGGTGTGGCGGCCTGAAGGCTCAGGCCGCTGACCACGGTTTACTGCGGGATGGTTTCGAGCGCAAATAGCTCGGCTGGCGTCTCGCGGCGACGGATCAGCGTGAAGCGATCGCCATCGACCAGCACCTCGGCCGCACGGCCGCGGGTGTTGTAGTTCGATGCCATCGTCATCCCATAAGCACCGGCCGACATGATGGCCAGCAGATCGCCGGCGTCGATCGCCAATGCGCGCCCGCGCGCCAGCCAGTCACCGGATTCGCAAACCGGGCCGACCACGTCATAGACCTTTGCATCCGATCCGCGTTGCTGCACTGCCTGCACGCCATGCCAGGCTTCGTACATGGCCGGACGCATCAGGTCATTCATTGCGGCATCGACGACGGCAAAATTCTTGCTGGCCCCATGCTTCAGGTATTGCACCTCGGTGATCAACACACCGGCATTGCCAACGATAGAGCGGCCGGGCTCGAACATCACGCTGATCGCTTTGCCGTCATATTTTTCCTTGCGCCAGCGGTCGATCCGCGCGAACAGGCGGCCCAGGTAGGCGCCGACGGCAACCGGTCGCTCATCGTCGTAGGTGATGCCGATGCCGCCGCCGATGTCGAGATGATGCAGGTCGATGTCGGCAGCATGCAGCTGATCGGCCAGCTCGATCACCTTGTCGAGTGCTTCGAGCAGCGGCGCATCATCCAGCAGCTGGGAGCCGATATGGCAGTCGATGCCGGTCACGTCCAGGTGTGGCAGGCCGGCGGCCACCTGATAGGTGGTGAGTGCATCCTCGAAGGCGATGCCGAACTTGTTGTCTTTCAGGCCGGTCGAGATGTAGGGGTGGGTCTTGGGGTCGACATCCGGGTTCACGCGCAGCGATACCCGCGCGCGCCGGCCGATGCTGCCGGCGACTTCGTTCAGCCGGTGCAGCTCGGGGATGGACTCGACGTTGAAGCACAAGATGTCATGCTCCAGCGCCAGCCGCATTTCATCACGGGACTTGCCGACACCGGAGAAAATCACTTTGCGCGGGTCGCCGCCGGCCGCGATCACGCGCAGCAGCTCGCCGCCGGAGACGATGTCGAAGCCCGAGCCGAGGCTGGCCAGGTGGTTCAGCACCGCGAGATTGGAGTTCGACTTTACCGAGTAACAGACCAGAGAGCCGGCATCACCACGACCATGGGCGCGGCAGGCATCGGCATACGCGCGGTAGTTTTCAGTCAGGCTGGCGCGCGAGTACACATAGGTGGGCGTACCGTAACGGGTGGCGATATCGGCAAGCGACACGCCTTCGGCGTACAGGGCGCCGTCACGAAATTGGAAATGCGACATGGTCAGGGCTGGCGGGATTTATCGAGCGTCGGCGGTTGCGCATTGAATTCGCTGTCCTGCGCCTGGTCGCGCGGCGGAGGACGGTCCGGCAGGTACAACGGACCGAACTGGCCGCAGCCGGCAAGGCTGGCCACAACGAGGGCCGCCATCGCCATTACAATGAGGCCGGATTTACGCATCAAAAACATCATTGGAGTGTAGCATGACCGAAACCGAATTCCTGGACCTGGCCGAGGCCGTGCTCGACCATATCGAGGCCGCCATCGAGCAGGCCGGCGAGGCCGCCGATGTCGATGTCGAATGCAGCCGCAGCGGCAATGTGCTGGAAATCGAATTCATCGATACCCGCTCGAAGATCATCGTCAATACGCAAGCGCCGATGAAAGAAATCTGGGTGGCGGCGCGTGCCGGCGGCTATCACTACCGGCTGGTCGACGGCCTCTGGCGCGACACCCGTGATGGCAGCGAGCTTTACGAAGCCTTGTCGCGGCTGGCCAGTGCACAGGGCGGACGTCCGCTTACCCTGTCGGCCTGACCCGCCCGGCCTTAGAACAGCTCGCTCTTCGGGCCGTCTTCGCGTTTTTCGGCCGGCTTGCCGTCAACTGCCTTGCCCTCACCGGCTTTGTCGTCGGCCGCGCCATTGATCGCATTTACCCCGCCGTTTTCCGCAAACTCGAAGTAGACGAGGTCCCCATTGTGGGTGCTGATACCGGGCGGTACTTCGCGCTCGATCACGGGGGCGTTCTGCAAGGCTTTTTGCATATAGCCTATCCAGATCGGCAAGGCCAGGCCACCGCCGGTTTCCTTGTTACCCAGGTTCCTCGGTTTGTCGAAACCTATCCACGCCACCCCGACCAGCTTTGGGTGATAACCGGCAAACCAGGCATCGATGGAGTCATTGGTGGTGCCAGTCTTGCCGGCGATATCGGGACGCTTCAGTGACAGGGCGCGGGTCGCCGTGCCGTACTTGACCACGTCCTTGAGCATGTTGTCGACCACATAGGCATTGCGCGCATCGATGGCGCGCAGGCTTTCGTCGCCGGCTTTTTCCGGTGTCACCTGGAACAGGGTCTTGCCATTGTTGTCCGTGATCCTGGAGATCAGGTAGGGGTTGACCTTGTAGCCGCCATTGGCAAACACCGCATAGGCGCCGGCCAGCTGCAAGGGCGTGACCGAGCCGGCACCCAGCGCCAGCGTCAGGTAAGGCGGATTTTTCTCCGGGTCGAAGCCGAAGCGGGTCACATATTCCTGTGCATACTGCGGGCCGATCTTGTCGAGGATACGGATGGACACCATGTTCTTCGACTTCGCCAGGCCCTTGCGCATCGTCATCTGGCCTTCGTATTTGCCGTCATAGTTCTTCGGCTCCCAGGCCTGGCTGCCGGTTTGCGTGGCATCGAAGGTGATCGGCGCGTCATTGACCAGCGTGCCCGGGCTCAGACCTTTTTCCAGCGAGGCCGAATAAATGAAGGGCTTGAATGAGGAGCCCGGCTGACGCCAGGCCTGGGTCACGTGGTTGAACTTGTTGCGGTTGAAATCAAAGCCGCCGATCAGTGCGCGAATCGCGCCGTCTTCTGCGTTGGCCGACACGAAGGCGGATTCCACCTCGGGCAACTGGATGATGGTCCAGCCCTTGTCCTCCTGCATCACGCGGATGATCGCACCGCGCTTGATGCGGCGGTTTGCCGGCACCTTGTCGGTCAGCGCGGAGGCTGCCGTGCCGAGGCCGGTTTCCTGGATCGTGATCTCTTCACCCGAGGCCAGCAAGGCCCGCACGGCCTTCGGGCTGGTGGTCAGCACGACGGCGGCGATCAGCCCATCGCTGTCCGGATGCTCGGCCAGTTCGGACTCGATGGCGGCCTCAGCGTCGGTCTTGCCGGCCGGGATGTCCATATAGCCTTCGGGACCGCGATAAGGCTGCCGCTTTTCATAGTCGAGCACGCCGCGTCGCAGCGCGAGGTAGGCCGCGTCCTGATCGGCCTTCGTGATGGTGGTAAACACATTCAGGCCGCGCGTGTACGCGTCGTCCTTGAACTGGTCATAGACCATCTGGCGCGCCATCTCCGACACGTACTCTGCGTGCACACCGAAGTCATTGCTGTCCATCTTGATCTTCAGCTGCTCATCGCGGGCCTGCTGGTATTGGGCGCTGGTGATGTAGCCGAGGTCGTGCATGCGCTGCAGGATGTATTGCTGGCGCCCCTTGGCGCGCTTCGGGTTCACCACCGGGTTGTTGGCCGACGGCGCCTTCGGCAGGCCGGCCAGCATCGCCGCCTCGGCCACCGTGATGTCTGAGAGCTTCTTGCCAAAGTAGATCTGTGCCGCCGATGCAAAGCCATACGAGCGCTGGCCGAGGTAGATCTGGTTCATGTACAGCTCGAGGATCTGGTCCTTGGTCAGCGTCTTTTCGATCTTCCAGGCCAGTAGCACCTCATACAGCTTGCGCTTGATGGTCTGTTCGCTGGAGAGGAAAAAATTGCGCGCCACCTGCTGCGTGATGGTCGAGGCGCCCTGGCGGCTGCCGCCCAAGGCGTTGTGGACGGCCGCACGCAGGATGCCCCAGTAATCGACGCCATGGTGCTCGTAGAAGCGGTCATCCTCGATCGCCAGCACCGCCTGCTTCATGACCTTGGGGATGTCTTTGTAGCGGACCAGGCTGCGACGCTCTTCGCCGAACTCGCCGATCAGCACATTGTCGGCCGAGAACACCCGCAGCGGTTGCTTGGGCTGATAAGTGGCCAGCGATTCGATGTCCGGCAGGTTCGGGTAAGCCATCATCAGCATGAAGCTGATCAGCAAGAATCCGATGATCGCAAGGCCAGACAAGGCACCGAACACGCTCAGCGCCAGTTTGGCGGGAGCCGGCAATTTTTTCGGACGCTTGCCGGAGGAAGCATCCCCGTCAGGGGTGTTCGTATTCATGCAGGGGAAAGGGACAATAAGCCACGTTTGACTGGGGTCATTATACCGGCAGGGCAGTTGCCGTCCTGCCGGCTTTGCGCCCATGCCCTGCCTTGCTTTCGAGTCACGGGCTGGAATTTCGTCCAGGCGCGATATCGCCGGCGGCAAGCCTTGAAGCACAAGCAAAGCGTCGGCTGCCGGCAACGATGCCATCGCCGGACTTTACATTTTGGAAAGCCTCTTGCTAGCATCCGCGACCACTTGGGACTGGGGATCAGGCGACCATGCACGCGGCGGCACAGGCAGACTGGCTTTCATTTTTTCACTGGCGCGGCGCGGGCGCAACGCCCGTCCTGGGTGTCGACCTGGCGACCACGGCAGTTCATGTCGTTGAGTTGCAGGCCACAACGCGCGGCCCGCGGATCTCGCACCATGCGCACGCGCCGCTGCAGCCGTCCGACTGGCGCCGGGCCGCCGAGGGCGATGCCGGCGGGCTGGTCGAGGCCTTGCGGCGGGCGGTCAAGGCCAGCGGCTCGCGCCTGAAGTCCGTCGCCCTCGCGCTGCCGGCCAGCGCCGTGATCACCCGGACATTGAGCCTGCCGCAGCCGGCGCATGACGAGGCGCTGGAAATGCTGGTCGAGGCTGACGCTGCCCAGTCCTTGCCCTTTCCGCGTGACGAGATCAGCCTCGACTTCGCTTCGCTGGGGCCATCGGCTGCCGCCGAGGGCATGATCGATGTGCTGCTGGTGGCGGCACGCAGCGAACGCATCGCCCAGCGCGTCGCATGGGCGGAAGAGGCTGGCTTGAAGGCGGCAGTCATCGGCGTGGAATCGCATGCCGTCGTGAACGCCGTCCACCAGCTGTGCGGCGATGACCGGTACGCGGAATCCCTCTTGCATTTTTCCGGCGACGGCGCGCACTGCCTGTTCGTGCGCGGTGAGCGCTTGCTGTTCGAGCGCGAGCTGGGCCAGCCTTTGCCTTTCAGTGACCGCATGAGCGAAGGCCCGTGGCTTGCCCCGCCGTCGGACTGGCTCGATGCCGCCTGCCGCGAGTGGCAGCGTCACAGTCAGCTGTTCGCCGCTGCCGCCGGCGATGTCGGTATCGATCGCCTGCACCTGGTTGGCGCCGGTGCATACGGACAGGCGCTGGCGGCCGGCATGCGCGAGCGGCTGGGCATCGATGTCGGCGTGCCCGACCCCTTCGCCTACTGGGCCAGCGCATCCGACCGCGCTGATGGCGATCGCGACGCCGCCTGTCTGCTGGCCTGTGGATTGGCGCTGAGCGGCTTGCCGGCATGATGGCGATCAATCTGTTGCCCTGGCGTGAGGCGCAGCGACGCGAGCGCCGCCGGCAATTCCATGCCTTGCTGTTGCTGGCCGCGCTGGCCGGCCTGGCGCTGGTGCTGCTGGCTAGTGCGCTCAACGCGCGCCGGCTGGCTATCCAGGAATCACGCAACCAATGGCTGCGCTCGGAAAACCTGAAGTTGGCCGCGCAGCTCGACGAGATTCGTCAGCTGGACCAGGCGTTGGCGCGGCTCGAAGCGCGACGTTCAGCCGTTGAAGCCCTGCAGCAGCAACGCGGCCAGGCGGTGCAATGGCTGTCTGCGCTGGCGGGCCGCGTGCCTGAAGGCATCGCGCTGCGTAGTGTGCGCCAGACTGAGCGCTTCACACTGGGCGGCTGGGCACAATCGAATGCCCGCGTCTCAGGCTTGCTGCGCCAGCTGGATGGCATGCCGGGCACGGCTGGCGTGCCCGAGCTGGTGGAGGTGAAGGCCGCCACGCTCGGGCAGGGACGCGAAGCCCGGCGGGTCTTCGAATTCGTGCTCACGCTGAAGCCGGCGCCGGCGCCGGCGCCGGGTGGCGGGCTGCCATGATGAGCGCCGGCATGCCAGCAGCGGATAGCGGCCCGAGCGAGGCTGGCCCGCAGGACAGCCAGGGGCGCAACCAATGGCACCACCGATGGCACCACCGATGGCGCCATCAATGGCGCTACCAATGGCGCGGCCTGCACGGCCGCCATCCGGCGCTGTGGCCGGTACTGCCGCGCGCCCTGTGCGCCTTGCTGTTGCTGGTGGCCGTGCTGCTGGCAGGCTGGCAGCTGCTGTGGCTGCCGCAATCGGAAGAGCTGGCCGCCGGCGAGCGGCAAGAGCAGCAATTGCGCGAAGAGTTCGAGCGCAATGCGGGCCGTGCGCGTGACCTGGATCGCTTGCGCCGCCGGCGTGCCGATGCACAGGCCCAGGTTGAGGCGCTCGAACGACAGCTGCCGGGCAAGGCGGAAATGGATGCGCTGCTGTCGGAGATTAACCTGGCCGGTGTCGCGCGCGGGCTGCAGTTCGAATGGTTCAAGCCCGGCAAAGAGCAGCTGTTCGATTTCTATGCCGAGCTGCCGATCGACATCAAGCTGTCGGGTCCTTTCCACGCACTGGCCGGTTTTGCCAGTGATGTTGCCAACCTGTCCCGCATCGTCACCCTCGACCGCATCGCCCTCGCGCCGGGGCGGGATGGCGCGCTCGCCTTCGACGGCATTGCCCGTACCTACCGTTATCTGGACCAGGAAGAACTGGCGGCGAGGGCAAGGGAAACCGGGCAGGCGCCGGAGGGCGCCGGCCGGCGCAAGCGCGAATGAGATGGCCTTGTCTGGCCTGGCTGCTGTGCGTGGGCGGCTGTACGCCCGAAGTCGGCGACGACTTGCGCGCCTGGGCAGCGGCCGTGCGTCGTGAAGCCCACGAGCCCGCGCGCGATGCGCCGGCGCCCGCCACGCCGGCCCGCTTTGCCTACGATCCGGCCGGCCGCCGTGATCCTTTCGATGTCTCGGGACTGTCGGTCGAGCTTGCCGAGGCCGACCGGGTGCTGCGCCCGGATGCCGGTCGCCCGCGCGAAGCGCTCGAAGCCTATCCACTGGAGAGCCTGCAAATGGTGGGCAGCCTGCGGCGTGACGGCAAGTCGGTCGCCCTGGTGCAGGCCGAGCAGCTGCTGCATCAGGTCCGGGTCGGCGACCATCTCGGGCAAGACGATGGCGAGGTGACGGCCATCAGCGAACAGGCCATCGCGATCGTCGAGCGCGTGCAGGATGGCAGCGGCCGCTGGCAGCGGCGCCAGGTGCAACTGGCGATACGCCCGGCGGGAGGCAAATGAGCCAGCCGCTTATCACGGAACGGGCCGCCTGGCGCAGCGGGTGGCGCCAGCGCTGCTGGCAGGCCAGTGCCGCGCGGCTCAGGCGGCTGGCGGCTCCGGTCACGGTCACGGTCATGCGCACGGTGATGCGCAAGGTCATGCACAAGACCGTGCTCACTGCGCTGCTCGCTGCGCTGCCGACAGGCTCGCCCGTACAGGCCGACACGCTCCCGTTGCCGGCGCTCGCCGCTGCGGGCGCCACGGAGGGCAATGCGATCGAGGCCGTCGACCTGCTGCGCGATGGCGGTCGCTACCTGCTGCGCCTGCGCCTCAGGCGCGCACTGGACGCAGCCCCCGCCAGCTTCGCCACGGGATCGCCGCCACGGGTGGTGCTGGATCTGCTCGATACCGTCAATGCCAGCGGATCAAATAGCCGACGGCTGGATGCCGGCGAGCTGCGCAGCGTGGACCTGGTGCAGGTGGCCGGTCGCACCCGCGTGGTGCTCAATCTTTCGCGCAGCCTGCCCTATGAGATCCGACGGCAAGGTCGCGAGCTGGTGCTGGCACTGGGCAATGACACTACCGGTGGCTCGACCTCCGGCACCTCGGCCGGCAGCGACGCCATGGCAGCGGACCGTATGGCCGAGATCGCCAGCGCACGCAACACGGTGCTGGACATCGATTTCCGGCGTGGCGATGAGCAGGCTGGGCGCGTGATCATCGACCTCGCGCAGGCGCAATCGGCCATCCATGTGCGTCGCCAGGGTCAAGTGCTTGTGGTTGACCTGATGAAGGCGGAACTGCCGGCCTCGCTGCGTCGTCTGCTGGATGTGCGCGACTTTGGCACCCCGGTGCAGGCGGTCAGCGCGACGGCCCAGGGCGACATGGTGCGCGTGACCATCACGCCGCAGGGCCCGTGGGAACACACGGCCTGGCAGACTGACCGGCGGCTGGTGGTCGAGGTGCGCCCGCTCAAGCCTGAACAGCGTGGCGCCGGGCGCAGCTTCCAGGGTGACCGGCTGTCGCTGAACTTCCAGAACATCGAGGTGCGCGCCTTGCTGCAGGTGATCGCTGATTTCACCGGGCTCAATGTCGTGGCCAGTGACAGCGTGGGCGGCAACCTGACGCTGAGGCTCAAGGACGTGCCCTGGGATCAGGCGCTCGACATCGTGATGCAGGCGCGCGGGCTGGACATGCGGCGCCATGGGAATGTGCTGTGGATCGCCCCGAAGGATGAACTGTTGACCAAGGAGAGACTGGAACTGGAGCAGCGCGCGCAGATCGCCGAGCTCGAGCCCCTGGTGACGGAAACTTTCCAGCTCAATTACCAGAAGGCCGACGCCTTCCAGAAAGTGTTTGGCCTCGATGGCGCGGCCAACCGGGGCAGCATCCTCTCGCGCCGCGGCAGCGCATCGGCCGAGCCGCGCACCAACAAGCTGTTCATTACCGATACGCCGTCCCGGCTGGACGAAGTCAGGCGACTGGTGCAGCTGACCGATGTGCCGACGCGCCAGGTGATGATCGAGGCGCGCATCGTCGAGGCCGACGACAAGTTCAGCAAAAGTCTGGGGGTGAAGCTGGGCTTCCTCGACCTGAACGCGGCACGCGGCGGCGGCAGCGCCGGCGTCAGGCTGGCAGGGGGCACGCGGCTGGCCGTCAGCGGCGGCTACCAGGGGGTCGGCGAGCAGACACTGCAGGCCGTGCCGACGCCGGGCAGCTATGCGCCAAACACGCAAATGGTGAACCTGCCGGCGGCCTCGATCAACAGCGCGGCGCCGGGCAGCCTGGGCATCAGCCTGTTTTCGCCGGGCGCGAACCGCTACCTGAACCTTGAGCTGTCGGCGCTGGAAGCCGATGGCAATGGCAAGATCCTGTCCAGCCCGCGCGTGGTGACGGCCGACCAGCAGCCTGCCGTGATCGAGCAGGGCGAGGAAATACCCTACCAGCAGGCGACCAGCAGCGGCGCCACGTCGATCACCTTCAAGAAAGCGAACCTGAAGCTGGAGGTCACGCCGCAGATCACGCCGGACGGGAATGTGATCCTGACTGTCGATGTGGCCAAAGATTCGCGCGGCACCGCAGTCGGTACCAGCTTTGCGATCAATACCAAGCATGTGAAGACCCAGGTCCAAGTCGAGAACGGCGGCACCGTGGTCCTGGGCGGCATTTTCACGCAAGAGAAACGCAAGGATGAGCTGAAGGTGCCGTGGTTGGGCGACATCCCGCTGCTGGGTCGGCTGTTCCGCAATAGCAGCCAGCTGGATAATCGCACCGAGCTGCTGATCTTCATCACCCCCAGCATCGTGACCGAGCCGCCGGCCCTGCGCTGAGCCGCCGGCCCCGTACCCGAGGGGGCGGATGGGATAAACTGTCGCCTTTCCCGGGCAGAAAGCCCGCTGGCTGCAAGATGCTGACTCCGACCACCAATATTTTCCTCGTCGGCCTGATGGGCTCCGGCAAGACCACGATAGGGCGCGCACTGGCCAAGAAGCTCAACCTGCGCTTTGTCGATGCCGACCATGAGATCGAGGCCCGCACCGGTGCCACGATCCCCCTGATCTTCGAGATCGAGGGCGAGGCCAGCTTCCGCCAGCGCGAAGCCGACGTGATCCGCGACCTGACCGCGCAGCAGGGCATCGTGCTGGCCACCGGTGGCGGCGCAGTGCTCAATGAGCAAAGCCGCCAGTACTTGCATGAGCGCGGCACCGTGGTCTACCTGCGCGCGTCGGTCAACAGCATCTTGCAACGCACCGGCCACGATCGCAATCGCCCCTTGCTGCAGACGGCCGACCCGCGCGCACGGATCGAGGAACTGTCCAGGCAGCGCACCCCGCTGTACCAGGAAGTGGCGCACATCACCATCGAGACCGGCCGCCCGAACGTGCAGTCGGTCGTGCAAAACATCCTCGCGCAGCTCGAACGCGCGGGCCAACAACCTTCCACTTCGGTTTCGCCGACGCCGCAGCATTCATGACTTCTCCCGCCAACGTCTTTGCCCAGCTGACCGTCGATCTCGGCGAACGCAGTTATCCGATCGTGATCGGCAGCCACTTGCTGGAGAACACGGATTTCGCGCGCCACGTCCCGGGCAAGCGCATCGCGATTGTCACCAACACGACTGTTGCGCCGCTATACCTGGAGCGCCTGTCGGCCATGCTGCAGGCGGCCGGCAAGCAGGTGTTCGCCGTCATCCTGCCGGATGGCGAAGAAGAAAAAAATGCCGACAACCTGATGCGCATCTTCACCGCGCTGCTCGAGCACAAATGTGACCGCAAGACCACGCTGGTGGCGCTGGGCGGTGGCGTCATTGGCGACATGACCGGTTTTGCCGCGGCCACCTACATGCGGGGCGTGCCTTTCGTGCAAGTGCCGACGACGCTGCTGGCCCAGGTCGATTCCTCGGTCGGCGGCAAGACAGCGATCAACCATCCGCTCGGCAAGAACATGATCGGCGCGTTCTACCAGCCGCAATCGGTGCTGGCCGACACCGCCACGCTGTCGACCTTGCCTGATCGCGAGCTGTCGGCCGGCCTGGCCGAAGTGATCAAGCATGGCGCCATCATCGACGCCGAATTTTTCCGCTGGCAGGAAGCCCATATGGCCGCCTTGTTGGCGCGCGAGGACGCCGCGCTTGCGCATGCGATCCGGCGCTCCTGCGAAATCAAGGCCGATGTCGTGCGCCAGGACGAACGCGAAGGCGGGCTGCGGGCCATCCTCAATTTCGGCCATACCTTCGGCCACGCGATCGAGGCCGGCCTCGGCTATGGCCAATGGCTGCATGGCGAGGCCGTCGGTTGCGGCATGGTGATGGCAGCCGACCTGTCGGTGCGCCTTGGCTATCTTGCGCCGGAGGACAAGGCGCGCATCGTGGCGCTGGTGCAGGCGGCCGGCTTGCCGACCGTCGCACCTGACCTCGGCGAAGAGCGCTGGCTGGAGCTGATGGAAGTGGACAAGAAGAACGAGGACGGCCAGATCAAGTTCATCCTGTTGAAGCCGCTCGGCCAGGCGGTGATCACGGGCGCGCCGAACGCAGCCCTGCGCGCCACGCTCTCAGCTTGCATCAAGGCCTGAGCGGCGCGCTGGCCACCGGCCGGCCCTGTGCCGGCCGGCCGCACGAGACTAGCAGCCGATCGCCCATCTGATCGTCTGTCCGACCGACCACCTGATCGACCAGCCGGGGATGTGCAGCACCATGAGCGACAACTACGAAGACCACCTGGCGCCCTATGCGGCGCGCTCCGCCGCAGCGCGTGGGCGTGCCATTCCGGAGGCCTTGCCGGAGACGCGCAGCGAATTCCAGCGTGACCGTGACCGCATCATCCATTCGACCGCGTTTCGCCGGCTTGAGTACAAGACCCAGGTCTTCGTCAATCATGAGGGCGACCTGTTCCGCACCCGCCTGACGCACAGCATCGAGGTGGCGCAGATTGCGCGCTCGCTGGCGCGCAATCTGCGGCTCAATGAAGACCTGGTCGAGGCCATTTCGCTTGCGCACGACCTCGGGCATACACCGTTCGGCCATGCCGGGCAAGATGCGCTGAATGCCTGCATGAAGGATTACGGCGGCTTCGAGCACAACCTGCAGAGCCTGCGCGTGGTCGATACGCTGGAACAGCGCTATGGCGCCTTCGACGGCCTGAACCTGACCTTCGAGACGCGCGAGGGCATCCTCAAGCATTGCTCGCTGCCGAATGCCCAGCAGCTGGGCGACGTCGGCCGCCGCTTCATCGACAAGCAGCAGCCGGGGCTGGAGGCGCAGCTGACCAACCTCGCCGACGAGATTGCCTACAACAATCATGACATTGACGATGGCCTGCGCTCCGGCCTGCTGACGGTCGAGCAGTTGGGCGAGGTGGGCTTGTACGCACGCCATCATGCAGAAGTGGCACAGCAGTTCCCGGGCATTTCAGGGCGCCGCGCCATCAATGAAACGGTGCGCCGCATGATCAATGCGCTGGTGGTTGACCTGATCCGGACCTCGCGCGCCAATATCGAGCAGGCCGGCGTGCAGTCGATTGATGAGGTGCGCCAGGCGCCGCCACTGATTGCCTTCTCGGACGGCATGAAGCAAGAGGCGCAGGCGCTGAAGCGTTTCCTGCGCAAGAATCTGTACCAGCACTACCAGGTCAACCGGATGACCAGCAAGGCGCGCCGCATCATCACCGACCTGTTCGGTATTTTCCTCAGCGGCCCGCAGCTGCTGCCGCCGGATTATCAGATCGACGGTGACGACAAGTTCGAGCAGGCGCGCAAGGTTGCCGACTATATTGCCGGCATGACCGACCGCTATGCGATGCGCGAGTACCGGCGCCTGTTCGCTGTCGACGAGATCTGATCCGCAGCGCCCGGTGCCCGACGCCCGCCAGCCTAGGCCAGGTCGCGCAGCGGGTGGGCGTAGTCCGGCCACGCGCTGTCGAAGAAATGCTCGACCATTTCGCGGGTGACGCCGGCCAGTGTCGGCGGACTCCAGCGCGGCGCGTGGTCCTTGTCGATCGCCAGTGCGCGCACTCCCTCCAGCACTTCCCCATGCTCGAAGCAGCGTCGGACCAGCGTGCGCTCCATCCGCAGGCAGTCGGCCAGGCCCAGCTGCCTGCCGCGCCGCAGCTGCTCCAGGGTCACGCTCATCATCAGCGGCGAGCGCTTGTGCAGAGTGGCCAGGGTCTTTGCGGCAAACTCGCTGCCGTCGCCGGCCAGTGACGCCATGATGGCCTGCACCGAGTCGTGCCTGAAGTGGCGATCGATGGCGTCGCGCGACTGCGCCAGCCGGCTGGCCGCCGGGTCGGCTTGTCCGGCAAAGGGGCCGGCGAAGTCGCGTGCGACGCCTGCCGCCTGATCGGCAGCCACGATCGCCGTCACCGCTGCCGCCAGCTCCGCGCCCGGCACGAACAGATCGGCCAGGTCCGCGTAGATCGCATCGGCCGCGCCGATCATCTCGCCGGTCACGCCGAGGTAAGTGCCGATCTCGCCCGGCGCACGTGACAGGAACCAGCTGCCGCCGACATCCGGGAACAGGCCGATGCCGGTCTCGGGCATGGCCATCTTCGTGCGCTCGGTCACGATCCGCAGCCGCGCTTGCGGGCCGGCCTGCGCGATCCCCATGCCGCCGCCCATCACCACGCCGTCCAGCAGCGCGATGTAAGGCTTCGGATAGTGGTGCACCAGGTGATTCAGCGCATATTCTTCATTGAAAAAATCCTCGACCAGTGCCGCGCCTTCCGGATGGCTGGCCAGCCCCTTCTGATGGAAGAAGCGAATGTCGCCGCCGGCGCAGTAGGCGCGTTCGCTGCTGCCTTTCACCAGTACGGCGCGGATGGCCGGATTCTCGCGCCAGTCGATCAGGGCGCGGGTCATGGCGCGCACCATGTCCAGCGACAGGGAATTGAGGGCGGAAGGGCGGTTCAGCGTGATGATGCCGGTGTGGCCGTCGACGGCGGTCAGGACATGCTCGGTCATAGGGTCAATGCGTGAAATTGGGAAAGATCGGCTAGTGTAGCGGCCCCGGCGGGCGCGGCCTTCGTGACTGGAAAAGCGGGCAAAAGGCGGGCAAAAGGCGGGCAAAAGGCGGGCAACAAAAAAGGGCGCTGCCGCGCCCTCGGGGGTAAGCCTTAAGGCTCAGGCCGCTTCGGCGGTCGGGCCTTCGTAACGGCGTATCCCTTCATGCTGATGATCCTGGATCTTGTCCTTGTGGCGTAGCACCTGGCGATCGAGCTTATCCATCAGCAGGTCGATGGCCGCATACATATCCTGGGCCTCGCTTTCGACATGCAGGTCCTTGCCGCGCATGTGCAGGTTGATCTCGGCTCGCTGTCGCTTCTCTTTTTCGGTATTGGCATCGACGGCGAGGGTGACGGTAATGTCGATCACGTTGTCGAAATGGCGCGTGATGCGCTCCAGCTTGTTCTGTACATACTCCCTGAGGGCGGGAGTCAGTTCCACATGGTGACCGCTGATCTTGAGATTCATACACAGCACTCCTTGGCAAAGCGTTGCTGGAGGATCCGTCAGGTACCGCCGGCAGGCAGGCCGGGCAGAACGCAGCAACGGTGAAAAATCGCGTGAATCGAAAAGCTGGAAATGGCTGACCGTATCTGAAACTATCTGACTTAAAGGGACTTGCGCAGGTTGACCGGCGGAATCTTCAGGGCCTCGCGATACTTGGCGACGGTGCGCCTCGCAACGACCATTCCCTGTTCAGCCAGCATGTCCGTGATCTTGCTGTCGGAAAATGGGTTCTTGGTGTCCTCGGCTCCTATCAGTTGTTTGATCAACGCTCGGATTGCAGTAGAGGAGGCTTCGCCACCGGCTTCCGTGGCCACATGGCTGCCAAAGAAATATTTCAACTCGAACATCCCATGCGGGGTCAGCATGTATTTCTGAGTCGTGACACGGGAAATGGTGCTCTCGTGCAGGCCCAGTGTATCAGCAATTTCACGCAGAACAAGGGGGCGCATCGCCACTTCGCCATGCGAGAAGAAATTGCGCTGCCGCTCGACGATGGCCTGGGCCACCCGCAGGATGGTGTCGAAGCGCTGGCGCATGTTCTTGATCAGCCATTTGGCCTCCTGCAGCTGGGACGACAGCGAGCCCTCGCCTTTGTTTTGCTTCAGGATATTGGCGTACATCGCATTGACCCGCAGCTTGGGCATCACGTCCCGGTTCAGGGTTACCTGCCAGCCACCTTTTGATCGTTTGACAATCACGTCCGGCACCACGTAAT
>JACCDG010479436.1_pt1 | contig 22364 bp, 16 predicted proteins | sample 7442471 | NCBI WGS metagenome assembly JACCDG01 (sample SAMN15323444, study PRJNA562643) | freshwater metagenome | isolation source: river surface water | place: USA:Blue River Watershed | collected 2017-08-17 | reverse complement strand
GCCAGTTTTGTGCCGGTGCGTGGCCGAGGCTCGCGCGTGTGGGATCAGCAAGGCAAGGAATACATCGACCTGGCCGGCGGCATTGCCGTGAGCTGTGTTGGCCACACGCATCCGGCATTGATCGAGGCGCTGACCAAACAGGCCAACCAGATCTGGCACCTGAGCAATGTGCTGACCAACGAGCCGGCTTTGCGTCTGGCAAGCAAGCTGGTGGATGCCACCTTTGCCGAGAAGGTATTTTTTGCCAATTCCGGCGCCGAGGCCAACGAAGCGGCATTCAAGCTGGCGCGCCGGTATGCCATCGAGAAATTCGGCCCGGAAAAGATCGAGATCATTTCCTTTACCAATTCCTTCCATGGCCGGACTTTCTTTACCGTGACCGTTGGCGGACAGCCAAAATATTCCGATGGCTTCGGCCCGAAGCCGGAAGGCATCACGCATTTGCCGTATAACGACATCGCCGCGCTGGAAGCCGCGATTTCCGACAAGACCTGTGCCGTGGTGATGGAGCCGATGCAGGGTGAGGGCGGCGTTACACCCTCGACCAAGGCATTTATCGAAGCCGCACGCGCGCTGGCCACCAAACACAAGGCACTGCTGATTTTCGATGAAGTGCAGACTGGCGTCGGCCGCACCGGCTCACTGTTTGCCTATCAGGAATACGGCGTAACACCGGATATCCTGACCAGCGCCAAAGGTTTGGGCGGCGGTTTCCCGATTGGCGCGATGCTGACCACCAGCGAGATCGCCAGCCATTTTGCCGTGGGCGTGCATGGCAGCACCTACGGCGGCAATGCACTCGGCTGCGCAGTGGCCGAGGCGGTGATCGATATCGTCAACACCCCCGAGGTGCTGGCTGGCGTCAAATCCAAACATCAGCGTTTTGTAACTGCCTTGCGTGCGATTGGCGAAAAATACGACTGCTTCAGCGAAGTGCGTGGCATGGGTTTGCTGATTGGCGCTGCACTCAAACCGGAATATGCCGGTAAGGCCAAGGATTTCATGAACCTTGCAGCTGAAGCCGGGCTGATGATCCTGCAGGCAGGCCCGGATGTTTTGCGTCTGGCACCGTCGCTGTTGATTGAGGATGCTGACATTGATGCTGCAATGGCAATCCTTGATGGCATAGCCGCAAAAGTCACTGGCAAATAACCACGACTGAATCGAGGCAACAAGGCCGGCGAATATGCCGGCTTTTTTGTAGCTTCTTTCTGTCACCTTGATCAACCATAATCAGGGAAGGAGACCTGAATGTTGATCGTTCGACCTTCCCAGCCTGCTGATCTGGCCGCGATTGAGTTGATTGCGCGCCAATCCCCCCCCGGCGTGACTTCGTTGCGCGCCCCGCGTCAGCTATTGGCCGAACATATTGATGCATCATGTGCCGCGCTCGAAGAACGGGTGACTTGCCCCGGCGACCAGCGTTATCTGCTGGTGCTGCAGGATAGCCACAGCCAGCAGGTGATCGGCGTAGCCGGCATGGTGGCTGCGGCGGGGCTGGTTGAGCCGTTTTACAACTACCGGCGCGAAACACTGGTGCATGCCTCGCGGCCGCTGGGCATTCACCATCAGGTGGAAGTGTTGTCGCTGTGCCACGACCTGACCGGCCATTCGCTGCTGCATGCCTTTTCAATCCTTGGGTCGCATCTCGATTTGCAGAGTGCCGATCTGCTATGCCGTGCGCGCTTGTTATTTGCCGCCGCCCACCCGCAGCGTTTTGCTGCCGACTGGGCGTGTGAGTTGATCGGCCCGTGTGATCAGCACGCCCGTTCGCCGCTGTGGGATAGCCTTGGCCGGCATTTTTTCGGGCTGGATTATCTGCAGGCGGAAGAATATTGTGCCGCCAAAGGCCGCGCCTTTATTGCCGAACTGCTGCCGCAACACCCGATTTATGTCTCGCTGCTGACACCTGCCGCCCAGGCTGCGCTCGGGCAATCGCACCCGGCGGCGCAATGGTCGCGCGGCATTCTCGAAAACGAAGGTTTTCGCGTCAGCCGTTATGTCGATATTTTTGACGGTGGTCCGGTGCTGCAGGCGCGTTTTGCCGATCTGCGCACGGCCAGGGGCTGCCACCGGGTAACGGCGCGTGTGGTCGACAAACTCGCCAGCGGCGTGCCGCAATTGCTGGCGAATGCCGCACTCGGTGGTTTTCGTGCCACCTTTGCCGCCGCAGCGCTGGATAGCGAACAGGCCGAGGCCATGATTGAGGCCGACACCGCGCGTGTTTTGCAGATTGCTTCGGGCGACAGCCTGCTGCTGGTGCTGGAAGGGGGCGGCGATGCTGGTTCGTTCGATTAGCCGCCACGACCTGCCGGCCATGGTGGCGCTGGTACAGCGTGCCGGCGTGGGCCTGACCAGCCTGCCGTCAAATATCGAACGGCTGACACGGCGTATCGACAACTCGGTGGCCTCTATCGCCGGCGAGCTGGAAACCGCCGACGCCGAATACCTGTTTGTGCAGGAAGATGAAACCAGCGGCGAAGTGGTCGGCCTGTGTGCGATAGCCGCTGCGGTGGGCCTGCGTGCACCGTGGTATCACTACCGGCTCGGCCTCTCGGTGCATGCCGCGCAAGAGCTCGGCATTTATCGCCAGTTGCAGACATTGTTTCTTACCAACGACCTGACCGGCTGCTCCGAGCTGTGCTCGCTGTTTCTGCGCGACGACTATCGCCACAGCAATAACGGCAGCCTCTTGTCCAAATCGCGCTTGCTGTTTCTGGCCGAGTTCCGCGAGCGTTTTGCCGAGCGGGTGATAGCCGAAATGCGCGGGGTATCGGATGCACAGGGCCGCTCGCCTTTCTGGGATAGCCTGGGGCAGCATTTTTTCCGCATGGCGTTTTCACAGGCCGATTATCTGTCGGGTGTCGGTGACAAATCCTTCATTGCCGAGCTGATGCCGCAACACCCGGTTTACAGCGCCCTGTTGCCGGAAGACGCACGGGCGGTGATCGGCGAGGTGCATCCGCACACCCGGCCGGCGCTGGCAATGCTGAAAAGCGAAGGTTTTCAGGATAGCGGTTATGTCGATATTTTTGATGCCGGGCCAACGGTGATTACGCCGCTGGCGCAGATTCGCGCAGTGCGCGAAAGCGATGTTTACCCGCTTTTGGCCGGCGCGGTGAATGAAGGCGAGTTGTGGCTGTTGTGCAACCGCAATCTGGTGAATTTCCGTGTCTGCCTGTCGCCGGTGTTGTATTGCGAAGATGCGCTGCAAGTGCCGGCCGAAACGCTGCAGCGGCTGCAACTGGCTGCGGGTGACACGGTACGCGCCGTGCCGCTGGTGGCGCAGAGAAAGGACAAAACATGAGCTTGTTGCTGGACGGATGTTGGGTGGACGGCCATGGTGGCGCATTTGCCAGCCGCAATCCGGTGACGCAGGCCGAAGTCTGGTCTGGCTGCGCCGCCAGCCCGCCACAGGTTGAGGTAGCCGTTGCCGCAGCGCGCCGCGCTTTTCCCGCCTGGCGCGATACCCCACTGACAGAGCGGATAGCGCTGCTACGACGCTTTGCCGAACTGCTGGCGCAAAACAAGCCTGCACTGGCGGAGCAGATTGGCCTGGAAACCGGCAAGCCGCGCTGGGAGTCGCTTACCGAAGTGCAGAGCATGATCGCCAAGGTGGATATCTCGCTCAAGGCATTGGCCGAACGCAGCGGTGAGCGCAGTGCGGTGATGGGTGATGCGCAGGCGGTGCTGCGGCATCGGCCGCACGGCGTGGTGGCGGTATTCGGGCCATATAACTTTCCCGGCCACTTACCCAATGGCCACCTGGTGCCGGCGCTGCTGGCCGGCAATTGCGCGGTGTTCAAACCATCCGAGCTGACGCCGGGCGTGGCCGAACTGACGGTGCGCCTGTGGCTGCAGGCCGGTTTGCCGCCGGGTGTGCTCAACCTGCTGCAGGGCGGGCGCCACACCGGCATGGCGCTGGCCGGGCATCCGGATATCGACGGCCTGTATTTCACCGGCAGCGCCAATGTCGGCGTGGCCTTGCATCAGCAGTTTGGCGGCCAGCCGCAAAAAATCCTGGCGCTGGAAATGGGCGGCAACAACCCACTGATTGTGCAGGACGTCGCCGATATCGACGCCGCCGTGCACCACATCGTGATGTCGGCTTTCCTCTCTGCCGGCCAGCGCTGCACCTGCGCACGGCGCCTGCTGCTGCCCGACGACGATAGTGGCGAAGCGTTGCTGCAACGGCTGCTGACGGTGGCACACCGCATCAAACCCGGTGCGTGGGATGCCGAGCCACAGCCATTCATGGGCGCGGTGATCAGCGCCGCCGCCGCGCAGCAATTGCTGGCCGCACAGCAGGCGCTGGCCAGTGCCGGCGCCCATGCCTTGCTGCCGATGCAGTTGCAGCGGCAGGACAGCGGCCTGCTGTCGCCGGGCATTCTCGACGTATCGTCGATCGCCGATCTGCCGGATCAGGAATATTTTGGCCCCTTGCTGCAAGTGCAGCGTTACCGCGATTTCGACCACGCTTTGCAGCTGGCCAACGCCACACGCTTCGGCCTGTCGGCAGGGCTGATTTCCGATTCTGCCGAGTTGTATCAGCGTTTCTGGCGCGAATCCCGCGCCGGCATTGTCAACTGGAACAAGCCGCTCACCGGCGCCAGCAGCGCCGCGCCGTTTGGTGGGGTGGGGCTGTCCGGCAACCATCGGCCCAGCGCCTGGTATGCCGCCGATTATTGCGCCTATCCGGTAGCCGGGCTGGAAGCAGAAAAGCCGCTGCTGCCGGCCGATGTGGCGCCAGGGCTGGATCTGAGCTGAAAGGGAGTGCATGAACGCCACACGCGAAGCCAATTTTGACGGACTGGTTGGCCCCACCCACCATTACGGCGGCCTGTCGTATGGCAATGTCGCCTCGCAGGCTTCCGGCAAATCGGCATCCAACCCGCGCCAGGCGGCATTGCAGGGGCTGGAAAAAATGTGGGCGCTGGCGCAGCGCGGCTTGCTACAAGGGGTGTTGCCGCCGCAGGCACGGCCGGATGTCGGCACGCTGCGGCGCATCGGCTTTCATGGCAGCGATGCCGAAGTGGTGCAGCAGGCCGCCACACAAGCGCCATCCTTGTTGTCGGCGTGTGCCTCGGCCTCGTCGATGTGGACCGCCAACGCTGCCACCGTGTCGCCCTCAGCCGATAGCCTGGATGGCAAAGTGCATTTCACCCCGGCCAACCTCAACAGCAAATGGCACCGTAGCATCGAGCACCCGTTTACCGCCGCCTGCCTGCGGCGCATTTTTGCCGACTCACAGCATTTCACGCATCACCCGGCCTTGCCCGAACACCCGGCGTTTGGCGACGAAGGCGCCGCCAACCACACCCGGCTGTGCAGCGATTATGGCGCACCCGGCGTGCAGCTGTTTGTGTATGGCCGCAGTGCCTTTGGCAGTGAGGTGCTGCAGCCACAGCGTTATCCGGCGCGGCAAACGCGTGAGGCGTGCGAGGCGCTGGTGCGGCTGCACCGCCTGCCAGAATCGCGCGTGGTGCTGGCGCAGCAACACCCGTATGCGATTGATGCCGGCGTGTTCCACAACGATGTGATCGCAGTCGGCAATCGCAAGCTGCTGCTGTTGCACCAGCACGCTTTTCTCAATCAGCCGGAAGTGCTGCAGCAACTGCGCCAGCAACTGGGCGAGGGCGTGTTGCAGGTGGCGCAGGTGGATGAACACGTGCTGCCGCTGGAAGATGCCATCAGCAGTTATCTGTTCAACAGCCAGCTGTTGACGCTGGCCAATGGCGACACGCTGCTGGTGTGCGCCGAAGAATGCCGCGCCAACCCGCGCGTCTGGGATTACCTCAACAGCCTGCGCGGCAATCTGCTGGCGGATATCCAGTGTTTCGACCTGAAACAGTCGATGCGCAACGGCGGTGGCCCGGCCTGCCTGCGGCTGCGCGTGGTGCTGTCTGCCGCCGAGCAGGCCGCCGTGTTGCCCGGCGTGTGGCTCACTGCGGCGCTGTATCAACAACTGCGCGGCTGGGTGGATGCGCATTACCGCGATCACCTCACTGAGGCCGATCTTGCCGACCCGCAATTGCTTTACGAATCCCATACTGCGCTCGACCAGCTGACGCAGATCCTCGGCCTCGGCAGCCTTTATCCATTCCAGCAGGAGCCGACATGAGTGCCACATTGTTATTGCGCTGGCTGCCAGCGTTGCTGGCAGGGGAAGATCACATCGCCGAAACCGGCGCCTTGCCGGATGGCACACGCTGGGCGGTGCTCGACGAAGGCGTCTTGCTGCTGGAGCCCGCCGACGAATCGGCGGCGCAGATTTGCCTGCTGCTGTCGTGCGGCATCCACGGCAACGAAACCGCGCCGATTGAAATGCTAGACCGCCTGCTGCAGCAACTGGCCAGCGGCGTGGTCAGCAACCCGGCGGCGCGGGTACTGCTGATATTCGGCAACCCGGCGGCGATACGTGCCGGCGAGCGTTATCTGGACGACGACCTGAACCGCCTGTTTGGCGGCAAACACCGGTTTTATCAGGATTCACGCGAGGCGCGCCGCGCCGCCTTGCTGGAGCAATACGCACAGCGTTTTTTTGAAATGGGGCAGGGGCAAAGGCTGCATCTGGATTTACACACCGCCATCCGCGCCTCGTATTACCCCAAATTTGCCATCTGCCCGGCGCAGGGCAACACCCCTTACATCGACAGCCTGCTCGGCCTGCTGCAGGCGGTGGATGTCGGCACCTTGCTGCTGCAGCCGCAGCCGTCGAATACCTTTTCTTCCTACTGCGTCAGCCAGTTTGGTGCCCGCGCGCTAACACTGGAACTCGGTCAGGCGCGGCCCTTTGGCAACAATCAAAGCCTGCCGCTGGATGAATGGCTGGCGCTGCTGCAACGCCTGCTGCAGGGGCAGCTGCCACCCGCCAGCGCGCCGCTCGATATCCACCGTTTTGCCGTCACCCGCGAGGTGATCCGCACGAGTGAACAGTTTGTGTTGCATCTGGCCGACGACGTTGCCAACTTCACGCCGCTGCCGGCCGGTTATCTGCTGGCGGAAGATGGCGCACAACAAACCATCGTTGCTGCCGGTGAACATATCCTGTTCCCCAATCCTGCCGTCAAAGTGGGGTTGCGTGCCGGTATTCTGGTTACCCGGATTGATGCGTGAACAACAAGCGCAAAGCCCGATTAACCCATAGGCGGCTGCCAGGCCCTGCAGGCCGCACTGGTATTGATCTGCAGCCAAGCCTGCAAGGCAATGCCGGCCTGGCTTGCAGCGCACCGATACAGGGTGGCAATTGATACGCCCGCGTGAAGTTTGAGCCAGTCAAGATTGCTTCCCCTTCAAGGCACAGTCGCAGAAATAAGGTCGCCTGCTTTTGTGGCGGAATCTCTTCAACAGGGGGCAGGGGGGCAGGCAACATGGCGTGCACCGGCAAAATCAGCACGAAAAAAAACGCCCGGCAAAATATGCGGGGCGCTCAATTTAACCACTGGAGATACACAAGCAGAAGGCATAACCTTCTGAGCCGTATACTCCCACTTATCGGCTTCCGGGGGCTTGATCCACGTCAAGCAATCGCGTCGCAACGCGCTACCAGCGGGCTTTTCAAGCAATTCAGTTCAAATAACGCCGGGCCGACTCAAAACGGCTGGAAAAATAGCCGCTTTTCAGACTGCTGACCTTGATATGACTATTGGTGCGCGGGGCGTGCACAAAGCGGTCTTCACCGATATAAATGCCCACATGTGAAAACGGCTTGTTGCGCGTGTTGAAAAACACCAGGTCACCCGGCTCCAGCTCGCTGCGGTCGATCTCCTTGCCCAGCTGCGCCATCGCCGCGGCATTGTGCGGCAGATTCATCCCCACCGCCTGCTTGTAGATGTAACTCACCATGCCGCTGCAATCCAGCCCGCTTTCCGGATTGGCGCCGCCCCAGCGGTAATTGATATTCAGCAGCCCCAGCGCATACAACACCACCTCCATCGCCGTTGCATCCGCCGGCACCCCATCGCGTACCGAATCCAGCACCGGTTTGGCCGGCGCGGCCGAAGCCAGCATGGTCGTCGCAGGCGTGCTGCTGGCCCTGGTTTTCACCACCTTCGGCGGCTGGCTGGCACATGCTGTCAACGCCAGCATCAGGCTGCCGGCCACAATCGTCTGTTTGGTTCGCATGGGCGCAACTCCCAACTAATAAAACACTTTAATTATAGAGCATCAGCCACTGTTTTTTAAGGATAAAGTGGCTTTTTTGTTGTGTGCTGAAATATTGGGATGGCGGCTAAGTGACTGGTTACATGGAGATTTGCCGTGTGCTTGTTTGCTGGATAGCGACAGCGTTGGGGCAGATTTATTGCGACCGGTCTGATGTAACACTTTCCTTTACTGCGCAATCTAGGTAGTTACGGCTAGCTGTTGCGTGCAATAATTTATTACGTAAAAATGCCAAAAAAATGCAACACCCAGATAATTGCCCGATGTCTAGGCCAAGTTGAAATGTCCGGGTTCTGGCTAAATTGAAATGTCCGGTTTTGATCCGTCCGAACTCCTATGCCTCGCGACCACACTGAACTCATGATAGGCGATACCGTTCCTTCCAGATCAGCAATCCGGCAGCACTCGGCCAGAATCTGCCTGTCACCAACTCTTCGAAGCTGTCATTCGAAGGTCTGAATGACTCTGAAAGCTGCCGCGTAGCCAATTCGCTCTCGTCGTCCGACGATGACTGTCGACAGCACAGTGATAAACGGCTGCTTTGCTCAGGATTTCGGACACGCTGCGCTACGCGCAGCCTGCGGTTGAGCAAGGCTATCACTTATCCACCTGTCCGAATTTCCGGGGCCGGCTATGCAAGCAAAGGGTCCGTTGAGTCCTCACTTACTCCCTGGTCAGCGACGTCATCAGTTGCCAACGCCTGCTCCGGAGGGAAAGCCACTACCTTCCTCGACTCATCGAACGCTGCCGGCTAAGGGCGCCCGCACTTGATGTGCCTTACTCCATAGCCAGGATCACAGCAACCGACTTTTCGTAGACATAATATGTCTTGACATTTTATGTCGAAAATCTAACAATGCAACTCATAACATTACGTTTTTCGTATAGAAGGAGACGGAACGTGGATTTCAATCAGCGCATCGAGTTGGCAGCCACTCAGGTGTCGGCTCGTTTTAGTGACGCCGAGGTGCAGTTGCAGCCGATACCCGGTGAAGTAGATGTGGTCGAAATCACCATTGAGGGCCGGGAATCGTTACCGATTTTTATTACCCGTTCCGACAGTCAGATGTTGTGTATCTGCTACCTGTGGACCGACGCCGAGGTCGACCCGGCGCAACGGGTGGCTTTGCTCGAAGCGATGCTTGATCTGAATATTTCGATCCCGCTGTCAGGCTTTGGCCGTATTCAGGACAAATATGTGCTGTATGGCGCGCTCGCCTGTCATGCGACGGCAGACGATATCGCGCTGGAACTGGTCAATCTGAGCGACAACGCCGTTGATGCGCTGGACGCCATGGCCGAATACTTGATCTAAGGAGGCGACGATGAACGTATTCAACAAGATCCTTACCGCCCTGCGTGGCAGTGTGCGTGAAATCGGTGAAAGCATGGTCGATGCCAATGCGACGCGTATCTATGAACAGGAACTGGTCGAAGCGAAACAACATCTGGCCCAGGCCAAGCAGGATTTGACGCTGGTCATGGCAAAGCAGATGCAAGCGGAGCGGGAAATCGGCCGTTTGCAGGCAGAAGTCGAACGTTATGAAAGCCATGGCGCCGAAGCACTGGATAAATCCCAGCCGCAGCTCGCCGAAGAAGTGGCTGGCCATATCGCGTCGCTGGAACGTGAACTGGCTGAACAAACCCAGGCGCGCGATAGCTTTGGCGCCAATGTCGTTCGGCTGAAGGAATTGATTCGCCAGACCGAATACAAGCTGCGTGAACATGAACGCGAATTGGCCATGGCGAAAACCACCGAGAGTGTCTATCGTGCAACACGGTCGATCTCGCAGAGCATGAGTGGTGGTGGCTCAAAAATGATCGGTGCCAAAGAGTCGCTGGACCGCATCAAACAACACCACGCAGATCTGGCTGATCGCATGACGGCGGCTGAGCAACTGGATGCTGAGATCGGTGACAAAGCGCTGGAAGCGAAGCTGGCTGCGGCAGGCATTGGTGAAGACGCGGATCGCAAGCAGGCAATCCTGGCGCGGCTTGCCGCTCGGCGTGCCGGGCAGGATGCGAAACCGCAAACGGGCGAATGAATCATGCCGAAAAAGATGCCAGAGCGCTGGCAAAGTTCGGCGGGCGCCATCAAGGCGGTGCAGGTCGCCTTTGATGTGGAAGAACGCGTATTGACCGCGGTGCGGCGCGCGGCGTTCGACAACAATCTGTCGGCATCGGAGCAGATCCGCCAGGTACTGGGCTTGCCGGTGGCGACCAAACCGAAGCGGCCACGCCTGACGGTTTCGCTGTCTGATGAAGACTATCAGTTGTTGGCGGAACGTTACGGTATTGCGCCGGAACGAAAGCTGGAAATCAAGGAAAAGGTCACCGCCGATCTGATTCTTTTCGCCGATAATGAAGAGTGACGCCAATAAGCAGGCTGCCCGAACAATACGAAAAATGGGAGCAAAGACCGATGCCGCTGTGGTTTGAAGCCCTGTCGAGTTATCCGACGGCGATCTATAGCACCTTGTTGCTGGTGGTATTGATTTACTGGCTGGCCGCTATTGCCGGGGTAGTCGATTTCGATCATTCACAGATCGATCACGATCTGGACACCCACGTCGATAACGATGCCAGTGATATCAGCTTGGTGGCGAGCTGGGTGCTGGCGATGGGTCTGAACGGCGTGCCGTTTTCGATGGTGGTCAGCCTCCTGGTGTTTTTTGGATGGCTGATCAGTGCGTTGACCGGTGAATATCTTCTTGCCGGCGTGCCGACGCTGCCGCTGCGTTTTCTTGCCGGCACGGCGACGCTGGTGATCAGCTTCGCATTGTCCCTGTTATTGACCGCACGCGTAGTGCGCCCGCTGCGCGGCCTGTTTGTCACTCACCACGCAGTGGGGAATGCCAGCCTGGTAGGCGGAACCTGCCGAGTGCTGACACTGACCGTTGATGAGCGGTTTGGTCAGGCCGAGGTAATGAATGCAGGCACTGCAATCAATATCCGCGTGTCGGCGCCAACGCCTAATTCGCTGAGCAAAGGTTCGACGGCTCACATCATCAGCTACGAACCTGCTACGCAGCGCTACGAAATTGCCCCGGCCGACCCGCCCGGACACTAATCACGCCGCTCAATCGGCCGGCCTGGCCATTCACCGTTCAATCGCATCAACCGCAGTAAACAGGGGATATTATGGAAATCATGCTGATCGCAGCAGGCGTACTTGCCGTCTTAATTTTTGGCGCCTTCGTCTTGTTCGCCAAGTTCTATCACAAGGTGGAACAAGGCCGGGCCATGATCGTGAATACACTGCGCCATGAGCCGGAAGTGACGTTCACCGGGCGAATGGTCTACCCGATCATCCACAAGCTTGAGTTCATGGACATTTCGCTGAAGACCATCGTGATCAAGCGGACCAGCAACGAAGGCCTGATTTGCCGCGACAATATCCGAGCCGATATCGAAGTGACGTTCTTTGTCCACGTCAACAAGACGGCAGAAGACGTATTGCGCGTGGCACAGACCGTGGGTTGTGAACGCGCATCCAGTGAAGCGACACTGGAAGAGCTATTCGCATCGAAATTCGCCGAGGCACTGAAAACCGTCGGCAAGGCGATGGACTTTGAAGATCTCTATCAGGAGCGCGACAAGTTCCGTGACGAAATCATTCGCCAGATCGGCGATAACCTGTCCGGTTACGTGCTGGAAGATGCAGCCATTGACTACCTGGAACAGACGCCGCTGGACAAGCTGGATCCAAATAACATTCTCGATGCCCAGGGTATCCGCAAAATCACCGAGCTGACTGCCACCCAGCATGTGGAAACCAATAATCTGCAACGCAATGAACAAATGCAGATCAAAAAGAAAGACGTCGAAACCCAGGAAACCATCCTCGAGCTCGAACGACAGCAGGCGGATGCCCTGGCCAAACAGCAACGCGAGATTGCTTCGGTGCGGGCACGCGAACAGGCTGAGGCGCTGAAAATCGAGGCCGAAGAACGCGCCAAATCGGAAGTGGCGCGGATCCAGTCAGAACAGTTGATTGCGGTGCAGCAGGAAAACATGCAGCGCGAAAAAGAAGTCGCCGAAAACAACCGCAAACGGGCAGTGGCGATCGAAGAAGAAAAAGTCGTGCGCGCACGCCAGCTGGAAATCGTCGACCGCGAGAAAGAAGTGGCCTTGCAGGAAATCGACAAGGAAAAGGCGGTCGAGGTGCAGAAAAAAGCCATCGCCGATGTGATCCGTGAACGCATCGTGGTCGAGCGTACGGTAGCCGAGCAGGAAGAGGCCATCAAGGAAGTGCGCGTGGTGTCGGAAGCCGATCGCAGCAAGAAGGCGATCGTCATTGGTGCCGAGGCCCAGGCAGAAGAAAAACTACTGCTGGAAGTCAAAGCGGCCGAAGCACAGGAACGTCGTGCCAAACACAAAGCAGTTGAAGACCTGACCCTGGCCGAAGCCCGACTCAAGGTTGCCGAGAAAGAGGCCGAAGCGAAAAAACGCGAAGCCGAAGGGATTGAAGCGATTGGTGCCGCGCCAGGTCTGGCGCAAGCGAAAGTGCAACTGGCATCGGCCGATGCGACCGAGAAACAGGGCCTGGTGGATGCCAAGGTGAAAATTGCCGCCGCCGAAGCGGTGGCCAAACACGGTACCGCCGAGGCCGATGCACTGCGTGCCAAACTGTTGGCCGAAGCCGAAGGCAAAGAAAAACTCGGCCTGGCCGATGTGCAGGTCAAAACAGCCGATGCGCAGGCGATCGAGGCACGCTTCCAGGCGGAAGCCAACGGCCTGCGCGAGAAATTCGGTGCAATGCGGGAGATGAGCGCCGATACCCGGGCGCACGAGGAATTCCGCCTGCGTCTGGACAACGCCCACATCCAGACGTTGAAGGCCATCGACGCCAACACGGTGATTGCCAAAGAACAGGCCGTCATGCTGGGTTCGGCGCTGGGCAACGCCAAAATCGATATCGTCGGTGGCGAGGGCGATTACTTCCAGAAATTCATCGCCGCGCTGGGTACCGGCAAAGCCATCGACGGCATCATCGACAAGAGTCAGATGCTGCAGTTGGCGCTGAAGGATCATCTGAACGGCGAGCGAAATTTTGTCGACGATGCCAAAGGGCTGCTGAGCAGTCTTGGCGGTTCCGCGGATGAGCTGCAGAACCTCAGCGTTGCGGCATTGCTGGCGCGGGTGACCAGCACTGGCAACAGCGAGCAGAAAGCGGCGCTGCAGACCTTGCTGTCGGGCCTGCAAGGCAAGCAGTAAGCGCTATCCAGCTGCCCGCCACGATACGATTGGCGGGCATCCTGGCTCGATGGCCGAACCGATTTGATCTGGACCTATGGGCGATACCACTACACACACACCAGGCGGCGGTAGTTACGAGCTGCTGCGCCAGCGCCTGAACCAGCAAGGCGAGGCGCTACTGACCAAGGCCGCCGCGCTGAACGAGGCGCGGCTGGCCGAATTTGGCCGTGACGAACAAAAGCTGATTGGCCGGGTCCGTGCCCGGACTGACAATAATTGCATCGCCCGCGATCTGGTGCGGGTCGGCGAGTGGCTGCTGTTCGGTTACAACGTGTTCATCGGCTTGAAGAAAGAAACCCTGGTCGAGGATGTATTTAGCCTCTACCGCTTGGTCGACGGCAGCGAGGGCCAGGAGCTGGAGCCGGTCAGCTTTGACGGAACCTTCCTGGCTGAAACCCGCTTCGTCGCTGACTTCCGCGAGCTGCACGCCTATTACAAACAGGCGCGCCTGGTGCAATTGCGGGTCCATAACGGCAAACTGCTGGCGGCATTCCAGATCGGTCAGCAGATCAGCGATATCCGGGTGTTTCGTTGGAGCCTGACGCCGGATGGCAGTGTCAGCTACATCGACAACCGCGGCGAACGCGATATCGCCTTGCCGCCTTCGCACGATTTCGAATGGACGCCGACCACCCGTGAAGACCATATCAACGGCAAACACGCGCATGTGAACATCCTCGACAGCATTTTTGTCGAAACGGTGGGTGGTGACCTGACCGTCAAAGTCGAAAATAATACCGAAACCGGCCTGGGTATTTACAGTGAGCTGGTTGACGACAAAAATCAGTCATTGGCCGATGCCGAAATTGCCTATGCCAGCCTCGGCAGTCTGATTCTGCTGCGGATCAAACCGTATCGTGAGGAAGACACTCGTTACCTGGTCTACAACAGCCGGACCCGCAAAGTGGCGCGCATCGACGAGATTGGCCAGTCCTGCGTGCAGTTGCCGGAAGATCACGGCATTATTTTTCCGGGTGGGTATTACCTGCAAAGCGGTGAATCGAAACGATTCGATGGCGACGCCACAGGAATGAAATTCAAACGCATGTTGCGTTCGCCTAACGGCGAGGACGTGTTGTATGTGTTCTACGAACCGGTGACCGGTCTGCTGGGCCTGTTTGCCTACAACCTGATCGACAAGCAATTATCCTCGCCGCTGTACAGCAACGGTTACGCCCGTTTCGACGACGGCCGCGTTTTGCTATTTGTTGCCGAAAGCGCTGAACCGACGCGCCTTCATTCGATGCAATTATGGCAGACGCCATTTTGCAGTGAAGAACATGCTGGCCGTGCCGCATCCGGGCAAGGCTTCTTTGGCCGTATCGGCAACAGCGAGCTGGTACGTGGCCTGTCGGAGTTGTACGGCATTGCCCGCGCGGTGCGCGAACAGGCCGCCACGCGGCTGGTGTATGAAGATCTGATCAAACACTGCGCTCGCGTACTGGACGGCTATTTCTGGCTCGACAGTGCTGAAGCCGGGCAATTGGCCGCTGAGCTGAAAGCGATTGCCGACACCGCACGCGCTACGCTGGATGAGTTCGACAAGGTCGAGAGCATCCGCGCCGATGCCGCGCGCGCCTTGGCGACGGCCGAAGCCGAGCAAAAAGCACTGTTTACCGAGATTGCCAGTAGCCTGTGGCATTCGCCAGGCGACTTCGTCATCGCGCTCGACCGGCTGCGCAGTCAGCGCGGCAAATTGCTGGCACTAAAGGAACAGCGATACATCGATCTGGAGCGAATTGCCGCGCTTGACGCCGAACTGGAAGCGGAACAACAGCGGCTGGCCGACAAAACCGTGACATTCCTGGCGCAGGATGACGCGTTTAAAAGCTATCGCAATGATCTGGAAAAACTGGCGCCGTTGCTGGCGCAGGCGCAAAAGACCAACGACATCGAACCGGTATTGGCGGCATTGGATCAAGTGTCGCACGGACTAGATCTGTTGACCGAGCTGCTGGGGACGCTGGCAGCCGGTGATGCGGGTTTGCGCACCCAAATTCTCGATGCCGTGTCGGGCGTGTATGCGGAGGTTAACCGCCTGCGTGCCGAAGCGCGCAACCGCCGTAAGCAGTTAGGCGAAACCGAAGCGGCAGCTGAATTTGGTGCGCAATTCAAGTTGTTTGGCCAGAGCGTTGCCAATGCGCTGGAGTTTGCCGATACCCCGGAAAAGTGCGACGAGGCGCTGACCCGGTTGTTGACGCAGCTGGAAGAGCTGGAAGGCCGGTTCGGGGAACAGGAAACGTTCCTGGCCGATATCGGCAGTAAACGTGAATCGGTGTACGAGGCCTTTTCCGCACGCAAACAGGTATTGCTCGACGAACGGCAGCGCCGTGCCCAGGCACTGGTCGATGCGGCCAGCCGCATTCTGGCCGGCATTCCCAAACGCGTGGCGCAACTCGCCGCAGCGGAGCAGTTGCATGCCTATTTTGCTTCGGATGCGTTGATTCTCAAGCTCAAGGGCTTGATCGATAATTTGCGCGCGCTGGGCGACGCAGTCCATGCCGACGATCTCGAGTCGCAGCTGAAAACCGCACGCGAAAACGCCACCAAGATCTTGCGCGACCGTTCTGAGCTAATGTCCGGCGAAGGCATCCGTCTTGGCAAACATCGCTTTACCGTCAATACCCAAGCGCTGGATTTGACCATTGTGCCGAAAGACGGCGGACTGGTGTTTCACCTGACCGGTACCGACTATTTCGAAACCATTAACGACAGCCGACTCGATGCATTGAGCTACTACTGGCCGCAAACCCTGGTCGCCGAAAGCGATGCGGTTTACCGTGCCGAATACTTGGCTTATATCCTGTGGGACGCCGCGCAACGTGGTGAGGCGGGGCTTAACGTTACCCAACTGCGCAACGCAGCGCTCGAACCCGCACAACTCACCGATCTGGTGCGTCAGTTTGCCGCCACCCGCTACCAAGAAGGCTATCAAAAAGGCGTACACGATCACGATGCGGCACTCATTCTGGCGGCCTTGTTGCCGATGGCCGACGATGCCGGCCTGCTGCGCTTTGGGCCACTGCCGCGTGCACTGGCAACGCTGTTCTGGTGCCACGTGACGGACTATGACGAATCACGTCAGCAGTGGAAACGTCAGGCCATCAGCGCCGCCCGTCTGGCTGAGCAGTTTGGCCACCACGAGGCACGGCAACAACTTGAGCGCGTACTGGCCGACAAGCTGGCGGCATTTGTCGTGGCAAACGAGTTGGTTTCGTCGGCGCTACCAGAAGCCCAGCTAGCGGCGGCGGCCGCCTATCTGGTGGCGGAACTGGCAACCGGTCGCGATGAATGGTGTGCCAGCGCCATCGCACTCGATTTGGCGGATGGGCTGACCAAACATCTGGAGCGGCACAATCTGCAAGCGGAATGGCGCGACAGCATCAGCCATGGGCCGCTCGCTGCGCGCTGGCACCTAGCGCAGGCCTGGCTGACTGGGTATGCCGCACAGCAATTACCGCAAGCGACGGGTTTTGTGACCGAGGCTGCGGCGCTGTTGTTGGTCGACTTGCCCCGCCAGCGCGTCAATGCCAATCTGCAAGCGGACATCGCTGCCTTGCTCGGCGACCATCGCCGGTTAGCGAATGGTGTGCTGTCGCTGTCGCTTAACGATTTCCTCGACCGCCTGGCACAGCATCAACAAGTGGTGGTGCCCGCGTTCCAGGCACTGCAGACGCTGCGCCAGCAACTAGTGGCAGAACAAAAGGCACGCCTTAAGCTGGGCCAGTTTCAGGCCAAACCGTTGTCGAGTTTTGTGCGCAACCGCCTGATCGATGAAGTGTATCTGCCGATCATTGGTGACAATCTGGCCAAACAGATGGGCACCGCCGGCGAAAACCGCCGCACCGATCTGATGGGCATGCTGCTACTGATATCGCCACCCGGTTATGGCAAAACCACGCTGATGGAATACCTGGCTGACCGGCTGGGGCTGATTTTTGTCCGTATCAACTGCCCGGCGCTGGGGCATGACGTAACCTCGCTCGACCCGTCACAAGCCAAGCATAGCGCAGCGCGACAGGAGCTGGAGAAACTCAATCTCGGGCTGGCTATGGGCAATAATGTGATGCTGTATCTGGACGACATCCAGCACACCCATCCGGAGTTCCTGCAAAAATTCATTGCCCTCTGCGACGGCACACGCCGGGTGGAAGGGGTGTGGAACGGCGAGCCACGCAGTTACGATTTGCGCGGCAAGCGGTTTGCGATAGTGATGGCCGGCAACCCCTATACCGAATCAGGTGACGTGTTCAGGATCCCGGACATGCTGGCCAACCGGGCGGATATCTACAATCTGGGCGATGTGTTGTCCGGGCGCGAGGCGCTGTTTGCCATGTCCTATCTGGAAAACAGCCTGACCAGTCACCCGGTGCTGGCGCCGCTGGCCAGCCGTGAACCGAAAGACGTGTTGTTGTTCATTCGCATGGCGCAGGGCGAAACCGTCGCGCCAGCCGAATTTACTCATCAGTATGGTGCCGCCGAACTGGGCGAGATAGTTGGTGTATTCCAGCGTTTGTTCCGCGTGCGGGATGTGTTGCTGCAAGTCAACGCGGCCTATATCGCGTCTGCGGCGCAGGCCGATGCCTATCGCACCGAACCGCCGTTTAAACTTCAAGGCAGCTACCGCAATATGGCCAAATTGGCCGCCAAGGTCAGTGCCATCACGCGCGACGACGAACTCTCCGCATTGCTGCGCGACCACTATCGCGGTGAGGCGCAAACACTGACCAGCGGTGCTGAAGAAAACCTGCTGAAACTGGCCGAGATCCTTGGCGATCTGCAGCCAGATGAAGTGCAGCGCTGGCAAGCCATACGCGCCGATTTCCTGCGCCACAAGAAGCAGGGCGGGGCCGACGCGGACGGCAGCACCAAACTCGCAAATCTGGTGGCGGACATGGCGGTGACACTGGGCGATATCTCCAGCTCACTGCGCGAAGCGAAATCGTCAGAGCGGCTAGCGGCCAGCTTAACGGACGGCTTGGGCAAGCTGGCGCAAGTGCTGCCAGTACCGGCGCCACAAGTCAGCGTCAATGTGCCGGAGCAGCCACAGGTGGCGGAAGCGATTCGCGCCCTGGTCAGTGCGTATGAAGCGTCGCTGTTGCCGACCGTCAGTGCAATGAACCACAAAATCCGCCTGGACCACGATATCTGGGAAAAAGTGCAACAGATCGGCGATGGTCTGCAGCAATTACAACAACGTCTGGCCAAAGGGCAAACCACCCAGGCAAGTAGTGAAAGGAATCCCAAATGAGTGAATCGCGTGACTATCTGGAAATGAGCTTTCGTTCGATCCAGTGCTTTAGTAACGATGGCAAACTGGATGCCGATGAATTTGGCAAAATCGTCGACATTGCGCTGCGTGACGGTGTGCTGGACGCCAATGAGATGCGGGTGCTGCACCGCATTGTGCGCCATCTGACGCCGGCTGAAATGACACCGGAGCTACTTGCGCGCTTTGACGAGTTAAAACGCCATTACAAGCTGGAATGATAGCCCAGTTGGCTGCATCGTCTACGCTTTTGCCTACATAGACTGTCTTAGGTGTCCGGTAGCATACCCTGCCGGGTATCGTGGCCTCGGGTACAGTGCATCCGCAATGAGCTTTTGCCAAATATCCATAATCCGTTAAACCAATGTGCTGCTGGCCCAAGGGAACCGAAAGGGCCGTTCATGGCGAACGTTTCTGAATGCTCACATTCGTCTGCTTTGGGGTATTGATCGGCCTTTGAGCTGGTCAATCGCGAAGGGCTTCTACGGGTCGGTAGAAGTCCGCTGCGTACAAGGCTGCCGGCGACGTATTGCCATTATCCAGTTGTCCACGAAGGCTGCTGCAGCTGGGTCATCGCGTCCTGAATGTCCTGCTCATTGAGCGCACGCGGTGCCTTCTTGCCGGGTGGACGGCCACGCCGGCGTGATTCGCCATCGCCCCGCGGTACCGACTGCGAACGCCGATCATCGCGTTTCTCCTGCACCAGCTTGGCCAATCCAAGCACATGGCCTAAGCGTTTGTTGTCGACGATGGCTCCCTGGTCAATCTCGGACAGCCGGTCGAAAATGGTAAAGGGCAGGGCAGTGCCATTGGCGCGTGGTTCGATGCGACCATCCGGATAGTGATAGACGTCGATATAGCACCCGGCCAACTTGCGTGTTTCCGGTGAATCGGTCAGCAGGTACAGCATCTTGTCGTATTGCAGCGTCAGGCTCTTCGACACACAACGGGGTGTGCGCCAAGCAAAGATCAAGTCCAGATCTTCGTCCGGCCGGATCGCGCGGTGGGCGTTGAAGTCAGATTTCGGTGGCTTGCCAAAGCGGCGGTTGAAATCGGCCATGAAGTGGGGCGCGAACGCGTTGGCATCGTCCATGGTGCTGATGCCATGCAGTCGTAGCTCTTTGACCAGGCGATCCTGCAATGTCTTGTTGGCCCGCTCGACCCGACCCTTGGCCTGACTGGTATTGGCGCAAATGCTCTCGATGTTCAACTCAAACAGCGCCCGGCCGAACTGCGTGTGGCCAGCACCGCCTAATGCCTCTTTCTTGCTCTGGTAAAACACGCTGGCCTTGTCGCTGTAGAACGCCATCGGTTTGCCGTGACGCGCCAGATAGGCGCGAGTCGCATCAAAATAGGTGAAGGTGGATTCGCTCTGGACAAAGCGCAGCTCCATCAGTTGACCGGTCGCATCGTCGATATAAACCAGCAGCGTGCAGGCTGGCGCACGATCCTCGAACCAGCGGTGATCGCTGCCATCGATCTGGATCAGCTCGCCCAGACAGGCACGCCGGTTGCGCGGCTGGTAAACCTTGGGCGGCCGCTGCTTGCGTGGCACCCACAAGCCAGCATCGATCATGATGCGGCGAACCGTTTCCTTGGCCAGAACCAGCCCATGGCACTCGGCCAATTTCTCGCAGACAAGCGTCGGGCCAAAGTCGCTATAGCGCTCGCGAACCAGCATTAACACACGATCGACGATACCGGGCGCCAACTGATGGTTGCCCGTGCGCCCTCGGCGCCGTGAAATCAAGCCGGCAGTACCCTCCAGTCGGTAGCGGACAACCAGGCGTCGAAATTGGCGATCGCTCAGATGTAGACGCTCAGCCGCCAATCCGGGGCGCAACATGCCGTCAACCACGGCCTGTACCATCTTCAGTCGATCCAGTTCTCGCATGCTCACAGTAATGACCTCGGTTCTTGCCATTGTCCGCGCTCCCTGAGTTCGTCTGGTGTAACCAGCTGGAACTTTGGATATAGTCAGAAAACGGACATTTGAACTTAGCTAAAACCGGACATTACTACTTAGCCGCTACACCCGAAATGCGCATAATGTATATTATGCTAAAGGCATAATATGCTGCGCTTGAGGCAGGAGAGAGGGAAGGGGAGAGTGTAAATGTGTGGGAACTACTGATGAGTTCCATGACAATCTTCCGCTATGCTTAATTATGCATACGGTTCGTTTGCTGTCAACGTTTATTTAGCCAGCCACGGGATATGCCTCTCGATCAATACCAGAACAGGGAATGGACATATTCCTCACTACATACGCAACATTTGAGTTGGGATACATCCTCCAATACCTTGAGTTCCACGCCTTGTACGCGTAGAGGGTTGCTACCGTGGCCTGCAGCCGAGCCGCCCGAACTCCGCCGTGCCGTCATAGGGCTGCAACGCTACGGCCCTTGTCGGCAAGCTGTTGCATGTATTGCAATCTTCGCTGCCAGTCGGCGAAATTCGTCATGCCCATGCTCCGCTCACTCGAAGAGTGTGGCGACTTTCGCCAGCACTTCGTCCATGATCGGTGCAGGCAGTGTGTCTACCTTACGGGCATGGCGGGCTGCAAGGTCGATCACGCGCGGCTGGTCGCAACGTACGATGCCGGTGATCTTGATACCGGTCACCGGCACAGCGAATCCCAAGCGGCGGGCGAACTCGCCGCCGGTTGTGATCGGCAGGATTACCGGCAATTTGGTGGCCTCATTGAACTCGGCGGGCGACACAACCAGGACGGGACGACTGCCACTTTGCTCATGCCCGGCGGTTGGATCGAGCGACACGAGATAGATGTCGCCCCGTTTCATAGGAGCTCACCGCCCACGGCAGGCGCATCGACCCATTCACGTTCCTCGGTTGGTTGCGGCTGCGAATAGTCCGAGGCCGCCAGCAACTCTGCGAGCGTGTAGCGTGGCCGTGGATTGGGATTGACCACCAGACAGCCGTGATCGACAGCGAGACCGACCGTTGCGCCGGCTTGCAGGTGCAATTGATCAAGGAAGGCGGGTGGAACGGCCAACATGATTGAGCCGCCGACCTTGCGCAGATTGGTTGTGTGCATGATGCATCTCCAGTGAGTTGAATTATATTAAAGTATAATGCAAATCCATCTTGGTTTGCACGCCTGCACGTCGTTAAACATATGATTTTTCCGTATTCTGAGATGCCTGGTCAGTTAAACAAGTCCAGTCGTAAGTCATGCTGGTTCATGGCTACAGGTATTTCTTGTAGTACTTCCACTGAATCCTTGCGAGCAAGCCAATTAACACGCTAAATGCAATGGGGGCGCCCGGATAGATTGTCGGGGTCGGCCAAGCCAGGTAGAGCAAGGTAAAAATACACAGCACGGTGAGCTGTAGATATTTTGCGCGATGATAAATACTCGCGCTTTCTCGGCCGCCGCAGTCACGCCGGATTGCTCGCTCAACAATCCCATCTGAAAAAGCGATGAAGTAGAACAGCAGCAACGCCGGCAGCACACAAACCAACATTCCCAGCCGCAAGCCGAGCAGCTGGCTGCTGATCATGGATGCTTTGAGCCAGGGATAATATTCGGCGTAAAGCCGACCGGCGCGCACGTCTGATTCGGACAGATACTCCCCGCGTTGAAACCGATCTCCCATTTCAGTTATGCCGGATGAGCCATAGACGGCGCTGTATACGACATTCGCCGTGT
>JACCDG011835276.1_pt1 | contig 22380 bp, 21 predicted proteins | sample 7442471 | NCBI WGS metagenome assembly JACCDG01 (sample SAMN15323444, study PRJNA562643) | freshwater metagenome | isolation source: river surface water | place: USA:Blue River Watershed | collected 2017-08-17 | reverse complement strand
TACCAAGCCATTGCCGAGCAACACCCTAAAACAATTATCATCATCGCCCCAAGTCATTATGCGTCATTTCAAGGTGCAGCATTATGGCCTCAGGGTGGATTTCAAACACCGTTGGGAACTGTGCCCGTCGATGAAGCACTGAGCAAGGCCTTGCAAGAATCAACACCTGGTATTATTGAATTGCCAACAGCCTTTGACCGTGAACATGCGCTTGAAGTTCAACTGCCATTTGTTCAACGCACCTTAGGGAAAGATATTAAAATTGTCCCCTTGCTCATGGGCCAGCCTGATCTTAAATTTTGTGAACAGTTAGCAAAGAGTTTAAATAAGATCATGAATGAGCGCGAGGATATCATTGTCATTATATCGACGGATATGTCGCATTATCATCCTTATGATGTTGCCAATGCCATGGATGCCAAGACACTTGATATGATTCATCGAGGAGATTTAGAAGGATTCTGGAATGGGCATTTATCTGGCCAATTGGAAATGTGTGGTTTTGTCGGTGTTATGACGGGGATGATGTTAGCCAAACTGCAAGGCTTCAGTGATGTTGAAGTGTTTAAATACGCCAATTCAGGAGACACGGCCCCTGCGAGTAAAGCGAATGGAGTGGTGGGTTATCAGGCGATTGGTTTTTATCCCACTCCCCATGAGGATGCTCTAAAACAACCATTGACCGATGTACAACACCAGGAATTATTACGTATTGCGCGCACCTCAATTGAGAGTTATATACGCACTGGTGAAAAGGTTGCGTTGCAGATTGCTGACGCTCGCCTTAATCAGGTGCAAGGGGCGTTTGTCACTATTCAAAAACAAGGCCAATTAAGAGGGTGCATTGGTCACATTATTGGCCAATATCCCTTAGCACAAACCGTGCAGGAAGTGGCCATTGCCGCAGCCACGCAAGACCCACGGTTTAATCGCTTAAGCGTTGATGAACTCACTGAGATTAAATTAGAAGTTTCTGTCCTATCTGTTCCAAAGTTAATTCAAGATGCCGGTGAAATTATTTTAGGAACACATGGGGTCATTTTATCCGACGGGAAAAATCATCAAGGAGTTTTCTTGCCGCAAGTGGCAACGGAAACAGGCTGGGATAAGGAACACTTCTTAAATGAATTGTGTCAGCAAAAAGCAGGTCTAACGCCTGGATGTTGGAAAGACCCTCTGGTTAAATTGTATACATTTACCGCTGATATCACGCATGAGTAAAATTAAACCTATTTTAATTTCTGTATTTGTGATGGCCTGGCTCGTTGTTTTTCATTACGAGTCTATACGCTATTTTTATCTTCAGCCTTTGCTCAAGAAAGAATTGCCTAAGGTTAAATTATTATATCCACCGGCAGGTTGGATTATGTTTTTCAATGTGGGCCCTGGTTATGGTTATGCCCAGGTGTATGGTGTCAAAGAAGGGCGTACACAAGCCATTGAACCGCATGATATTTTATTAACCCGTTCCATTGGCTATGATAATATCAATCGCAATGCCCTTAGCACCGTCTTAGATAGCACGATGGCCAAACCATTTTGTGATTTTTTAGAGAGGAAATTCCCTTATTATGATTCATTCATTGTAACCTATGTGCATTATCCAAACCGTAGTGAAAGAAAGTTTGAACGTTTAGAACAAGCAAGGTATCAATGCCCATGAAGAAAATATGGCATCAATTATTTTTAGAAGAAAGGCCATCCATTGCATTGGCTTTTTTTCGTATAGCGGTGGCATTGACCATTGGTATTCACGTATTGCCTACCTTCATGCATTTGGATGATAATTATTATCCAACGGCATTAAAGTCTCTCAACGGATCATTTTTCCCTCACGGTATTTTGATGTGGGTAAGTCAAAGTCCGGTATGGATGATTAATTGTGCGGTCATTATCTTTTGTATTGCGTTGTTGTCATTTTTTATTGGTTGGCGTACACAAATCAGCGGCATCGTCTTAACATTAGCCTGTTATTATTTTTATGCCCTCAATAGTTTTTATATTGGAACTTTATCGTGGGACATTCTCTTAGTCACGCTCGTCTTAATGATCGTCACACCATACCCAGGTGATTATTTCTCAATTGATGCCTTGCGGCATGCTAATCGATTTGATTTTCGTCGGGAAAGACCATTTTTTATTCAGCGGTTATTGCAATGTCAGATTGCATTTACATTCTTCTATACAGCTCTATACAAAATTAGTGCCCAGGGTAATTGGTTAACAGGTAATCCTATTTACGAGCTTATGAATTTACCGACGAGTGGGGTGATTAAGAATTTCATGTTTAAAGAATGGCTAGGGGGAGAACCTCGGCTTTGTTATGTGATCGGCATTAGTGTGATTTGCTGTGAACTATTAATGCCATTTCTATTATGGTATAAGCGCACGCGACGTAGTGCTATTGTCTTAGGGTGTATTTTCCATGTGCTATTGCTATTAACCATGGATGTGCCATCGATCTTCTTCTTTTTATTTCCAGCTCAATTGATGTTATTTATTAATCCACGGGACATTGTGCAATGGATTGACACCAAGCGTCAGCAGTACGCCAATGTTCCTCGTGTGATCATTGTTTTTGATGGCCATTGTGGATTTTGCCGCATCAGCATCGGTTGGCTTAATGTTATGGATTTATTTGGACGACTTGAATTTGTCAGTGCTCATGCGGTGGATGTCACCACACTTCATTCTCAATTAACATTAGATAAAACCCTCAAACAGATGTATGTTATCGAGCAAGGCGATCGATTAACGGCAGGGTTTTATGGGTTTAGGCGTTTGTGTTGGTATTTACCCATGCTTTATCCCATGGTGTTTGTTGCCTACTTGCCTTTCGCAGGTCCCCTTGGTCAATTGGTGTATCGTTGTATTGCAGCCAATCGATTTTTATTTCATCAACACCGTCAATGTAAGGATAATCACTGTTTAGGATGATTGCACCTCGAGATATACCTAAAGCGATTTGGATTCATACCATTATCATTATTGCCTTTGGTTTAGTAGCCCTTTATAGTGCGACTGTGAATAATGTGCGTGTGGGGCAGGGGGTCTTTTATGATCAATTAACACTGGCCGCATTAGGCTTAGTGTTGATGTATGCCATTAGCCGAGGCCATTACCGTTTTTTTTATGATGGGGCGTACATTGCCTATGGCCTTAATTTAAGTTTGCTCCTTCTGGTATTATTTATGGGACGGGAAGCTTTAGGGGCCACACGGTGGATTTCAATCGGAGGTTTTAGTTTTCAGCCATCTGAGTTTAGTAAAATAGCGATGATGATGTTCTTAGCGCGTTATTTCAGCAGCCGTAAAGCAACATTTATGTACAAAGCTAGTTCTGGCTGGTGGGGCTTGTGCAATGAAATCGTTGCTCCGTTGGTATTAACCTTAATCAGTGCCTTATTAATTTTCAAACAACCTGATCTTGGGACAGCGATTTTGGTGATGGGTATTTTTTTAGCGATGTTTTATGTATCGGGAGTTCATCATCGATTGATTTTGATAATGACGGGAGTGGTAGCAATTTTAATGCCTTTTGCCTGGCATTTCTTAAGACCCTATCAACGCAGTCGTTTATTGGTATTCTTAAATCCAGATCATGACCCATTAGGGGCAGGGTATACGGTGATTCAATCTAAGATTGCCGTGGGTTCTGGGCAACTTTTTGGTAAGGGTTGGTTGAGTGGTTCTCAAAGCCAATTGAATTTTTTGCCTGAGCGTCATACAGATTTTATTTTTTCAGTTATCGGCGAAGAATGGGGTTTAATTGGGGCAGGGATTTTATTGTATTGTTACATCATGATCATTGATTGTGCATTGACTTTAGCCACGCATCACAAAGATCGTTTTGCTCAAATGATGGCTGTCGGTATTGCGAGTATTCTAGCCATGCAAGTTGTCATTAATATTGCCATGAATATTGGTTTATGCCCCGTTGTAGGTATTCCATTGCCTTTATTAAGTTATGGCCGTACATCGTTTATTGTTTTTATTGTTATGCTTGGGTTTTTATTAAATTTATGCCAGCGCAGGAAGATTTTCTAAATGTTTCAATGTATTGCACGTGAAAAAATATTACGATATGATAGGAATTTAATAACGATATTACCTAAATGGCCTCTGCCATTTAGGCAGCTATTAAATACGAGACATTGCTGTGAAAAATTTTCGTAAAACTATTAATAAGCAATTGGGTGAAATTCTCGTTGAGCGGGGTGTGATTAACCGTTCAAAGTTAGAGCAGGCCCTTGTATTTCAAAAAGAAAAAGGGTGTTTATTTGGTGAAGCGCTCATTGAACTGAAAATGGCCACCGAAGAGGATATTGTTGCCGCGTTAACATGCCAATACGGTTTTCCTTATCTTCCTTTAGCGAATTATGAAATATCCCCGGAAGTGATTGCAGCGCTCACGCATCAGCTTTGTGTCACGCATTGTTTAGTGCCTATTGACCGAATCGGCAAGAGCCTGACTTTAGCCATGGCCAATCCTTTAAATATTCAAGCTATCGAAGACATTGAGGTAGCAACCAATTGTTCTGTGCAAGTGTTTGTGAGCACAGCGAGTGATATAAAAAATTCCATTAAACGATACTACGAGAAAAATTGATGCTCCCCTCACGGCGGCGTCTTCAAGAAATTCTGCTTCGTGATGAAATTATTACCCCCGATGCTTTGGCCAAAGCCTTAGAGCATCAAAAAAAAGCAGGGGGTGAGTTAAGTCGCATTCTTCAAGATTTAAAATTAATTTCCCCTGACCATCTTAGTGTTGCTTTAAGTGAAGCGCTTGAAATGCCTTTGCTTAATTTGTCTGTATTTAGAATTGATCCCGCCTTAATTAAACTTATTCCTAAAGAACTTGCCGAGCAATTTAGTGTCATTGGTGTCTCCAAGATTTCCGATCAAATCACAGTGGCCATGGCTGATCCTTTAGATGTGTATGCCATTGATAATCTCAAGGCCGTCACAGGAATGAATGTCACGCCGATCTTAGCGCGTCCTCGTGATATTCGCAGCGCCATTGAGCGTTATTATGATGCTGATTCAACGACGACAATGGCAGAAATCCTTAAGGATATTAAGGAATCTGGTGAAGTAGAATTAGTCAAACAAGGCCCTGATGCGCTTGATCGGCAAAGTGTTGAAAATTTATCCCAAGAAGCACCCATTATTACGTTGACCAATGCCATTATTCAACAGGCGGTGACCGCCAAAGCGAGTGATGTATTTATTGAGCCGATGGAAGATTGCTTGCGTATTCGTTACCGGGTCGATGGATTAATTCGTGAAATTGATCGCATGGCCAAGGCTTTGCATTTTCCTATCGTCTCGCGTATTAAAGTTATTTCAACATTGGATATTGCCGAACACCGTTTGCCTCAAGATGGCCGTTTTCGCATCACGACGGGCCAAGGTAAAGAAGTTGATTTTCGTGTCAGCGTTCTCCCGACGGCAATGGGGGAAAAAATTGTTTTGCGTATTTTAGACAAGAACCAGGAAATGGTTGATATTGATAAATTAGGTTTTGAATCAAAAGCATTAGTACGACTCAAAGAAGCCTGTCAAAGGCCGCATGGCATGATCTTAGCGTGTGGTCCGACGGGGAGTGGTAAAACGACAACGCTCTATGCCATTTTAAAACATATTGATTCCCCCGGAAAAAACATTGTTACCGTTGAAGACCCTGTTGAATTTCAAATGAAGGGTTTTAACCAGGTCAATATACGTAATGAATTTGGTCTGACTTTTGCAACTGCGTTGCGTTCGATCTTACGTCAAGATCCCGATGTCATCTTAATTGGTGAAATCCGAGATGCGGATACTTTAGACATTGCGGTCAAAGCCGCTTTAACAGGCCATTTGGTTGTCTCTTCATTGCACACGACCACAGGCCCTGGCTCTATCACGCGGATGATTAATATGGGCATTGAACCTTTTTTGATTACATCGTCGGTGATTGCGATCGTAGCCCAACGTTTAGTTAGGCGTTTATGTTTAAAGTGTCGGGAAGAATTTAAATTGCCTCCAGAGCTTGTTGAGCAATACGAATTAAATCGATTATTACCAGGACATCCCGGCATGTTTTATCGTCCCAAGGGTTGTGACAAATGTTTTAAAACAGGGTATCAAGGGCGTGTAGGGATCACAGAAATTTTAGTGTTAACAAATCCTATTAAAGAATTGATTTTAAGCGGGGCATCAGAATTAGACATTAAAAATGCGGCCCGTCAATCGGGTATGCATACCATGCGCGAAGACGCTATCTTTAAAGCAGCCCAGGGATTAACATCATTTGAAGAGGTAGTTCGTTTAACTGCCGCAGATTAAATTTATGGAATCAAACCGCGACCGTATCATTAAAGAAATTAGGCAATTACCCAATCTGAATCCAGCGTTGCTCGATGAAGCATTGGTGCTGGAGCGTGAGCATAAAGCAGGGTTAATTGCGGCCTTGATTAAATCAGGTGTTATTACCGAACAGCAATTATTAATTATTCTCATGCGGCAATTGCATATTCCTTGTGTGGATTTGACCAAATACCGTTTTGATGAGAAATTAAAGACGATTATCGACGAAAAGACAGCCAAGCATTATGGGGTCATGCCTCTATCAGCTCATAGCGATACATTAACGATTTCTTTATCTGATCCGTTGAATTTAATCTGTGTCGATGATTTAAGAAATTTGACGGGTAAGCATATCGACATTGTCCTGAGCAGTTCCTCCCAAATTCATCATGCCATTGAAACATTTTATGCGCAAACTCAAACACTGGCTGCCGCCGCACAGAATGTGCAGGATACTGATTTTGAATTGGTTGAAGAGAGTAAGGGGGGATTAAAACTTGCTGATGCCGAAGGCGCAGAAGAGGCTCCTGTTATTCGCATGGTGAATCTCGTTGTTAAAGAAGCGATTCGCCAGCGCGCATCCGATATTCACATGGAGCCTTCTGAGCAAGGCATGCGGGTGAGATTTCGTATTGATGGTGTGCTTCAAGATATTTTAACCATACCTAAAGAAACGCAAAATAGTGTGGCGGTCAGAATCAAGATCATGTCACGCATGGATATCACAGCCACTCAAATCCCTCAAGACGGCCGTTTTAAAATGCGTTTGGCAGCCCAAGAAATCGATTTTCGTGTTTCTATGTTACCGACGACATTTGGCCAGAAAATTGTCATGCGGATTTTAGACCGTGGTAATTTATCCGTGGGTTTAAGTAAATTAGGATTTTCTGATCGTTCCATGAAGCTTATGGAAGAGGCTATTTATAAACCGTTTGGGATGATTTTGGTCACTGGTCCAACAGGAAGCGGAAAATCAACAACATTGTATTCATTGATTAATAAATTAAATACGCCAGACCGTAATATTATTACCATCGAGGACCCGGTGGAATATTTAGTAGATGGATTAACTCAAATTGAAGTGAAGCATGATATAGGATTAAATTTTGCCGTCGGGCTTAAAGCTGTATTGCGCCAGTCTCCGGATGTGGTCATGGTGGGTGAAATCCGTGATTCCGAAACAGCAGACATTGCCATCAAAGCTTCGTTAACAGGTCAATTGGTTTTATCGACGCTGCACACGAATGATGCCGCAGGTTCTTTAACGCGTTTAGTTGATATGGGATTGGAATCATTCTTAGTAGCATCGTCATTAATCATGGTCTGTGCCCAACGATTATGCCGACGGATTTGTCCTTATTGTAAAAAGCCTATGGATGTGCCTAAAGAGGCTTATGCAAAAATTGCGCATTTATTGCCAGAGAATATGGTCTTTTATGAAGGGAAGGGGTGTGAGCGTTGTCGAGGGACAGGGTTTCATGGTCGTTTAGGGATTACCGAGATTTTAATCATCGACGATGAAATTCGGGCTATGCTTATTGGCGGTAAAACCTCATTAGACATTGCCCGTCATGCCTGTAAAAGTCAAGGGATGCGATTGCTTTTTGAAGATGCCATTGATAAAATGTCTCAAGGCTTAACAACACTGACAGAAGTGTACCGCGTCTCAGCCCAAGAACAAGATTAAGGTAAACGCCATTATTGTTTCTGTAGGGGAGGACCTTGTGTCCGCCCAGATTTTAAAAAAGATTGTATATATTAGCCTAGAACAAAAGCATCACACGCATTCGTAGGGGAGGACCTCGTGTCCTCCCGATTTTTAAACAAGATTATATATCAGTCCAAGAGCATCACACATATTCGTAGGGGCGGATCTCGTGTCCGCCCGCATTTAGAGAGGATTATATGGAAAACGCCCCCCACATGCTATTAGGTGAAATTTTATTGCAACGCAAGTACATCACCACCGAACAGCTTACCCATGCCTTAGAAGTACAGAAAAAAGAAAATGGTTTTGTTGGTGAAATACTTGTTAAATTGGGTTATCTTGAAGAGCGAGATATTGTAGTGGCACTTGTGATTCAATGCGGGTTGCCGTATATTGCGATCAATAAATACAATGTGGATGCCGCGGTCGTATCCTTGATCCCCGAAGATTTTGCTCGTCGAGAACGCATGATTGGTTTAGACAGAGTGGGGGATGTGTTTAGCGTGGTCATGACGAATCCTTTAACCAAGGAACGTAAAGTAGCACTGGAAAATATGACGCATTGTAAGGTAGCGACGTTTATATCAACTAAAACTGAGATTGACCAAGCCATTGAGCGGCATTACCAACGCTCTTAACAATTTATGCCAACCTATAAATATTCAGCCAAAGATCAAGACGGTAAGAACCTTAACGGGAAGATTGTGGCTGATAATGAAGCCATGATTGTCGTTGAATTGCGTAAACGCAATTTAATCATCCTTTCAATTCAAGAAGAAAAAGACAGTCATGTTGCCAAAAAAGATGCGCCCGCTAAAAAGTTAAAGAAAAAAGTTAAGTCCGAAGACATTGTTATTTTCACCCGTCAATTTGCGACGATGATTGATTCTGGTATTCCCATCGTGCAAGCCATGGAAGCCCTCGAAGAACAAACAACCAATCCGTCATTTCGAGAAACCATTGTGATGATTCGAGATGACATTCAATTGGGTAGTTCTATGTCTGCCGCATTTGCCAAACACCCGCGTGTGTTTGATCAATTGTATGTGAATATGATTCGGGTAGGGGAATCTGGCGGGATTTTACCGACGATCCTTGACCGTGTCGCCATTTACCTAGAAAAGACCGAGAAATTGCGCTCCAAAGTGCAAGCTGCGATGATTTACCCGTCGGTCATTGTCAGTATGGCCTTGGCGATTACATTATTGCTTATTATCAAAGTTGTTCCCACATTTTCCTCAATTTATTCGTCTTTAGGTCAAAAACTTCCTGCCATGACCCAAATGCTCATTGATTTAAGTACATTCCTTCAGCATTATTTTCTGTTTGTTGTCGGGGCTATTATTGGTTTAGTGTTCTTATTTCAACGTTATAAGAAAACAGAAAAAGGTCGTTTGCAGGTAGACTCCATTGCATTAAAACTTCCCATCTTCGGTGAATTAGTGTGCAAGGTTTCCGTGAGCCGTTTTGCCCGCACCTTCTCGACATTAAGTTCAAGCGGGGTGCCTATCTTAGAAGCTTTAGATATTGTGGGTAAAACCTGCGGTAATAAAGTCATTGAATTATTAGTGGATAATGTGAAGACCAGTGTGAAAGAAGGGGAAAGTATTGCCTTGCCTTTGTCAAAGAGTAAAGTATTTCCTCCGATGGTGACGAAAATGATTGCCATTGGTGAAAAGTCTGGTCAAATGGAAAAGATGCTCAGTAAAGTCGCTGAATTTTACGACGAGCAAGTTGATACGGCTGTTGAAGGGTTAACCAAAATCATTGAACCTTTGATTATTGGCTTTCTCGGTATTGTTGTTGGTTTTATTGTCATTGCGTTATTTTTACCCGTACTTAACCTTACTCAGGCGATAAAATAGATGAAGGTTCAAACCATTTTTTTACTTAGCTTCTTAATCGCTTCCCCAGTCCTAGCCCAATCCGAAGGCCCTATTGCGAATCCGGGCTTGGAAGAAATGCTCGAACGTTTAAAAGAGAGTGCCGATCAATTAAGTGCGACCAATGCCTCTGTCAATCAACAGAACGCTCAAATGCGTCGTGATATATCCCAATTGCAATTAAAATTAGGTCAATTGAAAGCGGAAGAAGTTACATTAACTGACGCAGCATTTAAGTTGCAACATAAAGATGAAAGCAAGGCCAAGCAAATTGCTGCATTGCAAAAAGAATTATTTGGTTTAGATGAAAAATTAGACTTATCCCAAGGGGAAATTAAAAAAGCAGCGGATGAGCTTTTAAAAGTTTCTCAAGAAGAAAAGAATGTTGATGAACAATTAAACCAAATTGCGCAAGCCTCATTAGATTCAATAGTCGACCCTCAAGAAGATGAGGCTGCTGCGTCCAAACGCAAAGAGAAAATTAATTTGCTGCGTATGATTGATCAAAGCAAAGAACGTCAATTGCAGCTTAATAAACAATTGTATGAGTTAAAACCAGCTGGCCCACAAACCGATGTGATTCAATTTACAGCCCAGCGTGAGGCTTTACTCGCTCAAATTGAATTAGCCAAAAAACGCCTTTCTCAAACACCTGTTCCGCAAGTGGATATGCAACATATTGATCCCAAAGATGCTGAGGTGCTGTCAAATCAAATGACCAGTTTAGAGAAGAATTATGATGAATTGCGTGATTTATGGGAAAAAATGCAATCCAAGGCCCAGGCCCTTAAGATGAGTACTGATCAACGTGTGGAAAAAGATAAGTTGGAAAGTGGTTTAGGGGATTTAAACAGAGAGGCTGCTAATTTAAAAGCCCAATTGCATGATTTGAGAGAACAAATGGTAGAGTTAGATAAGCGTAAGACCCGGCTTCAAGATGTATTGGCTGGTCAGAAGTAAAAATAACACAAGCTATTGCAGTATATATACTTAATAATATTTTTCCCTCCTAAAAATAAAAACCTTCGACTACCTTGACGCCTCTAGTAAACTGTGTTACCATTGAATTGTAGGGTTAAGCATGCGGATACCGTAAGGAAGAGGTGTCTGTGTGTCAACAATTGGCCTTAATAAGAGTAGCGTAAGAGCGGCGGGATGATAGGCAGTAAATCGTCATTATACCTTCCATGATAGATTCTCATCAGCTCTCTTGTAAAACTCTTAAGGCTGCAAACAAAGGAGCATTACGATGAGAAAGAATAATCAAGGTTTTACGTTAGTTGAAATTATGATCGTGGTAGCGATCATCGCCTTATTGGCGGCTATCGCTATTCCTAACCTGCTTCGTGCTAAGATTTCAGCCAATGATGCCTTAGCCAAAGCTACGGTGCGGTCCATTTCAACCGCTACAGAATCATTCTCAACATCGAATTCTGGTAACTACCCAACTGACATCACGTCGTTAACGGGTGCGTCTCCAGCGTATTTGAACGTACCGTATTGCGGTACAACTGTATCTGGTTTCGCGTATAATTGTACATTTACGACAACCACCTACACTGTTGCCGCTGTGCCAGTCACAATCGGTACATCAGGTACAACGACCTTCACGGTCACAACTGGTGGCGTTTTAACACCGAATTAATGGTTAGTTAAGTTTACCCCGATTCACCTTATGGTGGATCGGGGTTTTTTTATGGGATTTGAATTGGAAGTTTAATTAATTTTGTTACAATACTTATTATGGAACAAAGCTTCTCTAGCTTTGTAATCATTATTAATTACGAGACATTATGGAACAAAGCTTCCCTAGCTTTGTAACCATTATTAACTACGAGACATTATGGATTTTAAAAGTATTTGGGATGGATATATTCGTATCGTCAGTCAGCTTGTACCTAAGCCACCCATGCCGGCTGCTATTGGTATTGACATAGGCACAAGCATGATTAAAGTTGTTGAGCTTGCCCGCGTCAACAATGGGTTTGAAGTACGACAATTTAAAGTCCAACCATTCGAGCCAAGTACCGCCTCGGAAACACTCAAAAAATTATTAGATGAATTACGTATCACCGACCAGACCTTGATGACGTCCGTCTCAGGGAAGGGGACTTTGATTAGATACGTCGATATGCCACGCATGTCGATTGAAGAATTGCGTAAAGCTATTGCGTATGATTTGGATAAATATTTCCCATTTGATCCTGCCACTATTTATTATGATTGTCATATTCTTGATTTGGAATCCAAAGATAAAAAAATGCCTGTCTTGATTACCGCGGTGAAAAAAGAATTGGTCGATGATCGTTTGAAATTATTTAAACAATCAGGATACGATATTAGCCGTATTACAACGAATGCGATAGCAACGGCCAATGCATTTGTGACATTACATGGATTGACTGTTAAAACACAAACAGCGAAAGCTTTGCTCGATATTGGTGGCTCTGTCAGTACATTGATGATCGTCGACCAGCAATCGCCACGATTTACCCGTGATATTTTCATGGGCTCTAAAGATATGACCAAACGCATTTCTAATGTTTTAGGTTTAGATGTAGCTACTGTTGATGCCATGAAAGTTAAAGGTGAGCGCGCCCAAGAATTTTTAGCAGCCAGTGAAGATACATTGGTTAATTTAATCAGCGAAATTCGTTTGTCATTAGATTATTTTGTGAATGAAAGAAATATTAGTGTGGATGAATTGTATTTAGTCGGTGGTGGGGCCCAGATGGAAGGGTTGACGGCTATCTTTGAAAAACATTTAGGTTTTCCTGTGATGGTATGGCAGCCTTTAAATGCCGTTAAATTAAATCATCACCTTAATCAAAAAGATATTTCACCCTTAGGCCCTCAATTGAGTGTGGCTTTAGGATTAGGTTTAAGCGGACTATGATTGATATTAATTTAATTCCAGTAGCACAGCGACGCAAAGCAGGATTAGGCCTGCAAATTAATATTTCAAGAGAAGTTCTGTTGGGCGTTGGTGCAGCGGCATTTGTAGTGATGTTAGCAGCGCATTGTTTCTTAGGATTTTTATGGATTTCAAAAAGAACGTATGTGCTGGCTTTAGATAATGAATGGAATCAATTGCTGGCTGACCGTAAAGTAATCGATGGGTTAGGTGAGGACGTTAAGCGTACCAATAAAAAATCTAAAGAAATTTTAGCTCTGGTGCCACAGACAGCGACGAGTTGGTCACATAAGTTAAATAAACTCAGTGATGCTATTCCCAAGGGGGCTTGGTTAAGCAAGCTCGCTATTGATGAGCGTTCCATTATTATCCAGGGTTTGGCTGTGTCGAAGCAACGCAATGAAATTGTGTTAATCGGCAACTTAGCGAACACATTAAAGAAAGACGCTGATTTTATTTCTGATTTTTCTAATTTAGAAGTTAATTCCGTCAATAAAGCAAAGTTTTATGGGATGGAAGTTACACAATTTACCTTAACGGCACGTTTGAAAGAAGCGCTATTACCTAAAACGCCTGAGAAGAAGAAATAACCATGATTGAAAAATTTAATAGTCTACCTGGTCCTTGGCGTTATGGCATTTTTGGAGGGGTCATTCTATTTATCTTAGTTCTCGACTTCTTCACGTTAATTTCATTGCAAAAAGCATTGTTGAAAAATACGGTCACACGTACGGAACAATTAAAGCAAGACATTGCCCGTGTTAAAACCGATAAACAACGTTTAGACCAGATTAAGCAAAACTTAGATCAATTGAATAAAGGCTATGAAGATTTAAGTCAACGCGTAAGGCCATTAAGTGAATTGTCGTCGATACTTGAAGATGTATCACGCATTGCCCAGGAAGCAGGTGTTAAGCTTGATCAATTAACACCTTTACGTGATCGGCAAGAGACGATCTTTAAAGGGGACGCAGGGACATTTTATTCATTACCCATTTCTTTAGATACGCATAGTGGTTATCACGCCTTTGGCCGTTTCTTAAATAAACTTGAAAATGAAAAGCTTTATTTTTCAATCAAAGAAGTGACCATGGAAAATGATTTGCAGGCAGGGGGAAATCTTTTGGTCCATGCGGTGTTAAAAACGATTGTGACGGATAAAGAATGATACGTACTTTCAATAATGCTACTGTAACGTTCATGACATTTGGTCTGATTTTAACGTCAAATGCACTTGCTGATTCATCTCAGTTTGTGTATGATGATAAAAAAATGAAGGACCCTTTTATTCCGTTGGTGACCACGACCGGTTCTTTGGTCACGAGCGATAGTGATTTAACTGTTGGGGATTTAATTTTAGAAGGTATCGTGGCTGACGATAAGGGACAGAATGCAGCCATTATTAATGGCAAAATTGTCGCGGCTGGCGATACGGTTGGTAATTATACCATAGACTCAATTGAGGTTGACCAAGTGAACTTAATTAATAATGGACAAGTTTCAGTGCTTAAGCTTAAAAAGGAGGCTTTTTAATGCAGGTCTTACAGCGTATCTTAAGCATTGGAATGTGTTTAACTCTTCTTTTAAATCCTCTTGCTTTTGCACAACCAACACCCCCGGTTGAAGCCCCTGCCGTGGATAAGACAGTGATTAAGGATGGCTTAGTTAGTTTAGATTTTCAAGAAGCAGATATCCGTAATGTGTTAAAAGTCCTAGCCTTTAAAACAGGTATCAACATTGTTCCAGGCCCCGAGGTGACAGGGATTGTTACCATTCAATTAAAAGATGTTCCGTGGCAAAAAGCATTAGATGTGATTTTGTCGACGTATGGATTTGGTTTTGAGCAAAAAGGCAATATCATTAAAGTCATGTCGATTGAGAACTTAAAGAAGTATCGCGAAGATAAAGTGGCATTAGAAGGGCAAGAGCCATTAATCACCAAGACATTTATTTTAAATTATGCCAAAGCTTCCGAGGTGATTGATTCTTTAGCTAAAATGAAAACAGAACGTGGTTCTGTCAATTTTGATCAACGCACAAATACGATTATTGTCCGTGATGTGCTTGCCAATATTGATTTAATTTCAGAAGTGATAAAGTCTTTAGATAGTGTAACGCCTCAGGTGCTTATTGAAGCAAAGATCGTCGAAACAAATGTAGATAATAATGAAAATCTTGGTGTGAATTGGGTATTAAAGGGAGGGGTTAGTGGAAGTCGTCGAGCAACAGCATTTCCTTTTGCTCCAAGTGACGGAAATAGATATATGCCATCTATGCCTAATGCTCCTTCCGAAGTTAATGAAGCAGGATCACTTTTTTCTTACGGGACTTTAGATGCGTCCCAGATGTCCGCAACACTTGAGTTGTTAAATTCGAGAACAGATACAAACATCCTTTCTAACCCGCGTATTGTGACGCTCGATAATCAAACAGCGTCCATTATTGTCGGTGAGCAGTACCCTATTCCTCAATATACCTATAATGAAGAACAGGCAAAATTACAAGTTTCAGGTTGGGAGTACAAAGACATTGGGATTATTTTTGAAGTAACACCCCATGTCAACAATGCAGGTTTGGTCACCTTGGATTTGCAGCCGAAGGTAACAGCAATTACAACGTTTGTGACGGTGGAAAACACGTCCTTGCCACGTCTATCAACTGAAGAAGCCAAAACTAAAGTCATGGTGCGCGATGGTGATACTTTAGTTATCGCAGGGCTTATTAAGGAGAAGACGACGGACACCAAAACAAAGGTCCCATTTTTCGGGGATATTCCTTTGATTGGAGCAGCGTTTCGTAAAAAAGAAGCGGGCAAACAAAAAACAGAATTGTTGATTTTCCTCACACCGCACATTATTACGGCAAAGCAAATACAGCAAGCGAGTGAACCAGCTCCAAGCACCAAGTGACCCGACCGTTTATTAATTTTTAACGGGAGGTAAGGTAAAGTGGCAAAAGAAATTTTAGTGCATGTGGCTCATGATGAGCGACGTGTGGCAGTACTCGTTGGTGGTAAGTTAGACGATTTTTATATTGAGTTAGAAGGCAATCAAAGCATGCTCGGCAATATCTACAAAGGCCGAGTTGAATCAATTCTCCCCTCGATTAATGGTGCTTTCGTTAACATTGGTCAAGAAAAAAACGGCTTCTTGTATTTAACTGATGCCGAGAATCCCTTGATGGAAGGGATTGAACGCATTGAGCAGGAACCAACCGCAGCTCAAAAATTCCTCAACATGTTTGCGCCTAAGAAGCCACAAGCTGTTGCCCCTGAAGCGGCAGCTCCGGCTGATAAAGGACGTAAACAGCATTCTAAAAAAGATGCTCCTGAAGTCTCATTGAAAAAAGATCAGGAAGTGTTAGTCCAAGTTGTCAAAGATCCTTTTGGAACAAAGGGTGCGCGTTTAACAACCCATTTATCCTTAGCGGGTCGTTTTGTCGTCTATATGCCGATGGACCGTCATAGTGGTATTTCAAAGAAAATTGAAAATCCCCAAGAACGTCATCGCTTGCGTGAAATTGTCAAAGGGTTTACATTTTCTAAGCAAGGTGGTTTTATTGTCCGTACCGCGTCACAGACGCAAGGTGATAAAGAAATTACCCGCGATGCCAAATTCCTCGTCGCCATGTGGGAAAAGATCCGCATTTTATCCAAACAAAAAGAATCTCCCGCTTTAATTTACAAAGAATACGATTTGATTTGGAAAATTGTTCGTGACTTGTTGAAGGATGAAGTTGAACGTTTGGTCATTGATTCGCAAGAAGAGTATTTGAAATTACGCAAATTTGCCCAAACATTAATCGGCAAAGAGATGGTCGATAAAATTCAATACCATGCCGGCCCCAAACCTTTATTTGAAGAAAAAGGGATTGCCACGGAATTGGATAAGATTTATGAAAGCAAAGTCTATTTAAAATCCGGTGCCTATGTGGTCATTGAACCAACCGAAGGGGTCACGGTTGTTGACGTGAACAGCGGACGCTTTAAGAGTAAAGGTTCACCTGAAGAAGCCGCATTTGCTGTTAACATGGAAGCCGCTCCAGAAATTGCCCGTCAAATGCGTTTAAGAGACGTTGGCGGCATTATCGTCATTGACTTCATCGACATGAACCGCGAAGACCATAAACGCAAGATCGTCCAGGCTTTGCGTGATGAATTAGCCAAAGACCACGCCAAAACCGAGGTCAATCGTATTTCCCAGTTAGGCTTAGTCGAAATGACCCGTGCCAGAACAGGGAAAACCATCGAATCCCTAGAATTCCACAGCTGCCCGTACTGCGAAGGGCGCGGTAAAGTAAAGATTAATTAAGATAGCGAACGCCCTCAATGTTTAGAGGGCGTTTCTTTATTTTTCTGTAGGGGCGGACCTTGCGTGCCCGCCGTAGTTGTTTTTTAGCGAAGGAGGGTGTCCTCCCGATATTTGCTTACTAAAAAGAAAGAGTTTGACTTCACCTGTATTTATGATTAGAATAGTGGCTCTTTACACAATAGATAAACCGAGGAGTAGTGTATGTTTGCAGTAATTCAAGTGGGTGCCAAACAATTTAAAGTGGCCCAAGGGGATGTGATTGTTAGCGATCGCATGGATTTAGAAAAAGGTCAAACAGTCAATTTTGATAAAGTTTTGCTCGTCTCCGACGGTAAAACAGTCACAGTTGGTCAACCATATATCAAGACAGCTCAAATCAAAGGTGAAGTCATTGATCATTCACGTGGCGATAAAGTGATTGCGTATCAATATAGAAAGCGCAAGGATTCCGCCCGTACTGTTGGCCACCGTCAAGATTTGACATCTGTTAAGATTGGTAAAATCTCTATTTAATTTGTGATGTAGTTCATTTTTTCCAAGCGGCCGGTAGAGTGCTCTACCGGCCGCTTTGGTATTTATCAAAGGATAATATGGCATTTGTTGATTTAGCGCGTATACATATTCAAGCTGGTAATGGCGGTAAAGGCTGTGAAAGCCATTACAGTGATAAATACACCCGTTATCCTATTCCTAATGGTGGAGACGGTGGTCATGGGGCGGATGTTGTCATTAAGGCAGATCGCAATTTACACACCCTTCTTGATTATCGTTTCAAGCAACACTTTCAAGCCGAGAGTGGTGGCCATGCCTCGTCGAATAATAAACGGGGTAAAAGTGGTGAGACTTATATTCTTCCTGTCCCCGTTGGTACCTTAGTCTGGGATGATGAGACTAATTTATTGATCCGCGATTTATCAACCAGTGGTGATCAAGTCACAGTTGCTGTCGGTGGTCAAGGTGGTCGTGGGAATAATAAAAATAAAACAGTGCTTCCACCTAAACCGGGTGAAATTCGTACTGTCCGTTTGGAATTAAAAGTGATTGCCGATGTTGGTTTAGTTGGTTTTCCTAATGCCGGTAAATCGACATTGATTAGTGCTATTTCGAAAGTGAAGTCAAAGATTGCCAATTATCATTTTACGACCAAGGCGCCAATACTTGGGATTGTTAAAGATGATACCATGGATGGCAAAGATTTCGTCGTCGCTGATTTGCCTGGTCTGATTGAAGGTGCTCACGAAGGCAAAGGGTTAGGGCATAAATTTTTAAAGCATGCTGAACGTACCAAAATTTTGGTGCATGTCATTGATATGAGTGGCTCGGAAGGCCGTAATCCAACCGAAGATTATTTTCAAATTTGCGAAGAGCTTGATTTATATAGTGATGAGTTATTACAAAAACACCGTTTGCTTGTGGCGAATAAAATGGACATGCCCCAATCAAAAGCCAATTTGACGAAGTTTAAACGCAAAGTCAAATTACCGATCTTTCCAATCTCTGCTCAAGAAAAAGAGGGATTAGAAGATTTGGTGGCTGCCATGCGTAATTTATTGTAAAATGTAGTCTTATAAAACAACATATCTTAAGCATCTTATGACCAAACGTCTTTTTAAACGTCCCATCAAGCGCATTGTCGTTAAACTGGGTTCCAGTCAAATCGCCGACTATTCCATGAAGCCGCGTTCTGCGGTATTGACCTCATTGGCCCAGCAAATTAGTAAGTTGCATAAGCGTAATATTGAAGTTGTGTTAGTTTCCTCCGGCGCTATTGTGTTAGGTATGGGTGAATTAGAAGAACGCAAGCGGCCTGTTAAATTAGCTGCCCTGCAAGCCCGTGCAGCAATAGGTCAAGCGGTGTTGATGCGTGAATATACCGATTTATTTAAGAAGTCGTCGCTTAAATGCGCTCAAGTGCTTTTAACCTGGGATGATTTTGACGATCGCACACGGTTCTTAAATGCGCGTCATACCTTAGAAGCGATTTTAGAAACAGGTATTATTCCCATCATTAATGAGAATGATACCGTTGCGACCGATGAAATTAAATTCGGGGACAATGATAAATTATCCGCACTTGTTGCCAGCTGTTTAGGTGCAGATTTATTAGTTATTCTTTCGGATGTCGACGGTTTATATGATGCGAATAAGAAAGTTTTTGAAGAAGTACAAGAAATTACCGATGAAATCCGTAAAGTTGCGGGTGTATCAAAAAATAAACAAGTGGCCCGTGGGGGAATGAAGGCCAAGATTGATGCGGTCACCATTGCCACTCATGCCCGTGTTCCTGTTGTCATTACCCATGGTGGCACCGAAGATGTTTTGTTGCGTTTAATTGATGGCGAACGTTTAGGCACATTATTTATTGAGCGTCAAAATCATTTAGTAGCCCGTAAACATTGGATTGCCTTTACCGCTAAGCCTAAGGGCATGTTTATCGTCGATGATGGGGCCAAACAGGCTCTCTTAAATGGTAAAAGTTTACTCTGGCCTGGTATTGAAAAATTTGAAGGTCATTTTAAAGCAGAAGATGTGATTGTATTAGCAGATAAGAATCGTCACGCTATTGCACGTGGGGTTACGCAATTCTCATCGACGGAATTAAGCCAATCAGATCGCAAACACAGCAAAGAAATTATTCACCGTGATTCAATTGTCATGATTGAGGGCGTATGAGCTTAGAACAACACATGATTACATTAGCTAAAAAAGCACGTGAAGCCAGTTATGAAATGGCTTTGGTGCCTGCGGCTGTCAAAAAAGATGTGCTCTTGACGGTAGCACGTGCTTTAGTTGCTCAAAGTGCTGCCATTTGCCGTGCCAATGCCAAAGATTTAGCAATTGCCAAAGATGAAAAATATTCTACAGCGTTGATTGATCGTTTAACCTTAAATCATAAGCGCATTGTCGATATGGCTGAAGGTGTACGTCAAACCGCTTTATTAGAAGATCCTATTGGCACCTTATTAGAAACACGCAAACGTCCTAATGGTCTTTTGATTAAGAAAATCCAAGTGCCTTTAGGTGTCGTCGGTATTATCTTTGAATCACGTCCTAATGTGACGAGCGATTGTGCTGCCTTGTGTTTTAAATCAGGTAATGCCGCGATTTTAAAAGGTGGGCGTGAAGCATTTTATTCCAATCAGGCGATTTATAAAGTATGGGAACAGGTATTAAAGACAAAGAAAATGCCTAAGGCGGCGTTGCAACTTGTGCCTTCCACAGATCGCGATGCGGTTAAAGAATTATTAAAATTAGATCAATACATTGATGTGATTGTACCTCGCGGTGGTGAGAGTTTAATCCGTTTTGTCGCGGAAAATTCCAGCATCCCGGTTGTGAAGCATTACAAAGGTGTGTGCCATGTCTATGTTAGCGATAAAGCAGACTTAGCAAAAGCTGCTAAAATTGTCATGAACGCTAAAGTGCAAAAACCAGGTGTCTGTAATGCCATGGAAACATTATTGGTGCATGAAAAAGTAGCTGCTAAGTTTTTACCGACGATCACCGCGCAATTAATCAATGCCGGTTGTACGATTAAAGGGGATGAGAAAGCGCGTCGCCTTGTCACTGGTTTAGCTAAAGCGACGAAAGAAGATTGGTATACGGAATATTTAGAGTTAATTTTAAATGTGGGCATTGTGGCCACTACTCAAGAGGCGATAACGCACATTAATCATTATGGGTCACATCATTCCGATAGCATTGTGACTAAAGACAGTAAAGAAGCAGATCAATTCATGGCCGCGGTAGACTCAGCCTGCGTTTATGTTAATGCCTCAACGCGATTCACCGATGGGTTTGAATTTGGTTTTGGGGCTGAAGTGGGTATATCGACGGATAAATTACATGTCCGTGGTCCCATGGCCTTGGATGGTTTAACATCGTATAAATACAAAGTGTATGGAAATGGGCAGGTACGTCAATGAAACACATAGGTATACTAGGTGGTAGTTTTAATCCCGTGCATTATGGTCATTTGATGATGGCTCAATGTGCGTTAGAAGCATTAAAGCTTGATAAAGTATTATTTGTTCCGGCCTTTAGTTCGCCTTTTAAAGCCGTTAAAATGACCGCGACTCCCATGGAGCGTTTGGACATGTTGCGTTTAGCGACCCAAACACGTGGTCAATTTGGTATTTACGACGGGGAAATTAAACGGGGCGGGGTTTCTTATACCGTTGAAACCTTGCGTGAATTGATTGAACAAAATACCTCAACCAAATATTATTTGATCATGGGCCGCGATACATTCGCGGATTTTGATAAATGGAAGAATCCGGAAGAAATTTTAGATTTTGCGACAGTTGTCGTTGTTAATCGACCAGGTTTTGATACACCCATTAAAAGCAAGTTTGCGCATAAAGACATTGATATGCCAGCTATGGCTTTTGCCTCGAGCGATATTAGAAAAAAGGTCAAATCAAAAAAAACAATTACCTATTTGACGCCGGACAATGTTATTGATTATATTAATCGTCGCAAGTTATACCTACAGTAATCATTTTTAGGAGACAGCATGGATATTCGTTCTCAGATTAAATTTGGTACAGATGGCTGGCGAGCTGTCATTGCAGATACTTTTACATTTGAAAATGTGCGTATTGTTGCGCAAGCTACAGCTGACTGGATCAATACAAAGAATGACAGTTTCAGCACAAAGAGTGCATCAATTGGTTATGACAATCGTTTTTTATCCGCTGAATTTGCCCAAACCGTTGCGGAAGTTTTTGCCGCTAATGGCATTAAATCCTATCTCTCTAATACATCACTCCCAACACCTGCATTAAGTTTTGGTGTTGTTCAATTAAAAAATGTCTGCGGTATCATGATTACCGCCTCTCACAATCCGGCGAAGTTTAATGGGATCAAAATCAAAACCGCGGTGGGTGGGGCTGCGCCAAAAGACATTACCAATGTCGTAGAGAATTTCTTAGGCCAAAATCCTGTTAAAACATTGAGTGCTATTGAAGCTAGCAGCAAAGGGTTAGTTGTTCCCTATGACTTTAAGCCAGCTTATGTGAAATTTATCCGCAATTATTTAGATTTAAAACGCATCAAGTCGGCCAAATACAAAGTCTTGGCGGATATTATGCATGGTTCTGGTCGTGATTTGATGAATGATATTTTAAAGGGCACTAATATCAAATTAACCCTCATGCGTGAAGATGTGAATCCTTCCTTTGATGGCAGCAAACCTGAGCCTATTCCAGAATGTTTG
>JACCDG011569267.1_pt1 | contig 22383 bp, 47 predicted proteins | sample 7442471 | NCBI WGS metagenome assembly JACCDG01 (sample SAMN15323444, study PRJNA562643) | freshwater metagenome | isolation source: river surface water | place: USA:Blue River Watershed | collected 2017-08-17 | reverse complement strand
TTTTGGCCACCATAAACTAAAAACAGAGAGGATACGCCAAATGCCCCGACGTATCATTGAACCAATAGAACAACTTCACAACCTTGTTGATTTGAAGGTATGGCTTGCTATACTTGGCACAAATACAGTAGGGTATTTTGTTAATCTCATTACTGCATTAGAGGCATTTAGACTTGAATTGCAGGTAATTTCATTACTGATTGGTATTGCTTATGTATTACGCCGCTGGTGGATATTAGAGCAGTATAGAAAAGACAAAGACAGCAGAAAAGATTTAGAAGATTCTAGTTTTCCTAAGTAGAGGTAGTATGTCAAAAAGTCAAATTAGCTGGCGTAAATTATTAGGGATTATATTAGTTACAGTAGGTATTCACTCAGGGGCTTTCTTCTCGAACCCTGACCAGTGGCTTATTGTGCTGGGATTACTTATACCTAATTTGGCTTTAAATATTGGCAGTTACCTGCTTGATCCTTCTAAGAAATTTGAACTTCCGGTAACGGCTCAGGGAGTCGTACCCATTCACCGTCACCCCCAGGTTGGGGGTGACGTAGAGGATTCCGACTTAAATGAAGAATGATACGCGGCTTGTATTTTTTAGTGATATTCACTGGCCTTATCATAATCAACTTGCCTATAAGTTATTTCTAAAATACTTAGGCATTAGTCGCCCTGATAGAGTGATTATTGGGGGTGACGGCATAGATAATTATCAAGTAAGTAAATACGGCAAAGACGTAACTAAATTATTAACAGTTCAATCTGATTTAGACGTTGCCCGAAATGAAATCATAAATCTAAGAAAAACAACACCTAATTCAACAATAGACTATATTCAAGGCAATCACGAATTACGAATGAAATTATATCTTCAGTCGAAAGCGATTGAACTTGCTTCATTGAGAGCATTAAGCATTCCAAGTCTCCTTGAATTAGATAAAGTTGAAGTGAATTATTTTGAAGGGCCTAAATGGTTGAAGATCGGCGATTTGAATATAGGCCACGGCCACGAATTAAATGTTAGCGGCGGCGTTGGATTGTGTCAGAAGATTTTTAATAAATTCGGAGTGAATTATTTAGGCGGGCACTTCCACGTATTTGATAGTCATATCAGAAGATCAATAAGCGATAGCGGCCCTTATGGATATAATTATGTTTTAATCAATGCTGGAATGTTAGATATGGACGTTGATTATACTCTTTATCCTAATTGGGTTACAGGATTTACAGAAGTCCATTTTAATAAATCAGGCAAGTTTGAATACTGGCAAGTCCAGATTAAAGAAACAGAAGAAGAAGCTTATTTCACTATTCACGGACAAAGATTCAGTGAACGTAGAATAGTAGTTTAGCAGGTGTACTATGTTCCAAATTACTGAAAAGAAATTATTAGAATTTGCGGCTAATGCTAAATCTGTGCCTGAATTAGTGCGTGCGATTAATGAGCAATTAGAAACATTTGAAATCAATATTGCCTTTAGGCCGCACCACTTTTTAGCACAGGCAGCACACGAATCAATGGGTTTTCAGAAATTCATTGAAAACTTAAATTATTCTAGTGATAGATTATTGCAAGTTTTTCCTAAGTACTTTAGGAATACTAATCCCGGTGCGTATCACCGACAACCTGAGAAGATTGCGAATAGAGTCTATGCCAATAGAATGGGCAATGGCCCAGAAGAGTCTGGTGACGGTTGGGATTATAGAGGGAGGGGAATCTTCCAACTTACCGGCAAAAATAATTATAGAACAATGAGCGAAAAAACAGGATTAGACTTAGTGGGGAATCCTGACTTAGCCGCTGATCCTGAGAATGCAGTCTTGATTGCCTGTCATTTTTGGGATATAAATAACTTAAATCGTTTTGCTGATTTAGACGATATACTTGCCGTAACGAAAAGGATCAATGGTGGCACTCACGGATTAGACGACCGTAAGGTTTGGCTGAGACGCGCTAAAATGATTTTTCGTTAATTTGAACTTAAACTCTTAACTTGGAATTAAAGGTCGGATAAGGCAGTGAATAAGTGATTAACTTAGAAAGACTTCAGAAGATATTTATCTTGATTTTTATAGGCACGCTTATTTGGGGCGGCACAGAGTTATCTTTGCTATTGCGCCTATATAGACAACAGAGCACTTCTGTTTTACAGGATATACAATCAGCCAGTAAATCTATTTCTATTTCTGCCCAATCATTCCAGCACGTATCAGAGTCTCAAAGAAATCTACTAGAATCTGATTCAACCCAAAGGTCAATAGGTTTACTACTAAGAACCGGTGACGACCTTAATAGAACAGTAAAGAAGTTAAATGTAGCTATTGACGGGTTTAATGAATCTTTGCGTCTAGTGAATAGTGAGACTCTTCCTAGGATTAACACGACAATTGATAATACCAATACCCTAATCTTTCAGTGTTCTGACGGAATTAAAATTATCATAAATTCTTCGGATTCCACTATACAAGAACTAAAGTTTCTGCTACAATCCGAACAAGTCAAAGCAGCACTTCAAGGTATAGCAGACACGTCAATAAATACAGCACTTTTAACAAAAGAACTTGAAATTACAAGTGTTGAGTTTAGAGAATCTATAAAGGAGTTTTTGGCAGCACTTAAAATAGTAGCAGATAATTCTGGGCAGGCGACGGCTGAAGTGACAATGTTGCTTCAAAGAATCAATAAGCCGTTAACTAAAAAAGAAAAAGCTCTTAATATTTTAGTAAGAGTCTTAACTGCTGCTGGTCCAAGTATTGTTGAATCATTGAGGAGATAATGGATATTCAGGTTGAACGTAAGATTAAAAAAGACTTAATATTTCTTTTGAATAACGGTGGATTAACGCCTAAGAGTCAGCGGGATATAGTCAAAATGCTTATTGAGATTATCCCGGATAGTGGCCTTGAGGAGTTAGTTGATTCTTTGCTAGACCTTTATATATTCCATTTAGATAGAACAGTGTAAGCCTATGTTATTTTGTCAAGGGACTCGGCCCTAAAGGGCCAAGCTTGAGTCGTGTACCCACGACGCTATCCTAACGGAGAGCCGAAGTTGGTAGACTCACTCAAATTTCACTTGACCAGACCCCTGTGCAAATCATAGGAAACGATTGGGAAGAAATTAGGTACCTGCGAATGTCGCCTCAGTTCGCTGCTCTACGGTGATAGGTTAAACAGGAATGGGAGTCAGTTCCAGTGCTTATCACGTTAAACCTTCCTAAATCCGGTCGAGAGGAGGTCGAACCCGGCCAACGGTTACAGTTAGGCCGGTACGCATTACTCCGAAAGGATGTGTAAACGCTATGTTCGTTTATGTGCTGAATTGTCACGGTAACCCGCTGATGCCGACTAACCCGGCAAGGGCGAGGTTGCTCCTAAAAACAGGGAAAGCAAGAGTGGTTCATAGAACCCCATTCACTATTCAGCTACTCTTTGGGTCATCCGGCTATAGACAGGAAGTAGTAGTTGGGATGGATACCGGAAGTTCTAAGATTGGTATAGCCGCAATAGCAAACGGTAAGGTGGTCTATCAGTCAGAAGTCACAGTTAGGAATGATGTCTCACGAAAGATGGAGCAAAGGAAGATGTATCGGCGCACCCGGCGTAATCGAAAGACCCGCTACAGAATGGCTAGATTTGAGAATCGGGGTGCATCACTTCAGAAGGGAAGAATCCCCCCGTCCGTAAGGAGTAAGGTTGATTCACATCTTCGGGAAAGGAATCAGGTTGAGTCATTATTACCCGTAACAAAGTGGAAGGTGGAAGTGGCAAGTTTTGATATTCACAAGCTAGTAAATCCGAACGTGGAAGGGGTTGAGTATCAGAACGGACCACTCAAGGATTGGAATAATACTAAAGCGTATGTACTTCATCGCGACGGCTATAAGTGTCAAAGTGGGCAGAAGGGTACCCACAGCGTTAAGCTGAATGTCCATCACATCCAGTTTAAGAGCCGTCAGGGAAGTAACCAGCATAGGAATCTCATTACCTTATGCACAACCTGTCACGACGACTTACACAATGGGAAGTTTCAGATTAAATTCAAGCGTACCGTGACCAAACACGCAACCCAGGTAAGCATACTGACAGCAAGAATTAAGCAATCCGGCTGGCAATTTGAACCGACTTTCGGCTATGAGACTAAGTACAAGCGCGAAGAGTTTCTAAGGTTACCTAAGTCCCATATCAATGATGCAATCGCCATCTGCTGCGAAGACGGCGAGGTAACCGAAATCGGGGACGGTAACACCTTTCTCAAGCGTCACGTCAATAAAGGTGATTATCAGCAGACAACCGGTAAGCATAGCCAGAAGAGAATCCCTACCGGCAAGCTATTCGGGCTGCGCAAGTTTGACTTAATTCAGACCGTTAAGGGAATCGGGTTTATTAAAGGCAAGCGCAGTACCGGCTACTTTACGATAAGTGACCTTAACGGCAATTGCTTATCTGATGGTGTCAATATCAAGGCTAACTGCGTTCGGTTAGCCGCACGTAGTACAACCTTAACTCAAAGAAGGAGCGGCGTTTCCTCTCGGCCCTAAAGGACCGAGTACCCACGCCGAAGATGGGATGGAATTTTTCTTTTTGGATTATGGGTTGCTTTGGCTTTTATTTACTTATTAGATAGCTATGTGAGTTATCAAGAAAACAAAAAAGATAAGGAACAAGAATTAGACGAGTATGAAGAAGAAAAATAGTGATAGCAGTCAGGAATTAGAGTCATTTATTTTTATTTTAGAGAAGTCTTTTATTGAAGTTAATTTAGACGGCACTGAACAATTTAAAGAAGCAATTGAGAAGATTATTGGATTAGCGTATCCCTCTCAATTTTATGTAGAAACTGATATTGAAGATACTATTGTAAAATACCATAAAGCAGGAACGCCAGAAGAAATATTAAGCCAGATTGCAGTAAATTATAGTGCATATATTACTGAATCTTGGGACGAATCAGAGGACGTTCCTGTAATCAAGATCACAAGAAAATAAGGACAAAATTAGTGAATACACGAGACTATATTTTAGGTGCTTTGAGTATGGCGGCGGTTGCCGTGGTTTACGTCATTAACGAACTCAAGAAGGAAAATCAAGATATCCGAACAAGTTTAAACCAACATTATATGAATCATATCTATACGAATAATGTAATGTTAGGCCAACTATCTCAAGGATTATTAGACGACGGCGGCAATGGAGAATCAAAAGAAGATTGGCCGACTGAATTAGAGGATACTGACGACGATAATAATATTCATTAGTTCCGAGAGGAGATTATGTTTAGTGAAGAAGAACGTAATGTATGGAGTCAATTAACAGCACACGCTAAAAAAAGAATGTGGAAACGTTCATTATCTGTGCCTGAGATTTTAGCTGTAATTAGATACGGCCAAAGGCACTTTACAGGCGGTTGTCAGTTTATTTTTTTAGGTAAACGCAATGCCCCTGATAATTTAAAATACTTAGAAGGGACAACAGTTGTATTAGAAAATGGTAAAATTACAACTGTTTATAAAAACAAAAATGCACTCAAGAAAATTAAACGAAAAACAAGATTCAGTGATAAGCTCTACAAAGGACATTGTTTGGGAGTCACTGAATCAGATTATGCAGGATACATTTCTGCAATTGAATAATGATTGTGATTGGTTGGAAAATCTTTACGATTCAGTGTCACCAGAAAATGGAGAATTAGTATATGGCAAATCCGTTTAAGAAGATTTTTGACGGGTTTAAGTGGCTAGGACGTACCGTCTTAGGCTTAAAGAAATATGAACCAGCTTTGAAAAAAGCTTTAGATAAAGTTGCTGATTTGGTTGAATATGCCTTACCAGCGGCTAAGGCCGTAGCAGCATTAACACCTTCTCCGATTGACGATTTAGCAGTTAATCAAGGAGAATATTGGGCGAAGAGATTGCGTGAGATAGGTAGAGACCCAGATAAAGTTTTTATTGAGGGCGCAAAATTAGTTCTTTCTTCAGAAAAGATTCGTGAGCAATTATTAATTGCAGTGAAGAATTCTAAGAATGGAATTGAGGTTGCCGGACAAATTCTGAAAACTATTGAGGACGTATTGAATTTATCTGATACCACTTTAAGAACGGCAGCCCAGGTTGGATACAGTGCTTTAAAGAATGCGGGTGAGGCTTAGGCTTATCCGGTGGAATCAAACCGCCCTACGGGGCTATAAACGCCAAGAAGAGGCATTGGGCTTAATGCCTAATGCCTTATTAAAACATTGGAGATTGTTTGAAAATGTCAATTGAAGTTCAGAATATTAGTGTGGCAGTTATAAGTAAAGATATTGCAACTGGCGTGTCTAGGGACGTACATGGGTTTTGGAGATTTAAGAAATGTTTAGTTAGGCCATTTTATGACGCAGTTATTTCTTCCCATAATCTCCCAAATAATAAATTCCCTTGGGAATTTGTCGTTGGTTTTTTAGTTAATACGGAACACGTGACTGGTACGCTTAATCCGATCATTCAAGTCTGGGAACATTATAACCCAGCTTATCATAGTGAATCAGACAAGTATAATTTGATAGCAGTTAACGGTGTTGTATTCAAAGATATGTGCAAATTAACTTCTCGCCGACTTCCAGATTGGATTTCTGAAATGAATGGGCGCATTGCTGATTACGTAAAGCTTAATTTGCTGTTGAATCATTCTGATTTTTTTACAACATCTACGGAAAAGAAAGACTGGCACAAGATAAAATCAATAAAATTTAATGGAATAAGATTCCGGTATGGCGATAATCGTGACGATTTAAGAAATATTGAGTTAATCCAATCTAAAATCGCTAAAGCCGTATTTGAAGGAGTCTTTAAAAAGATAAAAACCAATTGGCAGGAATGGGAACTGCCTTATGGCGGAGATTTTTTCAAGGAAGATAATTCCCAATCTGAAGATTTCGCCGACGATAATGCAATAACAGAAGCGGGGCAATCAGTATTCCGAAGAGAAGTGCTATTTAAGGCTGCAACTGAAATAGCCAAACAAGTTTATCCAGAAACAGAATCATTGACTTATCTACTTCCTGGTTCGAAAAATTATGGGGACTTGGGTGTGTCTCCGTTGGAATTTAAATTAAAACTTCGCGTCTAATTTATGATTAAATACATTCCTCCAGTTACTAAGCTTCTATCTGAAAAATCTTTAATAGAAGTTCATATCCGTGCTGAATATTGTATCGGACAGAAATCAACATTGTATTATCATAATACAAATCTATCAGAAGTGGGTGAATGCTTTCTCTTAGAATGGGCTACTGAATATGGCGTGAATACTTCAGTAATCCCTAAAGAGCAAGTATTAGGGTTGAAGGTGAATAGAAAACTTTTTTGGAATTTTAAGAGGGATTATAGTTTAAAATGAGTACCGGATTAAAAAAAGCGCCAAAGTTTAGAGCGGATAAGGCAGAGGATATTACCAGTGGTAAAATCCCCTCGCCAGTTTTCTCAGGTTACTTGAATTTTAGGGAATATAAAACTGCACCGCTTTATGATATGTCTATTTCTGACCCCCCTAAAAAGGACAAGGAATGGAAATTTATTGTAGTCTTTCGAGTAAATTATTCTAGTGGTCGGGTAGTATCGCCTTCGCTTCAAGTGTGGGAAAAATATAAAAAAGATACTCACTACCGAAGAGCCGATTTAGCCTTTCATAATGGCAAGATTTTAAAGGATATGGCCAAGCTTATTTGGCGGCAAAAGCCAAAATGGGTTGACGATATCCACTTAGTTGTCAAGGAAAAGGCAATTAATCTGTTAAAGGAGAATCATAGTCAGAGTCTAAACGAAGAGATTGAACGGCTTTATTCTCCTATTGTAGATTTTAGATTTACTGAAAGAATTGATAGGTACAACGAACTAGGGCTTTCTTTCGCAGAGAGAGCAAGTGATATAGGATTAAGTGAGTCAGCCACTCAGGAAGAGTTTGAATCTGAGTTAAGAAAACAAATAAGAGAAATCGCTCGTCGAACTGAAATCGTTTCGTGTTTTACTCGTCTTGAGGACCTTAAAGTTGCAAAGCCTTACTTTAACACCTATGTAGCTTGGATAAAAGCAAACTTCTGTAGTTAGATTTAGGCGCTTATATTCTTAGACTGATAACGACTGTTAATTACTATTTTAACTTAAATCTTTAACTTGAATACGTTTTGTCTTGATAATCTTACCGCCAATTCAGTTCTTTAATATCACCATTAAAGGCAATATCATTTTTAACCTTCTGCCATTCAATACCCTCTGGAAAGAAATCTTTTAACTTGAGTAAATCACCAGAATCATAAGCTAATTTAGGTAATTTTTGGCTTAAATACAATTCTTCAATTTGAAATATCACTGAGATATTATAGCCATATTCTAAGATTCTTGCATTGCGGCAATCTAGCCCGTGAACTATTAAATTATAAAGCAATAATCCTGCATTCCAGATAGATAAATGACCACTTACGATTAAGTCTTTCTTTGGTGGCACTGTGATTGCAATGATAGTACCCGGTTTATCTAATGGTTGACTTTGAGAAATCCAATTAAGCTGTAAGAAAAAACTATCTAAATCAGATTGGTGTTCTAATACGTGCGAGGCCCAAATACAATCGAAACTTAATCCTCTTCCTCTTGCCCAGTTATCACAACACCATTGGTTAAAATCACTTTCAATAATTTCAATATCTTGATTTAACTTATTCCTATAATACGGTGACTTGCCATAATCAATAGCAGTAACCTTCTTGCCGTGATTTTTAAATATCTTAGAATGCTCACCAGACCCACACCCAATATCTAATACAGTATCAAATTGATAATCGTCTAATAGTTTCTGGATAGCGTGACCAGCAAATTCTAAGTGTTGGAATTCTTCTCTTAATGGAATATTAGGATTATGTCTTGTCATAAATAGCGTCCACCAAGTGGGTCGTCGTGAAGCCTATAGAACTGAGGAGTTCTAATGTAACGTGACGATTCTACAGTCTTACGTTGATACCCAGCTTCTTCAAGTTCTTTGATAACTTTTTGATACTGTTCAAATACTTCGTCACTGCCAAACACGTCAGGAAAGTAAGCCTCTCTACACCCTATTGAACTAAAGTTAGGAATTTCTAGTAACCTATTAAATCCAAACGTGCCATCTGATTTTCTGAATGTAAATTCCGTCTCAATATAAGTTAATCCATTAAATTCATTGGGCATATTAGTAACTCGTTTCTTATTTTGCCATATAGGATCTGATCCTTTTAAGTCGTAACTCGTTTAAGTTTTTCAAGAGTCTAGCTTTATCGGTTAATTCAGCAAAACTAAAATCTTCCGCTTCTTCCCAGTATAAATCAATGCCAGTACATTGATAGAGTTGCTGGTAGATATTGATTTCTTGGTCAATGCGGCCCCTTATATAACTCTCTATTGCATAAGCAGAAGCTTCGGAATCTGTCTCAGAAAATACTTCCCATAGATCGTTAGGTACTTCAATGATATCTTGATACTCGTAATACACCCCACCTGTTGGCCAAAATTGAACATTTACCCACATATAAGACTCCTTTTATTCAAATCTTCCTTTCAAATTTAGCTTTCAATCTCAAGTATTCTTGAAGTTCTTTTTCTGCTTCTTCCTGTGACGCTTTGAATCTTTTTTCTGCTTCAATCGCTAAATATTTTTCTTGTAACATTTCGCCAAAATTCACAAAATCCTCAAATTTCCAAATATCTTCGGGAATAGGAATAACAATAACATTCTTTACTACTGCATTAAATCCTTTATTGAATGGGCCAAAAAGCCAGCCATATTTCTCAGGGTCTACCACTCTATCAATCAGGTCTTCCTGGATATTATTAGTTTTAATTATATCAAATGAGACACTATTATCTCCGTCAATCTCAACTAAATCTAATTCTGAATAGATAACTAAATAAGTTGCCATACAGTACTTAAAACTCCTCTAATTTATCCTATCTTCGACGTGAAAACCCGGCTCTTTAGGACCGGGAAGAAACACCGTCCTTATTGGGTTTGGGTTGATATGCCAAGTCCGAACTAGGCCCTTGGCATATCCTTAAAGCTACAACCCCTTACGGGGTAAGTCTCCCTTACGGGAGTAGGTCCACAGCGCCAATGTTGGGTTAGGTTTGCCGTGACGAACACTTTGCCTACCTCTCAGCAATGTTTAATCCGTCACCGTAGAGTCCGGGACTTGTGGAGCATCCCGGAGTACCTATCTCAGTCATTTTACTGACCATTCTAGCCCAACGTAGTCCGGCTTTCCAGACTTAGGCTAATCAACCAGGCTTGATACCTTACGGTTTCAAGCCTAGCCCTTTAGGGCCGGGTAGTTGACAGGCTCAACTAATTTCCAAATAATTTTATCAGAAGGTTTCTTATCCAGCAAGTTAAAAAGAATAGCCGGATACTTGCATTTTCTAAAATAATCAGCTAGTTCTTTTCTTGATTCAGTATTTGGTCTATCGGTAAAGTCTATAAAACACCGGGCCATAACCATAGCTCTATCAACTTCTAATTTACTTACTGTTTCGTTTACCCAGTTATAGTATTCGTCAGGTACTTTATCGAGAAGAGAGTCTAATGTTTGTCCATTCCGAAGTAACTCCCAGATATGACGGGCATTAACTCCAGTTAGTAACTTATGCAATCTCTTGTATTCTTCAGTCTTAACCTTAACTCTAAAGCCAGATTTATACCTGATTACTACTCCTTCTTTATTGCTTTCAATTAGACTGATAACGCTTAATGGATTATTTTTATTGACAGGTTCAATTGGGTCGGCAGTTCGAAAATTAAGAGTATCTAATTCACTTAAACTAATATCTTTGCCGGTTTTTGTTTCAACTCCACCAAGTAAGAAAATATCTCTGAGTCCATTATAATTAACTACAACTCTATTCTCAGGATAAACTATCTCGAATAAATAAGTTATACCCCTATGGAGTTCTGGAATCAAATCTTTATATTGCCGTCTCAGTAAATTAGTTGCAAATATTGCTTGCTCACTATCAAATGATCCTCTTGTGGCGATATAAGGCTCATTCTTATACCAATACAGAATACCTAATGAACCGTCAACTTTATCAAATACTTCAAATGGTTCATTGGGCAGAGATACACCCATTTGAGTTAGTTGATCTAAACTAAAAAACTTTTCAAATGGTCGTGCAATAATATCCCTATTTGAATCAACAATTAACCCACGGCACAACCTTGTCTCTGGCGTCCAGTGCCAGTCATACTGTGCTTTATTGGTGTAATTATAGATAGTTAAATCAAATTCAGGGTGTTTATTGGCGCGAATATACCCTTGTTCTACTTGCTCTTCTATTGCCTTCCAATTAATCATTTCCACTCTCTAGGTCCACTTCTTGTCTAATGCCTGTCATTTCAGAAGCTAGTTTCAATTCAGTCAACACTTTAACGATTCCTACAAGCTCCCCATAATTAAAGTCAACTTGAAACGAATTCTCGCCAAGTGAAGCTCTTCTGTAAGTTCTTCTGTAAATTTCAAGAAGTCTATTTTTAAGTTCATTATCAATCATTCAACGCTCTTTAACTTTCTTGAAATATGCCTTTTAATATCACAAGGCTTTATCTCCAATGTCCCATTCTCTTTCATTTTTTGAAAGGTATCCCAATCAATACCCATTAAATCAGTAATTGGTATCACACTTGATTTCTTTAGTTTCTTTATCAGTGAAGTAGGGTGATATAAAATCAAAAAAATAGAACCTATTTCATATCCCCATTCTAAATTATTGACGATTATTTTCTGCATAACTACCTCTTAATGAAGAGTTTATCGTTTCTATATTACTCTTCCGATAATGAATATAATCGGAAGTCTATTTAAAGCTTTTGTATTTATATTGCGTCTCTCTTGGAGGGTAATAAACTCCATGTCCGATCCCTTTAGGAACAAGATCAAATAAAAAGAGCAATGGTTTTACTTTTGCCAGAAGTGCAAAAGCAGTAGCTAATGGGGCTATTCGGGCGGCTGCGTCATGGAGTAGTTTATTTATTTCTTGCCAGTCCGCCACTACAATATTGCAAATTGGGCAGGTCGCATTTGGAATCTGAATAGAGTCTAAGGAATCTTCAGATGGCGGCAGGATAGCATAGCAGCACTTCACGCACCGGGCACGAAGAACAATGAGAAGCTTGCCGTCGGAGTTACTGCGGCCAAAGTCAATAGCAGGTTCAACCCTTATATTATTAGTGTTCAAGTTCATAAAATTACCTCAGTCTATTGTTAAGTTTTTGCATTGATTGCAGTCTCTAAAGTCCCACTGAGGGACTAATCCTTGTATTCTAGCTTGAATACTTCTTGCAATGTACTTTAATGGCAATTCAGGAAAGTCCTCATATAGCAATCTTGGTGTGTCAATGTCGAGCATTTCAATGATTCTATACTTCCCTTTACTTAGCCTTTTAAATTTCAAATCTATAGTGCCACAATTATTGCATGCTTTATTCAGTTTAAGTCGGATACTAAACCCTTCAGGATAAACACCTATCACCCCAGATATAAAAATCAAGTTAGGATTTAAAAGACCTTCGTTGACATAAAATGCGTCTCTTAGTGATTCTTCGAAAAATGATATTGAATAATCTTTTGTTCTATTTCGCATATTCGTGTAGGGCATTTACCAAATCACTATATGAAGGATTGATTTTACTATAGATATTTTCGTCTGGACTAAACGTTTCAACAGCTAACTCACTATGTCCAGTACTCTCATTCAATCCCCAATAATAAAAAATATTTCCTTTTACGAAATCAATAGACCAGTCGCCACGATAGCCGTCAACACATTCAATATAATCAATGTCACAATGGATACAAAAACAATCACCATCGCTTTCTTTGTAGCCTAAAGATTTAGCGACTTCTATTAACGCCTTTGCTTGTCTAGCGTTACCAGGTAATAATCTATCTATTGTGTATGTGAGAAATTCCATAATTATTATTTTTCGTGCAGAATTTTTACTGGCAGATTATCGTGCAACAAATGAAGTAATTGAAAATTTATTTCTTCAATGCCATTATAACCATTACGGCCAGTAAGTTCTGCAAGTCCGTCTATTAGCCCAGTGTCAATAGTTAAGCGAATTTCAGACTGAATATCAATAACTTCTTCTTCTGTGAAAATATAATAAATTTCTTCGCTATTTTCAAGTCTAATTTTTCTCATATAAGATTTTCGAGTCTGTATTGTTATATAATAATGCAAATAGTTTATGGTCAATCTTTTCTATATCACTACAGTGATAGTAGGCAAGGTCAATTAATAATCCATTAGCAAGACTAGCCGCACACTGAATATCGTCAACCTCTTCTTCAGTAAAGAGATAATAAATTTCGTCTCTGTTTTCTAATTTAATTCTTTGCATATTACTTAACCTTTAAAATTAAATCTGACCATAATACCCCATTAGCAATCCAACCTATAGCCGCCATTTCGTCTGGCCGTAGTAGTAGGCAAGTGGTAATCACTCCATTCTTTTCACATTTTAAATACATTGTATCAATTGGGTGATTTAAAACAATGCCGCCAGAAAAACAACAATTAGAGTATTCCTGTCTAATAAGTTTGGAGAATATTAAATCACCTTCTTGCCAAGTCTTATCATTGCCAATTGATTGATTTTGCATAAATAAGTTCTTTAACCGTCATATTTAACCCCGACACTATTATCTAAATATTTCGTGAAGTTGTCATCTAAGCAGTCAGTATCAAATTCTTTGAATCCAATTTGAGTATTGCCTTTACGCAATAAGACCTGAATCGTCTCACTGTCATAAAAATAAATATCAACCTCAATATCTTTTCTGTCAATTTTAATTTCGACATAGGGATCATTGCCGCTATTATACTCGAAGTTGATCCTAATATATCTGCATTGATCGGTAAAAGGTTCAGACAATAAACTGATTATCTTGTTCACCGCCCTATGTTGCTGAATCAAAGTATAGTGATTTAAATTTTGATCTTGAGTCATATCTATTCTAGCTCTCTATTGCGTAAGTCCCAATTTTATCAATTAGTTCCTGCTCTGTTTTGCAGCTAATAATCTTATTTGAATTATCTCCAAAACAATATTCAGTATTGTCTTTGCCCGCCCATAATTTTAAACAATTTTCTCGTTTAGAATTAAACTCTTTCAAGAAAAGATAAAATTTAAAACTATTCCCCATTACTGATTCAATTGAAATAAAACTCACGCATTCAAGTTGTTCTAATTTAATGGCTAAATTACTGGCCCAGTTTAAAGTTGACTGAATTTGCTTTTGTTCTTTCCTGACCGACTGTACACTCATTATTTGCTTTCCTTATCAAAATTAAATACACCACTATCTGCCATAAAAATTAAAAGTCCAATTGGTAAAAGTATCCACAACCAATGGGACGTTTGATTCAAGATATGATAAAGTGATATTGAAGTGGCAATAACCCAACAAATAATTGCAAGCCAGCGTCCTAGTTCAAATTTTAGCTTACTCATAATCACTCCATTCTTACGCCAATAACTTTAAAATTACTACGCACGGCACACTGTAAGATATCGTGTAAATCGTGTTCCCAGTATCCAGGTGACATTAAATCGTTAATCAGCTGTTTGGATTCGTCAGATTTAACAACCCCCGCAAAAAAATCGTCAAGATAATCCGCTAAATCATTTTTGGTATCCAATTCAAGGATCAATTTAACACTAGCCATTTAACTTACTCCTTGTTTACGCTTTAGTCTTGCTCACAAAATATGAACAATAAAATCTATGAACAATCGTTCAACTCACTGTCTGATTTTTGGATTGCATTATCAAATGCCTTCCGCAACTCCTTAACTAACTCTTTAGCTTCTAAACTATTAGAAGGCTCATAATGGATAGTGCAATTTCTAAGGAACTCTAACAGCCAGAGTTTATCTTTGTCAATAAGATTAATAGAATTATTAGTCATATTCTGCTTTGCTTTCTTCAATAAATTCAAGTTCACATTCTAGTGCTCTATTGTATTCTACGAGTTCGTCAATTTTATCCTGTAAATCTTGAACATAATTAAGTAAGCCTTCAACATAATCAAGTAAATCTTGAATATCGTTTTTAGAATTGGCAATAAATTCAGCGTCAGTTTCGTGATAGCCAATATATTTTTCTTCTGCATTTTCGTCTAATGCGTCTACGTTCGCTCTATCACATAAGCAAATAACTTCCTTGTCGGTAAGTACTAACGTTGCCTCCCAAGACGATTTAGACACTTGCCAATCACCGGGCGCGGTCTTATGTAGTCTGTCTTTAATATTCTGCAATTGTGCTTTAGTCACTCTCTTCCCTCTCAAAATAAATCTTGACTTTACAGTTTAATGCTTGTGCAATTTTAGCTAATTGACTAGCCCGCAAGTCTTCGTCGCCCCAGCAAACACGCTTAACAAAATTGATTGGTCTTGCAATTCGACTTGCAAGTTCCCTACTATCAATATCTTGTTTAGTCATTTGAAAAGTTACTTCTTCAGCAATGGCACACAATACACATTCAGTGTGATACACGCCAGAAGAAATAGCCTCATTGACCAATTCGGTAAATTCAGAATTAACTTCTTGTGAGTTAGTATTCATAAGTTATTCCCACGGTGCTCCATTTAACCTACTATCCCATTCTGTGTTTATCTCTTCGGCTACACCTTCGTAAATATAACTATCATTGTCTATTGATAACAAAAAATAATCTACTCCAGTTTCAAGTTTATACTCAAGCCCATATGAGTTAGCTTGTTCAATACGTCTTTCTATTAACTCGCCTACTAACTCAACTGCATTCGGGCCACCAAAGATAATCTCAGTAATAGATTCAATCTCTTCTGTAGTCTTATAGACTACCCAAACTTTTTCTTTTGGCATATTATTCCCACCTTAATCTTCTATGTCTAGGGATTCAAGTCGTTTATCCCATTGGTTGAACAGAGATACTTCTTGCGCACGCAACTCATACCAGGTTTCGTCACCGTATCCCTTTTCGTAAACTGACATTTCAAATAAATCAGAAGAAGGGTTACGGATATCAATTACCCATTTAACATTCTTGTCATTTGATAATTTTTCTTTGTGATACTCAAAATATTTGAGTATTAAATCTTTAGGGTTATCGCCATTCAAGACAAACTCGTACCCACTATCTTCTGTAGAATGCGGACACCTTAATAAATAAACAACCCAACACTTGCTACTCATAAATCACACTTCCTTTCTTTTTAAATACTTATCTAAAATATAATTTCCAAATTCTTTTCTTTCTCGTCGCCACCTATCCCTAGCCCCTCTTAGAATAAATGCCCATTTTTGTCTAGTAAGCGGACTCCTGTATTTACTGTAGATTTCAATACCCCCAACCGAAGTACCTAAGAAAACTGCTGGCGGGTCAAATACAGCATTGCCGTCTTTGAAATAAAACATTATTCACCTAGAAAATCAAAATTAACTTTTTCTACTTTAGGGTAGTCATTAGCAACCTTGCCAAGTAGCCCGTAAACACGTTTATTCGGGCTATAACCGCTTCCAGGTTTAAAGATAAAGGAATCGTCTTGTCCGAAGTACTTAATCAAGGCAGCGGCAATAGCCGGGCTACGTGACGCACCAGCTTCACAATGAATAACTAAAACCTTAGCACGATACATTAATACCCTATTAACAAAACTCAAAATTTGTCTAGCTTGATCTTCAGTAAACAAATCTTCTTGACCTATTTCTAAAATCAAAGGTGAATCAATATCATTAGGGTTTTTCTTTTGGGTAGTTAATGGTTCTTCTAAATCCCAGAACTTTAATTGTAAGCAACCTACTTGATTTTTGGTAGGCAATAGCGGGAATCCACTACCCGGCGTAGTGACTTGAATTGCTGCCCACTTATGACGACCCGGCACTAACCTTGCAGCATAATCATTAGGCATAACTGCAATTCTAATAGGCAAGTCAGTCGGTTCAAGGACACGTAGAACCGTAGACGGGTCAGGAGTTTCAATGAAATCAGGCGAAGTCTCTTGGCTGAAATAATTAGTCATAAGATATTGTATTTAGTAGGGTTAACTAGGCAAGTCAACCCTACCCAAGTTAAAGGTTTAAGTTAGAAATAATATCTAATTCCGCATTGGCATAATCACATACTTATAATTGAAATCAGTTTCGTTATAAGGTCTCAAAAGAAGTTGTGTCGCGCCGTCTCGGAATTCGAAAGTAAACGAAGTATTCCCTAATCCATTAAAAAAGTCAAGCAAATATTGAACATTGAAAGCAAATTCAAAAGATTCTCCTTCATAAGCAATAGGAATAGAATCTTCACCTTCACCTGTTCCGCTTGACTGTGCCTTAAACTCAATAAATCCGGGTGTGACATTGATTTTAATGGCACGAGTCACGTCGTCTGTCATATGGAAGAGACGCTTTAAGGTCGCGTAGAACCGATCAGATTCTAAGACTAATGACTTATCATTATGCTTAGGCATAACCATTTCAAAATTAGGGAATGCGCCAGAAAGCAACCTTGAAATATAGACTCGATCACCTAATCCAAAGACAATATGATTATCAGTTTTACCAAAACTAACCGATTCAACTCCAGAGTCACTAAGAATCTTATTGACATTGAGTAATGTTTGCTTGGGAATAAGAATCTTTTGAATATCGTTAACGTTAAATGAAAGGTCACTTTTCTCTGCCAGAGCAAGTCTATGCCCGTCTGTGGCAACCATTCTAAATAAATTTGGCGCAATATTTACTAATGCCCCATTGAGAGCAAATCGTGACTCTTCTTGGGTTGAAGCAACGAGAACCCGTGGAATGACTTGTCGCAACAGACTAGCTGGTACTGTAAACTCAGTGCTTGAAATCTCTGGTTGAGGTGGAAAGGCTGAAGGATCAGGGCTAAGTAACTTAAACTTACTTCTTTCACAAGTAACAATCGCTTCTTCATTCTTACCTGACTTAATCGTAATTTCAGAGTTAGGTAGACTCTTTACTAACTCGTGAAGCCTCTTGGCAGGGATTAACATTGACCCGCCTGTTTTAACGGTAACAGGACAGGAACAGATTAAGACTGACTCTAAATCAGTAGCAGTTAATTTAAGTGGCTTATCTTTTTCAGCCACAACTAAAAGATTCTGAATGATAGGAATTGTGCTCTTCTTTTCTACAACTCCCTGTAAATAAGATAATTCTTTTAAGATATCTTGACGATTAACTATGATTTCCACAATTCTTATTCTCCGGTTTGGGTTTTTTCTTGGTTAATCTAGCTATAAGCTTGTCTGTCTTATAGCACCCGCAGGATTTAGTTTTACCGCCCCGTAATGAGTCGCCATTCACAATATGCCGATTCCCGCAATCACAAATACAATCCCAGTAATTTGCATAATATGATCCACTTTTACACTTTTTGGGTATTCTTTTCCATAACTCAATAACTCTTAGCCTTGAGAATTTTTTACCAGTCAAGTCTTTAAAGCTTTTTACGATAGCCATATCAATAGCTTTTCTAATGGAATGTTTACTCACATGTTTTCTGTAACACCCACAAGACTTATTGGCATTTTTCTGTGTGTAGCTAGTATGCCTGCGTTCAATTATATTGCCGCAGTTGCATTTAAATCTCCATATTACTCCTCGCTTAATACTCTTAACCGGGCATACGGCTGTCACAAAATTAAATCTCATTCCTGAGTAGTCTTTAATCTTTCTCCCCTCAAAGTCTATCCATTTTGTTTTATTTTTATGCGCTAACATTATTTTTCTAAAATCAAGTTAGTATCAAGAGATTGCCATAATTGGTAATTTAGATATTGTCTATCGGAAGTGGTGCAATATTCTCCTGATTGAGTTCTTTGTTTATGTGTAATGATAGCCATTGCTAACTTGGCTCTATCGTGGCGGGCCTCTTGTAAAAGAGACCACGCCAATTGAATTTCTTCTATGAAATTATCGTACATTTTAGGTACTCTTTGAATTAGCGGTTGCTGCCTCTTGTGACCGTGGCGGCTCGCCGTACTGAATCCCAACTTCTTGCGCCGCCTTACGAAGAATAATCACATTAAGAGTATTCAATTCATTTCGCAATGTTTGATTTTCCTTAAAGAGTAATTCTGCTGTTTCGCGCAATTGTTTATTTTCTTCTGCGAGTTTCATATTCAATTCGTTTAAATTTTCTACGTCCGACATTTTGTTCTCTTGAGTTATTAGGCCAATATCGGCCAGTACTTTCTTGGCGTCTTTTGTTTCGGCGGCCTGAGTAATCGTACTAATTACTTTTTCTAAATTTGGATTTTTTACGGTTAGTTGATTAATTCGCCCAACTGTTTGTGCCTGTTTTGCCATTACGCTAAGTCCTCTATTGCTCAACTTGATACTCAATTGTTTCTGGCTCAATTTCTTCTTGAGCAGACTTTAAGCCGTCAAGAATAGCACTCTTATTGACCATTTCTTGATATTCAATTTGTGCTTTAATCCTTGCCGCTTGTGCTTCTTCGAATTCAATTTGAAGTCGTAAATATTTTTCACGACTAATAGTAACATAGATAACACTAATTGCAAATGCTATCCCTAATATAATCAACCCAATACCTAACGACTGCATAAGAATCCCCATTTACTTAGCTCCATATTTTTCAGTGATTTCAGTAATTTCAACTTTTACTTGGTTTAGCTCCTTGAATAATTTAACACAGCTTTCTTGTGCATTAACTTTACCTTCTTCGGTATCTAGTGAACTAAAAAATCTTACTGTAGAATTATAGTTCTCAATAAATACATTGAGCAATTTAAGAGCGTAGACCAGTCTCTTGGAAGTTGCCCATAATTGGTAAGTTAAAAATAATAAAGCAAGTATCATTAGTGCATTGATAACCACAACTATTCTCTCCCCTTTAATAACATTTCAATATGTGCTTTAAGTTTCTCGTTTTCAGATTGAAGTTTTAAATAATGACAAACTATCAATTGCAAGTAACTATTTTGTTTAAGATCTTCAAGATATATTGAACGATTGTCTGGTTTAATTCCATTGGCTAGTAGAAAAGCAAGTCCCATTGTGTTTTCGTGCAGTGACTCATAGAGATACCGCCATTGTCCAGCATTTTCCTTATGGAGTTTTATATCCATATGCAGTATCACAATGAAAAATAAGCTAAACACAAACCAGAATATTCCAAATATACACAATAAGACTAAGATAGGGTTATTCGCCATTGGTAGCTCCAGTCTTAGTAGTTCTCTCTCTTAATCTCTTAATCTCCAGCTTGGATCTTAATGTTGATTTTTTGAGCATATCAACTTTTAATTTTAAATTTTCAATATGACGAAATATTCTAAAAAGGCATTTTTCGTCAGAGATACCACACTCGTCTATAGTTTTAAATTTACTAAAATACTCAGGAATTTTGTTGCTATTAGCGCCTTCTTGAACCAACCTTGATAGCCTTCTTAAATGAACTATCTCATTGCGAAGAAATTGGTTGTCAGTTCTAAGGTTATCATTTGCAATCCATTGGCCGAGTAATAAAGTTGCCAATAAAATAATAATGGTAATTAGAATTGGAATCATAAATTAAAGTAAGTCGTAAATAGATTTGTCTGGATCATTGGGCTTCTTGGGTTAAAAGACGTGTTGTTTCTATCACGTCTCTTGATATTGGCCTAGATTCCAAAGTAGAACTATTGCTATAACACAAATTAATTCGCCTACTGATAGGTTCACTAATGTATTTTGACATTGATAAAATATCAGTAAGACATTGTTCTAGCTCGATTACTCTATTCTTATAATATTCTAATTCTAAATCCTGATCTTCTTGATTAATCATAAAATGCCAATTTTAACTCCTCTAATTTTTTAGCTAATTCATCCTATCTTCGGCGTGGATACTCGGTCCTTTAGGGCCGAGAGGAAACGTCGTCCTTTCTTTGAGTTAAAGTTGTACTTCGTGCAGCTAACCGAACGCAGTTAGCCTTAACATTAACACTATCAGATAAACGGTTGCCGGTAATGTCACCTAACGTAAAGTACCCGGTACTGCGCTTGCCTTTAATAAACCCGATTCCCTTGACGGTTTGAACTAAGTCAAACTTGCGCAACCCAAATAGCTTCCCGGTCGGGATTCTCTTTTGACTATGCTTGCCGGTTCTTTGCTGGTAGTCACCTTTGCTAACGTGACGTTTAAGAAATGTATTACCGTCTTTGATTCCGACCACTTCGCCATCCTCACAGCAGATTGCTATTGCGTCATTGATATGGGATTTCGGGAGTCTCAGAAATTCTTCACGCTTATACTTAGTCTCATAGCCGAAAGTAGGTTCAAAAGCCCAACCTAATTGCTTAATCCTTGACGTCACTATATTTACTTCGGTTGCGTGTTTTGTCACATTACGCTTAGGTTTGATCTCAAATTTCCCTTCGTGTAAGTTTTTGTGACAGGTTGCGCATAACGTTATGAGATTACGGTGTTGGTTGCTACCCTTACGGCTTTTAAACTGTATATGGTGGACATTAAGTTTAACGCTATGAGTACCCTTTTGCCCACTTTGACACTTGTGGCCGTCACGGTGTAGCACATACGCCTTAACGTTATACCAATCTTTAAGTGGTCCATTTTGATAGTCAACTCCTTCCACGGTTGGGTTGACTAACTTATGAGTATCAAAGCTTGCCACTTCTACCTTCCATTTTGTTACCGGTAATAATGATTCAACCTGATTCCGTTCCCGGTTATGTGATTCTAGTTTGCTTTTGATAGAAGAGGCTAACCTGCCTTTCCGGGACGACGCGCTACGATTCTCAAATCTAGCCATTCTATAGCGGGTTTTTCTACTTCGGCGATTGCGCCGATACATTTTCCGTTGTTCCATTTTTCGTGAAATATCATTCCGAATTGCAATTTCTGCTTGGTATACTACATTCCCATTTGCTATCGCAGCAACCCCTATCTTAGTGCTTCCGGTGTCCATTCCGGCGACAATCTCTTGCTTGTATCCTGAAGAACCGAAGAGTAGTTTAATTGTGAATGGTGCTTTACGGACCACTCTTGCTTTACCTGTTTTTAGTAGTAATCTAGCTTTTGCCGGATTAGTCGGCATTAGCGGATTACCCTGACAACTGAGCACGTAAACGAACATAACGTTTACACATCCTTTCGGAGTAATGCGTACCGATTAGACTATGACCGTCAATCGGGTTCGACCTCCTCTCGACCGGATTTAGGAAGGTTTGACGTGATAAGCACTAGAACTGACTCCTGTTCTTGTTTAACCTATCACCGTAGAGCAGCGAACTGAGGCGGCATTCGCAGGTACCTAATTTCTTCCCAATCGTTTCCTGTGATTTGCACAGGGGTCTG
>JACCDG010828982.1_pt1 | contig 22389 bp, 27 predicted proteins | sample 7442471 | NCBI WGS metagenome assembly JACCDG01 (sample SAMN15323444, study PRJNA562643) | freshwater metagenome | isolation source: river surface water | place: USA:Blue River Watershed | collected 2017-08-17 | reverse complement strand
GTAAGAAGTAGTTCATTTTGTTTCCAGTCGGTAGTTGATTCTGAATCTCCTGTGTTCGGGTGATGGGGCACAAAGTTAATTACTGCCACTGGCGCGGATTGCCTTCGCCGGGTTCGTCGCCTTCATCGTACGGTCCGAAGTCGCGGCGAAGCATCATTAGGTTGAGTGCAACAGCGCGGCGTTGATTACGGTTCAGAGACGGATCGAGACGCTCGGCGCAGAGATTGGCGTCAATGGTTTGCAGATAGTGCGTGTCGGGGTCGAGTGCGACGGGCGCATCGAACATCGCAAAGACGTCGTCGAATACGTTGGCGATGATTTGAACGTTGTTGGTCATTGGTGTCTCCGGTTGGGTGGTCGCCCGCCAGCACGAAGCCAGCGGGCGGAATTGGTTATTTGCCTGCGTATTCAGCGCAGGCTTTTGCGCCTTCTGGTGTGGCTTTATATGCCAAGCGAACTTTGCAGGCTTCCAGCTCGTGACGAAGGGAGCGCAGCGCTTCGACAGCTTTATGCTTCGCTTCCAGTACGCGGATGCGATCAGCGTCGTTTTCAATCATCTGGGCTTCCAGAAATGTGCCGTTAAATAAGTCTTCGGTCCAATCGCTCATTTGTTCGGCGATGTCGGCTTTGTTCTGCACGAGATTTTGAAAATCTTGCTCGGTCATTGTGATCTCCTGGGTTTGGGCACACGTCGCGCCGCGTTTTTCGCCGCCGCGCTCGTGAGCTATTAAGTTGTAGGTACCGTTTAACATAGGCAGAGAATAAGTTATTCGCGCAAATAGGTCAATGCCTATCTTTTCTTTAGAATCAGCTACTTAGAAAATAGTTTCAGTGATGTCAGCTAAGAAAGCAGTAAAGAAGTCCGCACCGCGCAAGTTGGCGAAGAAGATTGCGAGCAAGAAGGCTTCCAGTAAGAAGGCTGCGCCGGTTCAGGATAAAAAGCCGCTCAAGCCGCGAAGAGGGTCATCTCGCCTGGCGGTAGTCGAAAAAACTGTTCTGCCGGAGAGACGTAGTTTTTCCAAGGCGGACAAGGCGGCAGCGCTGTCAAGGCTTGCAGAACGTTCTACAGATCATGCGGCGATTCGCAACACTGCCAGAGAACTGGAAATCAATGAAAAGACGCTATTTGCGTGGTCGCGTGGTCGTGGGATTTCACAAGAGGTTTTGCGATTAGTCGAACAACAGAAAAAGACAGTTGCCGATACGTATGAGGAAATCAGCGTTTTGGCCAATATGCGACTGATTGAGCGGCTTGGGGATGAAGCGCTTGCCGCCAAGATTCCGGCGCGTGATTTCGCTGTTATTTCCGGCACAGCGACTGACAAGGCGAGACTGCTTCGCGAGAAGCCGACAAGCATCACGGAGAATCGTCAACTGCTGCGCCCAGAAGCGGAAAAAGCGCTTGCGGAATATCAAGAGTTCGTCGGAAGCCGGGAAGAGGCGTTGAAACTGTTACAGGAAGACGATCCAGAACTGGCCAGCGCGCTGATTCAGTAGCAATGCAGGCGCAAGGTGATCTTGATTTCCTGCGAGCACGTCGCCGTCGGTCGGCAAATGCTCGTAGCCGGAACATCCTTGATGTGCTGGCGCTAGAAGCCGAAGAGCGGGCGAAGGCTAACGAGGCAAAAGGCTGGGAATTCTGGCTTCGTTACTACCTGCCGCATTACTTCGGTCGTCCATTCACCCAATACCAAAAGGATTTCTGGGAAGAATGGGCGTGGACAATCGAAGCCGATACCTATTACCGGCCTCGGGTTGAGTGCGAGCCACGCGGAGTAGGGAAGTCCACAAACGCGGAAGCGGCGGTTGTCTCCTGGATCGCACGAAAGCGGCGCCGGATGATCGGCTATGTTGGCCTCGACGAAGAGCGCGCCGAGCAGCATTTCCGAACGATCAAGGCGATGCTGGAATCTGACAAGCTGGTGTCAGATTATCCGCACTGCAAGCCCGGCGTTCAGAAGGTCCGCTCGATGGCGACTCAATGGTCGCGCGAGGCAATTGTCACGGCAAACGGTGCAATGATCGTGCCGGTGACGCTGCTCGGTTCTCGCCGCGGCTGGAAATCGTCGGACGGCAAACGCTTCGATGCGCTGGTGCTGGATGACATTGATAAGCTGGGGCAATCGCCGGAGCTGCGCACGAAACTGCTGGATCTGCTGAAGTCTGAAATCCTGGCTGCCGGCGATGACAATACGCTGGTGCTGATGCCGCAGAATCTAATCCATCGGGATTCAGCCTGCGCGCAGATTCTGGATCATCGGGCAGATGTTCTCAGCGACCGGGACTTTCGAGGGCCCTATCCACTTCTCAAGCAGTATGAATCGGTCAAGGAAGAGATGCCGGACGGTTCGCGTCGGTGGCGAATCACTTCCGGCGAGGCCTTCGACAAGGCAATCCCAATTGAGTATGCGGAAAAGCTCTTGAACAAGTTCGGCAAAGCGACGTTCGAGCGGGAATGCCAGCAGGACGTGAATCGGGTTGAGTCGGATAAAGACTTTCGGGAATATGACGAGGTCTATCACGTCATCACCTGGGAAGAGTTCGAAGCCTATTTCAATCGGTACGATTACGATCTCCGAACGCCGAGCGGTCGGCGGAAACTGCCGGAACGCTGGCACAAGGGCAAGGGGTTGGATTGGGGCACCTCGCGCGCGCATCCATCAGTGGGTATCTTCGTTACCCGGCCCGACCAGACATCGCCGCTGAGCGATTGTCATTTCGTGTTTGGTGAAGTGGCATTGCCGGAATATCCGTATGATCTTTCGGAAGAGCCGGAGTTGGTGTCGCCTGGTCGCGTCTCGCGTGCCGTTCGGGACTTTGAGCGCGATTGGAATCTGACGGAAGAATCTTTTGAGATGGCGTTAATGTCGCACGAGGCGAGTGCGGCGTTGAACACGTTTCTGATTGATCTGCCGGACGAGATCAAAACCTACTTCACGAAATGGAAAGCGGTTCGCGGTTCTGGTGTCCCTCAGATTCAGAACCTGCTGGAAATTGACCGCACGAGGCCGCATCCATTCCGGCGGTATCCGAAAGGGCATCCACAGGCCGGACAGCCGTTAATGGGCCGTCCGCGCAAATATTTTGTCGTCGCCAAAGGCGAAGGCGAATTGTACGTGGATGACGTTGGCAAGTTGCGGGTGGTCGGGCCGAAGACATCAAAGGGGTTGGCACGGCTGCGGTATGAAGTGCCGCTTTATCAGCACGCAAACGCTGGGATAAACAAGAAAGAAGACGATGCGGTGGATGCCTGGCGCGGCTTGATGAACCTTTTTGGCGCATCTGCCGGGGAACTGACGAAGAGTGAGAAGATTGAAGCCGCTATTGATCCGGCGCTTCGCTGGGAGCAAATCGAATCCGGCCAGCGTCCGCTGACGGTTGGCTTCGAGATGAGCCGGGCACGCGCGCTGGAATTGGCGATGCGGGAAGTGGAAGCGCAAGACGAATCGGAAACAGAGCGGGCATGGAAGGGAACGGTCTAATGCATATTACTGCGCTTCTGTTTGGCGATGACGGCCACCTGATTGCGATTGCCGAATTTGAAAGAGACCACACCCCTCTCGTGGTCGCGGCTTCTGTTTCACTTGCAGATTCGCACGATATATTTGTGGTGAGAGAAAGCGTTGAGGCAAAGGAGCGGGCGACGGTTTACTACGATCAGGAGATCGGTATTTTGGGACGGCGGGTTGATCTGAAAAGTGTTCCGCTTGTGAGTGTTAAGTGGCGTGCAAAAAGGACGTGATCTTTGAGCGAGCGTCCAAATAAGATTCAGACAGGTACTTGCCTGGCGTCATCCAGTGCTGGTCAATTCTCGCTACGCTTGAACTTGAAGAGATGAGTATTCCTATTGAACTGCCGCCATCAATCGTCAAGCGTCGCCGTCGAACCTATCGCGATGCTGCCGGCTTTTATCGCTGCGCGCGGTGTCATGCGATGCGAATTCAGGTCGGGTTAAAGCCTATACCGCTGGATGAGCGCTGCCACAATTGCGGAATGTCATTTTTGGCGGTTATTGCGCTGTTGAGATAAAGGAGTTGTGATCTTTGAGCGAGCAAACAGTTCTTTGGGTCGGTGAACCGGATCATTGGTCGCCGCCGGCATTCGTCGGACAGTCTCAGCGCTTTGTGCTGGCTGCGACAGATGACGCGGTTCCTCAAATCGTGGCGCATTCCGATGGGGAACTGATCGGCATTACCCGCGAAGCCGCCATCAACTGCATGGATCGGTACTCGCTTCGATGGGCGCTCCAGTCCCGATTCAATCCCGAATGGGAGTTCTTCGACTGGCGCAATGGTTCACACGTCGTCAAAGCCCCGGCTTCCTCGCTCAGTAATGGCGTCACCATCGTCAAGTCCGATGAGGGAGAGATTGACCGGCTGAAGCTCCTGGGTGTCCAGAATCTGCGCGGCGTGGTCGAGGAATTCATTGCCGGTGATGCGATTGAAATCAGCGGCTTCCGACTGAAGGGCGAAACGTTCTTCTTCCCGCGCGTCCGGCAGTGCTGGAATGAGGACTGGTCGAAGATTGAGTATTACGGACTCACGGATGGTTACTGGTGGCTGCCGAATTTTACCGATAAGGCGCTGGATCAGGTAAAGCTCGATAACTCTTGCTTCTGTGTTGAGTGGCGCGTGACCGGCTACAAACAGGCTAAGGTGCTGGAAATAAACCCGCGCTGGGGCGATGACGGCAAAGGGTATTGCGTGACGGCGCGCGGTGCTGCTCCCTGTGATTGGGTTGAGCGGGAAGCGCGGCGAATTCTTTGCGTATAACAAATATCTTCTTTTTCACTTTCCTTCTTTTTCATAATCGAATCGCACTTATCTCGGAGGCAATATGACTTTAATTCTCTTGGCCGGCCTCGGCCTGTCCTTTTCCGGCGTGGTCTCCCTGGCCGTTGTCGTCGCGCTGTTTGCGCTGGCGTCCGGCCTGGTCGGCGTCGCCATGGAATACGAAAAGCCGCAGATCACGCAGGCGGCAATGAACGCGCTGAACGCGGCGACCGGCGTCATCGTGGACGCCGACATCGCGCCGCTGACCACAACCGCCGGGCTGATTGCCCTGTGGGTGGACGACGGCAAACCGTGGCTGCAAGGTGAAGACGTCCAGTTCCACCAGGTTTCAATTCAGGCGGCTTGCGATGCCGGCATCTTCACAAATGCGAATATCGCGGCGGCCAATACGATGAACGGATTGCGGCTGATTCTGACAACGGCAAACCCGTTGCTGAATAACAGTTACACATCCGGCCCGCGTTGGTGGTCGTAGGCCAATGCGTTTACCCATCTCTCCCCGGCGAATCGCCACGCCGCCCGACTCTCCCCGCTCTGTCATCGGATTTTTCTTTGCCCGCAATGGAGAATTCGAGAGATGCGAGCCGGTTTACCTCGATAAGAGCGGCTTGTGGCGATTCGCCGATGATTTGATTGTTGGAAATTCTGCCGGGCTTCGGTACTGGGCGGACTATCCGGCAATGCCATCAGAAAAGATTCCCAATGAATCTCAAAGTGTGTGATGTGTGCGCGGTTGATCCGCGCCAGTTGGAAGCGAACAGCGGCGGAGACGTGCAAAGCGTTTCGATCAATGACCGGACGATTGATTTGTGCGCGGCGTGCCGGACGAAGCCGTTCGATCAATTGCAGGCGGTTGCGGAGCGGAAGCCGATCTTTCCTGCGGATGTGACTCCTCCCGATTTTCCGCCTCTTGACTTTAGTCAGGTGTCGGAGATGCTTTTTGCTGAACAGCAGCGACGAGCGCGGCGCGAGAAGTGGGCCGCGCCATCCGTTGCCAACACGATGCCCGAACTGCTCAATCGCTCGGTCTGATGTTCATTTCCCGCCGGTCACACGAGGCAATCGTCGCCGTCCTCAAGGCGCAGTTAGCCGACAAAGACGAGCAGATTGCCGATCTCAAAGAAGACCGAGACTTTTACCGCTCTGCCTGGACCGCCAAGCAGGGTGAACGATTTACCTCCGACACGGGAGTTTCGCAAGGAACAATTGAATCGCGGTCGGAAGAACTTCCGGCACGTCTTGACGCGCACTGGAGTCCCGACGACCGCGATGTTTTTTTGACCTGGGCGAAAGACCGGTTTCCGGCGGCAATGAATGAGTTGGAGTTGCTGGAGATGTGGCGGCGGAATTACGGCGAGACGAATCCAGTAGCGATTGCGATTGCCGGAAGGTTTCGGGAGTAAGGCGATGAAGATTGAGTTGAATGTATTGCCGGGTGCTGAGCCGCCAAGTGATTCTCGAATGGTTTTGGCCTGGGTCGAGAAAGATGGAGGACTCACGGCATACGACGCTATCTACGATAACGGCGAATGGTTATTCGGGTATCGGTCTTCATCTCGGGAGCTGCGAGTGATTAGTATTCCGGTTGTTTGCTGGGCGGATATTCCGAAGCTTCAGCTTCCGATAGATAGCAGTCTCGCAAAATTGTAGAACTAAAAATGCCAGTATCAAGAAAACGAAAGAAGGTGGTCCGCAAGCGCCGCGAGAAGATCGGGAATCGTTCTGCCGCTTCCGGCCAGTTCGTAACCGAAAAGTTCGCCAAAGATCATCCGTCAGAGACGGTCGCGGTGACGAAAGAAGTCGAGCCGGAGTTGGATGCGGACAGCGATGTTGATAAGGAGTGATGACATGTCACTTTTTACCATTTCATTTGAGGCTGCGAGTTGAATACGGATACTGATGTTGATGAGGAGTGCTGATGCCGCAATCGCCAATGCCATCTGACGTCACATCTCAACCGTTTCAGGCGCTGAGAGATCAGCAGGCAAGAGAGTTTGCCCGGCAACTGGCATGTTTGCATGATCGAGTAATTGTGACGCCAATACCAGCCGATAAGGTTGAGTGTTACGCCTTATCTCAGCGAATGCTTATCCCTTCGCGCGTCACGATTCGCGTGCATCAAAAGTGCAGTAATTGCCATAAAGACTTTGGGTTCTCCTACAGATAATGAGTCGTCCGCGTTGTTGGTAGACGCTTCGACCGTAACAGAGTTTCCCGCAGAAATCCCCGCCTAAATCCAATCAATGCTGTCAGTCCAATCTCAGGAAGCCTGGAGCCAAAAGCTCGCAGTGGTCCAACGTGTGGGCAATATCCCTGATCAAGCCATTGCGCGGGATCAGGTGCAGAAGGTGGATTACTTCACCTACTTCGCAGAGCAGAACCGGTTAATGATCGAGATGTGGGAGAAGTCGTCGTTCAAGTCGCTCTTTATGACCTGGCTGCGAACGGCGCTGTATTACGACGGCCGGCAGATTCTGATTCCGCGCGGCTCCGGCTTCGGGTACGACGTGCGCCAACTCTCCGGCGTGGATCAGCCACTGTGGGTCTACAACAAACTCCGGCCCTATTCGGATGAAGTCACTTCGATGTGGGTGCAGAGCAACCCGGATGTTCTTTTCGCCGTGCTGGATCAAGATGAACGGAAGGCGCAGAAGGCGATTGAGGAAATTCAGGCGCTCAACGCGTACTTCAACCGGCTTCATCTGACTGAAGAGAATTTGCAGTTGATCGCCAAAGGGGGTCAGTTCTGCGGCAATTATCATTTCGAGCATTGGTTTGATGCGGACGCGGGGAACGGCTTCGAGTGGTACGAGGAATACGAAGACCTGAACTATCCCGGCGCGATGTGGTACGAGTGCCTGGACTGCGAAAACGTCGGCGAGATGCCGGAGAACGGGCGCTGTCAGCAATGCGGATCGGAAAGCATTACGCCGGTGCCGATGCCGGAAGTGAATGTTCCCGGCGCCATCAAAAAAGACGAGGGCTACAAGAAGGCGGGCGAAATCGTGATGCGCCCCTTTCCGGCGTGGTCACAGCGGTACAGCCTGGCGACCGGTCCGGCGGCTTCTCCGTACCGATATGCCGAAGAGGATATTCCGCGTGAGCAGATTGAAGCGGTGTACGGCCGGCTGGCGGAATCCGCGCGCGATAGCAAATGGGCGACCGATGAGTCCATGCATCCCGAACGGGTAATGCGCCGTGCGGTTCGTCAGCGAACGGGTTACGAATACGGCGAGGATGACGACCGCAATGTGTTGATGCAGCGGTTTTGGTATCAGCCGGAGATGCTGGCGCTGATTCAGTTGAATGCGCCGGTTACCTTGCCGAGCGGCGAGCAGATTCCCGCAGGCGAGCGGCTTTCTGATGTGTTCCCGAATGGAAAGTGCATCATCACTGCCCCGGGGCTGCCTCACTTTTTGAACGTCATCCACGAAAACCACGCGGATCGGTTCACTGATGGCCGGTATGGGATCGTGACGGGGCAGAAAGTCGGTTCCGGCATCGAAGACGGCGTTGAAGCGCAGCGGCAGACCAACATTCTCAAGTCCGGCACGTTCCGCTACCTGCAGAAGACGCTTCAGCCTTCCATTGCGGTCAACGGTCGCGTGTTCACGAACTCGAATCTGTTCAACCGGATTGACAATGTCATCTCGGTAAACAACGCGACACTGCCGGAAGGCACAAACATTAACAATCATTTCGGGTATGTGACGCCGCCGGGAATCAATCCGCAGGCGTTTGGGTATCTCCAGGGTCTGGATGCGGACATCCAAGCCGCGCTCAAGGCTTACAATTCCATGGGAGATGCGCCGGGCGTCCAGAACGGGACGGCGACGGCGGCCAAGATCGGCGTGGCGAAGTCGGCCAGCGCGCACAATATTTACCTCGCTCTTTATGCGCAAGTGTTGAGAGAAGTTGCGGTCAAGCGAATCCTCCTGGCGCAGAAACATTACAAGTCTCTCCGGCTGATTCACGATATTGATTCCATTTCGGGTCAACGCCGCGCGCGAGAAATTACGACGGCGGCGATTAAGACTGACTTCATGGCCTGGGTGAAGACAGGCAGCTTCATGCCCAATATGGAGATGGAGAAGCGGGCTTCGTTCATCGAAGCCGCAAATGCCGTCCAGACGCTCGCGCCGCTTGGGATGATCAATCCGGCCAGCCTTCGCAAGATCAACGAGGTATTCGGAACCGACTTCACCTTTGAGAAACAGGGCGAGAAGATTGAGGAGTGTGAAGACGCGATTGATGGAATGCTTGAAGCGTACGCGCAGATTGAGCAGCAGATGATGCCGATGATTGGCGCATTGAATCCGATGGAGTTGCAGGCGGTGTCTGCGCAGATTCCGCAGATGCTCGCCAGCCTTCAGCCGGTGAATCCGTACACGCTCGGCCACGACAGCAAGATTTACTTTTACCGCGATTGGCTGGGCAGCGGCGAAGGCCGGGAAGCGCCGGAACCGGTCCAGCAGGCAGTGGTTCTGAAGATACAAGAACATTATCAGGCGATGGTCGCAGAATCGCAGTTTATGGCCATGGCCGCTGCTGCCGGGCCGATGGCGGTCCAGTCCGAACAGGCACAGGCCCAGCACGGCATGGAGATGGAGAAAGAGCAGGTCCGGCAGGATGGAAAGAATCAGAAGGGCGGCGGCGATAAAGACCTGACGCCGGTCGAAAATCCAATGGCGGCAAATCCGCAATCGGCGGCGGGGCCGCGTAACCCGATGATGTCGGCATAGAAAGGACAAGATGAAAGTAGAAGATATTGCACAGATTTGTCACGATGCGAATGCGTCACTTTGCCGGGCGAATGGTGATTATTCACAGTTGCCCTGGAATGCCGCCGCTGACTGGCAGCGCGAATCGGCCATTAAGGGCGTTCGGTTTGCCCTTGAAAACCCTGATGCTCCGGCCAGCGCGCAGCACGACGCATGGAGCAAAGACAAGACTGACGATGGCTGGAAGTTCGGGCCAGTGAAGGACGCAGACAAGAAGGAGCATCCTTGCCTTGTGCCGTTCGAGCAGCTTCCGGCAGAGCAACAGGCAAAAGACCACCTATTCAAATCAATCGTGCGCGGGCTGGCTCAGTTTGTCGTGCAGTAGGTGGTAGACCGCTACTCGGTTATCAGCAAAGAAAAGATCAGATGGAGAATCAGCAAGTGACATCTCCTAACTGGAAAATTACCGTCGAAATAAACGGCGAAACGCATCTTCTGCTTTCCAATAATAGCGGCATTTCCGTTATGACATTGGACAACGACCAATTACAGACGTTGGCGACGATTCTGGCCGGTGCCGAAATGATCGTCGCCGGAAATCTTCAACTCCTGGAAGTGCAGGAGCGAATGAAAGGACAGAATGAAGGCGAGAGTTTACGCGCTGCACGAACGGCTGCTGAATGAGTCAATGGGGATGCCGACGCGTGCAGCCGCGACGAAAGATGATGCCAAGATCAAAACGGCGTCCATCATCATCACTGAAAACGACGGCAGCCCGATCAATCACACAATGGAAGTTTCTGTTGGCGTGCTGGGTGGTGATCCAGAAATCGGCGATGAGTACGAAGTCTTTTTTGGTCACAATTTAAGGGAGCAAGAAGATGGCGAAGAAGAAACCAGAAGATAAATCTCCAAAGGCGGAGGCGATCAAGCCGGTGCAAGAATCGCCTATCGAAGCGGTCACCGAATCCGGCGAGGTTGTGCCGATTGCGGTAACGGAAGATGCGGAAGTGGTTGAACTGACTGGCGAGCCGGAATCTCCTGGCGATGTCGTCGTCACCGATCCGCTTACAGTCAACAAGATCATCGCCCAAACACTCGAAACGGCCATTGGCCTGCATCTGTCTGAAGAAAACATCGTTGTGAATGTGTCGCCGAATATTGCCGCGCCGCAACGGTCGCCGGAAGACTGGGCGAAAGAGCTTTACGCATTCGCATCTGATGCTGACCCGGCTGCTTTTCCAGCGTGGGAGCGGCTCAAGCCGACCACGCAACGAAACTATATCGCCGCTGCCGAACACGTCCTCAATGGTGGCCAGCCCCGCACGGATTTTGAGAGGAATCTTGATTGGAATGTAAAAGTATTGCCCCTCGAAATAGAATATAACAGTAATTAACCCGCCAAATCGCTGACGCCAACATCCCCGGCCAGGTCAGCCAACCAATCAAAAAAGAGAGAAGAATATGGACGGCATTTCTGACGCTGGCAGTGGCCAGCCCATGGGTGGTGCGCCTGAATCCGCACCCGTCGCTACCTCAATGAGCGACATTTACCGGGAATTTAGCCAACCGGAACCGACACCGGCTCCGGTCGAGCAACCGGTCGAACAGCAGCAATTTTACCAACCGCCGGTTGAGCAGCAGCCCGTCGAGCAGGTTGCCGCCGAGGAAGGGACGGACGACGCTGAAGAGAACTGGTTCGAGAAACTGCTCGGGCAAGCCGAGCTGGCCGACCCGATTGCCTCGCTCCTCGACGAGCAGGCGTTTGCCCAAGCCACACAAAGCCCTGAAAGCCTTCGGGGTTACGCAGAACAAGTCCGCGAAGCCCTGAAAACACAGTCCGAACAGGCGAAAGCCGTCGCCGAGATTGACCAGGCTGCGCAATGGGTGGGTGGACGGGATCGAGCAAAGATTGCCTTTGACCTGACCGGCGATTTGTTCCGCGGTGATTTGCCGATTGATGAGGCGGATGCGCTGCCGGAATTTCAGGCGGAGACGTATGTGGATCGGTTCCTGAACCGCGTCGAGCAGGTGCATCCCGACACCTACGAAGCGCTGGCGGTGTCGGTGCTGAACAATGCGAAGGGCGTGATTCAGGCGAATGCCGGGTATCTGTTGAAGCAGCTTGGCATTGATCCTCGCTACATCGAGGACTACAAGCGCGTGGCGGCCGTTGGCGGATTTGAGCCGCCGGAAGATGTCGCCGCTGAAGCGAACTGGCTCAAAGAAAATATTCCGGCAGAACTTCACGATGTCTTTCGCAAGTTGGATCCGGATGTAAAAGCGGATATGCGAGCGCGTCCGGCGGCGCTCGCCAAGCGCAGTCTGGAGCAAGAGGCGTTCTTTCAGCGGCAGGAATCCGAAAAACAGCAACGCGAACAACGCGAGTCCTTCCAGAAATCGCAAGAAGCTGAAGTCAAGGCGTCCGAAACGCTGGTCAAGGAAACCTGGGGCGTCATCGAGGAATACGTCAAGAAGGGCACAGCTTTCGGGCTGAATCCGCTTGAAGCTGCCGGAGCTGCGATGCTGGCCTATCAAAAGCTGGATCAACAGTATTGGGCAAATGGCGAAGCACGCCGCGCGATTGATGGACTGCATCAGCGCATCAAAACCGGCAACGAGCTTCAAATTAGCGGTGGCCGGAAGGCGTACCAAAAACTTTTCGAGACTGCCTATCGCGAGGCGTTGAGCAGTTACAAGCCGCAGCGAAAGACTGCGCCAGGGCCAGCGCAGCCGGCAACCAGACAGATCGCTCCGCCGACTGCGCAGCGACCGGCACAATTTATCCCGCAGGCACCGCCGGAAGCGAGACCTGCAGCGACTCGAATCGAAGACATCATTAAAGAGTTTGAGCATCTTCGTCCTCGATAACTTTTCTCTCAACTCAGCCGGACACCTTATACCAATTTACCCGTCCGGCTGAGCCGCAATCCTTTTCATTTTATACCGCAATTCACGCCGCCGCATTCACGCGGGCGGCTCTTTTTATCTCTGCATTCATTGAGGGTTTAATCATATGGCTGTTCAGCAATCGTCTACTGTTGCTGTTGACGCCGTTCTCCAGGCGTATCTGGATCGGAACGTCGCCAACATTGTTGATTTGGAGGCTCCGGTCTCCAAGAAAATCTATGGAGTCGCCAAGGAAGTCCGCGTCAACCAGAAAGGCCGTGAAAAAGCCGTGCTGGATGATGTGCGAACGACTTTCCAAGCGGGTCCGTCTTCGATGGAATACCCCCAGGGCGTGGGATACATCCGCACGCGGCTGAAATCCATCGCCGTTGACCAAGTGGTCACGTACGAAATTGACCGTGCGACGTACGAAGATTATTCGGCGAAGCGCGAAGGCACGTTGGTCTCCATCGCCGAAGAAATGGATTTGCTGATGCGTGGGTTCGCCCAGCGTCGCGAGTTCTTCCTGGCCGGCGAAGGCTCCGGCAAGCTCGGCACGGTCGGCACGGGCTCCACGACGAGCGTCGTCGTGATGGACATCGTTCCGAACGGCACGCCCGCGAAAGCGTATGGCGTTTCGCAGCTCTGGCCGGGCGTTCCGTACGATCTGTACAACGCTTCCAACGTCCTCACCGATTCTGATGTCCTCATTGCCGAAGGCGGCATTGATTACACCAACAACACGGTGACGACGACGGCGGTGCTGTCAGGCGCGCCGGCGCCGGGCGCGTATTTCGTGCCGGCCAATTCCTGGTATCAGTTGCCGCACGGCTTCGCGTACCTGTTCGCGGGCGGCAAGACCGGTTACTGGGAAGGAACGTTGGTGACCAACCAGGCGAATCTTCAGACGCCTTACGTCAATGCCGGTGGCAACGAAGTCTCGAATTATTACATCGAGCGCCTGCTTCAGAAGTCGGCCTTCCGCAACGGAACGGGCGTCAACAAGACATTCAAAATCTTCGCTTCGCCGTCGGTCATCTCGATCTACAAAGCGGCGGGCTGGAATATGTTCCGGTTTGCGGCCAAAGACGAGACCTACAACACGGCATTCAAGAACGCGCGGTATGAAGATTCCATCTTCGAACCGTTTCCGCAGTGTGATGCCGACACATTGTACGGCGTTGACCTGAGTGACGTAACGCACGTTGTCCAAACCGACATGGGACCGTTCAAAGGTGCTGACGGGATGCTCTTCCGGCAGCAACAGGGCACGAATCAGCGCGGTCGCGGACAATTTTATCTCAATTACGGTTGCTCGGATAACCTGACCATTGACCAGCCGCAGAAGCACATTGTGGCTCGTAACTTCGATGTGAGTTCGGCTGCCACAATCTACAACTTTAATTCGACAACGTGATAAGTCGAGTTAAATCAACAAGATGCGTTGCGGTGACTAGCTCGCCGCAACGTGTTTCCAGTATTTGTTGAGTAGTATTCCCATAGCAGAGCTAAAGCTCAGCGGATATTCTTCTACCAGTATTTTGGCCATCTTATTTGCAGACAGTCCGCTAGCTTTATGCCGTCGTCTCATCGCAAGCACATCATCCTCCGTGACTTTAGCTCTTGGATGGGTTGATCCCTGGGTCTTGAATCTCTGCTTTGGAATAAAATCGGAGATTGAGTTATCAACAAAAGGTGTCGGTGGCTTATCTTGGTCTACGTGCTTCCACAGTCGTCCCTGAAGTATCGCTTCAATGCTTCGCCAAGTCATCGTCGTGTAAGTTTCGGCAAGCATCTTCGCGGCGGCGCGCTTTGATAGTCCGCTTTCAGCAGCAGTTTTGCGCATTTCGTATACCTGTTGCTCTGTAAGAATGGACTGTCCGTGGCGACTGCCGAGATTATGCCGACGTTTCTTTCGCATGTCGTCAAGGTTCTCAAAATGAGTACCAAGGAAAAGATGGCGAGGGTTAACGCAAAGACGATTATCGCAAGAGTGTAAGACGTACAAGTCGCCGGGGTCTTCGTTTCGATCTAGGAAATAAGCGATACGTTGGGCGGGAGTCGCGTTGGTTCTGCCGTCAGATAGATTCCATTTAATAATGCCGTATCCGGTAGGCTCAGGCATTGTTCCGGCAACCCAGGTATAACAATCATCTGGGTGTAATCCGCAGATGTATTTTGAGTGGAAGCGGAACTCGTCTTGCTCGGTCGGCGACTTTAGGCTAGATTTCGGCTCGATCATTGATTCGACCTCCCTTAAAGGTTGAAGATTTGATAAGGGCCGCTCTGACGCTCCAACGTCTTTGCGGCTCGCTCATTTTACCACACCTACCTCTTACCAATCTCCATCATTTTTATCGAAAACGCCTTTATTTAGCGGCTTTTGCTGCGTTGAGGGAAAGTTATGACTGCAACAATTGTCAAACTGAAAAGTGGGCCGGAATTCACCGGCCGTTACAAGAAGTCTCTCATTGACTTCACCGGCGATGCGGATTATCCCGCTGGCGGGTACACCGACCTGGATGGGCCTGCCGTTGGCGCTGCTCCCGGTTCGATCATTGGCGTCAACAAAATCAGCGGAAACCCTGCGGCTGCCAATTACGGTGTCACCTGGGACGACGTGAACGAAAAACTGCTGTTCGCCGCTGGCGGCGGCGAGCAATCCTTTACTCCCGGCGGCGGCGACATCAAAGGCGCAACCAATCCGGCAGGCACCGAAGGCAATGCCGATCAGGTCGCCGCGAACGTTAACAACGTTCTTTACCTGGCGGCGGCAACGTTTACCTCGTTGGCGGGAACGATGACGCCGACCGTTCAGCCGGACACGCCGCGCAATATCGTGATCTGCATCACGAACGATTCGGGTGGCGCGTTGGATTTGTTCGAAGGGGTGACGACCTTCCTGATCACCGGCACGAACAAAGACGGTGAAGCGCAAACCGAGTCTGTGACGCTGACCTCGACTTCCGGCAATAAGTCGGTGGCCACATCCAGATACCGATACGTGCAAGGGGTCAAGCCGTTCAAGACGGTCACCTCGGTCACCATCACCAACGCACCCGCCGGCACGTTGAAAGGATCGCTTGGTCCTGGCACGCGCCTTGGCTTGCCTGCGCCGCTCGCAACGCCTGCGGTCGCCGATGTGAATCAGATTACGGTCAATGCGGCTGCGGTTGCGCCTACGGCGACAACCACGGCAGCGGGTGGTGTGGACACCACAAACAACGCGGTCAACAGCGGAACGATTGCCGACAACTCCGATGTGGCCATTAACTTCACCGCATCCGGCGCAGTGCCTACCGGCGCGGACCTGTCCGGCGTGACGGTGAGATTGGAAGTGACGACCAAATGAGTCTCGAAGACTTGAACAAGCCTGACCATTGGGTCAGCAATGAGCCGTCACCGATGACACCGGAAGATTTAGCGCGGTATCAAGCCGCGCTAAATCTTATCGTTGGCGTGGAAGATGACGGGCAACCTCGGATGAGAATTGTATGGGGTCAGGATCTGAAGGCTACGGCCATCTGGGACCGGCATCATCGGGAATATCGCCCGCGCTACGTCCACAAGCGGATCAAAGATCAGGTGCTGAACCCGGCAACCGGACTTTTTGAAATAAAATATTCGTGGATTGGCGTGCCGCGTTTCTTCTTTGAGGCCTACATTCCGCCGGTTCATTTCAAGCCGGAGGAAGGGAAAGCCGGAGTGGATGCCGATGGCGACGTCTTCGCCGAAGTTCGCGACAATAGTATGTCGTGGATGACGGCCACGCCGGTCTGCGAGCATTCACAGTTGCGGGTCGAATCGGGCTGGCGAACCTGCTGCTACAACGCAACATTGGAAGGCCAGACGTGTTGGGGGCGGTATCGCGAGCCGGATGAACAAGATTTGGATGTCATTCGGGAGCAGTTGGCCGCGCGCATCGCCAAGGGCTTTACGAGGCCGGATCAGAAGCTGACCGATGCGGATCGGGCAATGGCGCATCTGGAATGGGTGCTGGAATCGCTGAGGGAAAAGAACCGGAAGCGGGCAGAGATGGAATATGCCCGGCGCGATACGATGAATTCAATGAAGCACTGGCTGAGCAGTGGGATTCCTGGGAAGAAAGGACGGTTTAGTTTCGGATGAAGTATTTCTACGACACGGAATTCATTGAGGATGGCAGGACGATTGACTTGATTTCTATTGGCATCGTCGCCGAAGATGGGCGGAAATATTACGCCATCAGTACAGAGTTCAATCCGAAAAAAGCGAGTGACTGGGTAAAAGAAAACGTACTGGCGCATCTACCGCCGCGTGGTCCGAACCCTGCCTATGAGTCACCCCGAATCGTTGAAGAGGCGCGAGCGTGGAAAAAGCGCCAACGCATTAAAGCCGACCTTCTCGCTTTCTGCGACTGCGAGAAGTACGGCAAGCCGGAATTCTGGGGCTATTACTCCGCTTATGATCACGTCGCACTCTGTCAGTTGTTTGGTGCGATGATGGAGCTGCCGAAGGACTGGCCGATGTACACGCGCGATTTGAAGCAGTGGTGCGATCAACTTGGTAACCCGGCTCTGCCACCACAAGGCAATAGCGAGCATCACGCACTGGCGGATGCTCAATGGAATCTTGAGGTCTGGAAGTTTCTTAAAGGCATAGAAACAGCCTGATGGCTATTTGGTCGCTAACGAAAGGTCAATGTGGGACTGTCAAAACAGCAGTATTGGCAGTGCCGACGAAAGCGCCGATACCACAGCATCGGCTCTGCAAAATCAGCAATGCAGCGGATTCGCCGGATTCACGGTAATGCCGGGCTGCGCGCATATTCCTGTGTCCACTGCTCCGGCTGGCATCTTGGCCACCGTCGCGGCCAAAAAGTAAATAAGGATCGGTAATCAATAGCTGGATGGATTGGTGTTGATCTTGACGGAACGCTTGCGCGCTACGACGGATGGGCAGACGGCCAAATCGGCGAACCAATTCCGGCAATGCTGGAACGGGTGAAGCGCTGGCTCGCCGAAGGTCGTGAGGTTCGCGTCTTCACTGCGCGTGTCGGGTTCGGTGCCGGATTCAGCGAGGCCAGCCAGCGATCCGACGATGCGCCGTTCATCGCCGAACAGCGGGCCTTGATCGAAGCCTGGTGTGAAGAGCACGTCGGGCAAAGACTCGCGGTGACGGCCGTAAAAGATTTTAGAATGATCGAACTCTGGGATGATCGGTGCGTGCGTGTGAAAGCGAACACCGGCCAGCCCTGTTGCAACCAATAACGAAAGGGAGTCATGGAAATTAACCCAAACATTTCAACGGCACCGGCCAACGGTGTCTTCGGCGTCGAAGCTGCCGAAAAGGGATTCAACGATTTTCTGGAAAAGCATCTGACGCGGTACGTTTTCACGCCGTTCGCTGATGCTTCCTGCACACAGATTCCGGGCGGAACGGTGTACACCGGTCAGATTGTGCCGATTCAGGCGCCGGAACGTCGCGCGCTCAAATGGGTGATGGGGGCCGACGAAGGCAAGATCATTCGACTTGAGGCGGCGGGGCCGGGCGCGGAAAGGAACATTGCTGTGTACCTGGATGAGCCGAAGCCAATCGTGGCATGGCTCGTGGAAGTGTACGGCAAGGACGGATTGACCGAAGTGTCCGCCTTGAACGGGATGGTGGCGCGGCAGTTTGAGGAATCAAGGCTCAATGAAACGTTGTTCAGTTTTACTGACCCGGAAACCGGCGAGCGAAAACAATGTCGCACGGCAGCCCAATACCGTTCGCGGATGAAAGAAGTCATCCAGAAGACCAAAGACGATGCTGCCGGACAGATGTTGAAGGCTGTGGCCAAGCAGGTTCTGGTTGCCGTGGATCGCTGCGACCGAGAATGCCACGCGCACATGGCCGCGCGTCATGCGGAAATCAAGAATCCCAATTCGGACGCGCCAAAGAATTACTCACAGCGAGATCGTCGCGCGCTGGAGTTCTCAAATATCCGGCCCATCGAAGAGGTGATGCAGGAAGTCGTCGGCAATCAGACCGCAGCAATTGAGGCAATTCCGGCATTGCTCGAAGAGATTCGCCGGGAAAAAGAAGAAGGGCGGAAGCGGGAAGAGGAATCCCGGAAACTGTTTGCCGGAATGCTTGAGACGCTGGGCGCGCTGACGGAAAGTTCGAAGGCGACGGCGGCGGCGATGTCGGCGGGAGCGCAACCGGCGCCAGAACCGAAGCTGAAAAAGCAGGGGTAGAAGATGGCCGACGTGACCTATAAGCGGTTTATGGTCTTTGATTTTTCCTGGGCATGAACCGGATGGCGGATTGGGCGATGTCTCTGAAAGCTTTGATGACGTGCAGGAGGCCGGACGATACCTGGCCGGTCGTCGGCTTGAAGGATACATCTTTGATCGCATTCAGGGGCGGCAGATTCTGGAAGTGACACGGGCCGATCTGAGGCGGGTAAAGGAAGAAGTAGATGCCGAACGAAAAGCCGATTGATTCCGTTCTGCAAACATTCTCGACGATCTGCTTTGATCGTGAGATACCGTCCCTTGAGGTGAACGGCGTAAGCGTTCAGTGGGTGCCTTTTCGGGGAAATCATTGGGACGGCCGTCAAACTGCTCATGTGATCGCTCGCGGTGGCCCACGCTGTCAGTTTGTTTCTTCCGCCGCGGTGACACTTCCGCATCCTACGTATGCCGATATGCGCCGCTCCTCGTCGCAGGCAATTGCGGACGCGGGAGACTTGGTTCAACGTGAAGTTCGGGACTTAAAGCTTGGCTGGGCCGCTTACTGGCAAAGCAACCTGTGGTGCTAAATGCTCAACTTTGACCGCCTCATCGCTGAGGTCCGCACGGACCTTTTTGAACCGGACATCAATTCGCCTACTGACGATCTGATCCTGCAGAAAGCCGGCGACATCGTCCAGCTTCGCGGTAATGAACAGTCCAATACCGGCGTGGGCTGGTCGGTTCGTTCTCGCGACATAACAACGCAGCCGGGGCAGGCGTCCTACCTGATGACGGAGAATCAAATCTTCGGTAAGCCGCAACGGATTCACACGATCAAGCCGAACGATCCATTTCACGTCAGTGACAAGATTCCGATTGTTGAGCGTCAGGATATAGAGCAGTTCTACGAAGGGCCCGGCAAGTCACGGCTCGGCAGCAATTACCACACGGCAGCTTGCGCGGTGGTGTATTGGGAATTCAACGCCCCGTACATCGAATTCATTCCCACGCCGAACGGCTCAGCCACGTATCGCATCTGGTACGAAACCGGCGAAATCAATGAGCCGAATCTGGGCGATAATCTGCCGTCCACGCCGCCGTTTCAGCGGTACATTCGGGTATCAACTGCGCTGGCCTGTTTGCCGTACGCTCGCTGGTCGAGATTGCTTGGAGATAATCCAGACAAGACTGATCCGATGCAGGCGATGAAAATAATGCAGGCGTATCAGTTACAGTTGCAGAGCGGACTGATGAAGCAAGAGGTCGAGTTCCGGAAGGCATGGACGGACTACATCGCGACTGGATGGCAGACGGGGACGGGACAGCCCCAGCCATACGGAGGCTACAGCGATGATTTCTTGTCGTGGGGGTATTGATAAATGCCAACACCATGGGCCTTCATAGAAAGCGAGACTTACAACCGGCTCAACAATCTCGCTTCGACTTCAATTGCGACGGCGGATGCCGCTTACCGCACGATTCCGAAGACCGACACTCAGGTCGGGGACGAAGCCTTCCCAAAGACGGCGATTCGCGAAGCTATCGTTGATGTCATCCTTGAAGTCATCTCCTTCATCTGCTCGACCGAAGGCGATCCGCGCCGGGCGCAATACCGGCTCACGGCCAGCGTTGCCCACGGCGGACTGTTGCCGTCCGGGATGGGTCCGTACGGGGCAGTCTCCTTCGGCAATCGTCCGATGGTGCCACGCGCAGCATCCATCGTTGCGCAGCGCGCCGCGAACCCGAATTCGATGTACAGCGTTGGCGTGTATTTCTTTGCCATTGATGGCGACACGTTCTATGCGACGCAATCACCCTGCACGGTTGAATACTTCAACTATGAGCGGCCTGCTGACACGTATACCGAACTGGATGCCCTGTTTGATTCCGTGACGGATTACGCGCCAATTCCCGATGAGTTTGCGGTGAACGTGGCCGATGGCGCGGCGGGCCGGCTGGCGATGAAAGCCGGATCGTTCATCGAAGCGGCCCAAGCGTACCTGAATGCTTATTACCAGGCGCTGGCATCGAAGGGACTGAAGGTTACTCGTCCTGATTTTCCGGCGATGCCGGCGGCGTAGGGCATTGTTGTTATTGACGTTAGTTAGATACCTTCCCTTAATCCATCCCTAAGCGCTCCCTAGTCTTACCTCAAAATGCCTTTAACCCGCGAAACAATGGTGATCCGCGCTGTCCAACTTGCGCGCGGTGGCCAATCGCCCGAAGTCTCCGGCATCTACGAAGATGACGCTGACCTCCTCGTCGAGAATGCCGCACACGCACTCAGCAACCGGGTCGCGATGGATGAGCGAATCCGGCATCTCCTGCAAAAGAACTACCCGGTTACGCTGACTGATGGTGCGGGTGGATTTAGCGGCGCGGCTTATGAAGGGATTCTGCAATCCGCGCTTCAATGGGCATCTTTCTATGATCCTGATGATGTCCTCAACAATACCTTTTCGTCTCCCTACATCTACAAGCGCGAAGCTCAGACGCTGCACAAGTACCTAAACCCGAACTTCGGATACTGGGCGCTCAGGGTTCCATTGACCATTGAAACCCGTGCGCGAAACATTGCCGATCCGGTTGCATCGCGCCAGGCATTGAACGGCACAGCCATCATTCGCGCCAATTACACTTTTGATTTCTCCGGCAATAACCCTCTGCCCACCGGCGGGGAACTGGACGATGAAGCGGTTCAGGAACTCGCCAGGATGCTTAAATTATCTCAGTTGAAGTAGCTCTTCGCTCAGTCAATGTCCACACAACGCGACCGATATATCTACACCTTTTCGGAAGGGTTTTATCCGGATCAGGTGTTGCAGGGTGCCGGTATTCCCGGATCTGCATTCTCCGGCGCCAACGCCGTTTTCGAGAACAACGGCTACAGCCGTGCGTTCGGTGGCTGGGGCGATGTCGGTGAGACAAACGCGCCGGATGTGAAGGCGTACACGGCAGCGGTCAACCTCGGCAGCGAAAGCGTGACGTTCAGTGCCGGCGCAACTGCACTGACCGATTTCAACGAGTTCCAGCATCTCCTGCTGGGCCGCGAGCTTCATCTGATTGAGCGGATCATTGACAATCTGAATATTCGGATTTCACCTGCAGCACAGGAAACCTCCGCCGCTGTCACCGTTACCCGGATTCCAAATCTTCAGCCGCTGGATGAGCAGCGCGGCTCGCTGTATGCCGGTTCGGTCATCAAGTTTCGAGAAGAGCCGTATGTTGCCGTTGGCAACGGGGAATTGAAGGTCGGCGGCGCGGCCATCAGCGCCAGCCTGACAGCCACGAAGACGCCGCAACTGGCTTATCCGATTCCCGGCGGCACGACGTTCGATGTGCGGCCGGTCGGGTTTACGAAACCTTCCACGCTCCCGATCCTGGCGCAAAGTGCAGGCACAGGATCGAAGAATATGCCGGAAACGACATATTCGGTTCGTCTGAGCAAGAAGCGACTCGGTTTTCCCGGGTATGGCCTGGCCGGCGAGGCGGTCGAGGTCGTCCTATCCGCGCCAGATCCGCAAATTCAGGCCACGTTGCCAGCACTTGACGCAACCAAAGGTCAGACTTCCTGGTATATCTGGGTTTCGAAGGCCTTATCCGGTCAGGGCGTGCGCGGTCCGTGGTACCTCTACGATGAGTCAACGACGGTTACACCAAGCACGGTGATGTTGGAATGGCGTGATGAAGAATTGGGCGAGAAGCTCAACGATAACAATTTTCCGCCACCGAAGGCGCTTTACACCTTTTCGCTCGATGATCTGCTGATTTTCGGCTCCTGCTACGGTGCGC